>ERZ779889.25-NODE-25-length-189779-cov-10.721511_pt1 | contig 189779 bp, 160 predicted proteins | sample MGYA00511030_ERZ779889 | MGnify/ENA primary metagenome ERZ779889 (study PRJEB29588, sample SAMEA2160616) | human gut metagenome | biome: human gut; feature: human-associated habitat; material: faeces | place: Denmark | collected 2008/2010 ...
AATTTGTCCTACTCGCCGGCGACAGTGCCGTCGTACCGATAAGATACGGCAACGGATATGATTCAGATCCGAGACATTTTCAACACATACCGTCTGACTTGTATTTTGCAGACTATAATGGTAATTGGGCAACTGATGGGGATGACAGGTACGGGGAGCCTGCCGATAAGATAGATTATTATCCCGAAGTGTTCATAGGCCGCCTGCTTTGCAGCACTCCTGAGGATGTTGCCAACTATACCGAGAAGTTGATAAGGTATGAACTTAATCCAGGTAACGGTGATTATTCCTATCTCGACAATGCGATATACACGCAAGAAGAACAGATGGATTATAAATACCACCATGCGGACACACTTGTCCGTATGTGCATTGACATGTTTCCCGATTATAAAATAATTTCAGAAGATGATGAAAACGACAGGATCCCCACCGGGGCGCAAGTAGTTGAGGAGATGAACAACAACCGTTATGCATTCTCAAGCTTTAACGGACATGGGAATCCCGAAGGAGTTGCAGTAAATAATGCAGAATCGTCCATGTGGAAAGGTGCAGCTTATGGAATATCTGCGCTTGATGACCAAAGGGTTTATTTCTTGGAAGAAACCAACAACGGCTTGGACAACCTTACTAATTATGATTACCCGATGGTTTCATATTCCATATCATGTATCCTTATGCCATATGATAAATTTGTCATAGACGACTTTGACGGTGGAATATACAACTTAAAATGGAATTTTGGAAGAGTATATACTTGTGGCGGTCTTTATGGAGGTCCGGCATTTATTGGAAACACTCGTGCAGGCTGGATTATACCAAGTTTTAATCTCGAGAAAGATTTTATTGAAGTATTGAAATCTGGAACATATTGTATTGGCAAAACCGAAGCGATGTCGAAAGTATATTTTGACGGAATCATTCATTCACATTGGGTTAGAATAGTTCATAACCTTCTTGGATGCCCGGAATTTGAAATGTGGACGGGAATCCCAACCAAATACACACAATTAGGAACGATGCAAACTTCCAATTCTGTAATTATCTCCGGCAATGATTTGCCCAATAGTACTATTGCTTATCGTGAAAGTGGGTTCTCGTTGGTTCCGGAGAAAAAAATTACTGCAAAAGGAACTTACGAAAATATTTCCAAAGTAGACTTAAACCATCCGGTAACAGTCTATAAGCATAATTGCATACCATACATTCTGCCTTTGTTCCTGCAAAACGCTACTGTCGATTATGCCGACAGCTTCCAAGTATCAACCGTAAAGATAGGGAATTCCGTCTCATCCAAGAGAACTAAAGGAGATTATGTGATAGAAGACGGCGGCAGCCTTATAATTGAAGCGTCGGGGAATGTGGAAATCGATGCCGGCACTATTATTGACACTGGTGGAGAATTGACGATAAAGAGCGACGGCAAAATCACGATAAACGGAGGAACGGTTAAAAAAGGAGGGAAACTTAAAATCTGTGCAAAAGGAATCGAGATAAACAAGGACTTTAGTATCGAAAACGGGGCTACATTCGAGACACTCTGTTACGATAGGATGACAAACCATTTTATGTTCAACGATTAAAACGATATTCATTATGAAAACGAAATTTTACTATATAACCGCAATATTGTCGATGCTAATGGTGGCATTGACAGGCAAGGCTCAAGAAGCCAAGTATGAATATGTCCCGATGGTAAGGGAAGGCGTTGAGTGGGGGTATGTATATTCCCATTCTTTTCCTCCGGGTGTAGAATATTATCGGTTACAATTAAAAGGGGATACAGTGATAAACGGTAAGACGTATAAACGGTGTTATGCCTACCAGACTGTCATGCTCGACACAGAGACGGCCGCGTTACACGGATTCTTGCGCGAAGAGGATAAACGAGTGTATTTTATTCCTAATCCCGAAGAAGAGTTTACTGTCGGATGGCTCATAATGAAAGATCAATATAATAGTATATATGGTGATGAGGAACGAATGATTTATGATTTCAACCTGAACGCAGGTGACACGTTCAGCAGTATGATGCCCGTCACCATAACGGAAGTTACCTTTGTAGAGGTGGATGGTAAACAGAGAAAGTATTTTCATGACCAGTATAATGGAACTTACTCATTTCTCGAAGGAATAGGTGTTGTCGGGAGTTATGGAGAGCTGGCATATCCATTTGCTGCAGAGCCGACAAATGGGTCAAGAGTTCGATTCAATTTCGAGCGAAACGTGGCTGATGGGAAGATTGTGTACAAGTCGGAGGAATTTGACGACGGCGACCCGACATGCAGCGGAGTAGCTGCAACGACCATGCAAGCCCCGGCAATCACAATCACCGTGGCCGGCAAGACAGTGACCGCATCGGCATCGGGCAACGGCATAATCGCAGCAACTATCCACGACATCAACGGCCGAACAGTAGCCACCGCACAATCGGCCAATGGCAGCTTGACAGTCGACATGGCCGGCTTCACCCCCGGCATCTACATAGTCACGGCCACCACCGCAAACGACCGCAAAACTCAAAAAATCATCCTCTGACAAATGACCTAACCAATATCAAACAGCGCACCTGTTCCGACAAGGCAGGTGCGCTGTCGTTAATTAATGCCAACACGTCGAGTTATCCAAATTAAATTTGTAATATTACATTTACAGATTTTGCCGCAATGAAATTTTGTGAGTTCGTTATTTTTTACCTTTAAAATTATTACATTTGCATTTATCAATTTCCCATAGAGGGAATGATAGTGTTGGAAAGAGCTTATATGGATAACATTATTCAAAACAAACAACGTCTTTTGGATGAAAGGTACCTGAGAATGGCCGAGATATGGGCGGAGAATTCATATTGCAAGAGAAGGAAAGTGGGTGCCTTGATAGTAAAGGACAAAATGATAATATCTGACGGATACAACGGAACTCCGTCGGGATTTGAGAACTGCTGCGAGGATGAAAACGGAGTGACGAAGCCTTATGTGCTGCATGCCGAGGCCAATGCCATAACCAAAGTGGCTCGCAGCAACAACAGCAGCGAAGGTGCGACATTGTACATAACCGACTCGCCGTGCATCGAGTGTGCAAAGCTGATTATTCAGGCCGGCATAAAACGTGTGGTGTATTCCAAGATGTATCGCATCATGGACGGCCTTGAATTGCTTGAAAGAGCCGGGATAGAATGCGTAAGGCTGCAATTGAACGAATAAGACAAATAATTAAGAATCAAAAGAGGATTCAGCATCGATATGAAAGCAAGTAAAGACCCTCTGGTGTGGCTTCCCCTTGCCATTTCAATCGCCATCATAGGAGGGATGTTCTTAGGCGACATATTTTCGGGCAAACAGTATGTGGTGGATTACGACCGTAAGTTGAACACCATATTGAACCTTGTGGCCGATGATTATGTCGATACCGTAAAAATCAACGACTTGGTGGAGCAGGCTGTTCCGGGGCTGTTGAGCAGTCTCGACCCTCACACTGTTTATATCCCGGCAAAGGACTTGACGGCTGTCAATGACGAGCTTGAGGGCAGCTTCAGCGGCATTGGCATTTCGCTGACTGTGTTTGACGACACGGCAACGGTGCTGCAAGTGATTCCCGGAGGACCGTCGGAAAAGGCCGGATTGAGGACAGGAGACCGAATCGTCACGATTAACGATTCCACCTTTGTCAGCCCTAAACTTGATTTGGAAGAGGTTGTCAAAAACTTGAAAGGCCCTAAGGGTTCGGTAGTGAGGTTGGGAATCAAGCGCAGCGACAGGCCGGAGTTGCAGCCTTATGAGGTGATTCGCGGCGATATCCCTGTGAAATCGGTGGACGCTTCCTATATGGCCGACAAGGTTACGGGATATGTGAAAGTGAACAAGTTCGGACGAACCACATACGATGAATTCTTCAATGCACTGGTTAAACTGAAGGATGAAGGTGCAAAGCGGTATATCGTGGACTTGCGCGGCAATGCCGGTGGGTATATGGAAATGGCTATCTTGATGGCCAATGAATTCCTGCCCGAAAATCAGTTGATCGTGTTTACCAAGGGACGTGAAAAGCGCAACGACATGCAAGTGTGGAGCGACGGCAACGGGTCGTTCCAAGACAGCGAGTTGATTGTGCTTATGGATGAATTTTCGGCCAGCGCCAGCGAGATTTTTGCCGGCGCGATTCAAGATAACGACCGCGGACTCATTGTGGGACGGCGCTCATTTGGCAAAGGTCTTGTGCAGCAGCAGTTCACGTTGCCCGACAGCAGTGCGATTAGGATGACGATAGCACGTTATTACACTCCCACGGGGCGTTGCATACAAAAGGATTACAAGAAAGGTGACGGAGATTACAATCTTGAGGTGTTCAACCGTTACAGCCACGGGGAGATTTACAGTCAGGACAGCATTCGCATAGATTCGACTCAGATATTTGTCACCGCCCATGGCCGCAAGGTTTACGGAGGCGGGGGCATAATCCCGGATATTTTCGTCCCGAATGACACATCGGGCATAACTAATTATTATGTCAAAGTGGCCAATGCCCGGTTGTTGCAGAAGTTTGCTTTTACTTATGTCGACAAGAACAGGGAAGAATTGAGCAAGCTGAAGGATTACAAGCAATTCTTGCGCATATTGCCGAGCAACGACGTGTTGCTTAACGATTTTGTATACTATGCTTCCCGAAACGGCGTTCCTGCAAGATGGTATTACATAAATATCTCGCGCGACTTGATAACCACGCAGTTGAAGGCGTTGATAGCTCGCGATCTGTTTGGCGAGGATGCATTCTATTACATATACAACAGGAACGACAACAATATTGAGGAAGCAGTAAAGGCTTTCAACAAGCACTTGGCGGCATTCCCCATAACTTCGTCGCCCGAGGAAGAGGAATAGGTGAATTCACATGGACAAGCGAGAATTGAGGCGCATTTTGCGAGAGTTGAAGCGCGTGGTGCTTCCCGACACTGACTGTACTCGGTGTGAAAAAGCCGTGTTTTCGACGATAGAAGCCTTGCATGAGTTTGCCGGTAGCCGTAACATTTTGATGTATTATTCTCTTCCTGATGAATTGACCACCGTGTCTACGTTGAATCGATGGCAAGATGCCGGCAGGCAAGTTTATTTGCCTCGTGTAAATGGAGACCTTCTTGACATAATGCCCTATGTCCCAGATAATATGGCAAAGGGTGCGTTCGGAATCAACGAGCCCATGGAAGGTGTCGTGGCTGCTCCTGGTTGCATCGACATGGTCATAGTGCCCGGTGTGGCATTTGACTGCGAATGTAATCGCTTGGGGCGTGGACGCGGATTTTACGACCGATTGCTTTCGGGCATGAGGCCTGGCGTGGTTACTGTCGGTGTGGGATATGATTTCCAATTAATCGATCATGTGCCAGTCGAGGAACATGATATTAAACTCGATTATGTGGTGACTCCAAGTTGCCTTATCGTCAAAAAGGAAAAACAAGACTAAACATATAGAATATATGGCACTCATAAACAAAGAAGACAAGTTGTGCGATGTCATAATAATCGAACCAACGGTTATTTCGGTGCTGAACCGTTTCAATATATTCCTCGGTGTGGGGGACAAGAGTGTGGAACAAATATGCGAGGAAAAGAATCTTGATGTGGATTTTTTCCTTACGATTCTCAATACATACATGAATGCGGAATATTTCCCGGAGAAACTGCTCAAGTCGTTTGACGCCACATTGATTGTCGGTTATCTTACTAAAACCAACAAGTATTACCAGCAATTCCAAATTCCAAACATAGAGAGGCATTTCAATCTGCTTATCGAGCGCAGTCAGGATGACAACAACAACCTGTCGTTGTTGCGTAAATTCTTCCTCGAGGTGAAAAGTGAATTGCTCGGACGCATAGCCGACGACAGCAATACATGGTTCAAGGAGATTGCAGAGCTTGAAAAAATCGATTCAGGCTTTTGCGGCACTTCGGGAGAAATAACGGTCGGCCAGCCTGCGCAAGCGGTCGATTCCATTGAAGACAAGCTTGGAGACTTGGAGAGCATGTTCATAAAGCATCTCACGGGCAGTTATGACTCTAATTTGTGCCTTGCCGTGCTGTATGCCATACTTAGCTTGAAGAAGGATATCATTCAGAACGACAGGATAAGGAACAGGATATTGATGCCGCTATACAGCTTCTTGCTTTCAAAAAAGAGAAATGAGTGAATTGTCGACTGTAATTATCGCAAAGGACACCTTGCGTGCCTTGGGCATGAAGTATTTGCTTGAAAGCCTGTTTGACATGGAATCGGTAGTGTTCAATGATTTTACCGAGGGCAGGCAGTCGGGCGATTTTGACAAGTATGACCTTATAATTGTGGATGAGGCATCATGCTTGTCCAATCTTGACTACCTTATTCCCAAAAAGAACAGAACGGTGATACTTGCCGGCCATGACATGGATGGACATTCATGGCAATATGTCAACAGCAATGCAGATGAAAATACAATCATAGAGGCACTTGCTTTGATAATAAAGAAGCTGAAACATGAGAATTCGGCTCAAGACGGCTTGTCGGCGCGTGAGACCGATGTTCTTAAACTTGTGGCGACAGGATTGACCAACAAGGAGATAGCCGACCGCTTGCACATCAGCATCAATACGGTACTTACCCATAGGAAGAACATTTCGGCCAAATTGGGCATAAAGAGCGTGTCGGGACTCAGTGTGTATGCCATGATGAACGGATATATTAATTCGTGAAAACTGTAATTATTATGAAAACGATAAAAATCATACTTTCCATCGTATTGTTTGCCTTCGGTATTTCAAACATGGCCGCAGGCCAGTCGCTCGACGAGCAATTTCCGCTTGATTCGGCAGTCCGTCACGGAGTGTTGCCCAACGGACTTACATATTATATCTTGCATAATGAGGAACCCAAGAACCGTGCGGAATTTCATATAGCCCAAAAAGTAGGTTCCATACTTGAAGAAGAGAATCAGCGAGGGTTGGCTCATTTCCTTGAACACATGGCGTTCAACGGCTCAGAGCATTTCCCGGGTAAAAGCATGCTTGAATATTTGCAGGATAACGGTATGCGCTTTGGCAGCGACATCAATGCTTATACGGGATTTGACGAAACGGTCTACCGCGTGTCGAATGTCCCCACTCAGCGCGAGAGCTTGCTCGACTCCACATTGCTCGTCCTGTATGACTGGGCGTGCGGCATATCGTTGAATGAGGAGGAAATCGACAAGGAGCGTGGCGTGATAAGGGAAGAATGGCGCTCGCGTGGCAACGCGACCCAGCGCATGTATGACGCTGTGCTGCCGGTGATATTCCATGACAGCAGGTATGCCGATCGCATGCCTATAGGCAAAATGGAGGTAGTAATGAATTTCAAACCTGAGGAACTGCGCGATTATTATCATCGCTGGTATCGTCCCGACCAACAGGGATTGATAATCGTTGGCGACTTTGATGCCGATCGTATGGAACAAAAGGTGATTGAAATGTTCGGTAAGATAAAGATGCCCGAAAATGTTCCCGAGCGCGTGTATTTCCAAGTTCCCGACCACAAGGGCATTGATTACGCTTCCTATGCCGACCCCGAGGCTTCGATGACTCTTGTGTATTTGTTTTTCCAGCACGAGGCGACACCTGTTGCGCAAAAGAACACTCGCGGTTACCTCAAGAAGGAACTTACAGGCATGTTAAGTTCTGTAATGCTTGCGTCGCGTTTTGCCGAGTTGGCGCAGAATCCAGATGCTCCTTTTAATTATGCCGTAGGACAGGACGGGCAGTTCTTCATAACTCCTACCAAGGATGCCTATATGCTCATAGCGTCGGCCAAAGACGGCATGACGATGGAGACGTTCAAGACAATCCTTACTGAAGCACAAAGACTGAACTTGCATGGATTTACCGAAGGCGAGTTGGAGAGAGCAAAAGCCGATGTGCAATTGCAAATTGAGCACACATTTGCCGAGCGAGACAAGATCAAGAGCCAATCGCTTGCTCAATCGTTGATAAGTCATTTCACGCAAGGAGGTTACTGGCCGGGAATTGAAATTGAAACACGCGAGTCGCTGGAAATGTTGACGGAGATAACGCTTGCTGATGTGTCTGACTTTATAAAGAATGCTATTTCCGAAGACAATGTAAGCCTTATAATTTCGGGACAGGAAAAGGAGGGCGTGACCTATCCGACGAAAGAGGAAATTGAGAGTGCTTTTGAAGAAGTATTGTCATCGGCAGTCGCTACTTATGTCGACAATACGCCCGATGAACCCTTGATTCCCAATGAACCTGTCGCAGGAAAAATTGTCGAGGAATGTCATGATGCCGACCTCGGGATAACCGTGTGGAAATTGTCGAATGGAGCAACGGTCTATCTTAAACCTACCGACTTCAAGAACAACGAGATAAACATGAATGCCGTGAGCTTGGGCGGCGAGTGGGCATATAACGGAGAGTCGTCGCCTGAATTGAAATTGCTTAACGACGTCATTGACAATAGTGCGGTCGGGGCTTTTACTCGTACCGACCTTGACAAACGTCTTGCAGGGCAAGGCGTGAACGTGGATTTCAATCTGTATTCGGCAACTGAAGCCATTTCCGGAATTTGTGTAAAGAAAGATGTGGAAACCATGTTCATGCTTAATTACTTGATGTTTACGGCAGTGAACAAGGATGAACAAGCCGTCGACGCATTATGCAGCCGCTTGGCATCGCAACTGGCATTACGCGACAAGAATCCGAGTTATATATTCAGAGATTCGGTGATGGCGACGCTATATGCACATAATCCGTTGTATGAATATGTTACAGAAGAGGATTTGCATCAATTTGATTATGACAAGTGTCTTGCCATGTATAGGGATCGCGTGGCAGATGCAGGCGATTTCACCTTCTCGTTTGTAGGTAGTTTCGATGTTGACAGTTTGCGCCCATTGGTGGAGAAATATGTAGCGTCACTTCCTGATAGCGGTAGTCGCGAAAAAGTCGGTTACACTGTTTCATGTACCGACGGAATACTTGACAATCGTTTTGAGCAGCCGATGTTGACTCCCAAGACTGTTGTATTTTCTAATTTTTCGGGAGACCGGAAGTATTCTGTGCATGATGCACTGATGCTTAATTTGCTCAGCAATGTCATGGATATTGTATATACGGCCACAATACGGGAAGAAGAAGGTGGAACGTATGGAGTCGGAGTGAGTGGCGACTTGTCGCAATTCAGTAATGAATGGTCATTCTCATTCCAATTCTCAACCAATGCCGAACAGATGGAATCGTTGTTGCAACGTGCAAATGAGGAATTACAAAATGTGCTGGCTAATGGTGCCGACGAGGCCGAGTTTAACAAAGTAAAACTTGCCGCCATCAAGCAATATGAAAATAACGTAAGGACTAACGGATATTGGTTGAGCGTGCTTAATGACAAAGCATTGGGTATCGACAGCTATGTTGGTTTCAAAGATATGCTTGAGAGCGTGACACTTGAAGAATTCAACGCATTTATAAAGAAGCTCGATTTTGCACAAAATAGAATTACAGTCGTGATGAATGGCGTAAAGTCTTCATCAAGTAATCAATGATAGGTTGCGAGTTGTAAAAATAACGCCGAGAGATACTTGCATGGTATCTTCGGCGTTTTTTTATATTTAGAAGTTGATTGAGGTTGCCCCTCCTATTACAATTGATTGTGCGATTCGGTCATTGCCGGGAACAAAAGAACCAGTAAAACCGTAATCGCAAAATATCCTTGCGCCAAAATTCTCGGTAGACTTGAAAGAAATAGACAGCCCTGTTTCAAATCCCGGAGCAGACTTGCCTCCAATTGTATAATCGGTCAAGGCGCATTCTCCATAATAATTGTATCCGGCTGTTATTTTAGCTCCTATGCCAAGCCTTGCGAACACCGGGTATGAGAAATATGCTCCGCAGTATAGCCGTCCTGCCTTCATGGGCTTTTGGGCAAGATTGCCATTGTATTTTACAGGCATGACTGAAATACCTGTGTTCCCGCCAATTCCTATATAGGAATTGAAAAAATAAGCTCCTTGAATGCCGGTATTTGCGCCGGTCGACAATTCAACTTTCCCTCCCGGAAAGGTGTAATTGGTGAGCGACAGTCTCATGCCGATGTCGACTGACAAGAACGATGGGGAATCCCATCGGCAGAAATCTTGGGCGGAGAAGTATTCAGAAATCCCTTTCTCCTTAAAAATAATGTCACCGATGAAATATCCCAATTCGGTTGACAGGACACCGATGCCTGCCCCAACGAGAATGTCGCTCATCCAGTGCCTGTTGTGTATAATGCGGCTGGTAGCTGTCGTTGCAGCGACGGCGTATCCTCCGAAACTTATCCAGGGGCTTATGTGCCCATATTCTTTGTGCAGCATCGTGGCCATCATGTATGAGACAGCCGCGTGTCCTGAAGGGAATGAGCGGTCATCCTCTCCGTCGGGACGCATTTCATTTACTGCTCGTTTAAGATTTTCTGATACCCCTATCATGATTACAGCCGAGAATGCATCCGACACGAGCAGGCGAGGCCAAGAGCTACGACTTTCCACGCCGGCAATCTTCATTGCGAGCAATGCCACTCCCGGTGTATATTGCAAGTAGTCTTCAAATTGAGTGTCGTAATGCTTGGCAAATGTCGTGGGCGAATCCTTCAAATTGCGGTCGGCTCCATATATGGCCATTCCTCCAATTAACATCGGAGTTCCGGCATATAGGGCATTAAAAGTTTTGGAACCGGCAATTTTGTCGAATTTGTCGGGTTGGGCTTGAAGCGTGTCGCACCGTACGGAGGCAAACGACTGCGCTAATGTAGATATAGTGAAGAGCAGTGTTATTATCGCAATTTTCATCATCGTGGCTTGTTTGTGCAAATATAGCTAATTATTGCCTACCGATGTGAATTTTGGAGCCTGTAATGATTGGAATGGCAGTTACCGTGTGTGGGTAGTGGAGGAAAGGTACTTGATTAGTCGACTGCCTGCATGGTGGCGTTGTCGGTTGTTTCGACCGGTTGCTCTTCATCCTGTTGCAACTTCCATGATGCAAAAATTTCTTCCCTGAATTGGGCGTTTGTCGACACACGGTGGTAAGCTATCTTTGATGCAATTTGGTGTGACTCCTTTTTGGTGTATCCCGACGCTTCTGAAGCAAGGATGTCGCCAATGAATACGGCCGACTTGAAAACAGGACTGTTATGGTCGTCATTGGATGTTTCTAAGAGGTCAAATCGTATAGGAATGTGGTATTTTTGCCCCCATTCGATGAGCCGCGATTTAAAATTGATTTCGGTTCTTGCTATTGAGCTGATGTTGATATAAGGCTTAACGATGCGTTTCTCGACAAATTGCTTGCACTTGTCGTAGCCGCGATCGAGGTAAACGGCTCCTACAAGTGCTTCCACGGCATTGCCATAAATGTAGGAGTTGTGTGACAGCGTGTGTGATGCCGACCTTACGACTGCTTCTAGGCCGAGACTTATGCCTATTTTGTTGAGGGTTTCGCGTTTTACGATTTTTGAACGAGTGCTGGTCAAGAACCCTTCCCGCTTGTGCGGAAACATGCGGTAAAGCATGTCGGCGATTATTGCGTCGAGTATAGCGTCGCCGAGATATTCAAGTCGCTCATTGTTGGCGTAAGTGCCGTTCCCGAGTTTTACCGGCAGTGAGCGGTGTACAAACGCGAGGTGATATAATTTAATATCTCCGGGATAAAAGCCGAGAAGGTTAAAACAAAAAGCATAAAACTCCCTTTCTTTAGTGAAAAGGAGTTTTATGCGTGATAAGATATTGCAACTAAGCACAGAAATATGAATTTAATTATTCGGCATATTTCTTGACAATCATGCTCGCATTGTGTCCGCCAAATCCAAATGTGTTGGAAAGAGCGACATTAATGTCACGTTTCTGAGCTTTGTTAAATGTAAAGTTCAACTTATAGTCGATTTCCGGATCCAAGTCATCCTCGGCATGGTTGATTGTAGGAGGCACGATGCCATCGGTGATGGCTTTGATGCAGAATAGGATTTCGAGGGCTCCTGTTGCGCCGAGCAAGTGTCCTGTCATTGATTTGGTAGAACTGATGCTCAATTTGTAGGCGTCTTCACCCCAAACTTCCTTAATTGCCTTAACTTCCGACAAGTCACCTACGGGAGTCGATGTTCCGTGCAAGTTGATATAGTCAACTTCTGCCGGTTTCAATCCGGCATCCTTCAATGCGTTGCTCATCACTAATTTAGCACCCAATCCTTCGGGATGGCTTGCGGTGATGTGATAAGCATCGGCCGACATTCCACCACCGATAACTTCGGCGTAAATTTTTGCGCCACGAGCTTTGGCGTGTTCCAATTCTTCAAGGATGAGGCAAGCAGAACCTTCTCCGATGACGAATCCGTCACGCGAGCCGCTGAATGGGCGAGAAGCGGTTTCGGGGCTGTCGTTGCGCGTCGAAAGGGCGTGCATCGAGTTGAAACCTCCCACACCTGCAGGATAAATGGCTGCTTCAGAACCTCCGCTGACGATAGCGTCGGCCATTCCAAGTCGAATATAATTGAACGCGTCGATCAAGGCATTTGTTGATGATGCGCAAGCTGAGACGATACCAAAGTTTGGACCACGGAAGCCGTATTCCATTGAGATGTGTCCTGCAGCGATGTCGGCAATCATCTTCGGGATGAAGAATGGATTGTATTTAGGACCATCGGCAGCATGCAATGCATAGTATCCGGCTTCTTCCTCAAATGTGTGCAGACCTCCGATACCCGACGAGAAGATGACACCTACGCGGTCGCCGTTTATGCCTTCGCCGTTGAGCTTGGCATCTTCGACTGCCTGTTTTGCTGCCACCAATGCGTATTGGGCGTAAAGATCCAAGGTGCGGAGTTTCTTACGGTCGAAATATTCGGCACCGTTGAAACCCTTCACCTCGCACGCAAATTTGGTCTTAAACAATGATGCGTCGAAATGTGTAATAGGTCCCGCGCCGCTTACTCCTGCAACGGCATTCTGCCATGCAGTTTCCACGTCATTGCCTATCGGAGTGATGGCTCCAAGACCTGTTACTACAACTCGTTTTAACTCCATTATTAAATTTTGAAAGTTCTTTTTTTATTTGTTGGTTTCGGCTTCGATATAGGAGATTGCATCGCCTACTTTTGTGATGCCTTCTGCTTTGTCGTCAGGGATTGTGATTCCGAATTCTTTTTCGAATTCCATGATCAACTCAACTGTGTCAAGTGAATCAGCTCCAAGGTCTTGAGCAAATGTAGCTTCTGGTGTTACTTCTGATTCGTTTACTCCAAGTTTTTCTACAATTATTGCTTTTACTTTTTCTGCAACTTCAGACATAATAATTAAGTTTTAATAGTTATAATTTGGATATATAATGTATTTTCGCGGCACAAAGTAAGCAATTTTAATTCAGATATGAAAAAAATCCACCCTATAAATTGATTTCCATCGCACATTTTTGTATATTATGTGCAAAAATCGGGTCAATTTACGGCTTTTTTGTCTCAATCCTATAATTGCTCAATCTATTGTGTTTGAGCCTGATTGTTGACAATCGCGGCTCTTGTTGTTTTGGCTTGTGCCTTACGGACTTATGCCCTTCATGGCGGCACAATGCATTAATTGGCGCAAATATACTAAATTAATATTAAACATTAGTCCGTTTGGGTGAAAAAGTGATAAAAAAATCATATCTTTGGAAATGCAGGTCGTGCCGTGGCTATATCGGGAGCGAATAATGCTCCGTTTTTCATGTTGGCCGGCACGGTCATGACATTATATTAATGTGTAAAATATTGAGTTTGCAATGAAGAAATTGGCATGGATGTTTGTGGCATCGGCTTTAATGGTATTGCCTATGTCTTGTACAGGCGGGAAAAATGAGGGCGAGCAGGATGAAGAGGGCGTGAGTTTTGTATTGAAATCGGGTGAGTCGATGTTTGAATGTGTCGGTGACACGCTTTTCGGAGAAGATGTGGCTGTGTATTCGGCTGTTTCTGCATCTGTGATGTGGCCCGTCGCCGTGCAAGGCAACGATGTGAAGTGCCTTCAAGATTCACTGCTGTCGATGTGCTTTGGCAAGGAAGCGGTGGGTAAACTGCCCGAAGTTGCTTTGGAAAATTATTTGGCCGATGCTCCGCATACAGACATGTCGGAGTTGAAACCTGTCGACTCCATCCCGTCCGGCGGCGAAGCGAGGATATTTTCAAGAGAAGTCGAGGCTTCCATATTGTCGCTCAATGAGGATTGGCTTGTTTATAAAATATACAATTGTATGTATGAAGGTGGGGCGCATCCGTTGTATTTCACGACATTTGTAAATTACGACATAAAGAACGGGCGTGTGGCATGCCTCGACGATTTGTTCAAGCCGGGTACCGATGCCGAAGTGGTCTATGCCATAAAGGCTAATCTGTATGGGCGTTATCGCGCTGCAAATGACGCGGAGCTCGCAGAATATTCGGGTATAAATGTTGAAGAATTGCATGTTTCGCCTACATTTTACATTGTTGACGGTTATGTGGTGTTCCATTACAATCCTTATGAAGTGGGTCCTTGGGTCATAGGCGAGATAGAAGTGCCTGTGCCGGTATACCAGCTTGATGGCTTGTTGACCGATGAAGCGGCTCAAAGCATGCTTGGCTTCTGATGGATGGGGCAAGAAAGACTGAGGTTAGACATTGGCAGACGTCAAAACGCTGTTTTTGCCTGTCTTTACGTTCTCTTTACACGATATTTTTATAAGATGGGCCTCGTTTCGGCAATATGAAAAAATGAACGAGTTCTTTTTTCATATTGCGCTCAACTTGCACTATCTTTGCACTTTGAAATGATAAAATTGACAACACGATTATAATTATGGCACAGATTTCAAACAGGATTCAAGCGTTGTCGCCTTCGGCCACGTTGGCGATGTCGCAGAAAAGCAATGAGCTTAAGGCTCAAGGTGTGGACGTGATAAATCTGTCGGTGGGAGAACCCGACTTTTTCACTCCCGATCACATAAAGGAAGCGGCCAAGCGCGCCATCGACGAAAATTATTCGTTCTATACGCCTGTGCCCGGATATTTGTCGCTTCGCAAGGCAATATGCGGCAAGTTGCTGCGTGAAAACAATCTCCATTTCACTCCGGAACAAATCATCGTTTCGAATGGTGCCAAGCAATCGTTGTGCAACTGCATCCTTTCGTTGGTGAATCCGGGTGACGAGGTGGTCATTCCTACTCCGGCGTGGGTTAGCTATGTTGAGATGGTGAAGCTTGCCGAGGGAAAATGCGTGCTCGTTCCTGCTACAGTGGAGCAGAATTTTAAAATTACTCCTAAGCAGTTGAGCGATGCCATAACGCCAAATACAAAAATGATAATCTTGTGCTCGCCGTCCAACCCGACAGGCAGCGTTTATTCAAAGGAAGAGTTGAAAGAGCTTGCCGATGTGCTTGCCGCTCATCCCGACATAATAATCCTTGCCGATGAAATATATGAACACATTAACTATACCGGCGAGTTCAATTCTATTTCTCAATTTGAAAATGTGCGCGACCGCGTGGTTATCGTTAATGGCGTATCTAAGGCTTATGCCATGACGGGATGGAGAATCGGATTTATAGCAGCCCCGTTGTGGATTGCCAAGGCCAACAGCAAGTTGCAGAGCCAATATACGTCGGGATGCTCGTCTATAGCTCAAAAGGCTGCCGAAGAGGCTTATAACGGTCCGCAAGATTGCGTTAAGGAGATGCGTAAGGCATTTGAGCGTCGTCGCGACTTGATTGTGTCGTTGCTCAAGGAGATTCCGGGCTTGAAGATCAACCATCCGGAAGGCGCATTTTATATTTTCCCGGAGGTCTCGGCCTATTTCGGAAAGTCTTATGGGAAATATACAATCAACAGCTCCAACGACCTTGCCATGTACCTCCTTGAAGAGGCTCATGTCGCAACCGTCGATGGTGAGGCTTTCTGCGCTCCCGGATACATACGCTTGAGTTATGCCACAAGCGACGACAACATCCGTGAAGCAGCCAAACGCATAGCGGAGGCTTTGTCTAAGTTGAAATAAAATTTGTTCGTTCCCGGGTACATTGGTGTCCGGGTTAAATTGAAATAGCGGGTCATGGCGCATTTAAGCCTGCGGCTGTCATGAAAATTATACGGCAGTGCGGCAAGAATGCGCCATGGCTCGTTTTGCATTGTTAAATACAGATGCGTTGGGATGTTTGATTGATGTTTATGTGTGTTAATAATAGATATTGAAAGTTAATTATTTTGTTCTGCAGACAAAGAAGTTGGTGTCCGTATATTATTGATTAATATGTTATTAATGTTGTAGAATACAATAATTTCAATGGATGTAATGCAGCTTTATGTGTTTGCAATTGTTTAGTTAAAATATAGGCGAATGAAACATTTTGCGTACATTTGTAGCATAAAACCATAATTTAGTCACGGGAATTAAGTTGTCTTGCATTGGTATGCAAGTTGCGGATTTACAATAATGATAAAAACAATAACTAAAATATTGGCATTTGTTGTTGTCGCTGTAATGGCGGCGACAGGGGCGAATGCGCAGGAATTGGCGGCTCGCAAGTACGGTACAGTGCTTGAGCAGCTCAGCCAATCATCGCTCTACAATCCTGTAGATCCTGAAATCGCGGCTGTCGTGGACTATGAAACCATGTTCAAAACATCATGTTTCTGGAGCGATGGCCTGACAGGAAGCAAGAAAGATGACATAAACAACGACAATGAGGAATTGATAGCCGCATTGCTCGACTATGCGTACGCATTTGAAGGAACCCGTTATCGTTACGGAGGAAGTACGCCGAGAGGGTTCGATTGCTCGGGATTTACGAGCTACGTGTTCAAGAAATTCGGGTATGAACTGAACCGCACTTCGAGGCAACAGATAAACGACGGTGAGCTGGTGGAGCAAGATGCGTTGCAGCCCGGCGACCTCGTGTTCTTCAACGGTCGTGCGGTAAACAAGAGCATAGGACATGTGGGCATAGTGACCGAAGTCGACAGTGCCGGCTTCAGTTTCATCCATGCAAGTTCCAAGGGAGTGCGTGTCAGCAAGTATCCCGAAGAAAGATATTACCAAGTGCGCTACATAGGTGCTTGCAGGCCTATTAACAAGTAATTATTGCAAAGTGATATAATAAATGAGTAATTGACCGTCCTTTGGAATGCAAGAGGACGGTTGCTTATTTTTTATAGGCCTGTATTCCTGCAATCTGTGTGATGGTGAAAAACATGGTGATGATAAGAAAAACTGTTAAAAAACGACAGGCAATTATTGAAATGAGTAATTTTGTAAATTCTTAATGCGCTTATGGGCCGATAAGGTTGATAAGTGCGTGAGTTATTTAATTATAGCCAAAAGAAAATGCAAGAGAAAAGTATTGAAGAACGACACGAGGATGCCGAAATGCTGGCGCGTGCCAATGAGGCCAAGCGTTGTACTTGGGTCGGACTGGTGGTAAATGCCATCTTGTCTGCATTGAAAATAGTGGCTGGAATCGTAGGCCGTTCAGGAGCCATGATTGCGGACGGAATCCATTCAATTTCGGATTTCATTACCGACATAGTGGTTATTGTGTTTGTGGGCGTTACGGCTCGTGGCATCGACCATCGTTACCATTACGGGCACGGCAAGTTTGAAACGTTTGCAACGATGATAATTGCCGTGGTGCTTTTTTTCGTAGCTGTAGGGTTGTTCTGGAGCAGTGGAAACACAGTTATTGATTCTTTGTCGGGCAAAGAGATAGGAGCTCCCGGATATATCGCGCTTGTAATGGCGATAGTCTCGATAATAGTAAAAGAGATTCTGTACAGATATACCGCCCATGTGGGCGAGACGATAAAGAGTATGGCACTCGTGGCTAATGCATGGCATCATCGCAGCGACGCTTTTTCGAGTATCGCCGCGTTGCTTGGCATAGCAGGCGCGATGTTCTTGTCGCCGCAATGGCGCATTCTCGACCCGATAGCCGCAATGGCGGTGAGCATATTCATCGCAGCGGTGGCTTACAGGTTGTTCCTGCCTGCCGTCAAGGAGCTGCTTGAGGTGTCATTGCCCGAAGACGAAATTCGCGGCATAGAGTCGGAAATAAACAAGGTGCCGGGAGTGAAGGCGTTTCACAACTTGCGAACCCGTAAAAACGGCAACCGGTACATAATTGACCTTCATATAAAGGTTGACCCCGAAATAAAGGTCGTTGCGGCGCACGACATTGCTACGGCAGTCGAGCACAGGTTGCAGGAGAAATACGAAGGTGCCATGGTGTATGTCCATATCGAGCCTTATCGCGGAGAAGAGGTGGACAGCGCGGGTAAGTGCAGTGATTGACCTTGTGTGTCGAGCTTGCCATGCCCTGAAAGTGTAGATATAAATACTATATATGAATATAATAAGGATGAGTGATGTGCTGCCGTCGGTTTTCAACGGGCGGAAGCTCGCGAGCGAGGTGTGGCAATGCGACTTGTCGTTTGAAAAAGGCCGCAACTATCTGGTGTCGGCCGAAAGCGGGTCGGGCAAGTCTTCGTTGTGCAGTTACATTTACGGGTATCGCAGCGATTACTCGGGAAAGATAGCTTTTGACGATGACGACATAAGCCGCTTTGACGTGGCGAGGTGGTGCGAGTTGCGTCAGCGACATTTGGCCTATTTGCCGCAGGAGTTGCGCCTTTTCCCCGAGCTGACGGCGATTGAGAATGTTGAGTTGAAGAACAATCTGACCGGTGCAAAATCGCGAAAGGAAATAGCTGACATGTTTGAGTTGCTTGGCATAAGCGACAAGATGGATCAGCATGTGGCATTCCTGTCGATAGGCCAGCAGCAGCGAGTGGCTATAATAAGGACGTTGTGTCAGCCGTTTGATTTCATCTTGCTCGATGAACCGGTGAGCCATCTCGATGAGTCCAACAACAGGCTTGCAGCCAAGCTGATAGCGGACGAGGCCGCTTCGCAGGGTGCCGGAATCATATCGACATCGGTGGGAAATAACGTATTGATAAACGTGGATAGAGAGTACAGATTATGACGGCAAGTAAAGGAAAGAATCTATTGTGGCGTTTGTTGCGCAAGCATGTCAGTCCGTTGCAGCTTGCCGGATTTTCGGTGGCAAGCCTTGTCGGGCTGACCATCGTGGTGTTAGCCCTGCAATTTTATGGCGATGTGAGACCTGTGTTCTCGGCCGAGGACAGTTTTGTGAGCCGGGATTATATTGTGGTGACCAAACATGTGTCGGGACTTGGTTCCATGCTGGGAAGCGGAACTGAATTTAGCGAAGATGACATTGCCGACCTTGAACGACAGCCTTGGGTGAGGGAAGTGGGACGTTTTACCACATCGGAGTACGGTATTTATGCTTCGGTGATGTTCGGCGGACGTGGATTGCGCACGCAATTGTTCTTTGAGTCGGTACCCGATAAGTTTATCGACGAATTGCCAGAAGATTGGGGATTTGACCCTGAAAATCCCAAAGTGCCTGTCATCCTCTCGCGTGATTACCTTTCATTATATAATTTCGGCTTTGCCACCACTCAAGGGATGCCAAAGATAAGCGAAGGTATGATAGGAATGGTGCCTGTGTCGCTCGCATTGTCGGGCAATGGCAACAGGCAGGTGGTAGAAGGGCGCATAGTGGGCTTCTCAAACAGGCTTAACACCATAATCGTGCCTGAGGCGTTCATGCAGTGGAGCAACGAGAAATTTGGCGACGGAAGTGCAAAACAGCCGTCTCGGCTCATAGTCGAAGTAAGCAAGCCGGGCGATGTGGCCATAAGCGAGTATATGGACGCGCACGGGTATGAGATAGGCGGAGACAAGGCCGACAGCGGAAAGGCAAGTTATTTCCTTAATGTAACAATTGGCATCATTGTGGCCGTTGGGGCATTGATAAGCTTATTGTCGTTCTTCGTGCTGATGTTGAGCATATATCTGTTGTTGCAGAAAAACTCACGCAAATTGCAGGACCTGTTGATGCTCGGATACACTCCGCGACAGGTGTCGGCGCCATACGTCAAGCTGGTCGTTGTTGTCAATTGTGTCGTGCTTGCGGTGTCGTGCGTGGCAGTAGCCTTGTGCCGGGCTTATTATTTGCCGGTGCTTGAGCCATTCGGCGTGTCGGGCGGCAGCGTGTTGCTGCCTGTCGTGGTGGCCGTGGTGGTGATGGGAGCAATTACATGCGGCAACATAATGGCGATAAGACGCAGAGTAGCTTCGCTGTGGCATCAATAACAAAGTGAAAGTAATTGTTTTGTTGAGATAATGATTTATATGCAAGGCCGTTGAGCCATCTTCAGTATGAACCAGCCTGTGCGTTTGGCAACTGTCCAGTCTCATGTGGACAGCTACCAAACGCATTTAACATTTTAACAAAATGTTTTTAGCCATAGTTAAATGTTCCATTTTCCATGATAAAAAGGATGTATAATTGAGAAAATAATGTTTAATTTGTGACAATAATATGAACTTTTTAGTTGTTGCACTTGACTAAAAAGCCTGAATGCTAAAAAACTAATACCCGTTACGATTTAAAAGGAACGGTAAAGAAGCAAGCCAGATACCTATGATTATGATGAATCATGAAAACAACCGTGATTTGTAGGGGACATTCCGTGGTCATAATATTTGGGAGGCGGCTGCGACTACATTCAAGCCTTGTGCATGTGGCTGCTGTCATGTGTGATACTTAAAACGGAATATGAAGAAAAGAGAGAATTAACGTAAACCCAAATGTAAAACTAAAAACATTCTTGCATGAAGAACATTTGTTTCCAAATGAATCGGAAAGCATGGCTGGTGCTGTTGTTTGCAATATGCCTTGCTTTTCCTGCATTAGCGCAAAAGATTTCTGTACAAGGTACAGTGGTCGATGCCACCGGAGAGCCTTTGATTGGGGCCAGCGTCATGGCGCAAGGCACAACGTCGGGCACTGCTACTGATTTTGACGGCAAGTTCGTCATCGAAGTAGACCCAAATGCCACTCTTGTGGTTTCGTATGTGGGCTATGAGCCGCAAAATGTTGCGGTCGAAGGTCGCACAACAATCAAAGTCACCCTTCAAGAAAGCGCATTGATGCTTGAAGAGGTTGTAGCCATCGGTTATGGTACAGTTAAGAAAGAAGATGCCACCGGTTCGGTGTCGACAATCAAGCCTACCGAAATTCAAGCCGGACTTTCGGCTTCGGTACAAGACCTGTTGGTCGGTCAGACCCCGGGTGTCGTAGTAACTCCGTCGGCAGGTCCTGAAGGTTCAGGAACAATCCGCATTAGGGGGGGGTCGTCGTTAAACGCTAATAATGACCCACTTATCGTGCTCGATGGGGTGCCATTGAGCAACCAAGGCACGCAAGGTATGGGCAATGCGCTTGCCATGATTTCACCCGACAACATCGAGACGATGACAGTGTTGAAGGATGCTTCGGCAACCGCGATTTATGGTTCACGCGCATCAAACGGCGTAATCATCATAACCACCAAGAAGGGACAAGCCGGCAAACCCCAAGTGAACTTCTCGGCAACAATGACTGTTAACACTGCACGCAAGACATGGGACGTGCTTTCGGCCGGCGAATGGAAGGATCTCATGGCTTCTTACTGGGGTGCAAACCATGAAATAATGGGCTATATGGGCAATGCCGACACCAATTGGCAAGATGAAGTTTTGCGCACTACTGTTTCGCAAGACTACAGCTTGAGCGTTGGTGGGAAAGCAGGCTTCTTGCCTTATCGCGTCGCTGTCACTTATACAGGCAATGACGGTATCTTGAAAAATTCTGCGATGGACCGTGTTACAGTAGGATTGAACCTTACGCCGGAATTTTTTGACGGCAAGTTGAAAGTTCAAGCCAACGTGAAAGGTTACTATATCGAAAACCAATTCTCCGACACCGGCGCTGTAGGTTCTGCCCTTTCAATGAACCCGACTATTCCTGTTCACACCGATTATCCTATGGCTGAAGGCTCGGTGGACGGTTATAAGTTGTTCAACGGTTACACCACTTATATGCGTGGCGGAATATTCAACACCGAAGGTGTGAATAACCCTCTTGCAATGATAGAAAGCGTTGACAATGTGGCAAAGATATGGCGAAGCAACGGTAACTTGCAGCTCGACTATGCGTTGCATTTCCTTCCTGAATTACGCTTCAACTTGAACCTCGGTTACGACATAAGCAAGACAGACGAGCACAAGATCACCGCTCCAAACTCTCCTGTAGCTTGGGACAGCTATTTCCAAGATGGTGCAGGAACCGACTTGTATACTTATCAGTACAGGGCCAACACGTTGCTCGATTTCTATGCCAACTATAAGAAATATTTCGACGTTATACAATCCGATATAGATGTTACTGCCGGTTATTCTTGGCAATATTTCTATGGCAAGGGTCATAATAACGGCTCATTGTTCACTTCAAACGGATTTGCAATCACTCAGGATGCCGATGGCAATTACTTGCTTTCGGAAGGAACTCAACGTCAAGGCACGACAGCCGACAGTGAAGAAGAAACTTATTGGAAGAACCACTATCAACTTGTTTCGTTCTTCGGACGTTTGAACTATACTCTCATGGATCGTTACTTGTTGACATTCACGATGCGTGCCGACGGTACTTCGCGCTTCTCTAAGGACAATCGCTGGGGTACATTCCCGTCACTCGCCCTCGGATGGAAGATTTCGGAAGAAGAATGGATGGAAGGCACTAAGGACTGGATGAACGAATTCAAGTTGCGCCTCGGTTGGGGTGTAACAGGTCAACAAGACCTTGGCGACTCTTACTTCCCATATATGGCAATTTACCAAGCATCTACCATAGGTTCTTATTATCCTTGGCTCGATGGCCGTGGCGGTTGGATGTCAACCCTTTATCCGCAAGGCTATGACAGCAGTTTGAAGTGGGAGGAAACTACCACATGGAATGCCGGTCTTGACTTCGGATTCTTGAACAACCGCATCACCGCAGCCCTTGATTTCTACTATCGCGAGACAAAAGACTTGTTGAGCTATGTTACAATTCCTGTAGGTTCGGCTACTACCAACATGCTTAACCAGAACATCGGTTCTCTTGAAAACATGGGTGTTGAATTTGGTATCACAGCCCGTCCTATCGTTACCAAGGACTTCACTTGGACTGTAAATTACAATGTGGCATGGAACCGTAATGAAATCACTAAGTTGAACAATGATGGTTCTTATGTTACCACAGGCGGTATTTCAGGTCCTACTGGAAATACTTGTCAAGTTCACGCTGTGGGATATCCTGCCAACTCGTTCTTCTTGTATGAACAAGTTTATGATGAAAACGGCCTTCCTATTGAAGGCGTATTCGTTGACCAAAACGGCGACAATGTAATCGACGATGACGATAAGGTAATCAACAAGAGCCCGGATCCAAAGGTTACCATGACATTTGGTTCTACTTTCAATTACAAGAACTGGGACTTCGGTTTCAACTTGCGTGCAAGCATCGGCAACTATGTTTATGCCAATGTATTGTCGGACAAGACCACTCTTAACCGTACATACCGCAACAGCTCTCCGAGCAACTTGATTGATAGCGATTTCTATTTCGACGGCGGGCTCTCTACTGCAAACCTTTACATGAGCGACTATTGGTTGCGTAATGGCAGTTTCTTGCGTTGTGAAAACATCACGGTGGGTTATACTTGGCCTTCATTGCTGAAGGATCAATTGAGATTGCGCCTATACGGTGCCGTTCAAAACCCGTTTGTTATCACGAAGTATGACGGTCTTGATCCTGAAGTGTTCGGCGGTATAGACAACAACATTTATCCGCGTCCTATAACATTCACTCTCGGCCTTGTTGCAACATTCTAAACAATGCAAGTGTTTTTAACCAACAAAATAAAGAGGATAAAATATATGAAATCTATAAATAAAATATTTTCCATTCTTGGCGTGTCGCTTGCATTAGGCATGTCGTCATGCGTTGGCGATTTGGACTTGCTGCCAATTGACCCGAATCAAATGACAGCCGACAAATTTGCCGAAAATCCGTCGGAATATATCATGCAGGTAATGGGTAAGTGCTATTCAGGTCTTGCAGTTTCCGGCCAAACCGGTCCTGACGGTGCTTCTGATATTTCAGGTCTCGACGGTGGTACAAGCCAGTACACTCGCGCATTGTTCATGATGAACGAATTCACTACCGACGAGTCGAAGTGGATATATGCCGATGCCGGTGTTATCGACTTGAATACTAACACTTGGGGTAACGGTAACGCCAATGTGTTTGGTACTTATAGCCGTCTATATGTACATATAGCGATATGCAACGATTTCCTCCGTCTTGTAGACGCAGGTAACTTGAGTGACCTTGGTATCGCAGTTGATGCAACATTGCAGGCTACCATCGACCAATATAAACTCGAAGCTCGTGCATTGCGTGCCATGAGCTACTATTGGGCTCTCGACTTGTTCGGCAATTCGGGTTTCATAGATGAAACATCTCCTGCCGGAACTGCTCCGGTGCAATACACTCGTCAACAGTTGTATGACTGGCTTGCAGCCGAATTGGAAGATCTTGTTGCTTCATTCCCCGACACGACTCCTATTTACGGCCGCGTAGGCAAGGATGGCGTTGAAGCGTTGCTTGCCCGTCTTTACCTAAATGCCGAGGTTTATACCGGTACCCCTGCCTACGACAAGTGCTCGCAACACTGCGCAAACATCATAGCCCGACACAAGGGTGGCGGTTATGACGGTTCTGGTCTTGCCAACCATTACTTGTATCTCTTCTGTGGTGACAATGACGTTTACATGCCGGGTGGAGGAAATGATGCCGAAAATGAAATACTTTGGGGTATTCCATACGATAGCGAAAATATCCAACCTTATGGCGGAACAACTTTCTTGTGCAAAGCTGGATTGATTGAGTCGAGTAAAGATGCTGATGGTGAGGGATATGAAATGCACGCAATAGATTATGGTATTTCAGGACCGTGGGGTTGTATGCACGCAACATCCCAATTCTCCGACAAGTTTACTGCCAATCCTGAAGATATCCGCTGGTCTATGTGGTGCAAGGACGAAGAAGGGTTCACTAAAGAGAATACCGACTTCTATACTTTTAACAACGGATACGGAGTTGTCAAGTTCACCAACTTGTTGAAGGGAACAAATGGTGATTGGAGTACTGAGAACGGTGGCATTTATGACCCGACAGGCCAAATCCAAGGCCGTGCGGAAACATTCCCTGACACCGACCTTCCTTTGCTTCGCCTTGCCGATGTTTACTTGATGTATGCCGAGTCCAATATCGTGGGCAATGCCGGTGATGCTTCACTCGCTTTGGAATATGTCAACTACGTTCGTGGCCGTGCAGGCGTTAGCGATTGGACAAGCCGCGACATGACTGCCGACAACATCCTTGACGAACGTTGCCGTGAATTGTATTGGGAATTGACCCGCCGCAGCGACCTTATCCGTCATGGTAAGTTCTCGGGCAACAGTTACAACTGGGCATGGAAGAACAACCAATTGAACGGTGCGGGATTTGCTTCTTACATGGACTTGTTCCCAATACCGACCAACGTAATTGCAGCTCAGCCTTATTTCGAACAAAATGAAGGTTATAATTGATTAAAAACTTTTTATAGCAGACATGAAAACAAAAATTTTAAATATACTTCTGTTGTTTGCAGTAGCAATAGGGTTTGCTGCTTGTAACGAAGATACCGAACCGATGTTGTCTCGGATAAGCGACGGGCAGTTGAATGCGCCAAGCGCGACCGATGTCGTATTGACAAGAGAACAAGCTGCTGCCGAGGCTCTGACATTGTCGTGGGTTGCTCCTGAATACAATGTAGAAGTCGCACAATCTTTTGAATTGGAATTCTCCCTTACCGAGGATTTTGCAACACCTGTCCAAGCTACAGTGTCCAGCGAGAAAGAGCATACGTTCACTGTAGAAGACCTGAACACGGTTATCAACACGATGACTACCGTTACCGAGGGCATGGCTCCTGTGACTGTTTACGCTCGCGTGCAATTTGCATTGAACAGTGAAGAATCTCGCACAGTCATTTCAAATATTGTCAGCTTTAATGTCACTCCTTATCCTGCCGAGGCTAAGTTGTATGTAATCGGTACTCCTAACGGATGGGACATCAACAATGGCGATGTATTCTTGACATCTCAAGACGGCAAGGTATTCTCTGGAGTGCTTACACTTGAAGACAATCCGCAATTCCGCTTCTACAGCTCGCTTGGCGACTGGGAGACTGGTTCTTACGGTGCGCGTGAAGCCGATGGCGACAATATCGACATCTCGGCCGAATTCAAGAACGGCGTTTATGAAGGTCCGATTGTAAACGGCAAGGGTAACTGGGGATTTGCCAATGGTGGTGTTTATGAAATTACCGTTGATATCGAAGCAATGACCCTCCGCATCGAAAGCACTACCAACAATCCGAAGATTTACCTCGTGGGTACTCCTAACGGATGGAACGTGGGCGACGATTCTTGTCCGCTCGAATGCTCGACAGGCGATGAGGTATATGTAGGTGTATTCGAAATTGCCGACAATTCTGGATTCCGTTTCTACAGGGAAGTAGACGGCAACTGGGACAATGGAACTTCAATGGGTGCTCGTGAAACTGATGGCGACAACATCAACATCAGCGACCAGTTTGTCGACGGCGTATTTGAAGGCCCGATGGTAATGGGTAAAGGCAACTGGGAAATCACTACAGGCGGTATTTACACATTGACCGTGGATGTTGCCAACATGACCGTTAAATTTGAGCAAGGCGGCACATTGCCGGGCGGTGACGAAGATGAAGGTGAAGAACCGGTCGGAGAGGATGCCATGTATGTCATCGGCAACATTACCGATTGGGATATGAGCGGTACTGCCGGCAAGCTTGAACTAACGAGCGACGCGGGCGTTTACGCAGGCGTGTTGACATTGCCCGACAGCGGAGACGGAAGCTCTTATTTCCGCGTATATGCCGCACTCGGTGGAGCAAACGCTGATTCATATGGCCCGGCTTCAACTGAAGCTGACGAGGAAATCGTGATGACCGACGGTTTTGCTGAAGTAACGATTGTTAAAGGTAATGCAGGCAAAGCGTTCAAGATTGCTGCCGGAACCTACTCAATAACAGTTGATACCAATGCCAACTTGATGTTCATAGAGCCGGCATGATGAAACTTGACGGCAATCGGTATTAAGCCGGTTTTTAAATAAAAGATAGGCCCCGGAAGCAGCAGCTTTCGGGGCTTGTTCTTTGCTGTTGCCGGATAGCGATGTGCGGCCGGAACTTTTTCATGTCAATTTATCACTTGTAATCTCCTCTCCATTGTAGGGACGCATGGTTCGTGCGTCTGCAATATAACGTAATATAATATTGTGCAACAGCAAGGTGTCATACGGATGCACGAGCCGTGCGTCCCTATGTTCCATTCAGCTTGTGGAGAACCATATTGGATTTACATGTGGACACCATTATAATTGAGATGCTAATTTGCTTGGCTCGATTGTTGGCGGAAATGATAACCGCAACAGTAGTGCTGTTTTTCGTAGAGGGCGTATCAATAATTTGTTTAAATATCATGTTTGCAATTTTGGCACACCATAATTACAATGGCGTGACAAAATATTGCTGCCGTTGAAAAATGCGACTCTGCGTTTCATTCGGCAAGCTATGGCTCTTTTCGTTGATGGCAATAATCATGGCATAAAAATAGCCGGAACCTGAAAGTTTTCAGATTCCGGCTTTCCTAATAACTATTGTTCTTGCACTTATGGTACTATAACAACCTTTTGGACTGTATTTCCTGTCTTTATGATATATATGCCTTCTGTATCAATGTCGAAGCTGTGATCTGTCGTTTCAAGGATGCACCTTCCGTTTATGTCAAAGACTTCTATCATGTCGGAATCGGCACCTGTTACGGTCACAGTGTGTCCGTCAGAAGTTATTTTCACGGCCTTGTTTGCCAAAGCTGCATCCACGCTGCTCAAGTCCAAGAAGAATGTTGCCGAGGTCTCGCCGTTCAAATCGAATGCCCGTCCATCGCCACCGATAAAGTAGGTTATCGTGAATGTGTATTCACCTTCGGTCAAGTAAGTGAATTCGTTGATATATTCAGTAACGTAGGCTTCATATTCAGCGCCTTTATCAAACGTGATTCCCTCGCTTCCCGATTTCACCGTTTCCCCTTCAGGGTTTAGAATTTCCCAATAGAAAGCACCGGAATCAACAATGTCGGATTCGTTGGTGATATTGATGGTGAAATCAAGATATTCGTCATAGGCCGGAGTGCCTGTAACAGTTATCTTGTCGATGTTTACGGCATAGGTGGGAACATATAGCGTGGCCATGCCGTCGGCAATGGTGACCGATATTTTTTCGCTTGTCACGATGCGTTGCCAGTTGTCATATCCATCTTCCTTAGATACCAAGCGCAGTGCGTATGTGCCATCTTCAAGTCCGGCGAGTTGCCCGTCGATTGTGAATTCAGGTACTATTTCACCCTCTTCATCCTCCGAAATGTATTCAAGAGGCTCGGCTTCGGTTATTTCTTGCGCGATTTCGTCAAAAGTCTTGATTATGTTATCATCGCTGTCAAAAAGCGCAAACGTAATCTGGCCATTATACGCGACTCTGTTGAAGTTGAGCAATCCCCAGCAAGCGATGTCGAAGCTGCCATCTTGTGCCACTTGATCGGTGTCGAGTCGATATCTCACATAGTTACCGCTGGCCATGAAAATGTCATCGGCCAGCATCCACAGGTAACGTTGGGTTTTCACCACGGCCTGCTTGGTGCGTTCCGGCTCTAATGTGACGAAACTTTGGTGATAAATGAAACTAAACGATTCATCGCTTGTCGGATTCATGAAATCAATGTCGAAGTATCCGTTGCCTGTGCCACTCCAACCCCAATTGACATGTACGAAGTTGTTGGTGTCGAAACCATCTATGATAAATTGGTGACCGCCTCCGTATGAATCGGCACCGAACGACACCGGACGACCGTTTTCAACAATCTCGTTGTAAAGAGTGCCTATGAAATCATTGCGTGACATAGCATCGCGGTAATACAGAGCCGTATTATATTGAAAATGCTCGGCGATGGCGTATGGGATGTCAAAATCGTTGGCACCGCTTCCTTCAACGGCATAATCCATGTTTACCACATAACCGCAATCGCGGGCGAGTGTGGCCACTGCCAATGCCTGCTCGTCGGTAAAATCGTACTCAATCGAGCCGTCAGGATTCTCATTGACGTTGTATTCGTCAAGGATGTTTGGCCAATCGTAATCGGAATAGGTTAATGTCAGTTCCCCATATAGCTCGTGTTCATAGGAATGGGGAATCAGAACCGAATTCTCGTCAACTGTCGGGTGTTCGGGCCATTTGTAATTATTCATAATCTGGGATAACGACGTTGCCACGCATCCTACCGGCACATTCACTTGCTCATCTTCGTCGAACGGGCAAAGGTTGTTGAACGGAACGTCTTGCCCCCATTTAGCTTTTACAAGCGGTTCAATGACAGGAGTGGCTGTCACCAAAGCTTTCTTGTAGGGCATCACAGAACCGTTGCGCATGTTTTTAACATAGGCAGAGTAGGAATTCAGCCAAGACATCATGTTCTTGTTGCCGGCATCGAAACGACCTTCGTCGGAATAAGCCACCAATTCGGTCATTTCACTGTCTCCCGATACTATTACGAATCCACCGTCTTCGGTATTGAAAACATAGTATTCATTGTTGGCCGCTCCATTCGAGCTGACGTATTTCATCGATGAAGACTTTGCTCCGGCCACGCTTGCATATTTCGCTGCTATCGTTTGGGCTTCACCCAGACTTATCTGCCTTGCATTGGAAGAGAACACGGCAAAGGCTGCCGCAAGACATAGTATAAATTTTGTTTTCATCCTTTTGTTATTGATTGTTTTGAGATTTAGAATTTAATTCAATAGTTCCGGTCACAACCTTTGGCTCATCGGCTTGCCTATCGTGGAAATATTGTAAAGCCTTGTCCTTTGGAACTGACAATTTCGAGAATGATGTGTAAAATTCAGATTTTATCTTGCCTTCTTCATTCAAGACATAAGTAAATACTTTGGCAGTTGCGATGTCATACAATCCGTCATCAGGCAGTGCTGCAACTTTTTCTTCGTTGACAGTGAAGCTGATGGAGGCTTCATATTGCATGCCTTCTTTTACATCGGTGGCAATGTCATAGAATAAGAAATCGGTCTCGCGGGCTAACTGGTATCCATAAGTATATGATGTCAAGTAATAATCAAATAATTGGGCTTCTTCTGTCCCAAACATATTTTGGTCGGCACTATTAATATTGTAAGTTGTAGTCTTGTCGGATACCGGATTATAAATGGAAAGTTCCACATCTACGAATTTTAACCAGTCGTTAGGCATCCACATGCTGTATACGAGCGTGTAGGTGTGTTTCTCTTCAGGGGTTGGATCTTTGCCTCCTCCCGGTTCATCCTCATTGTTTTCACCGCAGGCGGTAAGGCTCATTGCAATTGCAAACATAAAAAACGGTAGAAATAATTTTTTCATTTTGTAAAGTTTTTGATTCTTTACAAAATTATTACAAGCCGGTTAATTGGATTAAAATCTACCGAATCGGTTTCTATATTTTTGTCACAGGATTCTCTACTTTTTTCATAATTGCCTGTTGGATAGGTTCTTTATGAAAACAGATGGCGTGAGCCCGAATTTTTTCTTAAATGATTTGTAGAATTGCGCGTTCGACATTCCGACGCTTTGGGCTATGGCTTCGATGGTATAATTGGGATTGTTTTTGAGTAACGCCACGGCATGTTCCATACGCTTGTTGTTAATGTATTCGGAGAACGACATCCCGGCATGGTCTTTGAACAACTGTGAGAATTTGTTTTTCTGTATGTGTGCCATCCGTATTATGTCGTCCCTTGACAACTCAGGGTCGAGCAGCAACTTTTTATCGCGCAGCAGTATTTCTATGCGTTCGAAGTCTTCGTTGACCGACGTTTTCTCATCGGCATTTTCGTTGCATGTTTCTTGTGTGAGGCTTGCATCCGTCTCTGTTATTAATTTCTCCTTGCTTTCGATGAGTTCTTCGATGGTGGAGGTCAATATGCGGTTTTTCTCTTTTATTGCACGACGGTTCCTGTATATAAGCAGGATAGCGACTACCAGTACAAGAGCTATCGTTGAGATTGTCCATAACAGGATGTTGCGTACATGAAGCTGTGCCGTGCCTTTGGCAATTTTCAAGTCTTTGTCATTGAGGTCGTATATTGCAGCCAGTTCTATTGCCGCGCTTCTTTGTTCACGTTCTTTCAGGCTGTCGCGCAACAAAGCCAGCTTGGCAAAATTAATGGCTGCATTTTTGTATTTGCCTTGTTCGAAATAGGCTTTGCCGAGCGAATGCAGAATGGATGCCATGTAGTAGTTGATTGTGTCACCCTTGTCGTAGTATTCCTTTCTTCTTTTTTCATTCAACTGGATGGCTTCTTTGTAACGTCCTCGTTTCAGCAGGTATGGAACAATCAAATAGTTGTCCTTGTCGTTGCTTAATGAAAGGAACTTGTCATAGTATTCGTCGGCTTCGGCCGTGCGCCCGAGACGAGCAAGCGTGACAGCGCGGTTGGCATATAGATTTTTCAGTTCCTTTTCCTTTAATCCTGATATTGGCGTTACATTGTCGTTATCGTTGTCGGTCGTTATTATTTCTTCAAGCTTGTCAAGGGCTGCAAGTGCATCTTCAAGCCGTTCGTCCCATAACAGATATAATATTATCGTATTGTAGTAGTAGCTCAGGTTGTCGTATTTCAATTCATAGTTGGAGTCATCCATGATTTTTAATGCATCGTTGAAATATCCGTATGCCCGTTCTTTTTCTCCTTGGTAATATATCATTTTCCCGAGTTCGAATAAGGCAGTGGAATACATTGCCGCATCGTCTGATTCTTTTGATTTCTCAAGTAGCAATTCGACACACTTCTTTTTCTGTGCGTCAAGTTTCAAGTAGTCATAGCAAGAAATGAGCCTGTGCAGCACTTTCATTTCGTTGCTTGTTGAAAGCCTTACGGAGTCGGAGTCTAAAGCACGATTGTAGAATTTCAATGCTATGTAAGGATGCCCGGTATTGTAGTACAAGTCGCCTTCGGTAATGTCGAGCGTGTATGTCGGCAACTTTTCGGCTTCACGCAGTTCTTTCATTAAAAGGCTTGCCTTATTGAAGTCGGTGAAAGTGTATTTATAAACAGAATCTTCGCTTATTGTATTGATATTTAATGATATATCCTCTTCTGTGGCATGAGCGAATGATGCATTAGCCAATGCGAATAATGCTATGCAAAATGTAATGTATTTACCGATTATTTTTTTCATGACGTATCAAAGGTAGTAAAAGTTGAATGTAATTGGAAAAATGGGCTTGCTTATTTTAGAGAAAGTCCAGGATAGCTGTGTATGTGAATGGTTAATATGGTTTAAACTACTGTTGCGAACAGAACATGTTTTTATTTTCGGCCATCTTCATGAGAGTGAAAATGGATTCACGGCCATTGTTCATGAGCAGGTCGAGGATGCTCAAGTCGGGAATGAACCCATGCCGGGATGCCCAAATGTTGTAGTAAGGCAGATCGGCGATGCCTGCAATGTCGTCGTGGTTCTTGCTGCCAACCGATTCCCGAAGGTCGGTGCAGGCAATTGCCTTATAGCCTATTTCGGCAAGGCTTAATGAGACCGGCAGGTCGAGAAATTCGCATATCACCTCATGCATGGCTATGTTGAAGTCGAGAAGCCACTTGTCGGCACGGTTGTATATGCGTTTCAAGTCATCTTCGATGTACTCAAAGAAAGGGGTTTTGCCATAGGCCGAAAATATCGCGCCCCAATGGATGCGCCGCCAGTCCCCATGTCCCGATATTTTCAAGTCGCGTATCGTCAACTTGTGGTCGATGTCGGTGCATTTTTCGATTGGTATGACAAGAGTTTGAACGCCGTTAGCCCCAAGGATGCGGCAATGGTTGTGTTTCCAAGAGTGCTTGCCTATATGCTCGGCGGCATCGATGACACCGTTACCGGCTGCCATCAATGCCGCATAGTATCTAACGCTTCCCAAGTATGCGCTTCCGAATACCGGGAGTACTTTTTGTGTCAAGTTGTCATTCATGCCGCCACGCGATTATTTGTCGGGATTGGCATCTTTGAAGAATCTGTTCCAGCGTATTCCTTTGTCCTTGTCGATCGACATTATTACGAACATAGGAGAGCCTACGATGTGGTCTTCGGGTACGAATCCCCAATACCTCGAGTCGGCCGACATGTCGCGGTTGTCGCCCATCATCCAGTAGTAATCCATTTTGAACGTGTAGCTCGATGTTTCTACCCCGTTTATGAAAATCTTTCCGTCGCGCACTTCGAGCGAGTTTCCCTCGTAGTTTTTTATGGCACGTTCATATAAAGGAAGGTTGTCGAGAGAAAGGTTGAGCGATTCGCCTTTCTTTGGAATCCAAATAGGACCGTAATTAGCGCGGGTCCATCCATAATCGTGAGAAATCGGGTACACGTTTATCATCTCTTGTGTCGGGATGGGTATAATATTGGTAATCCACGTCATCTTCTTCATTGTTTCGCGCATCTCCCGAGTGAGCGGCAGTTGGTAGATGGGAGGAACAGTCCCATTAGGGTTGACGGTGAGGCCGATGCTCATCACGCCAAGTTTTTCTTCATTGCGCGTGATGGGAATCAATGTGCGGTCATCTACGCTGATTCCGAGCAGTTCCCAAGTGGCATCGTCTATCATCCTGCCGTCGGTCTGCACGAAGTAGTTGTATTGTACATTTTCAGGCTCGGGCAGTGGCTTGCCGTCGATGTAGATGATGTTTTCCTTTATTTGCAATGTTTCGCCCGGCAGTCCAACGGCACGTTTCACATAATTCTCCCTGCGGTCGACAGGACGATATATTATGTCGCCATATTTTTCTTTGTTTGCCCACACGGCGTTGCGTCCTCCTGGCTCGATGGCGCACAAAGTGTAATAGTCGGGATTTTGTATTTTCAAGGCTACTGTGTCGCCTGCCGGATAGTTGAACACCACGATGTCATAGCGTTCCACGTTTCTGAACCCTTTGAGCCTGTGATAGTCCCATTGCGGCCAGTCGATATACGACTTGCAATTGAGGATTGGTATGGTGTGTTGCGCAAGTGGAAAGTGCAGCGGCGTGTTTGGCACGCGGGGCCCGTAAATCATCTTGTTAACCCACAAGTAATCGCCAACAAGCAATGTCTTTTCGAGCGAAGAAGATGGTATCTTGTAGTTTTGGCCTATGTAAATGAAGATGAAATACACCAACACGAGAGCATAAACTATCGCGTCGACCCATCCCATGACGAACCTGAGCGTCTTGTTGTCGCTTTTCCTCCACCAATCCAATGGGATGTAGTGCGTGAGGTAAATGTCGGCCAGCAGTGGCAGGAACAGGATAACCCACCATGAGCCGAGCCATATCACCCAAAGGACATATATTAAAGCCACGATGCCAAATCTTATCCATCGTGTTTTCTTCACTCTTTCAAGTCGTTGTCTCAGTGTTCCTCCTTCTGCCGGAATTGATGCCGAAGCAGTATTGTCATGTGTGTTTTTATTTGACATTTCTGTTAAGTGAAATTAAAAGTGCAACATGTCTTCCATGCCGAAGAATCCGCTTTTATCCTTCAGCCATTCGGCGGCCACTACGGCTCCGAGTGCGAAACCTTCGCGGCTGAAAGCCTCGTGCGATATGGTTATCTTGTCGACAGGTGACGTGTATCGTATTATATGCGTGCCAGGCACTTCGCCAATGCGTTCATGTGCAATGTTTATCTCGTTGACTTTAGGCTCGCCGCTTTCGGTCCAAGCGTCTTTGCGGTCAATATTTTCCATTATGCCTTGTGCAAGTGTCAAGGCAGTTCCGCTTGGGTGGTCGAGCTTGTGGATGTGATGTATTTCGGTCATGTCCACGTCATATTGGCCGAATCCGTTCATCAGGCGGGCCAAATACTTATTCAAGGCGAAGAATATGTTCACGCCAATGCTGAAGTTGGAGGAATAGAAGAATGCTATTCCTTCACGGTTTCCGAATTCGGCTTGCAACTTAGGAATGTCGGCCGTCCATCCGGTACTGCCAGAAATGACTTTCATTCCGCAGGCAAGAGCCTTCTTGCAATTTTCAAATGCCGTTGATGGTGTGGTGAATTCTATTACCACGTCGGCCGAAGCGAATGCTTCTCCGCCTATTTCGTCACAGTTGTCCGTGTCGATTTTGCACACTATCTCATGGCCGCGCTGCAATGCTATTTTTTCAATTGCATGGCCCATTTTGCCATAACCAATCAATGCTATTTTCATTCGTCCAAGCGTATATCTTCTGGCAAAGATAGTGATGTTTTCTCGAAATGTTTTGTGATTGCTGCAAGTTTTTAATAAATTTGTGATAATACAAAGCGCGAAAGCATCAAAAAGAAACATATTGCATGGAATTCAGGACTGTAGTAAATACAAAAGGAGCTTGTGGCAAGTTGCTCATGCACAATTCCCGAGTCATGATGCTGGGTTCATGTTTTTCGGACAACATGGGGCAGCGTCTTGCCAAAGGGTTGGTGAATGTTATGGTCAACCCTTTTGGAACCACTTACAATCCGTTTTCCATGACGAGCTGCATACGCCGGCTGGTCGAAGCCAAGAAGGTGACGGTCGGGGAGTTATTCATGTCGAATGGCCTGTGGCACAGTTTTATGTTCCATTCTAAATTTTCGGGTTCCGACCAGCAATCCACGCTCGATACCATGAATGCGAGCATTATAGCCGGACATGAGCACTTGTCGAATTGCAGCCATGTGTTCATGACGCTTGGCACCGCTTATACATATTCGCTTGTCGATGACGGCATGGTTGTCAATAACTGCCATAAGTTGCCTGCATCGACATTCCTGCGCCGGTTGCGCGGCGTGGATGAAGTGCGTGACGCGCTTGAAGATGCCGTTACGGCATTGCATGAGTTCAACAGAGATGCGGCAGTCGTGTTGACAGTGAGCCCGATAAGGCATTTGGCTGACGGACTTGAGATGAACCAATTGAGCAAAAGCACATTGCTGGTAGCTGCTCATGAAGTGGCTTCGCGCCATGCCGATTATTGCACATATTTTCCTTCTTATGAAATAATGATGGACGACTTGCGCGACTATCGGTTTTATGCTCCCGACATGACGCACCCGAGCGATGTGGCAGTCGATTACATTTGGGAAAAATTCAAGGATGCTTTCTTCGACAATAAAGAGCGGGCAAAGGTAGAGCAATGCGAACGATTTTCGCGACGCTTGTCGCACCGTGTCATGAGCGACAATCAAGAAGCCGCCGAACGCTTCAGGCGAGAAACCCGCAATGCGCTTGAACAGCTCGTAGGGCAGTATCCTTATCTTGTGGAGATGGAATTAATAAAACAGATTCTTAATTGACAGAAGGTCATGAAATATCCTATAAATGAAATAGCGTCGATATTGCACATCCGTCAGGATATGCTTCACGACAACAGTGCGGAGATAAGCCAATTGTTGATTGATTCGCGGTCGTTGGTGTTTCCGGCCGAGACGTTGTTTTTCGCGATAAGGAGCAACAGTAACGACGGGCATCGCTACATAGCGAGGTTGTATGAGCGTGGAGTGAGGAATTTTGTCATCGACGACGTGTCGTGCGTCCCGGCCGAGCTATTGGATGAGGCCAATTTTCTCATTGTTCCCGATTCGCGTACCGCATTGCAGTCGATAGCCACATATCACCGTCGTCGTTTTGACATTCCTGTCATAGCGATTACCGGCAGCAAAGGGAAAACCACAGTCAAGGAGTGGTTATACCAATTGTTGCGCGACGATTTTAACATCGTGCGCAGTCCGCGCAGCTATAATTCGCAGATAGGCGTGCCGCTTTCATTATGGGAGATGGATGAAAACACCGACCTTGCCATAATCGAGGCCGGAATATCGCAGCCGGGCGAGATGACCACGCTCCAAGCAATGATAAGGCCTACGGCAGGTATCATAACCAATCTTGGCGACGAGCACAACGAGGGATTTGAGTCGATGCAACAAAAAATTCACGAGAAGGCTCAATTGCTGACGGCATGCGACTGCATTGTGTATTGTGCCGACGATGATTTAATACGCGATGCCGTGAAGCCGATTCTTGCCGTGGCTCGGGAAATAGCATGGTCGCGTCGAGACGTGGGCCGGCAACTTTTTGTGTCGGGAATAGAGCGTGGTGAGAAGGAGTCGGTCATAACTTATCTCTTCCTCGGATTTGAAAATAAAGTGACAGTTCCGTTTGTAAAAGACAGCGACATAGAGAATGTGATAAACTGCATCGCCGTGATGCACTATCTGCGCGTCGACCCGCAAGTGATAAAGGAACGAGTGGCACGGCTTACTCCGGTTGGCACGCGTCTGAACGTGATTGAAGGCGTTAACAATTGCATGGTGATAGCCGACAGTTATACGAGCGATTTCAATTCGCTTGCTCCGGCTGTTGATTTCATGGCACGCCGTTCGACATCGGATACTTCCATGACGGTGATTCTGTCGGACGTTCTTCACGAGGCTTATCCGCAAGAGGAACTTTACGAACATGTGGCAAACTTGCTCGAAAACATGGGTGTTACGCGCCTGATAGGAATAGGGCCGGAAATGCGTGCCAGTTCCCGTTTCTTTGACGTAAATTCGCGTTTTTTCGCAACTACCGCCGAGTTCTTGGATGAAATGTCTCAGAGCGACTTTGAAGATGAACTGATATTGATAAAGGGAGCTCCCGAATTTGACTTCAATCTCATTGTCGACATGCTGGAGGCCAAGCAGCACCAGACGGTGCTTGAGGTGGATCTCGGCGCAGTATTGAGCAATTATAAATTTTTCCGATCCAAGTTGAAGCAATCGACAAAGATGGCCTGTATGCTCAAGGCATCGGGTTACGGAGCCGGCTCTTATGAAATTGCCAAGACATTGCAGGATGCAGGAGCCGATTATATTGCCGTTGCTGCTCATGATGAGGGCGTTGACTTGCGCAAGGCCGGCATAACCATGCCCATAATGGTGCTTAATCCCGGTTCGGTCAACTATAAGGCGATGTTCTCTTACAGGCTTGAACCAGAAGTGTTCAGCCTCGATGAATGTAGGAAGATAATCAAGGAGGCCGACAAATTCGGAATAACAGGCTATCCGGTACACATAAAGCTCGACACTGGGATGCACCGTCTCGGATTTGTGAAGGAAGAATTGCCTGCTCTTGTGGAATTGCTGAGAAGCCAGGATGCAATAGTGCCTCGCAGTGTGTTTTCGCATCTGTGTGTAGTCGATGAGCCGGAGCAAGACGAATATACGCAGCTTCAATTAACATGCTTTGAAGAGTGTAGCAAGTTGTTGCAGGAAGCGTTTCCGTCGTTTAACATAATGCGTCACATACTCAATACTGCCGGCATAGTTCGGTTCACGGATCGCCAATACGACATGGTAAGGCTCGGAATAGGATTATATGGCATCAAGACTGTTGAGGGTGAAGAGGAATTGAAGCCTGTGTCGTCGCTGTATTCTGTGATAATTTCGATAAAAAATTGGCCTGCAGGGACGACAATAGGTTATGGCCGCAAAGGGGTGCTGCGGCGCGAATCAAGGATAGCCACAATCCCGGTAGGGTATGCCGACGGAATAGACCGGCATTTCGGAAACGGATGCATAAAAATGCTTGTCAACGGGACGTTATGCCCCACAGTAGGGAACATTTGCATGGATATTTGCATGATTGACGTGACCGATGCCGATTGCAAGGTTGGCGACCAGGTTGAAATATTCGGCAAGCAGGTTCCTGTCGAAAATCTTGCCGAAGCAAGAGATACAATATCTTATGAAGTCCTCACGTCCATATCGGAGAGGGTCAAACGTGTGTACTTCAGGGAGTGAACTCCGGACGGAAAATGTGAAAATACATGTGTTTTTTATGTCAGATTATGTGAAAACACATGTATTTTTTGTGCCGGATTGTGTGAGAAAATTGCTATATTCGCAAAGGTATAAACAGGTTATCACTATGGCTAAACTATTAAGAAGGAAAATTGATTCATATTTGATTGACTGGAAGAATAATCCTAATAGAAAGCCTCTTATTGTCAAGGGAGCTCGCCAAATAGGGAAAACACGCTCGATTGAATGGTTCGCAAATCAAAATTATACTAATATCGTTGAAATTAATTTTATTGAACAGAAACAATACCGAAACATTTTTAATGACGGATTTGAGGGCAAATAAAAATTTTGGAACCTATAAAGGAGCTATTTATGAGAATATAGTAGGAGACATGCTTGCAAAGCAAGGATACAAACTTTTTATTATAAGAATGACAAGCCTGCTATTGAGATGGATTTCTTTGTCAGAGATGCAAATTTTCTTGTTCCTGTAGAGGTTAAGGCTAAAGATGGAGCAACAGCTTCACTAAACAATCTAATAGATAGCGATAAATATAAAGATATAAAATATGGGATTAAATTGGGTTATAAAAATATCGGATTTAATGGCAAATTTTATACTTTCCCTTATTTTTTGGCATTTTTGCTGAAAAGATTTTTGTTTGAAAGGAACCCAGCGTAAGAATATTTATATAGTAAAATCGAAACGGAATAGGTCTTTAAATCAATAGACTATTTTGAGATTGCATGGTATTGTTGGACGTTCATGGTAGAGAAATATAATTTAACGAAAAAGAACATGTAATCTACGGATTTCTATATTAAGTTTGCAATGCAATTATCATAAAACAAAATATGAAAAGACAATTTTTAGCAGTCTTGGCATCGGTCGTGATGATTCCGTTTTATGGCCAAGCGCAAGATTTTGAAAGTAACGGCCTGTATTACTCTGTAATAGGAGCCGATAAAGTTGAAATTACAAGCGAACCCGACAATGCGCATGTCCTTTACACGGGAGTTGTGCATATTCCGGAGACCGTGACACACGAAGGTGTCGAATACCGGGTGGTGAAGATAGGTAATGATGCTTTTCATAGCTCGAATGTCACCGACGTGCATATTCCAAACAGCATTGAAGAGATAGGCACAGGAGCATTTGAATATGCTGCAAGCCTACAGAATGTCACACTGCCTCTCGGCATTACCGAAATTCCTGCCACAGCGTTTGCCGGAACGGCGATCAAGGCAATTGCTATTCCCGAAGGCGTTACAGTGATAGGTGAAGGAGCTTTTCAGTCGTGTGCGCAACTTGAATCGGTATTCATTCCATCGACAGTACAGAAGATTGAAGCATACGGATTCAACAATTGCCACTTGCTAAGAGAAATATATTGCCTTGCCACAATTCCGCCAGAAGCTACGGGTTGGGCTATCTTCATAGGGTTGAGCGGTATTGACGTGCTTGTTCCTGAAGAGTCGATGGAGGCTTACGGTACTACGGCACCTTGGAATGACACGGCTACATTTAACATTTACCCTCCAGAAAGTTTCGAGGTATCTCTGTCTACCACTGTCGACCGTGGCGATTGGGTGGAAATACCGTTAGGCTCTAACTTCGCTTATAAGATATACAATAGCGACGATGAATTGCTTGCTGTCACTGCTGCCGAATCCTATTGGATTCAACGCCAAGATAATGAAGTGACATATAAGATTGTGCCGACAAATTATTTTTATGACGCGGCAGCCGAAACTTGTGTGGTGGGCAGTGCATCGGTAGGTGATGTATATGCAGGTGGAAAAGTTGAAATTAAGGCTGTCGACGGCAATATTGTCATTACAGGCGATTGTGCCGGTGAATGGGTCAAGGTTTATGACATTGACGGACGCCTCGTGCATGAGCAGCGTGCCGATGATGGCATGGTAGCCGGGCTGCCTGCAGGAAATGTCTATGTAGTAGATTGCGGTAATGTCGTGAAAAAGGTGATATTATAACAATGTTCATAATGCAAAAGATTACAGGAGACGAGGACGAAAAATTCATGCGTGCGGCAATTGACGAGGCTCGCAAGGCCGAGAGTCGCGGAGAAGTGCCTATAGGTGCCGTTGTGGCGTGTGGCGGAAAAATAATTGCCCGTGCGCATAATCTTACCGAAACATTGACCGACCCTACAGCCCATGCCGAGATGCAGGCTATAACGTCGGCAACGAGCTATCTCGGGGGCAAGTATTTGACCGATTGTACATTATATGTCACTGTCGAGCCTTGCCTGATGTGTGCAGGCGCATTGGCTTGGAGCCAGATTGACAGGGTAGTGTATGGTGCGGCCGACGAGAAACGTGGATATCACATTTTTTGTGATAATCCTTTTCACAAAAAGACTAAAATTGTCTCGGGAGTTTTGGCCGAAGAATGTTCGCGTCTCGTGACTGAATTTTTTCGGAAAAAACGCTGATTCTCGAGCATCAGTCGGGATGCGATATTAATAACAATGCCGGGGAAGACTTTGAGCTATCTTTCCCGGCATTGTTGTGTGTATTGCATTTTGATTGTTATTCGATGCTCAGACGGTCTATTACATCTTTGGCCGCAAGGAGTTCCTCGGACGATTTCACGCCTGTAATTTTCAGTTCAAAATCAATTTCGTCTCCTTCTACCGATGCCTTTACATGCAGGATTCCTTCCTTGTCGATTTTGAAAGAAACTTGCACAGGAGTGCCTTTCGGCCAGTCTTTTGTGAGACGAAGCACCGACACCTCTTCGGTCGCGAGAGTACAGAATTTTTCATCTACGGTTTCATCCTTTTCCTCGTCGGTGTAGTCGCTTTCATAAATCGGCAGTGTTATGCCGCGTTGATTCTCTTTGGATGTCTCGAAAGTTTTTATGCGCTCTACCGGCAGGCTGGTGTTTGCAAATATTATATTGCCAACTTTGTTATCGATGAGGCCTAACCCGTAAGTCTTACTTGTAACGTCGACGATTTGAGTCTTAGGACCGTGGATTATGTCTATAGGTTTTTCACCTTCGTCATTCTTCCAGTCTTCGTAAGCCTTTCGGTAGGCCTCGTTCATGGCATATATGGCAGCACCCTTTGCAACGCATTCGTCTGGGTCGGAGAGTCGGGTAGGCAATCCGAATTCCTGCATGATGCGCTCTTTTACTTGTGGCATCTTGCTGCTTCCACCCACGAGTATTATCTCGTCGATGTTTTCATATCCTTTGTTTCGGGCAATCTCGATTACTTTGTTTGTGGCATCGATGGTTTCTTGCAACTTGTCGGCTGTAAGACTGTTGAAGAATTCGCGCGTAATTTCGAAAGTAGCCGATTGTCCTTGCCATTGTATGTTGGCTTTTGTTTTTTCTCGTGCGCTGAGGGCATATTTGCGAGCTTCGGCTTCAAGGAGCAGTGTGTATTTGAGCAGGTTGTCGTCGTCAAGGCTGTAGGATGTGCCGTTTTGCTCGTTGAACACGTTTAGCATGTGTTCGGCGAGCAACGTGTCCCAGTCGACACCTCCCAGATGGTGGTCGCCGCCGGTGGCCACTACCTTTATTGCACCACCGTTGACGACAATCATCGTCACGTCGAATGTTCCGCCTCCAAGGTCATACACGAGGATTGTCTTGCGCTCGTTGAGTTTCACTCCGTAGGCTATTGCAGCAGCCGTAGGCTCGTTTATTATTGCCAGCACGTTGAGGCCTGCGATTATTCCAGCCTGCTTGGTTTGCAATTTTTCCTTGTTTCCGAAGTAAGCCGGGCAAGTGATCACGACATCTTTTATCGGGGTTGGATTGTCGCCGAGGTCGTTTGCGTCCTTCACGATTTTTTTCAATATCATTGCCGATATTTCAGAAGGGTCGTAGTGGTAGGGAGTGGTATTGCTTGACTTGTCGAACGCTTCATCCACGCCCATTTGCCGCTTGATGAACGATACGGTTTTTTCTGGTTCGGATGTAAGCATGGCTTTTGCTTCACGTCCTACCACAATATCTTCTTCATTGCTGAAGTAAACTACCGATGGAGTTGTGGATTCTCCTTCGAAGTTTCGCAATACTATTGGTTGGTCGTATTTGTCTACTTGCGCCACGCAGCTGAACGTGGTACCGAGGTCTATGCCATATACGGCATGAGTTTTATCTGTTGCCATTGTGAGTGTATTGTGTTTGTTGATTATTTATATTGCTAAGTTTTAATTGGCCGGTGTGTATTTGTACTGGCGGATGAGAGCTTTCTCAATCGTGCGCCCGGTCATTATGTTGACAAAACCGCCATGTATGCACGATGCAACTTTCTTGTCGAGCGACTTGTCATCGGTCGTAACGATTTCAAGCGAAGCGAATTGCTTGGGATTGAATTCATCACCCACTCCCGGTTCAAAGTAGGTCAAATCGAAAGATTCATCAAGGATGTCTCTTATGGAACTGATGTAATCTTCCACTTGCTTTAGCAGTTTGTCATAAGCCTTGGAGTCTTCGGCAATTTTGATTTTGGCATAATGTTCAAACGTGTCGCAGATGCGGTTGTGGCACTTGATGATTGATTTGATTGCCGGAGTCTTTAGCTCAGTATAAAAATCATTGTTTTTCTTCATCAAGTCATCGTGCAAGTCTTTTATGACTTTGTCTTTATAAGCATGTTCGCCAATTTCGGTCGACAAGTGCTTGATTGCTGCTTGTATGTCGCTTAATTGCTTGACGCAGTTAGCATCCGTCTTTTGCCTGGATTCTTCTTTGCCGCTCGATTCCGGAGTAGCAGGAACTTTCTCAGGTATGTTGAATGGCGGAGGTGTCGGCATCTCTTTTCCTTGCCCTTCAAGTTTCTTTATGGCTTCATCTCGCTCGTTGCCGACTGTAGCGAGAGCCTCTTTAAGACTGTTAAGTTCATCTTGAAGGTTCTTTATTGTTTCACCCGATGTTTCTATAGTTTTCTTCAAAGCATCGATTTCAGCTGCCTGTGCAGTAATTGTTTCTTTGCTTTGTGATAATTCAGTTCCCATTTTGTCAATGGAAGATGTCTGTTGATCAATGATGTTTCCCAACTCTTTGTTTTGTCCTTCCAATTCTTTCTTTTTTTCTTCCGAGTCGTTGTTTGTCTTGGTCAGCAACTTTATAAGACTTTCTTTCTCCTTGAGTTCGTTGCCAAGCTGTTCAATTTCTTCTCTCATGGATTCATATTTTTCGTTCAAAGGTTTCTTGAAGATGCTCATAAGGTGTAGTTTTTGTTTATGGTGCTTGATGAAGTGTCATTGTATTATGGTAAACTGTATATTGCAAATATATATATAAATTTAATTAAAACCTGCAATATGTTGTCGCGTAATTGAGTGATTGATTGAAAATCATTGTTTGCCGTGATGAAATGGTACAATGGGGTTGAACATGTCCGATTGCGTTTGATATTAAGATTATACCGCCCTTTGGTTGGCTATATCGTGTGTCTTAACGTCCTAAGTGTGGCGTTGATGTCGGAAACTGCTCGAAAAATGAAGAAAAATTGCAATTTCGTGAATTTTTTGCATGAAAATAGTTGCAAGTTCAAAAATAATGCGTACCTTTGCAACCGAAATCAACGGAATTGACTCCGTAGCTCAGTTGGTAGAGCAAATGACTCTTAATCATTGGGTCGAGAGTTCGAGCCTCTCCGGGGTCACACAGGAAATCCAAGCAGTTAACCAATCGGTTAACTGCTTTTTTTATTTCTGCCCAATTGTCTATTTGGCTGTCTGTTCCATGTTTGCTGATAACGGACAGTCAAATAAATAATGTGTGTCGTGACTGGCGCATTAGAAATTTAGTGGGGATATGCATACAGCTTGACTATTCTGAAAAGGATGAACTTTTGTATTTATTTCTGGTTTGCATTATATTTGTAGCAAGTTTGGCATAATGAGGGAAGCTAAAACTATTGTGTTAAAATTACAAGGTGTTATATTGAATTTATGTAATTAGTCTAATTTTGGTAATTTGCAGTGCAATCAAGATGATCGGCACATGCATCGCTTGTTCATATACTATTATGAATGACGGTATCGTTGAGAGGCTGTTGTTTTTTGCCTGTCGCAAATTGAAGCCAAAAGCTTGAACTAACGGATAAATCGAATACAATCTCCACACCTTTTTTGTGCTTAGTGGTTAACAGTTCTGTTTGGAGGTTCGGGAACGCAAAAAAATCTGTTTATGAAATCTTTTAAAAGAGTGTGCATCACGTTGATTGCGTTGTTTTGCTGCGGCATTGTGTTGGCCGAGGGATTACAAGGCGTGGGTTCTAAAGAAGAGCCTGTGTTGAAAAGCAAAGATAAGTTTGAGCAAGTTAAAGAGGAGCTTGTAAAAAAGAAAGACAGATCGGAACAAACCAAAGAAAAGCCTGTGTTGAGAAACAAAAACACATCAGAAATAATCAAAGAAGAGCTTGTGCAGAATAATGATGACATATCTGGACAAACCAGAGATGCTGTGTTAAACAGCGAAAGCAGATTTGTAGAAACCAAAAGTTATAATCCGAGGACAAGAGGATATAGAGGCTGGGTAGAAACAGGAGGAGCAATAGGGCTTGGCGAGTTCGGAAGCGGTATATTTTCTTTTTCCACGAGCCACGGCTATCAATTTAATCCATATTTCTTTTTAGGAGCCGGCATAGGGGTTGACTATCATTTTGATTGGGAAACCGTGTTTATGCCCATCTTTGCCAATGCAAGAGGGTATTTTATAAATGGGAAAATCTCACCTTTTGTTGATGCTAAAATAGGATATGCGCCTATAGATGGCTATGGTGTGTATTTCAGTCCGTCAATAGGTGTCAGCATAGGAGTATCTAAGAAATGTGCCGTGAATATATCGATAGGTTATAATATGCAACAGACAGAAGTATATTATTATTCTTCCTATTATTCTTATTATTCTAACGAATTAATACACGGCTTGTCTTTCAAGGCCGGATTTGAATTTTAATACAGTAACCAGCATCCGAGGCCACAAAGCCTTTGATGTCGTTTTGCTGTATATTTGGGAAGGGCATCACTTTCTTGGGGTGATGCCTGTTTTTGTATCCTGCTCTTTGTGGAATGTAGAATATTTTTAAATAGTCTTTGCAGTTATTGTTTATTTATGTTATATTTAGGCTGTCGGTATAACGACGAACTATCGTTCTGAAACGACATATTTTGAAGGGTGTCATTGAAATTATAACTTCCATACCTATTTAGATTATATTGTTAACCGTCCTGTTTGGATGTACAGGAATACAAAAAGTCTTTTTTATGAAAACATTTAAAAGAATTGGCATTGCATTGGTCGCATTGTTTTGTTGTTGTATTGCATCGGCCGAAGAGTTACAAGATGCAAATTCTAAAGACGGAGCTATGTTGAACATCGAAGAGTCTAATCCGAGGACAAAAGGATATAGAGGCAGGGTAGAAGCAGGAGAGATAACGGATGTTATCTATGGTGAATTGAAAAGTGCGATTTCTATTTCTACGAGTCATGGCTATCAATTTAGTCCTTATTTCTTTTTAGGAGCCGGAATAGGCTTAGACTATCACTTTGGTGAAAGTATTGCATATATGCCTATTTTTGCTAATGCAAGAGGGTATTTCGAGGATAAGAAAATAGCACCTTTTGTTGATGTCAAAATAGGATGTTCCTTAATAAACGGTAAAGGTTTCTATTTCAACCCTTCGGCAGGTTATAGTTTTGGGAAGAAAAAATGCACCTTTAATTTATCATTAGGTTATAATGTGCATCAGGGGCGAGTCCCTCGTCTTGCATACAATAGCCATTATGATATAATAGAAAATGGTTATAATAAGAAAATATTGCATGGCGTGTCTTTGAAATTCGGGGTTGAATTTTAATATTGAGAATAACCGGCATCCAAGAGTGCAAAGCCTTGGATGCCGGTTGTTTTTTAACATTCCGGTTTTGCCGTTGGTTTTAAGGCTGTTCAAAACAAGTTTGCAAAACTCGATAAAATTTACGAATATTGCATACGCCTAATCTTAAGGGTCCATTACAATCTAATTTTTTGGCATATTACCTTCTAAAGCAGGCTTTATTATTCAAATCTTTCAATAGTTTTTAATCCATCCCAATCCGCATGAAGAAATCTATACTCATGTTCATAATGTTTTGCCTATCTATGCAAACTATAGCTTTATCAAAAGAATTGGAACAATATATTTCGGCTCTTGATGACGCGATAGCAGATAGAAGCAAATACATGAGGATAAAAGAAAACCGCATTGACAGTATTAAAAGTATTGCCATGCAATCCATGAATAGCAAGCCCGAGCAGCAGTATGGCGATTATGTGGCATTAATCAATGAATACATGAACTATTCGCTTGACTCGGCATTGCACTATGCCAAAATAGCAAGATCTGTAGCCTTGAAAGCCAATAACTATAACCTGCGTGCCGATGCCGACATGAATATAGCCTACATATACAATCTGACCGGGTTGATGACCAAAGATGCCTATGACATATTTTCCAGGCTCGACCGAGACGCATTGTCGGGAAAATATATCGGCAGATATTACATATTGGGCTTACAGATATATTACAATCTTGCAAACCAAGCATTTGACGCTCAAATTAATGCCAAGTACAGGACTATTGCCCAAGCATACCGGGATTCGGCCCTACATTATTCTCCGGACAATGAAATAATAAAGGCCAACAAATATATTGAAAACGGCAATTATGAAAAGGCTCGCAAGGTGGCTTCCAAAGGACTTTCAGAACGCGAGACATCGCCTGATGCTGCGGCACGATTCCATGTGTTGGCAAAGATATGCGGCTTGCAAAATAATGCCATGCAAAGGAAACAATACCTTGCACAAGCCGCCTTGCTGGACATGGTAAACGGGACACGCGAATACATGGCTCTGCAAGAGCTTGCGCGAATGCTGTATGACGAGGGCGACACTGAACGTGCATACCGATACATACACCGTAGCATCTCGGACGCAATAGCCTGCAATGCGCGTTCAAGAATGCTTGAAATGTCGAAAGATATTCCTATCATAGATACCGACTATGACCGCAAACAGGCCGAAACCAGATTCAAGCTATACACAGCCTGCACGGCCATAGGCATACTGTCGGTGCTTCTGCTTGCCATTTCAATATATGTACATAAGCGCAATCAAAAACTGCAAGTGGCAAAATTGCTGCAAGAGACTTTGAACAAGCAACTTGAAGCCGGAAATATGGAACAATCAAGGCTTAACGAAGAACTTCGCAGGCTTAACGGTGATTTGCAACAAGCCAACACTGAATGGGAGGTGCTAAACGGGAAACTCCAACAAGCCAACCGTATAAAAGAAGAATACATCACATTATTCATAAGCCTGTGTTCCCAATATTTGTCGAAAATGGAAGGCTATCGCAACAATTTGAAAAAGATTGCTGCCCGGCGCAATTTCGACATGCTTTACAATGCTATAAAATCAGATGTTGAAATCAACAAAGAGATTGAAGAGTTTTACATACAATTTGACAAGGCGTTTTTACATTTATTTCCCACATTTGTTGATGATTTCAACAAGTTGTTGCAGCCTGATTGTAAAATCAAGCTGAAAAACGATGAACGGCTGAACACCGAACTGCGGATTTTCGCCCTTACGAGGCTTGGAATACACGACAGCGAAAAAGTCGCAGCTTTCCTGCGTTGTTCTGTTTCCACAATCTATAATTATCGCACGAAAATGAAGAAATGTGCCATTGATCGGGATGATTTTGAGGAAAAATTCATGAACAGGTATTGATTAGAATATACGAAGCATCTACATTATAATCTCATTTTATCACAGTTAAAGTGTTAATTGTCAGCAGAATCTAAATTTATTCCAACTACATTTTCATTGTATCGGTATTAAAATGCTTGACGCATTTGATATTTTTGTGCAAATAGCTTTAAAACTAATTGCTACTTATTGTTTTACTTATTTTCTTCATTAATACCGATATGATAAATCTAAAAAAATTATTCTCGTGCATGAGTGTGGCCGCATTGGGGTTGGCATCTTTTGCTGTTTCGGGCCAAGATGTCATTACCATGATGGAGCAATCTCCGGCAATTACACAAAATTTTGATGGGATGTGGGATGCCAAGGCGCAACAAGCCACATTGACGCTCCCTGACGGATGGCGTATCGACCGTAATCTTGACGCACCTCGGCAAGTAGGCTCATACGCCGATGCGGCCACCGAGGTTATGTATAGTGGAGGCGCAAGCCTTGCAAGCAATGCAAAAAACGGAACATGGAACTTCGGCAGCACTGACAATCCGGCCGACCGTGCCGTGGGCGGACTGTCAACCACGGTGTCGGGAGGGACACGCTGCATCAGTATAATGGCGAAATTACACAATGGGGATGGTTCAGAGATTAGTAGGTTACAGGTGGACTATGATATTGAAAAATATCGTTATGGAGCCAATACGGCAGGATTTGCCGTGCAGCTTTATTATTCGGCCGATGGCGAGAACTGGATTTCGGGAGGTGACGACTTTTATACATTTTTTGCCCCCGACGGCGAGACCATAGGAGCCGAAAATGTTCCAATTGCCACTACGAGCATTGATGAAAAGAATCTGCTTGTGGAAATTAAGTCCGGTTCTGACATATACTTGGCTTGGAACATAACCGTGGCATCAGGTACAAGCCCCGACAAAGCCCCGGGCTTAGCTATCGACAATGTGTCGATAACTGCAACTTATGGCTCTGACAGCCAATACATATATGTGGAAGATAACACAGGATGGAACTCGATAGCCGTGTATGAAACCTCAGGGAAAGTCTTTGGAGCATATCCGGGACAAGAGTCGTTGGGGTATTCGGTGGTAAATGGCGTGCAATATAAGGCTTATGAATATTCTGCCGCAGCCCCGTTTGAAATTGAGATAAACGATACCGGCGACATGCGATTGCCATTCAAAATCAATGAAACCCGCGACTATTACCTATGCGTTACCGATGACGGGGTGACAGAAATCACTGACCCCGAGAATTATACCGGCTATGTTGACCCCGATGCACCCAAGCCGTCAGGCATTTATCTGCGTGGGGATGTCAATGGTTGGGATCCGACTCCTGAATGGGAATTTGGCATAATTGGCGACGGTGTTTATGTATTGTATGACAAATATCTCTCAGGAAGTTTTAAAATTGCCGATGCCGATTGGTCTTCCAACTGCAACTACGGCACCAATGGCACTACAATCCTGATGGATCAGCCATACGAACTGGAGTCGGGAACCAATGACAACATTTCATGTGGAAGCAATGCCTATTTGTGCAAACGCATAGTGCTGACAATTTCCGATGGAGAAGCAACATTGTTGCTTGAATCGGACGATAGCACAGATGGGCTTACTTCGATATATGTCATCGGCGACAATAATGGATGGAATTACATGGACGCATCGGGAGAATTGAAACTCGACGAGCAAGACGGCCTTTTCAAGGGTCGCGTGTCGATGCCGGCATCATCCGATGGGTACAGTCATTGGCGCATATACCAACGCTTAGGCATGGGTGGAGCATGGGGCGTTCCCGGTGGAGAGAACCTTACCGGAGACAACACCACTGGCAAACTTGAACGTGGAAGTACAGGAAATGTGTCAACGGTATCCGGGACGTATGATTTTACTTTCAATATCGAAACAGGAGAATATGCGTTGATCAAAGTCGCATCGGCTGTTTCTGATGTCAGCTTGTTGCCTGCCGAAACAGTGCTTGTCCCCACGTTGCCCAAAAAAGTGAAAATATTGTCGCTCAACAACAGCCTCATATACTATAACGATCAGGACGCGATGTTTAATGAGATTGCTGCCGCGATGGGTAAGGATGCCGTGTGGACCAAGCACACGTTGCTCGGCAAGTCGCTCGAAACGCATTGGAACGAAGGTGACGGACTGGCTGAAGATGGCACTCCTTCGGCCAAAATGCTTGTACGCTCGGAAGCATGGAGTCATATCATATTGCAGGAACAGAGCGCACTGCCGCGTACTGACTTGGAAACTTTCCGTGCATCGGTGAAAAAATGGATTGACTACATTCGCGAATATTGTCCTAATCCCAACGCCATTGTAATCTTGCCTATGAACTGGGCTTATGCAGGCGACTGGGAGAATTTCACAAGTTTCAATGATACATTCAATCGCAATTACCTCGATGTGGCACGCGAACTTGGCGTAGTGGTATGCCCTGTTGCTTGCGCCTATCAGGCTGTATATGACGCAGAAGGCGCCGAAGGGTGTAGTTCACTTTTCCTTGACGACCGTCATCCGACCCCTAAGGCAACCTACATGGCCGCCTGCATGGAATATTCATTGATTTTCGGTGTAGATGCTTCGACTATTACCTATCATCCCGCATCGGTCAGCAACGATGAAGCTGCCGACATGATAAATTATGCTTCACATGCAATGGCGGGATTTACCAACTATGTTGACCACAACAAGGGTACGATACAATTCACGGTCAAGGTAGTCGACGATTACGGCATGGAAATTGAAGCTCCTGCCGAAATCACGATGAGCATTGACGGCGGTGGCAGCTTGTCGGCTGATAATGTGTTTACTGCCGACGGAACACTTGGCAACTATACCGTGACAGCCTCTATGGGTAATTTTACGCGCAGCGCAACAGTAAAGGTTGCTGAAGCCGAAACGGTTGTTGTCACTTATCCGTCAATCTCTCTCAACGAAGATTACCTGTCGGCAAGTGAAGATTTCGATGCAATGGGCGATGTAGCCGAGGCCAAGTTACCTGAAGCATGGCGCATCGACCGTCAGACGGTAGCCCCGCGCACTGTCGGAACATATCCGGTTGCATTGGAAAACACGCAATATGCCGGTGGCGCGTCGTTGCCATCCAATGCCAAAAACGGATTGTGGAACTTTGGTGCCGACGATAACGGAGACCGTGCCGTGGGCGGCATCACCACAGGTGTCGACAATGGTACTCGTGCTGTCAATGTATATGCACATCTTTTCAACTCGGGTAAAAAGACTCTTGAAAATATAGAGGTAAGTTATGATATTGAAAAATATCGCAAAGGGTCTAATCCTGCAGGTTTTACAGTTCAATTGTATTATTCGATTGACGGACGCAACTGGACATCGGCCGGAGAAACATTCAGCACATATCTTGAGCCCGATGACGAAACGGCGGGCTATGAGAGCGTTCCGGGAGAAACAGTCACTGTCAGTGGCACATTGCCAACCACAATGGGCGGAATGTGCGACCTTTACCTCGCTTGGAACATATCGGTGGCGAGCGGCGATGCTGCCAACGCTGCAATGGCTCTTGCCATCGACAATTTTTCAATCTCGGCTCAGTTGCCCGAGGTGCCTACGGCCTTGCACTACATATATGTGATTGACAACACTGGATGGGATTCGCTCGGACTTTATGCATGGGGTGATGGTGAACTTTTCGGAGCTTGGCCCGGTGAAGCGCCTATTGACGAGCGTGACATCAACGGCACGCTTTATAAAGTGTTTGCTCTCGATACCGAATCGGGCAATTACAATCTCATCTTTAACAATTGGAACAATGGCAAGCAATTGCCGGATTATACCATCGAGGCCGACCGTGATTTCTATTTCCAAATCGACGAAACATCGGTGAAAGAGATTCCACTTGGAACCGTAGAAGAAGTAGTTGATTGTAGTGATTGCAAAATTTATTACAGCAATGGATCTATCAACGCTCCTCAAGCCGACAGTATAACGGTATATACAACTTCGGGAACCATTGCGGCACATGCTATCGGCGAGGTTGTTGACATAAGCGGTCTTCCACAAGGAGTTTACATTGCAAAGGCCGGCGGAGCGGTTCAATCGGCAGTAAAAATTGTAAAATAAAGAAATTTACACAAAATGACAGTCATTACTGCTCACTAAAAGTTTTGAATCGGAAAGATTAGGGCTGAGTTTCTCGCAAGAAATTCAGCCCTTTTCGTTTCTATTCCCAAGTACTGTAATGATGCACAAAGGGGCTTATTTTACATATAAATGATAAGTTTGTTGTTTGTGTCTGCTTTCCCTATTCTAAGTCCATCAAATCAAGACTTAAAAGATATTTTGATATCTTTGGAGCATAATTTTTAACGATGGAGGAAAAAGCGATTTGGACTTTATTGGGAATCCAACGTTCACAACCTGTTGGAGGCTGCATACCGCAATCTAAATAATCTATATAATCTGATGCCATTAGATAGATAGGATTTCCAACATATATGAATGAAAAATGAATGATAAAGAATAATCGAATTGCTTTATCCATATTTTTTAGTAGAGGCATCCACATATCTTTGCGACAATTTATCAGATTGACATCATTTGCCATCATGGTGTAGAAATAATTATAATGCATATTATCATTACAGATATTTCGCAACTTATGATAAAGAGTCGATTTATCTGTTAAATTGAACATTTTGGTTAACTCAGGAAATTCAGTGGCAATCGCTCTATATATTTTAGCAGTGTCTCGTTCTTCAAATAAATGATTTTCAGCATCAATCCATTGCTTTATTTTATTATTTTTAATGCTATCGAATGTAAGTTTTTTGTGGAAATCTTTGTCAATCTGTTTTGACAAGATATTTCTATAAATGTCTAATATGACTGAATCGCTGTATTTTCGTACTAATGCAAACGCGTCATTACACCTTCCATTATGTAGCAAAATTGAAATAGATTCTAACGTTCCTTCGATTGAGCCATAAATATATGTTGAAGTTGAAAAAACTTTAGAGTCAGATACAAATGCTGCATTTTCAATGAATGAAATATTGCAAATAGATAAAGAGGTATAAAAATCTTGGATAATTTTTAAGTGTTGAAAGATAACATTATTATCATATTCTTTCCCAAAAGAGCGGGGCAAATTTTCTGTGTACGACATGATGTTTATACAAATATAAATTTTAGAGAAATTATTAGATGTTAAAATACATGTTAATAGCTGGAGTAAAATAGTTGAGGGATAACAAATACTGGGTTTGAGTACGTTGGTGTGGCTGTTTCTTGCTCGGTGTTTTGCCATTTCTGATATGGAAAGGCAAAAGTCTTTATGAAGTTGGATAATTATATAACTTTCAATATCATTGTAACATGAAGAATTTTTGGACATAGCTAAATATATGACTACTGCCGTATTGCTGGCATCTCTTTTCAGTGGCATGAACGAATGGGCGTGGTATATATGTACGGGCTTGTTGTTCTTGCCGTTTTAGTAACACTTGTAACTGGACTTACGTTGCTTAAAGATAAAAAGGAGGACAAATGATAGGAGCAATTATTATATCGGTAATGGTGATTGTCATCGCGCTTGTCAGTTTGGCATACTTTAATCGTCAAGATAAGAAAGAAGCGCATAAGAATACATAAAAACGTTTCGTGGTTCGTTTTTAAATTTGTAGATATCCACGATATAGTCGGAATGAAGTAACAATAATTTTTCATTCCGATTTTACTTGCTTTATAGGACCAAACGTGGATGTAAATTTTATAATAAACCAAGGAGCGGGAGATGCCGGTGTGGCTGTCTCCCGCTCTTTGCATTGTTATCCCTGTGAGTAACTAAGTTATTTTATCAGTGTCAGGCCGCCGTTGGGGTAGATTGTGACGCTGACTTTTGCAGGGTTCTTTATCTGCAATTCCTTGCGGAGCAATTGCATCTCCTTGTTGTCCTCGTAGGAAACGGCTGTGTCGCCTGCATCGAATCCCAAGATTGACAAGTCAAGCTCCAGTTTCAACGGCTCGGCGGTGGCGTTGATTCCCACCACATACCACTTGTCGGCATGTCGGCGAGCCAATACGCAATACTTGCCGGGGTAACCGTCGATGAAGCGTGTTTCATCCCATGTCGTAGGTACGGATTTCATGAACTCGATGGCAGCTTGTGGCGCATCGGTCAAGTTATTGGGAGTGATTGCGAAATTTTGGACAGGATTTTGGAACAATATCGCAGTTGCAAGTTGGAATGCGTCGGAAGTGCGACGAATTGTGCCGCCGTCATTGGTGCGGTTGTAACGTTTGTTGAGGAACGTTCCGCCAAATTCCATGCATCCCACCGTGTTGCGGATGAACGGGTGCAAGCAGGCGTTGAATGCTTCCATGTCGTCGAAACGTTGTTCAAATACAAGGTTCTCGGAAGCAAGAACCGCCTCGCTGCCCACATAATTAGGGTACATGCGTTCCCATCCGCGAGGCAACGTGCAGCCGTGGAATATCACCATCAGGCCATGGTCGTCAGCATCGCTCAGGATGGCTTCATACAAGCGCATGGTTTCCTGCTTGTCGCCACCGAAAAAGTCAACTTTAATGCCTTTAACGCCTATCTTTTGGAGCCATTTCATTTCCCTCTTGCGCGTGATGGGGTTGTCCATGATGTTGATAGGGCTCTGCTCGATGTCGTTCCAATAACCGCTTGAACTGTACCACAAGAACAAATCGACATTGCGGCTGCGAGCATATCGGGCAAGTTGCTCTATTCGGTCGCGGCCTACGTTCTTGTCCCACCAAGCATCAACGAGCGTATGTTCATATCCCATTGACACGGCCAAGTCGATGAAAGCAATCTGGTCCTCATAGTTCATGCTTGCATCCTGCCACACAATCCAACTCCAAGTGCCGCGGCCATATTCGTAGGCGTGCTCGCTTTCATATCTCGGCTCGACGAGAGCCCAGGGTATTGTCGTCTCTACTATCGGGCGCAAATTGTCGCCAACGGTGATGGTGCGCCACGGTGTTTTGGCCGGCAGAGCCAATCCCGGCGAAGTCGAGCCGTTTCCATTGTTTTCCTCCGGCATCGGGAATGCTATCGTGTACAGTCCGTTAGCATCGGCATCGCTCAGGTGGGATGCACAATAGCGGCTGTCGACATCGGTTTCACTGAGCAGCACCCATCCGTCACCGGCAGTGTGGAACAGACCCGGGAAAGTGAATCCGTGTCCGTATTGGGACGGTTCGCTCATAGGTGCATCGGCCCTGTAAGTCTCTTCATAACTCGGTTTTGTGCGTTTCCATCCTATCATGGGGTCGCTTTGCGACGTGAGGAAAGTTGTTGTGCCTTCGGGGAAGTCAAAACCAGTGTTTTCTTGTTTTATAACAATGCTGCCACGCTCGTTGTGACGAGGAATCTCGTAGCGGAAAGCCACATCATTGTCGCTCACGCAGAACACAACGTCGAATGAGTTGCCGTCGGCATTTTTCAAGTTTACCGTCAACTCGTTGGCCTTATAGTTTATGAACGACTGCTTTATGCGGTCTTGCAAGAAAGAACGTTCTTTCTTGCTGCTGTCGGCCGACACAAAAGTAATGTTGCGGCCGAAGTCGCCAGTGTCGGCAACAAATCCGAGCGGAGAATTTTCGAGCATTGTCATGCCACGGTATGTCACCGAGTACATTGGCACGCCGGCTTCGATTGTCACTGCCACATGGAGGTTGCCGTCGGGGCTTGATATGGCCGCCGGTTGCGCTTGCGCAACTGCAACGCTACCTGTTGTGCATAGGATTCCAAAAAGTAATTTATTCATCATATTAGTTTGGATTATGTTTAAAATTCAACGGTCACGGCGACACTTGCCATTTCTCCCTTTATGGGAGGGGTGATTTTGGCAACCGTCACTTTTCCCCCTTTTATGAGAGGGAATCTTGATGTCAATGATTTTATTATGCGTCCGGCCACATTCTCAAGCAGTTGCGACGGTATTGCCATTTCGGCTGCCACTATGCCGTAGGCTTCGGCGTAGTTAAGGGTGTCGGCAAGGCTGTCGGTTTCCAATGCCGCTTCAAAAGGGTAGCACAACTCCACGCTTACTTCAAAGTCGTTGCCTACCACGCGTTCCTGCTCGTCCACGCCATGACGGGCGTGGAATTTCATGCGCTCGATTTTTATGAAAGTCTTCATTCAGAGGTTTATTTTATTGTACTTTGCCTGTCGCGGCGTCTTCATCTTCTTCAACTTGCTCCACCCAAGTGTATGCCCCGATGTCGATACCGTCATGACTGAACCTGTTGACACCGTACATGTCGACAGTCGCGTTGTCGGGACACAAAGACGGGTCGCCGGCCGAGATGGCATCGCTTTCGTTCTTCAGTCGGTAATCAAACAGGTATTCTTCGCGCACGGTAAAGAATTTGGGGTCGGCGTCCCATTTGCAGTTCAAGAAGTTATCGTCATCCGAGCCGTTTGAACGCAACAGGCAATTCCTTAGGAATACATTTGAGCCGGTTAGGTCGCCCGGGCTTATGTCGGAAGTATTACCATACAGGATGCAATTGTCAAACCGGGCATCCATCAGCGGTGTTGTCCCTTGGCTCTCTTCAGGCAAAAGATAATATAAATCAAGTATAGGGCCTGTTATGGCATCAAACAAGTAGTAATTGGCAAGCGTGCATTGTGCGAATCTTGTTATGCCGCCGTGAATAGACACGACAGCCTCGGCAGCGTCGGAGAATTCAGAACCTTCGGCTTCGATCCATGCGTGACGGGCTTTCAGGACCGATGACGATGAGTTGTGCAGCACGCTGTTGAATATGTGCAATTTCATGCGGTCGATTCCGGCCGAGTCGATTTCCACTCCCGACGATGAGCCTCTCATGCTCACATATTGCATTTCGTTCCCGAAGCTGGAAGGCATGAATCGTATTCCGCCCCATTGCCCCGACATTATATCGTAGTCGATGCCGCCGACAACGTTGTCGAGCCTGTCGCCACGCAGAGTCACCGGTGCGTCTTGTGTCCCGGTGGCAAGGAGAGTGCCGTGGATTTTCATTCCGCTCTTATCGTGGAACAAGATGGTCGTACCAGCATCAAGCGTCAATGTTGTATTCTCGGCAACCGTCAACGTGTCGAAAACGAGATAGGGTTTCCCGGCTTTGAAATGAGTATCGGTGTTTATTGTCGGAGCATACATCCGGGTCACGTCCTGCCCCCAGGCCGTTATGACGACCGATTGGGTCACGCCGTTTGTCACGAAGTCGAGGCGGTCTTCAATTTCCAGCGGCAAGTCTTGTCCGGTGGGATTGACATAGGCCTCGACAAATACATAGATGCTGTCTTCGCCCCTCACTTCCACATTGCTGAAAGATTCACCTTTCATGCCATCCACGTTTAGGTAGAAAATGCCGTCGTCGTTGCCGGCCAGCGTTATGGACGAGATGTTGAGCATCTTTTTGTTGCGGTTGTACACTATGAATTGCTTGGTTGGGGTTCCGGTTTCGGTGATTACAGTATCGAAAGTAAGCGTGTCTACCGAAAATGACAAAATGTCGGAACTGCTTGTCGTGAAGCTGTCCTCGATACATGCCGTGTTTATTATGGCCAACGCGGCAGCTATGGCGAATATGAAGTATTGCAATCGTTTCATATACAAAAGTAACGATTTTGCGAATATTTTATTTTGCATTGGAGTTAAAACCTGCATTGCGACGATTATTTTGCCTATTCCGGCTTTGATGTTCATGGACTAAGGATTAAATTTGCATCTGTCACGCAGTGTGGGTATGGATATTTGGGACAAAAAGAAACGGTCGGCTGTCATGGCAAGGATAAAGAGCCAAGATACTAAGCCTGAATTGATTGTCAGGAAATATTTGTTTGCCCGTGGGTACCGTTACCGCAAGAACGTAAAGGGGTTGCCTGGAACGCCTGACATAGTTTTGCGCAAATATGGCATAGTTATATTTGTCCACGGATGTTTCTGGCACGGCCATGAACATGAGCATGAAATACATATACCGCAGACGAATCATGAATTTTGGGCGAAAAAGATAGAAAGGAACAAGGCTCGCGATGCCGATAACCGCAAGAAGTTGACCGGCATGGGCTGGGTGGTGATAACATTGTGGGAATGCCAGTTGAAACCGGCTGTGAGGGACAAGACATTGCTTGAGCTTGAATATCTGATAAATCATTCTTATCTTGAACGATTCTCGACGCACAAGGTGAAGCCTTATGGCGATGCCGCCGAAGAGGAGGGAGCCGGCTGCAAGGTGGCAGCCGAGCCTGGCACTTGCTATGACAGCGGCAAGTGATGGCAGGGGTTTTGGCATGGAATATGTTAGAATATCCATATCGAGAATTATTACCAACAGGTACATGTCAAGGACAGTACAAATTATAAATTTATGAAACAAGTAGAGAACAACAGCGACGCATGCGAGGTGATTGACGCATGTTGCGACGATAGGTCACCTTTGGTGTTTCACAGGCTGACATTTAATTCTATCCCGCTCATTGTCCCTTATCTGGAACGTAGCGGAAGCTTGTCGTGCGACTACACTATAGGCGGTATATACATGTGGACCGAATATTTCAAGTATCATTACTGCATATACGAAAATACATTGTTCATAAAAGGTGTTGCTGAGGATGACACAAGGAAAACCGCTTTTTCCCTGCCCATAGGCCGCTTGCCATTGAGCGAATCGGTGAGGCTGCTTGGGGAGTATTGTTGCCGGCGCGGGTTGCCTCTTGTGTTTTCGGCTATTCCTGAGGAGCATATCAAAGAATTTGAAGCGTTGAATCCTGCCGGCGTGACGCGACTGGATGAATGGGGCGACTATGTATATGATGCCGAGAGCCTTGCAACACTGTCCGGCAACAAGCTGAAAAAGAAGCGCAACAGGGTTAACAAGTTTGTAGTTACTTATCCCGGTCATGAAGTAAAACCGATATGCCGGGAAAACTTGCCCGAAATAATGGAGTTTTATTCAAGGCTTATAAGCACTAAGGTCGACGGTGGAATGGCTGCATACGAGCGGCGACAGGTGGCCAATGTGTTGAAAAACTATGGCAATTATCCGTTTGAAGGCGTCGCTTTGTATGTGGATGGAAAGGTGGTCGCGTTTTCCATAGGGGAAGTGATAGGCAGCACATTGTATGATCATATAGAAAAGACCGACCACGGCTATGTGGGAGCCAATGAATTCATCAACATGGCCATGGTGAAACATTGCCTTGAGCGACACGGCATAAAATATGTCAACCGCGAGGATGATGCCGGTGACGAGGGGTTGAGACAGGCGAAACTTGCATATAATCCGATAATTTTTCTAAATAAATATAACGTTTCTTTTTAATCCCCGTAATTTGTCTTATTTTTGTGGCAAAGTGATGCTTTTGTTGTAAAAAATGTGGCATGTGTCCAATATTGGGACGCAAACTGCGTTTTAAAAACAGGCGATAACTCGCTCAGTCCCGTTTTGAGGGATTGACATAACATCAAAAAGGCTGGATTAAGAATGTCACACGAAACGATGTCGGACAGTATCGTAATAATTCCGACATACAATGAAAAAGAGAACATATCAAACATTATAAAGGCTGTGTTCGGACTCGAGCATCGGTTTGATATACTTGTCATCGATGACAATTCTCCCGACGGCACGGCCGACATAGTAAAGGGTATGCAGCAGCAATATGCCGACCGGTTGCACTTGATGCAGCGTCCCGGCAAATTGGGACTTGGCACGGCATACATAGCAGGGTTCAAATGGGCACTGGAAGCCGGTTATGACTATGTGATAGAGATGGATGCCGATTTCTCGCATAACCCGAAGGATCTTATTCCGTTGCATGATGCTTGTGCCAAGCAGGGTGCCGACGTTGCGGTAGGCTCGAGGTACATAACAGGAGTCAATGTGGTGAATTGGCCTATGGGCCGGGTTATAATGTCGTATTATGCAAGTGCTTATGTGCGTTTGATAACCGGGATGAAAGTTCGTGACACGACTGCCGGTTTTGTGTGCTATCGCAGGCAGGTGCTTGAGACTATCAATCTCGACTTGATAAAGTTCAAGGGTTATGCATTCCAGATTGAGATGAAATTCACCGCTTACAAGTTAGGATTCAAGATTGTAGAAGTGCCTATCGTGTTTGTCAACCGTGTGCTGGGAACAAGCAAGATGAATTCGAGCATTTTTGGCGAGGCATTGTTCGGAGTAATACAGTTGAAGCTCGACAGCCTGTTTAATTCGAAGTACAAAAGAAAATAAATAAGATATGGGTGTGGACTTGACATGCGATGAACCGATTGCAGATGAGTGCCATTACAGGTGTGATTTGAGTGGTCCATGCCTCGTTGACGTGCGTGTTGCGATATCGATTGGGAAAGAATGTCGCATGCGCCATGTCGGCTGTTTTTATTGTTGAATTGCATGAAAAAATTACTATTTAACGCATGCCTTATTAACGAATCGCGTCGCACCGACGGTTATCTTGTAATAAACGACGGCGTTATTGCTGAAGTGGGCGAAGGTATGCCCTCGGCCGAATTGATGGCCGCATGCGAGTGCCGTTACGACCTGTCGGGCATGTGGGTTATTCCCGGGGTGATTGACGACCAAGTGCATTTTCGAGATCCCGGTCTCACATGGAAGGGAGACATGACCAGCGAGTCGATGGCCGCAGTGGCCGGTGGCGTGACCTCATTCATGGACATGCCCAATGTCAACCCTCAAACGACGACGCTTGAGGCACTTGAGGCCAAGTATGAAAGGGCAGCTAATGTGTCTCTTGCCAATTTCAGTTTCTTCATTGGAGCGACAAATGACAATATTGACACGCTTATGCAGGTAGATTATTCAAAGACTTGTGGTGTGAAAGCATTTCTCGGCAGCTCGACTGGAAACATGCTTGTCAATAACCCCGAGTCGCTCGAACGGCTGTTTGCTGAAGTCCCGGCATTGATAGCAGTCCACTCCGAAGATGAAGCTGTAATTGCCGCCAACAAACAGAGATATATCAAACTGCATGGCGAAGACCTGCCTGTGGGCTACCATCCTCTCATACGCAGTGAGGAGGCTTGCTATGTGTCAACGGCTCGTGCGGTGGAACGTGCTAAGCGTTGCGGCACGAGGCTGCATGTGTTGCACTTGTCGACAGGAAGGGAATTGTCGTTGTTTGACAACCATAAGCCTCTGTCGGAGAAGAGAATCACGGCCGAGGTGTGCGTGCATCATTTGTGGTTTTGCGATGAAGATTATGCCCGTCTGGGCAATGCGATAAAATGCAATCCGGCCATAAAAACTGCCCATGACAGGGAAATGTTGAGGGTAGGCCTTAAATCGGGATTGATAGACATTGTGGCTACCGATCATGCGCCGCATCTGCCTGCCGAGAAGCAGGGTAGCTGCCTGAAAGCGGCTTCGGGAATGCCTCTTGTGCAATATTCGCTTGTGGCGATGCTTGAAATGGCTCGTAACGGAGTGTTTACAGCAGAGCAGGTGGTGGAAAAGATGTGCCATGCACCGGCAATGCTGTACAGGATAGACAGGCGCGGATTCTTGCGTCCCGGCTATCATGCCGATATAACAGTCGTTGATCCTTGTGCAGAGTTTAAGGTATCGGCCGATAGCATATTGTCGCGTTGCGGATGGTCGCCGTTTGAGGGCGTTACGTTCCACAGCAAGGTAGTAAAGACATTTGTAAATGGCAATTTGGTATATGATGACGGAAGAATCAACGAAGGTGCCAAAGGGAAAAGACTGCTATTCAATTAACCATATATTTTAAGGAAATGACAGACATTAACAAGGGCTTGAACAGAGCCGAAGTAGAACAGAGCCGTGCCAAGCATGGCGTGAACATTCTCACTCCTCCTCCTAAACGCTCGATGTGGTTGCAACTGCTCGATAAGTTTAAAGAGCCTCTCATCGAGATTCTGCTTGTCGCATTGCTGTTGTCGCTTGGCATATCGGCCTATGAAGTGATAAGCCTTGGCGAGCCGATGACGGTGTTTCTTGAGCCTGTGGGCATATTTGTCGCCATTACGCTTGCAACAGGCGTGGGATTTGCCGTTGAGATGAGTGCAAACAAGAAATTCGAGATGCTCAACCAAGTGAACGACGAGGTTGCCGTGAAAGTCATGCGCGACGGCAATATCACCCAGATACCGAAAAAGGATGTCGTGGTGGGCGATATCGTCATACTTGAGACCGGCGAGGAGGTGCCTGCCGACGGCATTTTGCTCGACTCGATGTCGTTGAGCATAAACGAGAGCACATTGACGGGAGAGCCGGTGATAAAGAAAACTCACGTCGAGGCCGATTTCAAGAAGGATGCCACATATCCGTCAAATCGCGTCTTGCGTGGGACGACCGTGACCGAGGGGCACGGCGTGATGTGCGTTGATGCCGTGGGCGACAAGACCGAATACGGGAAGGTGTACAAGGAAGCTCAGATTGACAATAACATAAAGACTCCGCTCACGCAGCAATTCGACAAGTTGAGCCGCGTGATATCAATCGGAAGCTATGTCGTGGCAGCCGTGATAATTATAGGCCGTCTGCTCATCTTCGATTATGATATCCACGGGCTTGGAAGCACCGAGTTTATAAATTATCTCATGGTTACCATCATGCTTGCAGTTACACTTATAGTGGTGAGCGTGCCTGAGGGGCTGCCAATGAGCGTGACGCTGAGCCTTGCATTGAGCATGAAGCGTATGCTCAACAGCAACAACCTCGTCAGGAAGATGCACGCTTGCGAGACGATGGGAGCCACGACAATCATATGCACCGACAAGACCGGTACGCTCACTCAGAACCAGATGCAGGTGTATGAGACGAATTTCTACGGAATGAAGCATAAGAACGGCCTTGACGATGACGAGGAGAGCACCATAATCTCGGAAGCGATAGCCTGCAACTCGACGGCGTTCCTCGACTTTTCCGACCCAAATAAAATCAAGGCTCTTGGCAATCCGACCGAAGGGGCATTGCTGTTGTGGCTCAACTCGATGGGGCGCGACTACATGCAGATAAGGCATGCCAACAGGGTCGAGGCGCAACTTCCGTTTTCCACCATGCGCAAGTTCATGGCCACAGTGGTGTTCAGCGAGACGTTGAAACGCAGGGTGCTTTATGTGAAAGGTGCGCCCGAAATCGTGCTTGGTCTGTGCAAGGATGTGAAGAATGACGTAGATCGCAAGGAGATAGCAGCTTCGTTGCTCGGATACCAGTCGAAGGCGATGCGCACGCTCGGCTTTGCGCGTCAGATATTGAATGTTGACGAGAATCCGATAGTAGATGGCAAGCTTGATGCCAAGCGTCTTACATTCACAGGCATAGTGGCAATTTCCGACCCGATACGCACCGACGTGCCGGATGCAATAAAGTCGTGCATATCGGCCGGCATAAAGGTAAAAATTGTTACGGGCGACACTCCGGGTACTGCCAAGGAGATTGGCCGCCAAGTCGGTTTGTGGACCGATGAGGACACGGACGAAAATATCATCACAGGACCCGATTTTGAAGCATTGAGCGATGAGGAAGCGATGATAAAGGCGCAACAGATAAAAATCATGTCGCGTGCACGTCCTACCGACAAGTCGCGTCTTGTCAACCTGTTGCAACGTCAGAAGGAGGTGGTTGCCGTTACAGGCGATGGAACAAATGACGCTCCGGCATTGAATGCTGCGCAAGTAGGATTGTCGATGGGAGATGGCACGCAGGTGGCCAAGGAGGCCAGCGACATAACCATCATGGACAATTCTTTCAAGTCTATTTCTCTTGCCGTGATGTGGGGCCGCTCGCTGTACAAGAACATACAGCGGTTTATCCTGTTCCAGCTTACTGTCAACGTGGTGGCTTGCTGCATCGTCGGCATAGGCGCATTCATGGATTACCAGTCGCCGCTCACCGTTACGCAGATGCTGTGGGTGAACTTGATTATGGACACATTTGCCGCATTGGCACTTGCATCGCTGCCGCCAAGCATGGATGTGATGAAGGCCAAGCCGCGCAAGGCGACCGACTTCATCGTGTCGCGCACGATGACCACGTTTATCTTTGTCGTGGGCATATTGTTCATGCTTTTCCTTTTCGGACTGATGCAGTATTTCAAGCATGTGCACATTGGTTCGCTTGCCGACTTTAGTCTGTTGACCTATTTCGAGACGTTCTTTAACTTCAATTATACGTCGGCTGACGTCATATCGCCTGTCGACCACACGATGTTCTTCACGATATTCGTGTTCTTGCAGTTCTGGAACTTGTTCAATGCGCGTTCATTCCAGAGTGGCCACTCGGCATTCCATGACATGGGCAGGAGCAAAGTATTCTTCTCGACGTTGCTCGTCATCGTCATCGGTCAAGTGCTGATTGTGGAATTTGGAGGAGAAATGTTCAGCGTAGTCAAAGGCGGATTATCGTTATCCAACTGGCTGTACATAATCGCCGGCACGTCGATAGTACTTTGGATAGGTGAATTGACTCGCATTGTTAAAAAGTTGTTCTCAAAGGCTGACTGAAACAGGGTATATTAACAATAATGTGGAGGCCGACACTTCCTTTTGGGGGATGTCGGCCTCTTTTTTGTCACAAGAAAGCAATTTGTAGAATATATACGGTGTAGAAACGCAATTTTATCGCGCTTGGAAAGGTGGAATTTTGTTGCAGATCAAGCAGGCAATTTACCATGCCGATGGGCGAAAATCGGCAGTAAAAAAATTTGAAAAGCATAATTTGGTTATTTATCAATAAAATGATAATTTTGCCAATGAAATTTTTCATCTCTCACTCAGAGATGTCAAGGACAGTTGGAAAAATAATGGCTGTAAATACTTGTGTAACAATAGAATGTGTTGTACGCAAGGAGCCAAGAGTATGAGTAGATAACAAAAACATCTTCGATTGCGTGAACCTTGTGTCCAAGGGAAACGCAAGTTTTTCCCCCATTTGCTTGTAAAGAATTCGAGTCAGTTTATTTGTAGTGCCGGGCTGTGAATGCAGTTGCAATTGTGCGATAACGGCGCGGTTGCCACAAGGGGAATATCCCATATTGACGGGGAAAATGAGTTGAAGCAGTTGCCGGGATATCCAGTGGCAACGCGAAAATAGTATGGATGAAATCACAAGCGGCGTTGCCGGTTCTCATGCGGTAGCCGGACAGAATACCATCATGTGGTGGGCGTTGAGTGCGCCTTATTGCCGCGAATTGCGAGCCAAGCGCGAGTTGGAGCAAGCCGGGATGGAATGTTTCGTCCCGATGCGCTACCGTGTCGTGGAACGTCGCGGAGGCATAAAGACGCGCGAGTTGCAGCCTGCCATACGCAACCTCGTGTTTGCACGAGCCACTGCCGCCGACATGCGCCGTGTAAAGCGGCTCATAAGCATCATCCAATACCTAACTCGTCCCGAGGAGGGGCGCAACATCCCCATCACAGTTCCCGAAAACGAGATGCGCCGTTTCATGGCCGTCTGCGAAGCCGATACCGAACATAGCATTTACCTGCGTCCCGACGAGGTCGATCTTCGCCGGGGTACTCGTGTGCGCATCATCGGCGGTCCGCTCGATGGCGTTGAGGGCTGGTTTGTAAAGGTTAAAGGCGTGCGCGACCGTCGCGTGGTGGTAATGGTGGGCGACGTGGCAGCCGTGGCAACAGCCGAAGTCCGTCCCGACCTCCTCGAAATCCTGAAATAACCAAAGGATAAATCCTTAAAATAATCTCAATAAATATTATGAATATAGCTATTGTAGGGACCGGCTATGTCGGTCTTGTATCTGGCACATGTTTCGCCGAAATGGGTGTAAATGTGACATGTGTAGATATAGATGAATCAAAGATAAATAAACTTATTAAAGGCGAAGTGCCTATTTATGAGCCGGGACTTGATGAAATGGTCTTGCGTAATTGCCGTGAGGGTAGATTGCATTTTACAACAGATTTATGCACAGTTCTTGATGATGTCGATGTAGTATTCAGTGCAGTGGGTACACCTCCTGATGAGGATGGTAGTGCAGACTTACAATATGTATTAAATGTTGCTCACACTTTTGGTAAAAATATCAAGAAATATACACTTCTTGTCACCAAGTCTACAGTTCCTGTGGGTACGGCAAAAAAAGTAAAAGCGGCCATACAAGAAGAACTCACAAAGCGTGGTGTAGATGTGCCGTTTGACGTAGCCTCAAATCCTGAATTTCTTAAGGAAGGTGCTGCAATTAAAGATTTTATGTCACCCGATCGTGTTGTCGTTGGTGTCGAGTCGGAAAAGGCTCGTGAATTGATGTCGCAGCTTTATCGTCCATTTCTTCTGAATAATTTTAGGGTGATTTTTACCGACATACCAAGTGCAGAGATGATAAAGTATGCGGCAAATTCCATGCTTGCGACACGTATATCATTTATGAATGACATTGCTAATTTATGCGAATTAGTTGGTGCCGATGTCAATATGGTACGAAAAGGAATAGGTTCCGACAGTCGTATAGGTAGCAAATTCTTATATCCCGGTTGTGGATATGGTGGCAGTTGTTTCCCTAAAGATGTTAAAGCTCTTATAAAGACGGCAGAAAAGAATGGCTATGAAATGCAAGTGCTTAAGGCTGTTGAGTCTGTTAATGAGCATCAAAAGACCGTTGTTTTTAAGAAATTATTGCATTATTATGACGGAAATCTAAAAGGTAAGAATATAGCAATATGGGGATTAGCTTTTAAGCCAGAAACTGATGACATGAGAGAAGCTACATCTTTGGTTACAATTAAAATGTTAAAAGAAGCTGGATGTAATATTCGCGTATATGATCCAGTTGCAATGGATGAATGTAAACGTAGGGTTGGAGATGTAGTAGAATATGCAAATGATATGTATGGGGCTGTCTTAAATGCTGATGCATTGTTGCTGCTTACAGAATGGAAACAATTCCGTCTTCCAAGTTGGGGAGTTATTGCAAAATCTATGAATACGCCTCTTATTATAGATGGTAGGAATATTTATGATGAAAGTGAATTGATAAAATTCAATATAACATATAGATCGATAGGAAGATAATATGGCTTTTATCAAATCAATTTTATGGAAATGTATAAAAGCGTTTTGTTATATACTATATCCGTTTGTCGTAATTTATTATCACTTTCTTAAGAATGGTATAGATGAAATGCTTGGACAATACTGCCTCAATCAAATAAGAAAACACGGCAAGGGTGTGAAGATAAGGGGAATAGGCACATTTACTGAAGGTGATAAAATTTCAATTGGAGATTATACAAAGATAGGAAAGAATGCATATTTCCATAGTTCTGGAGGTTTAGAAATAGGAAGAAATGTTCAAATGTCGCGTAATGTGACTATATATACGGCTAATCATAATTATAAATCATCAACTTTTATTCCGTATGATAATACAGAAATAATGGAAAGAGTTGTAATCTGTGATAATGTGTGGATTGGGATGAATGTTTCGATTTTACCAGGTGTTACAGTAGGGAAAAATTCTATTATAGGAATGAATGCTGTAATTTCTAAAGATGTACCAGAAAATGCTATAGTCGTGGGGTTTAATAGAATTATAGGTTATAGGGAATTAAAAACACAAACGAAGTTGTTTGGTAAAGAGTTTAATTAATAGTTTATGTCCTTGCTAAAACATCTTGAGATACTAAAAACCTTTTCAATAATCTCAAGTATACAAACTATCATAGTTTATTTATATGTGTTTTTCCTTGCTCGATTTGGGACAGAAAATGACTACGCTAATTATATAGCTATAACGTATATAGTAGATTTTGCTGTTGCTGTAGGTCTATTTGGATTCAACTTATTAATATTAAGAGAACCAATAGATTTCTTAAGAAGGAATTTATATGCAATATGCACGATAGCATTATTCATATTTATAAGCGTATATTCTATATATTGTGTTTTTATAAGGCATCTTGACTTACTGAGTTTTATATATGGACTTGCTCTAATTATTTTAAATTATTTATATCAGATAGGATTTGTTATCCTAGTAAAATTTAGAAAGAACAAGATTGCATTCTTAATTACAATCTTGAATTCTATATTTGTTTTTATATCACTATTAATATTTACATATTGTGATATCGTAACCTATACAAATGTTGTAATGGTGCGTATTATACAGGTTTTGATATTTGTATTTATTGGTTTTTATTCTGCTATAAAATTAATATTGCCTATACAGCCATTTTCGTTAAAACAAATAAAAGAATGTTTTTTTAAAGCTTTGCCTATTGGAGGAGGAACTGTTATTGGTACAATTTCTTTGTATGTTGATAAGTTCATTCTCTCTACTTTGAGTGTTGCGGAGATTGCTCGATACTCGGTAGCAAGATTTGATATACCGTTCATAGGAATATTTATTAATAATCTTTCTTTGGTTTACATGTCAAATATAAAAGCAGCTGTTGATGCAAAGGACTATGAACAAGTAAAGTTTAATTTGAAGTTGTTCATGTCTTATGGATGGTATTTTAATATGTTGTTATTTACCATTCTATTTTGTAATTCTCCTCTAATTATATCATTGCTTTATTCTGATAAGTTCTTGAGTTCAGATGTGTTATTCAAAGTTATTTTGTGTTCATATCTATTGAAGATTGTACCATATTCAAATATAATTGTAGCTCTTGGAATAGAAAAAATTATTATAACTCGAATGTTAATTGAACTCTGCTTGCAAATAGTAGTGTCTTTAATATTATTACATTTCTTTGGAATCTTAGGATTGGCATTAAGTTTGGTTTGCGTGTTGTTATTTTGGAGCGTTCCGTATAATTTGTATTATTTTGCTAAGACAATTCATTGTAAGATAATGGATTTTATTCCATATAAGTCAATGTTTATTTTTACTATCAAAAGTTTCGTACCATGTGTTATAGTCACATATTTATTGTCAAGTTGTACATCCAATTTGTATATTACGTTGGCTGTCACTATTAGTATGTTGATAATTCTGAATCTAAAAGAAATAAAATTTATTTTTAGGACTACTAAATAGCCATGTTGACAGTAGCTTTTTTATTGACACTTATATGGGGAATTTATTTCTTGCATGTAAGAAAGCATGTCAAGACTGGAACAGTATTTTTTGTAATGCTGTTGATGATGGTCATTCCAAGTTGGTTAGAAATGAATTTTTTAAAAGGATACATTGTTATTGAAACAGATTATTTCAATATATGTGTATTGGGTATTTTATTAATTTTAGGTTTTAAACCTTGGCTGGAATTTGATAAAAGCTTGCGTAGTAATGCTGTAATTAAGATTAATCCCAGGTATATACAACGATTTAAGGTTATCTTTACTATATTGATAATATGTTCGCTTATATCAATTATATACTTATTACCTTATGCCATAGAGGGAATTAGCGCAGGAGCAAAAGATAGACGTGCTGAAATTCAGGGTAGCACTGTATTGCCAGATAGTTTTCTGACAACAATTGTTGTTGGTATTGCTGCATTAAATATATATAACGCACTATTTTTTTTCATATCTTGTCTTCATCCTGTATTCAAGAGATATAGAATATGGTTAATGATAAGTAGCTTATCTTATATTGTAAATTGTTTTGCTTTTACAGCCAGAGATGGATTGATTATCTTACCGATATTTTATATAGTATTTTTTTCATTGTTTAAAAATTCAATGAATCTAACAGTACTCCGCAAAATAAAAAAATTGTTATATGTGCTTGTGGCATTGTTAGGTTTATTTTTGGTTTCGTTCACCTTAAGTCGCTTTTATGCCAATAAAAACATGGATGAATTTTATAATGGCACATTAGGATATATAGCTGAGCAACCTTATGTATTTGATAATACAATACAACTTCAAGATGATTTCCATGGTTTTGAACTTCGTTTTCCATTGATAAATAGATTGTTTGGCATACCTAAATATGAAGTGGATCGAAGTGGAACAGGATATGAAACTCAATTTGGTACTATGTATGCCGAGTTTTACAGTATTGGCGGATGGACTCCTCTTATTGTTGTGGCATTAGTGTTTTTTAGTTATTACTATCTATCAATTAAGTATTTATACAGGTCAAGGAAATACTTTGGATTGATTTTAATGTTTACAGTCTATTTATATATAGAGGTTACGGGGTTGTTTTATTGTAAAGCAGGTTCGACTGTTTTAATCAATATATTTTATATAACACTTTCGATAATCCCACTTTATATTGGTAATTATATATATTATGGCACTAATAACAATTGTAATTCCAATTATTAAATTTAATAATTATAGTGTTAGAGTGATTAGTGGTTTGCCTAACTGTCCAAATTATGGGAATTTAGAATTCTTATTTGTTGTCTCTGATAAAAATATAGAAAGACAATTATTAGAGTATATACATGAATTCAAGAATAGTTATAATGTATACGTGGCAAATAATTATTCGAGCAATTATTTGCGTAGCAAAGCAAAGTTTGCCAAGACGGAGTTTGTATATTTTCAAGATTGTGATGATTATGCAGATTATGCGTATTTGAATGAATTTTGTGCTGTTAATATTTTGTCGGATGAATATGTACATTGTTTTAATGTTTCTAAAAAGTTTTATGACGTAAATGGAGTTTTGCTGAAAGAAAAAAACATTTTCCATATCACAGAAGGAGAAATAAGTGATATTCAGTATATCCCAACATGTGTATATAGTAAAATAATACCGACAAAAGCTGTTTGGAAGATTGAGTTCCCCAATTTGCCATTTACACAAGATTGGGCTATCTCTTATCAATTGTTTAAGGAAATTCGGCATAAGTATATCAACAAGGTTTCGTATATTTATAATAATTATCCTACGAGTTCATCACAAAGCTCGTTAGATACAATTTATAGATTAAAAAGAGTTTTTAGTTATTCAAGAACATTGATAAAGGAATACTCAGATAAGAATTTAAATTACGAGTCAGATTTTCTTAAACTTAAATATAATACAACACTTCTTTATCGTTTTGCAAAATTAAATGTCAAGTTATCTCCATATAGGCCATCGTTTAGACTTATTTCGCATTTAAGTTTGAGAAACTTAATGAGTTTATTATATCGTACTACTCATAAATATATTGTGACAGGAAAGTTGTGTATAAAAATAGCTTTTGGTCTCTAAATTATTTTTGCGATATGGACGCGAAGAAAAAAATTGTATTTGTTCAAAATATCATAACTCCCTATAGATGTAATACATTCAATTTATTGTATCAATATGATCACAGATATGAAGTGTTCTATATGAGTAGGACGGAAAATGATAGGAATTGGGACATACCTGTATCGGAAATGAAGCATGAATATTGGCTTGACAAAACAGGAATTTATTTTAGTATCAAAGGCTTTCATATCCACTTAAATCCTGTACTCATAAGCAAGATCTTATTTTCACGAAATATTGGAAGTGTAGTTTTGGGTGCATCATATTGTGATGTAAATATTTTGATTTTATCGCTATTTAAGCGATTACGTTTTACAAATAAAAAATATTATTGCTGGGCGGAAGCGAACTATTTGACGAATGGAGCAAGGAAAGATTCAAGATTCAAGTCGTTTTTGAGAAAGTTTGTGTATGGTTGCGTTGATGGTGCAGCAATTGTTCCTGGAAAAATGGCGAAAATAACACTTGAAAAATGGGGAACGTCATTTAAACGGTATATAGATTTTCCTAATACAATAGATGAGTCAGCATTAATATATAATTCACAATTGCGGAATAAGAATTTAAGTGTCCCGATAATTTTAATGCCTGTGAGATTGATAGAGAATTTAAAGGGTCTCATTAATTTCTTTGATGCAATTGGACGATGCAATGTAGAAAAAGCAATTTTCTTGGTAGCAGGAGAAGGTAAGGATAGAGAATTATATGAAAAATATATCAAAGAGAATAGTTATAATGACCATATTAAATTATTAGGTTTTTGTAATTCAGAGAAAATGAAAGATTTATACAATGAAGCAAATTTATTGGTATTACCTTCTATTTCAGACCCTTCTCCACTGACTATAGTAGAGGCGTTGAGATTTCATCTACCAATATTATGCTCATCACATTGTGGAAATCATTTTGAGGCTGTGAAAACAGGCGTTAACGGATATACATTCTCACCATTAGATAAAAATGATATAAAAACAACTTTTGAAAAAATGTTGTCTCAACATGAAAATTGGAATAAAATGGGAGAACAGAGCGCAATGATATATGATAAAACGTTTAGATTGGATGTTGTTGTTAAAAATCTAATGCAGAATATAGATTAATATATAAATGCCTGAAAAATAGAATTTTATAGTTTGTGTATGATATGAATCGCAAGTTGTTGCAGGTTAATGTGACTGCCAATTGGGGCAGTACTGGCCGTATTGCAGAAGAGATTGGTGTGGCTGCCATCAATGCAGGATGGGAAAGTTATGTTGCATACGGCAGGAATCCTCGTCAGAGTAGGTCGAATCTTGTAAAAATAGGGTCAGAACGAGATATATTGTGGCATGTTTTCCAGACTCGTTTTTTTGACCGTCAGGGATTGGCTTCGAAAAGTGCTACTAAACAATTTGTGAAATGGATTGAACAAATGAAACCCGACATAGTCCATTTACATAACATACATGGCTATTATGTTAATTATCCTATTTTGTTCACATGCTTGAAAGAATTGAAAACACCTGTTGTGTGGACTTTACATGATTGTTGGCCGTTTACAGGTCATTGTTCCCATTTCATGTCTATAAATTGCATGAAATGGACGACGCAGTGTGAACATTGTGAATTGAAAAGAAAATATCCCGGTTCATTATTATTTGATCGTAGCTATAAAAATTATATCGATAAAAAAAAGTATTTTACATCATTATCCGATGTGACATTAGTACCTGTATCTAAGTGGCTTAATGGTTTATTGGATAAGTCATTCTTAAAATGTTATGAAACTTATACTATTCATAACGGGACAGATATTAATGTTTTCAGGCCTGAGATTAATGAAACAATCTACGACTTATATCATATAGACAATAAGAATTTTGTGATTGGAGTTGCAAGTGTGTGGGATAAGTATAAGGGGCTTGACGATTTTTTTAAGTTGAGGGATGCGTTGCCAAATAACTTGTCGATGGTTCTTGTCGGATTGACAGAGAAACAAATGTGTAGTTTGCCTAAAGGGATTATTGGAATAATGCGTACCGAGAATGTTGAACAATTGCGCAATTTGTACTCTATGGCTGATGCGTTTGTTAATCCGACTTATGAGGACAATTTCCCGACTACCAACATTGAGGCTCTTGCTTGTGGTACGCCTGTGATAACATACGACACAGGTGGTAGTCCGGAAGCAGTGGACAAGAGTACTGGATTTGTCGTTGACAAGGGGGATATTGCCGGCATTGTCGATGCGATAGGAGCAATAAAGGAACGTGGTCGCGACTATTGGCGCAAAGCGTGCAGGCACAGGGCGGAGCAATGTTTCAATAAGGATAGACAGTATGAGCAGTACATTGAGTTGTATGACAGGATATTGTCTCGTAAATGACCGACTTCCTGTAGCTAATTGGATGAAATAACAAGGAAAAATATATAAAAAGGAGGAAAATAGAATGAGCGTATTTAAGGACAAGGTGCTGCTGATTACTGGCGGCACGGGGTCGTTCGGGAACGCCGTGTTGCGGAGGTTCCTCGACAGCGACATCAAGGAGATTCGCATCTTTTCGCGCGACGAGAAGAAGCAGGATGACATGCGTCATGCGTTGCAGAACCCGAAGGTGAAGTTCTACATAGGCAACGTGCGCAACAAGCGTTCGGTCGACGTGGCGATGGGCGGAGTTGACTATGTGTTCTCGGCTGCGGCGTTGAAGCAGGTGCCGTCGTGCGAGTTCTTCCCGATGGAGGCTACGCGTACCAACGTCGAGGGTACGGAGAATGTGCTGTTGTCGGCCATCGAGCACGGAGTGAAGAGCGTGGTTGTGTTGTCGACCGACAAGGCGGCTTACCCTATTAACGCGATGGGCATCTCGAAGGCGTTGATGGAGAAAGTGGCGATTGCTAAAGGCCGCGAACTGGGCGAGGGCGCTGCAACAACTATCTGCTGCACACGCTATGGCAACGTGATGGGTTCGCGCGGCTCGGTAATACCGTTGTGGGTCGAGCAGATGAAGGAAGGAAAGCCTATAACGATAACCGACCCTGAGATGACTCGTTTCATGATGACGCTTGACGATGCCGTCGACTTGGTAGTGTATGCGTTCACACATGCCCACAATGGCGACTTGTTCGTGCAGAAGGCTCCGGCGGCGACTCTTTCAACTTTGGCTCAGGCATTGAAAGAAACTTATGCCAAGATTAAGCCCGAGTATGGTGAAACTGAAGTAAAGGTGATAGGCACACGTCATGGCGAAAAGTTGTATGAAACGCTCGTTACACGCGAGGAGATGGCCCGTGCCATCGACATGGGCGAGTATTACCGCATCCCGTGCGATACGCGTGACTTGAACTACGACAAGTATTTTGCTGAGGGCAACGAGAATGTTTCGCGCCTTGAAGACTACCACAGCCACAACACGCGCCGTCTCGACGTGGAGGGAATGAAGGAACAGTTGTTGCGCTTGCGCCTGATACGCGAAGATCTCGGGCTTGACGGCGTTGAGCGTCCGCGTGAAATCCGTTCGGAGTAAACAAGCAAACGAGAGATGGACATATTAGTAACAGGCGCGCTCGGATTCGTTGGTCGCAATCTCGTGGCGCAATTGAAGAACATACGCGACGGCAAGGCCACTTGGTATGGCGAGATTCCAAACGGCGGCATCGGGGAGATATTTGAGTATGACCTCGATACCGACCCTGCGATGCTCGACGAATGGTGCAGCCGTGCAGGATTTGTGTATAACCTTGCCGGGGTCAACCGCCCCAAAGACCCGAAGGAGTTCATGACAGGAAATTTCGGGTTTGCATCGACATTGTTGCAGACACTCGAACGTCACGGTAACCGTTGTCCGGTGATGCTGTCGTCATCGATACAAGCCGAACTCGACAATCCTTACGGGCAATCGAAGCTTGCCGGCGAGGAATTGTTTTTCGAGTATGGCCGCCGCACGGGGGCGCATACGCTGGTTTATCGCTTTCCCAACTTGTTTGGCAAGTGGTGTCGCCCGAGCTACAACAGCGTGGTAGCCACTTTTTGCCACAACATGGCTCACGGGCTGCCATTGCGCGTGGATGACCCGACGAAGGAATTGCGGCTTACTTACATAGACGATGTTGTTGATGAACTGATAGCTGCATTACAAGGCCGCGAGCATCGCGACGGAAAGCTTTGTTTTGTCCCTGTGGAGCATCGCGTTACACTTGGCCGTATTGTGGAGCTGCTGCAAGGCTTCCATGAAGACCCTTCGCGACTTGGATTGCCCGAGCTTGACGACCAATTCACGAGAAAGCTGCACGCTACATATTTGACTTATCTGCCCGAGGATGGATTTTCGCAAAAGCTCACCGTGCACTCTGACTATCGTGGCAGCTTCGCCGAGGTGTTCCGCACGCCCGATCGTGGGCAGTTGTCGATAAACACTGTTCTCCCGGGTGCGGTGAAGGGCGGCCATTGGCATCATACCAAGAATGAGAAGTTCATCGTCATCGCCGGCGAGGGCGTGGTGCGCTTTCGCGACGTTCGCAATCCGCAAGACGAGGTGATAGAATATCATGTCAACGGGGCGCATCCCGAAGTGGTGGACGTGCCTCCCGGCTATACGCATGAGATAGCCAACACGGGCGACACCGAACTCGTGTCGATAATCTGGTGCAACGAGTGTTTCGACCCGAATCGTCCCGACACCTACCGTGAACCGGTAGATAATGCCTGAAAAAACACTATCCTTAAGGCAATCATATGCTTGTTGATGAGGCACACGCGTTAATTCCTGATTGCCATAACTTTTCTTACCCACATCTCATTTTTTTCTTATGGAAATGAAACTCGATTACTCCGACGTCAAGTTCAGCGACGACGGGCGGTTGAAGCTGCTCATTATCGTAGGGACACGTCCGGAGATAATACGCCTTGCGGCTGTAATAAGCAAATGCCGCAGGCATTTCGACTGCCTGTTGGCGCACACAGGCCAAAACTATGATTATAACCTGAGCGGCGTGTTCTTCAAGGATCTCGGCCTTGCCGACCCCGATGTTTACATGGGTGCCGTCGGCGACGACCTTGGTGCAACTGTCGGCAACATAATCAATTGCAGTTACAAGCTTATGGTGGCGACCCGTCCCGACGCGTTGCTCATCCTGGGCGACACCAACTCGTGTCTGTCAGCAATACCTGCCAAGCGACTGCATATCCCAATCTTCCACATGGAAGCCGGAAACCGCTGCAAGGATGAATGCTTGCCGGAGGAAACCAACCGTCGCATCGTCGACATAATATCGGATGTGAACATGGCCTATTCGGAACATGCACGTCGCTACCTTGCCGACTGCGGACTGCCGCGTGAGCGTACTTTTGTCACCGGTTCGCCGATGGCCGAGGTGTTGCGAGCCAACTTGCCGGCTATAGATGCAAGTGATGTGCACAGCCGTCTTGGGCTGGAGAAAGGACGGTACATGCTCCTATCGGCTCATCGTGAAGAGAATATCGATACCGAGAAGAATTTCCGTTCATTGTTCAACGCGATTAACGCATTGGCCGAGAAATACGATATGCCTATATTGTACTCGTGCCATCCGCGCTCGCGCAAGCGTCTTGAGCAAAGCGGTTTCGAACTTGACAAGCGTGTAATACGCCATGAGCCGTTAGGATTCCACGACTACAACTGCTTGCAGGTGAATGCAGCGGCGGTCATCTCGGATAGCGGCACGCTGCCCGAGGAAAGTTCGTTCTACACGTCTTTAGGCCGTCCGTTCCCTGCCGTGTGCATACGTACAAGCACCGAGCGTCCCGAGGCTTTGGAGCGTGGCTGCTTCGTGCTGGCCGGCATCAGCGAGCATTCGTTGTTGCAAGCCGTGGATACAGCCATGCGCATGACTGTCGACGGCGATCATGGTACGGTAGTACCCGATTATGCCGATGAGAACGTAAGCACGAGGGTTGTGAGCATAATACAGAGCTACACGGCCATTGTGGACAATATGGTGTGGAGAAAGAATCGCAATTGAAATTTCATTGAAAAAATGTCGGCTGGGAGCAAGCATTTTTATGCCGGATTGTTATAAATCGAAAAAAAGGAAACGACATGAGAATACTTTTGGTGACGCAATACTTTCATCCCGAGAATTTCAAAAGCAATGACATGGCATTCGAGCTTGCACGGCGAGGCCATGATGTGACCGTGTTGACAGGCTTGCCAAACTATCCTGGCGGAAAGGTATATGACGGCTATGGGGTATTTCGTCGTCGCACTGAAACGGTGAATGGGGTAAAGATAATACGCGTGCTTGTGGTGCCGCGAGGTCGTGGCGGAGGCTTGAGGCTGGCATTGAATTATTACAGCTATGTGCTGACGGCATCAGTCAGAGCCTTTTTCTTGGCCTTGCACCGGCGTTTTGATGCCGTGATAGTACATGAAACGTCGCCCATCACACAAGGTTATCCGGCTTTGGTCGTAAGGAAGATGCAATCCATTCCAATGTATTTCTGGGTGCTTGACCTGTGGCCAGAAAGTTTGGAATCGGCCGGTGACATACATAACAAGCGTGTGCTTGACTACTTTGCGAGGGTGACGTGTCGCATGTATGATAATTCTCATAAGATTCTTATAAGTTCTCAAGGTTTTCGTAGTTCGATAGTAGCAAAAGGCGATTATGGAAGTCGCATAGAATATTTTCCAAATTGGGCTGAAGATATGTTTGCAGCAGGCCGTTCATCCAAGCGTCCCGATTGCTTGCCTCAAGAAGGATTTATTGTTATGTTTGCAGGCAATATCGGAGAAGCGCAAGATTTTGAAAGTGTCATGAACGCGGCGTTGTTGTTGCGCGACGATGATGTGAAGATGGTGCTTGTGGGTGATGGCCGTCGCAAGGAATATGTCGACCGATTCATTGCCGAACATGGACTTGAGAGTACGGTGTTTGCCTTAGGAAGACACCCATTAGACACAATGCCGGCTTTTTTTGCCGCAGCCGACGTGATGCTGCTTTCGCTGAAAGATGAGCCAATCTTCAGCCTTACAGTTCCTGCCAAGTTGCAGTCGTACATGGCTGCCGGCAAGCCAGTGGCCATAATGGCTTCGGGTGAGGCCCGTCGTCTTGTCGCTGAAGCCGAGTGCGGATTGTCGGTCAATGCCGGTGATGCTGAGGGGCTTGCGGGAATAATAAGGCGGATGCGCCAAATGTCTCGAACTGAGCTTGACAGGATGGGGCAGAATGGATTCAGTCATTACAAGGAAAATTTTACTCTTGACAAATGTATGGATCATTTATGCCAAATGCTTGATGATGGTGAAAAAGAAAGATTGCGGCAGAAAAAGAAATAAATTGTAACTTTGTGATTTGACATAGGATTGTTACGTCAATGAATGCAAGATTATATTATGATGGGCATTTTAACAAGGATGTCATTATTGATAAAATTATTGGGACGTTATGATATTGGATGGTGAATTGTTTGATGAAATATTGGGGCGGGCTGTGGAGTCTCCGCGACATAGGATGCATTATGATTTGCGGACATCGCAATCCGACACTTCACAACGCATGCTTAATGTTTTGATGGAGGATACGGTAATACCCATACACAGGCATAATGGTACATCGGAGACGGTAGTCGTACTGAGAGGGGCGGTGCGAGAAGATTTCTTTGACGAGAACGGAAACAAGACGGCAGAATTTACTCTTGTTGCAGGAAGCGATTGTGTCGGTGTACAAGTGCCGCGTGGGCAATATCACACTGTAGTCTGCTTGAAGGATGGCAGTGTCATCTTTGAAGCAAAGGATGGTGCATACGATCCGCGATCGACGGAAGACATATTGCATTTGTATTAGTAGATGAATGTCTTTATTCTTGAAATAGCACCTGATAAGGATTGATGAGATAAAATATAAACACAAATTGATATTTTGGATGGAAAGGCAATCGGAATTTGGTTCCGGTTGCCTTTGTTGTTACCTTTGCTTGAAGATAGGATGCTATTTTAAAAATATGGAAGGAAAGAATCCGATAGAATATTATGAGGGGATAAAGGACGGTGCCGAAAAGGAATTGGCACGATTGTCGAGGCTGACTGCGACAGTGTCGGTGGCGCGTCTTGCGATTGTTGTCGCTGCCATTGCCTGCATTTGGGCGTGGTGGGGCGAAGCCGTGCTTGTCGGGTCAACATTGGCTGTCGGTGTAGTGTTGTTTTTGATGCTTGTGATAAAACATAACAAGTTGTTTGGCAAAATAGCCATGCAGAAGGCATTGAATCAAGTGGCAACGGATAATATAAGGCGCATCAACCTTGAACTTGACACGCTCGATGGTGGAGGGGAATATGTCAATCCACGACATGAATACAGCTATGACCTTGACCTGTTTGGACAGCGGTCAATATTCACGTTGCTGAATTCGACGGCAACAAAAGGCGGAGAGAGGTTGCTTGCCGGCAGCCTTGTAAAGCCCGAATTGTCGACTGAGAAGATTTTGAGACGGCAGGAAGCGATAAAAGAACTGGCAGGAATGGAATCGTTCAGGATAAGATTCCAGGCATTGGGATTGGTCGCAAAAGGAGACAATGAAACAGATATGGACATGTCGGCTTGCAATTTTGCCAATTGCAAGTTGAGACAGTGGCAGACAGTATCAATTTTCTTGTTCCCGTCGGTATTGGCCATATTGGTGGTCATGGCCGTTTTAGGCCTTGACGTGTCGGTGTGGATTGAAACTTGTGCCGTCCTGTCGTTGGTTGTTGCCAGTTTAGGCAGCAAGAAAGTAGGACAGTTGCATGACAGCGTAGACAAGGTGGTGAATACGGTGTCGATTTATCATAATTTGTTGAGCGAGATAGAGAACGGCAGGTTTGAGTCGGAGCTGATGATGGAGTTCCAAAGCCGGTTGCGTACGGGCGATGAACCGGCTTCGGAAGCTTCGCGCAAGTTGGCTAAATTGCTTTCAAACATGGATCAACGCTATAACTGGTTAAGTTATCTTGTGCTTAACATTTTATTGCAGTGGGATTACCGGCAGGCTCGGAATGTTGAAAGATGGATTGCGCGCCATGAAGGGATGATTGGCCGATGGCACGATGTGCTTTGCAAAGTCGATGAGTTGTGCGCTCTCGCCACGTTTGCTTTCAATAATCCGTCTTATACGTTTCCGAAGATTGATGGCCATGTCATAATAGCAGCCAGCCGGATGGGACATCCGCTTATTGATGCCAAACGATGCGTGCGCAATGATGTAGGCCACATGGAATGCGGTAACTTTCTTGTCGTCACAGGAGCCAACATGGCCGGTAAGAGTACCTATTTGCGTACGGTAGGCGTAAATTACTTGTTGGCATTGATTGGAGCCCCGGTATGTGCCATTGACATGATTTTCACCCCGGCACATTTGTTTACCGGATTGCGTACGACCGATTCGCTTAACGACAATGAATCATATTTCTTTGCCGAATTGCGCCGATTGCAATCTATAATAAACCGTGCGGAGCATGGGGAACGGATGCTTGTGATTCTCGATGAAATACTTAAAGGCACCAACTCGGCCGATAAACAGAAAGGCTCGCTCGCACTGGTCAGGAAACTTGTGAAAATGAATGTCGCCGGCATTATCGCCACCCACGATCTTGTGCTTGGCAATCTTGCCGACGAATTCCCAGGAGCAGTTTCCAACCGTTGTTTTGAGGCTGAAATTAATGGAGACACGCTGAAATTTGATTATAAACTGCATGAAGGCGTAGCGCATAACCTCAATGCTTATTTCCTGATGCAGCGCATGGGGATAGTGTGACCGTTTTATCCCAAGCTGAAATACATGCGGCGATGACGAGGGCTGTAGGAAAGATGCAGCCAAGAGTAATCGCACTCGTTGATTGCTTGGTCGACAGGCAGTTTAAGGCTTTGAAGCAGCTCATATAGCCGGCGGTTTTCGCGTTTGTTGCCGGTGGTGATGTCGGCAGCCTCGCCCGAGAGGTGTTGGCTCGACCTGCTTCCACCCACAGCATTGTTCAGTTCAAGGCAACGGTATCCGCTGTTGACATATATAGGACGTCCATATTTTTCGCGCAAAGGGTCAAGCAGGTGTGTAACAAGTGCGATAAGATTGTTCACGGCTTGCGGCGGCGGTGTGTTTTCGATTCCGAGGCGTGCAGCTGTTGCCGAAGCTGTCAGTTCTTTCAATGTGAAATATTTCATTGGCGGTTATTGTTTAAATGTCGTTTTTCATTTATCATTTTCAGGTATCGCAGGATTGTCTCGGCAGCATCGTCGAAATTTTTTTGCTCCTTCTCGTCGGCCTTTTCGTAAATGCTTTTCACCTCTATAATTGCAATGCCTATGGCACCCAGAAGGGTTAAAATAGGGAATAACGGGATATTTTCGTATCCACATGCTGCACGCAGGTAAATAACGGCGGCAATCTGCATGGCATCTATTATTGTCAATGCCGCCAGTGCGTTGTAATAAGTCGCAGCTTTCTCCACAGTGCGCCGCAATGCCTTGCTCCGTCTTGCTTCACCACGCTTGCGAGCTTTCCTGAGTCCGCTGACGAGGTCGGCCAGTATGGCAAACAGCACCAGCAGGTATTCACCGGCGGTCAAGGCAATGGCAAGTATTACATTGGGCAACTGTTCTGTAACGGTTTCATTCATGGTGATTGATTTTTTCGACAAAAATAATAGACGAATGAGTTGTTTTGCCTATTAAAACTCACAACGCCGCTGGTGTAAAGAAGAAAGCGAGAAAATTGACTGAAACAATACTCTCGCTCTCTTTTTTAGTGTATCTTATTCGTTACATTGGCTGGATTTGTAATCCGTTGAATAGTTTTGCGATTGTGGCATCATTGGCAAGCCGCTTTGCAATTGCGATTGCAAATTCGAGCGACAGCCCGGCGCCCTTCCCGGTTATGAGATTGCCATCTTGGCAAATGTTGCCGCCGACATATTCATAATCACCGGCCATTTCAGCTTGCACGCTTGAGTGACAGGTGATTTTCTTTCCTTGTGCTATGCCGTAACGCTTCAGTACTGTCGGGCCTCCGCATATTGCAGCCACGATACGACCGTTTTCGTAGTAATATCTCACGAGATTGCCTACTTCGACCGATTCGGCAAGGTTTACATATCCGGGAAATCCTCCGGGCAGTATGATGGCATCGCCATCGGTCACGTCGGCCTCGTCAAGCAGCAGATCGGCATCTACTGTTACTTTATGTGAAGACTTTACGGTCTTGCTATTGCCTATAGCTACAGAGCATACGTCGATGCCGCAACGGTGCATGATGTCTACAGGGGTAAGTGCTTCAATGGTTTCAAATCCATCGGCGAGCAGCACATAGACTTTCTTCATTGCCATGTATTGATGTGTTTCTTAGTTGAACATCGGAGTTATGTATTTGACGAGAAGGTAGCCCCCGCCAACAAGCCAAATATAAAGCAATCCGGCGAGATAGAACGGCTTGGCTCCTGCCTGTTTGAACTTTTGAATGTTTGTATCGGTGCCGAGTGCGGTCATTGCCATCGTGAGCATGAATGTATCGATATACTCGATGGCTCCATTGAGAGGAATATCTTTAACGTTGTCCACTCCGCACCAATATTGAAGCAGCGAGTTGACGCAAATAATGGCAAGGAACCAGAATGCAAACCAAGGGATGGCAATCTTGCTTTTCTTGCTTGAGGCAGCCGTGTCGCCATTGTTGCGGTCTTTGCGAGTGCGAGCAAGAACAAGTCCCATGATGATAAGTACCGGGGCAAGCATCATCACGCGTATCATTTTGGTGATGGTAGCAGTACCTGCGATTCCGAGCGAGTCGGTCGGATCCATTGCGTTGCCGGCACCAGCCACATGGGCCACTTCATGCAGCGTGCTGCCTGTGTATATTGCTACTTGTTGCGAAGTCAGGTCAGAAAGGATTCCTGCACGGTACATTATCGGGTATACGAACATCGATATTGTTCCGAAGATTACAACGGTCGATACCGCGATGGCAGTTTTGTGTCCCTCGCATTTCACGACCGGTTCGGCACCGAGTACAGCCGCTGCGCCGCATATCGCGCTGCCTGTAGAGGTCATCAACGAAGTGTCATTATCAAGTTTCAGTAGTTTCCCTAAAGCCAGCCCGAGGAATATAGTGCCGGCAACGATTATTGCGTCGATTGTTATGGCAGGCAGCCCGACGGCGGCAACATCGGCCAATGTGAGCCTGAACCCATAAAGGACGATGCCGGCACGCAATATCTGCTTGGTACAGAACTTGATGCCAGGAACCCATGTCTCGGGTAGACGGTTGCGCAAGCTGTTGGCATATAGCATACCGAGGATTATACCCACGATAAGTGGACTGAACGACATGCTTTTAACAAATGGAATTTCTGCGATGTAGAATGCTGCAAACGAGAATAGCGCTATTAGCAATATTCCGTGTAGGGTGTTTCCCCTTGTCCCTTTTTCAAACATATTACCGATAAAATTACTGATATTGTTTTGCAAAGGTAGTCATAATTGTCGTATTAAAACGATTGTCGGCTCATTTGTCGTACTTGTTTTACAATACGACATGGTAAAAATATAACAACCGGGCATTATCGCAATGTCCGGTTGCCGCATGTAAGCATTGTATTATGAATGCAGGTTGTATTTAATTGTTTGCTTCTGTTGCGTTGTTATTGCTTTCTTCATCGGTGTGCAATATCGTCTTGCAATGTTTCAAGACTTCGGCATCTATGTAGAATATGGTTTCTTCCGACAAGTTGTTGATGTGGTCGCCGGCGCGTTCCAGCTTTCGGAACATGGCTGCCACGTCGAGGCATAACTTTATTTCATCGGTGTGCTCGCGTGCATAGTCGGCAATGGTGTCGAGAGCCTCTCTGTTTATTATGTCAAGGACTTCATCGTCCTCAAATACAGCTTTGGCCAGACTGATGTCTTGCTTTTGCAGGGCCTCGTAGGTGTTGCGTAGCATTTTCAAGACCGAGTCGAACATCTCTTGCAATTTCAGTTTCCTGAACAATTCCTTGCTTTCGGGCTTCAAGTTGGTGCGTATGACGAGACGTGCGATGCTGTCGGCATAGTCGCCGATACGTTCAAGGTTGTTGTTAATCTTGAGCATTGCGAGGGCAAATCGCAAGTCGACAGCTACCGGGTTGTACAGCGCGATGAAATCCTCGATGTCGCTGTCGATTTTCAATTCAAACGCATTTACACGCTTTTCCCTTGCAACGACCTTGTCTACGAGGTCGATGTCTATCTCGAGTACTGCCTTGCAGGCATCGGCAAGTTGCTGGTAAACGAGCTTCCACATCTCGTTTACTTCATCTTTTATTGCTTGAAGTTCGTTTTCTACAAATTTTACCATGGCTTAAGTGTGGATGTTGAATGTGAATATGAATTTTTAGAGACACAAAATAATATAAAAAGCAGGATATTCTATTAACCGAAACGGCCTGTAATATAATTTTGTGTCGTTTCTTTTGACGGGTTGGTGAATATTTTCTTTGTGTTGTCATATTCAACCATTTCGCCGAGATAGAAGAATGCAGTTTTGTTGCTCACACGGGCAGCTTGCTGCATGCTGTGGGTAACGATTATAATGGTCGTTTGCGAGCTGAGTTCGCAAATCAATTCTTCTATTTTTGCAGTAGAGATAGGGTCAAGAGCCGAAGCCGGTTCATCCATAAGCAGTACCGACGGCTCGACTGCCATTGCTCTTGCGATACACAAGCGTTGTTGTTGTCCGCCCGACAAGGCATAAGCCGATTCTTTTAACTTGTCTTTCACTTCGACCCAAAGGGCGGCACCCTTGAGAGCTGTTTCTACACGGTGCTCTATGAATGATTTGTCTTTCACCCCGTTTACTCGTAGGCCATAGGCTACATTCTCAAATATGCTTTTAGGGAACGGGTTAGGACGTTGGAATACCATGCCTACGTTTTTGCGCAGCTTGTCGATGTCGACCGACTTATCATATATGTTTTGTCCGTCGATTAGTATTTCTCCTGTCAGGCGCGAACCCGGAATGAGGTCGTTCATGCGGTTGAACAATCGCAGGAACGTTGATTTTCCACACCCTGAAGGGCCGATAAACGCCACTACTTGGTTCTTTGGGATGTTGATGCTGATGCCTTTTAGTGCATGGAAGTCGCCGTAATAGAAATCTACGTTTTTAGCTTCGATTTTGTCCATACTTGTATATAGAGATGAGTTTTATTTCGATTTTAATTTGTTTTCAAAGTATTTGCGAACGCCGTTGGCGAGCAAGTTCATGATGAGGACAATCATTATCAGCACGAATGCCGTGCCATAGGCTATAGGCATTTGAGCTTCAATATCTGTTCCGCTGGTTGCCACGACATACAAGTGGTAGGGTAGTGCCATGCACTGGTCGAATATGCTTTCAGGCAGACGAGGCAGAAAGTAGGCCGCGCAGGTGAAGAGTATAGGAGCAGTTTCACCCGACACACGTCCGAGCGAAAGGATCAATCCTGTGATGACACGGGGCATGGCCATTGGCAGCAATACTTTCCATATAGTTTGGGCTTTGGTGGCTCCGAGGGCAAGGCTGCCTTCGCGATAGCTGTCGGGAATGTCCTTGAATGCTTCTTCGGTCGTGCGGATGACGATTGGCAATGCAAGTAGTCCGAGCGTGAGCGAGCCTGCAAGTATGCTGTCTCCAAATTCCAGATAATTGACGAAGCAAGCCATGCCAAATAGACCGAATACAATTGAAGGGATACCGGCAAGGTTGTTGGTCATGGTGCGGATAAAGTTTACTACTTTCCCTTGCGGAGCGTATTCATTCATGTATATTCCGCTCATTACTCCGACAGGGAATGCAAAAATCGCGCTTCCCACCATGAGCCAGAATGTTCCCACTATGGCCGGCATGATTCCGCCTTTGGTCATTCCGTCGGTTGGCGATTGTGTCAGGAAATCCCAGTTTATCACGCCTATGCCTTTTATTATGATGAATCCGAGAATCACGAACAATATCAATACCACACAATAGCTTAATGCGCGGAACACGCCGAATGCCAAGCGTTGGATGCCGTGTTTGCGGCGTGCGTAAGATTGATTTATTTCTACAGCCATGACAGTTGATTATCTTTTTAATTTATTGCGGGCCGAAACTATTTCGACACATGAGTTGATGATGAGTGTTATGAAGAACAGGATTACGCCGAGCAGGAAGAGAGATTGGTAGTGTGCACCTCCGGCAGGAGCTTCACCAAGCTCGGCTGCGATGGTGGCGGGAATCGTGCGCAAGGGTTCGAGGATGCTTGTCGGTATGACGGCTGCATTACCTGTTACCATCAGCACTGCCATTGTTTCACCTATGGCGCGGCCTATTCCGAGAACTACGCCCGACGTTATGCCCGATATCGAGAATGGGATGACAACTTTGTATATTGTTTGCCATTGAGTCGCGCCCAATGCAAGGCTGGCTTCCCTCATGGTGCGCGGGCAGCTACGCATGGCATCTTCAGCTACCGTGATTATCGTCGGCAGTGCCATGATGGCAAGCACGATGCTTCCTGCCAGGCCCGATTCGCCGACAGGCAGGTTGAATGTCTTTTGCAGCAATGGGACAATCACTGCGAGGCCGAAGAATCCGTAAACTACCGACGGTATGCCGTTAAGCAATTCGATGATGGGTTTTAATGCTTTGCGCACTTTGGGATTAGCCACTTCGGCAAGGTAGATAGAAACGGCAAGTCCGAATGGCAGCGCGATTAGAATTGCGAAGAAACTCACCCAAATAGTGCCGCTCAGCAGCGGAAGGATACCGAAAATGGGTGACGGGGTGGCCGTTGGGAACCATTCTGTGCCAAACAATACATCTTTTACAGGAATGGTGTTGTCCTTAATCATGTTGATGTCGGTGCGGCCTTCGACAAGGGTTGTCGGGACGAAAGCTATCATGCCTGGATTGCCTTGTATCTGTTCGGCAATCTTGTCGCCGGCATACTGGTATTCGTCGCCCAGTTGCTCTTCGGTGTATATTTTATCAAGGTCTTCAAGGCGGAATACTTTCACGGGCATGTCTTTACCCCCTACTTCTTTCCAATTTGAGATTTCTTCATCAAACAAGTCCTTTATTTGCAACGCACTAAGGGTTTTTACATCATTCTGCTTGTTGAGGGCAAGTACATATCCGTCTTCCACTACCGGCTGGTTGAACAAGCCTACCGCTTCGGTGAAGAGAAATGCTATTATGAGCAATATTACGATGCTGGTAGTGAATCCGCTGACGGTGAAGATGCGTTTTGCCGCAATGTCGATAAATTTTTTCATCGGTCAGTATCTTTTTGATTATTTGTTATCTCGGAATGAAGCCCATTTCAAGTGTTTTTTTCTGTCCTTCGGGCGAGGATATGTAGTTGATGAAAGGCATCACTGCTGCTTCGTTCTTTTTCTCATAATAGTAGTAGAGGGGACGCACTACCGGATACTTTTTGTCGAGCGCAGCTTCAATCGACGGCGCGACATAGTTTTTGCCTTGGTCGTAAGATACTTGTATTGCTTTCACCATCGGATTAAGATATGCAAGTCCCACATATCCTATTGCGCCACGGGTCTGGCTGACAGATTGGATAATCGCTCCCGTTGCAGGCATCGACAGAACACTGCTCATGTAGTTCTTGTTGTGTAGCACGCTTTCTTTAAAAAATTCGTATGTTCCTGACGATGTTTCTCGTGAATACACTATTATTTTTGCATCTTCTCCACCGACTTCTTTCCAGTTGGTTATTTTCCCTCGGAATATTGCTTCCAGTTGCTCGCGTGTCAATTTGGAAACCGGGTTGGACGGGTTGACGATTATTGCGAGTGCGTCATAGGCCACTACTACTTCGCAAGGGGTGTGCCCGGCTTGCTTCATTTTCATCTTTTCTCCGAATTTGATTTTTCGGGAAGCCATCGCAATGTCGGTTGTTCCGTCAAGCAAGGCCGAAATCCCTACGCCGCTGCCACCTCCTGTGACGGTTACCGTGGCTTGAGGATTCTCATTCATGTACATTTCAGAAAGAGTCTGTGTCAGTGGTAACACGGTGTCGCTGCCTTTTATGCGCTGGGCTTGGATAGTACCCGAAAAACTGCATAGCAAAACAACAGCTAAAAAAATGCAATTTCTCATAATATATGCTTAACAATCTTTTCTTGCCGCAAAGTTATCTCTAATAAACAAGAAAAATATTACAATTGTGTTACATTTGCGTAAAAGTGCAAATATTGGCGGCAATTGATTGTTTTTTCATGTATTACGTCATTAGGATGAGTGTAGGTATCACATGTTTTGCAGTATTTCGGGTTCGGTTCCAGGAATGTGCGTGCTGCGTATACGCCATTCTTTGGGATATAGGTTGTTGGCTCTGTTGCCGAGCTGCTTGACGAAACACAGCGGAGTGCCATTGTGTGTTAGTAATGAGTATCCTCGCGGAGTGTCAATCGAAACAGATTCGCCTCGCAGGCATGCTATGGCATTGTGATAGTCTACTTCGGCTGTATGGAATCGGCCGGCATTGAGCATGATGCTCATGGCAAGTGAATGTGCCGGAACGATGTCTTTGCCTTTGATTGAGGCGATGCCTATTCCTGCATGTATTGTCCGCAAGTTGTCGCGTAGCACGGAGACAGCCTCACGATGACGATTGGCGATGGCATATATATAACCTTCGTTATTGAAGAATGAATATTGGTCGTTGGCCAACCAGCTTTTAACCGCATCATCGATTTTGATAGCGTCCTTTGCCGGTTTCTTGCGGTTCTCCTTTGATTTCCCTGCTGTTATTGTCCTTGGCTCTCCGTCGGGCTTGCGCAACACACATAAGAACAAACCCTCTCCACGAGTCATATGAGGCAAGAACCGGCAGCATTCGGGCATGTCGCCCAGGCCTTGATGAATGTTCCATTCTTTCGGGATGTCAAGGTTTAGAGGCACGGCATCGTAGGTGTCGATTATATATCTCACCATTTCTTCATTTTCATCGCGGTTGAATGTGCATGTGCTGTATATGAAGAGTCCTCCCGGTTTTAATGCGTTCCACACATTGTCGATGATGCTGCGTTGCCTGTCGGCGCATTGTGCCACGAGCGACGGTGTCCATTGAGCCACGGCCTCGGAATCTTTTCTGAACATGCCTTCGCCACTGCAAGGCACATCGGCCGCTATAACGTCGAAGAAGTGCGTCAGTCGTCCTATGTTTGCACTGTCGTCATTAGTTACCACACAATCGGGGGTGCCCCATTTAATTATGTTTTCTTTCAGTATGTTGGCACGTTGAGAAACAATTTCATTGCAGACGAGCAGCGAACCTTCGGGTAAAGCTCCTGCGGCTGTCGTGCTTTTCCCTCCCGGGGCGGCACACAAGTCGAGATACTTTACAGGGGTATCGATTAACTTCTTGATGACATAATCTATTATCATGGACGAAGCATCTTGGACGTAATATAATCCGGAATGGAATGCAGGGTCGAATGTGAAAGCCTCTCGTTCGGGGAGGTAAAAACCTGTACGGCACCAAGGTACTCTGCCGGCATGTTTTGGAGCGGCATCGGTTTTTGCCGCATTTGTGCGTATCGACACAGTAGCGTCGGTAGTCATAATGGCTTCAAGCATCTCGGAGCTTTCGTTTGGGAACAGGTCCCGTATTTGCCGTATGAATTGGTCGTGCAAGGTCATTTTATTTGTAACAGCTTGTTTCGTGTGCAAATGTACGAAATATGTGCCGAATCTTTGCGTTTTGCCGATTTTATGAAACTTGCCGGTGCCGTATTACTAATATTTGAACATAGGCGGCCTTATCTTTCAAAGTTTTTTTATAACTTCGTTGCCCGGAACGTTTTTTGATTGAAAAGAGAAAAAGTCATGTTGGTGCGTTCCGTCGATTACGTTTGGCTATGGATTTGAATTGGAATGAGCGGACTTGCCGGTTGCTTGGCGAAGATGCCGTGGGGCGGCTGGCAGCGTCGCATGTACTTGTTGTGGGTGTAGGCGGTGTCGGGGCATACGCGGTGGAGATGCTTGTACGCGCAGGAGTAAGTAACATAACCATTGTTGACGGAGACGCAGTGAGCGTGACCAACCTTAACAGGCAATTGCCGGCATTGCATTCGACATTGGACATGGACAAGGTCGATGTGATGAAGCATCGCATGAAGGATATAAATCCCGAAGTTACGGTGTCGGCTCTGAAGATGTTCATAACAGCCGAGACTGTGCCTCAGTTGATGGCGCAAGGGTTTGACTATGTGATCGACGCAATCGACTCGATAGCTCCTAAGGTGGCCTTGATAGAATATTGCCTGCGTGAAGGCGTAGGCATTGTTTCATCGATGGGTGCCGGAGGCCGTCTTGACCCGTCTGCCGTCAAGTATGTCGATATTGCTGATACATGCCATGACGGGCTGGCAAAGGCTGTGCGTGTGAGGTTGCGCGAACATGGCATACGCCGAGGATTGACTACCGTGTGGAGCAGTGAGCCGCCTGTGCGTTCATCGCTGTTGATGACCGAAGGGGAGCGTAACAAGCGTTCCTCATATGGAACGGTCAGTTACATGCCGTGTGTGTTTGGATGTATGCTTGCCGCCCATGTTATTAAGAAATTGAGCAAAATATGATTGAAGCTACAGGTATAAACAAGTCTTACGGGTCGTTGCATGTGTTGCGCGACGTGTCGTTGTCTATAGACAAGGCCGAGGTGGTATCCATCATCGGTCGCAGCGGCGCAGGTAAAACCACATTGTTGCAAATACTCGGCACTCTTGACCTGCCTGATAGTGGAAAAGTCGTTTATGACGGGATCGATGTGTTGAAGTTGCGCGACAATGAACTTGCCCGTTTCCGTAATCGCAATATCGGTTTTGTGTTTCAGTTCCATCAATTGCTGCCGGAGTTTACATCGGTCGAGAATGTCATGATTCCGGCTCTTATAGGCGGTGACAAACAATTGGTGGCACAGAAACGCGCACTCGAATTGCTTGATTACATGGGGCTTGCCGAGCGTGTCAAGCACAAGCCAGCGCAATTGTCGGGTGGAGAGAGGCAGCGTGTTGCCGTGGCAAGGGCCTTGGTGAATCATCCGTCGGTAATATTTGCCGATGAGCCATCGGGCAGTCTTGATTCGCAGAACAAGCAGGAATTGCACGAGCTGTTTTTCAAGTTGCGTGACGAAATGGGACAGACGTTTGTAATTGTTACTCATGATGAAGCCCTGGCAAAGGATGCCGACCGCATCATTCACATGAGTGACGGAGCGATAGTGGCTTCCGATTCATTGTCCGATTAATAATGCTTGGGAAATGAAGTCGCTATCTGTCATATTGCTACTAATGGTTGCAACGTTAATGGTGTCGTGCAACGATGACGTATATTACGAGTATGGGGATTCACGGTACGACATGGTGACTTATTTCGGGTATGATGTCGACATGAATGCCAGCGTGTTCAAGTATTTGCCGCCCGACGACCTTCCGTCCATGACATTGTATGACTTTGGCACTGTATTTGAATGGTTGTCGGTAGGAGACAGGATATTGCTCAATTATGAACCTGTCGATACTTTTGCCAATGGCAGCGTAGGCGTGACCGTAAAGGGTGTCGTGCAAGCCATAACCGATTCATTGCGATATGTCGACAGCCGGCTGGTGAATGCCGTGCCGATGGACTCGATTAAGTTGAACAGCATATGGCGCTCGGGTGATTATATAAACATATATTCGCGTGTCAAGTACACCAGCAAGTCGCGCATGTTTTATCTTGTGATGGACGATGCGACATGGCATGAAGATACGGTTCATTGTTATTTGGCTCATAACATGATGGGACAGCAGGCTTATTTCTGGCGCAGGTGTTACGGCTCGTTTTGCATAAAGGCCGTTTGGGATTTGCCTTCATGCAAAGTTGTGAGAGTGCATCTGAACGATCTCAACTATCCACAAAAAGAATATTACGATTTTAAGAAACAATAAATTAACAAGTAAAATTATAAACAATTATGGCACAAGAAAAAAAAGAGATAAAAATCGAGCTTACTCCTGAAGTGGCTCAAGGTAAATATGCAAATCTTGCAGTGATTTCTCACGGACCGTCGGAATTTTTCCTTGACATGATATGCCTTGCACCAAACACGCCGCAAGCGAAGGTACAAAGCCGCATCATCATGACTCCCGAAAATGCAAAGCAATTGTTGTTTGCATTGCAGGACAACGTTAAGAAATATGAGTCGGTGTTCGGGGAAATTAATCCGCGCGTACCAGGCAACAATGGCAACAACATGCCGCCTTACATGGGTCCTAACGGACAGGCATGACATTAGTGTCGCTTTGCGGCAACATGTAAATCATTAAAATTTAACAGATTGTCGTTATGGAAAATCCATTGTATATTTATAATACTCTTTCCCGAAAGAAAGAGCAATTTATTCCGTTGCATGCTCCGTTTGTAGGCTTGTATGTGTGCGGCCCGACGGTGTATGGCGACGCTCATCTGGGACATGCGAGGCCTGCCATCACGTTCGACATCTTGTTCCGCTACTTGCGCCATCTCGGTTATAAAGTGAGGTATGTGCGCAATATCACCGATGTGGGCCATCTTGAGCATGATGCCGATGATGGTGAAGACAAAGTTGCCAAAAAAGCAAGGCTTGAGCAACTTGAGCCGATGGAAGTGGTTCAATTTTATGTGAATCGTTATCACAAGGCAATGGAACGCCTCAATGTGTTGCCTCCAAGCATCGAACCGTTTGCATCGGGACACATCATAGAGCAGATAGAGTATATCAAAGAGATATTGAAGGCCGGCTATGCGTATGAGAGCGACGGTTCGGTGTATTTTGATGTTCCAAAGTATAACAAGGACTATCATTACGGGAAATTGTCGGGTCGGAACATAGACGAGCTTCTAAGCTACACGCGTGAGCTTGACGGACAGCAGGAGAAGCATAATCCGGCTGACTTTGCCCTATGGAAAAAGGCTTCGCCTGAGCATATCATGCACTGGCCGTCTCCGTGGAGCGAAGGTTTTCCCGGATGGCATCTTGAATGCTCGACGATGGGACGTAAGTATCTCGGCGACACGTTCGACATTCATGGTGGCGGCATGGATCTTGTGTTCCCTCACCACGAGTGTGAAATAGCGCAGTCGGTAGCTCATTCGGGGCATGATGCCGTGCGTTACTGGATGCACAATAACATGATTACGATTAATGGCCAAAAGATGGGCAAGTCGCTTGGCAACTTCATTACTCTTGAAGAGTTCTTCACGGGAAGTCGCACTGATTTGTTGTCGCAGCCTTATTCGCCAATGACGATACGTTTCTTCATCTTGCAGGCTCATTATCGCGGAACGGTGGATTTCTCAAATGAAGCATTGCAAGCCGCCGAGAAGGCTTATGAGCGTATACTTGACGGCTGGAAGCGGTTGAACGAACTGGTTCCTTCGGCCGAGTCGACGGTGCATGTGTCCGACTTGCGCGAAAAGTGCAACGAGGCCATGAATGACGATTTGAACACGCCGATGGTCATTGCGCATCTATTTGACGCTTGCAAGGCTATAAACTCGGTAAACGACGGGAAAGCTACCATTTCGCAAGCCGATCTCGATGAATTAAAAGAGACATTTAAAGTGTTCTTGTTTGACATTCTCGGCATATATGATGAGAAATCGGGAGGTGGCAATGTCAATCTTAAGCCTTATGAAGAGGCTGTCGACTTATTGCTCGACATCCGCAAGGAAGCCAAGGCAAAGAAAGACTGGGCTACATCCGACTTGATTCGTAATCGCTTGTCCGAAATCGGTTTTGACGTGAAAGACACTCGTGATGGTTATGAGTGGAAAGTGAAATGACAAGGAATCTCCTTTATGATATTTTACGACGGGGGTGTCGCTTAGCGGCATCCCCATTTTTATTTATAGGGTATGGAGTTGCTGAAAATGTGAAAAACGATTTTATGAGTAATATTTTTATAGAAATAGAATAAAAATATAACAAATTATTTGCATTTTTAATCTATATTAACTATATTCGAAACATCATTAACCTAAAACAAGTAGGATCATGAAAAAACTGTTACTTCTATCAATCCTATGCTGCCTTTCAATGCTTGCGACAGCACAATTCAAAGTTTTGGATAACGGCCACGCCCACATTGGCACGGAATCTCCCGTCGATGCCGGTTTGCCAATCACCTTGCAAGACAACAATTGAAGCATCAGGTGATGTGGATATAAACGCAGGGACAATTATAGACACTGGCGGACAATTGACGATAAAGAGCGACGGCAAAATCACGATAAACGGAGTAATGGTTAAAAAAGGAGGAAAACTTAAAATCTGTGCAAAAGAAATAGAAACAAACAATGACTTCAATGTCGAAAACGGGGCTACATTCGAAACGCTCCGTTACGACAGGATGACAAACCATTTCATGTTCAACGATTAATTAACAACAAGCATCCATAGTGTAGGGACGCACGAACCGTGCGTCCGCCGTGAATGTCCTATTAAAAACTACATTCATTATGAAAACAATAATATCTGATATATTAGCAATAATCATTGTGTCGCTGACTGTAATGATTGGCAGGGCGCAAGAGGTTGAATATAAATATGTCCCAATAGTAAGGGAAGGTGTGGAGTGGGGCTATGTTGCTTCTTATCATTTTCCTCCGGATGCCGAATACTATCGGTTACAATTGAAAGGCGATACCGTGATAAACGGTAAGACTTATAAAAGATGCTATGCTTACCAAACAGCCACGCTCAACATTGAGATTGCCACTCTTCATGGATTTTTGAGGGAAGAAGACAAAAGAGTATATTTTATACCCAATCTTGAAGAAGAAAATCTAACCGGTATTTGGATTTTACTAAAATTTATATATGAAGAATATGGCGATGATGAACGGATGATATATGATTTCAACCTGAACGTTGGTGATACGTTCGAGCCAGCAGATCTCTTAATCAATATAACGGATATTTCCCTTGTAGAAGTAGATGGAATTATGAGGAAGCGTTTTCATGATGGAAATACTGCTACTAATGCATATTCATTCATTGAAGGGGCAGGAGCGGTAGGAAACATGTGTGGAGAGCTGGTATATCCATTCACTGATTGGATGACAAATGGAGCAATTGTTCGATTCAATTTTGAGCGGAACGTGGCCGACGGCAGGATAGTGTATAAGTCGGAGGAGTTTGACGACGGCGACCCGACATGTGCCGGAGAAAGCGTAACGGCGGTCATGCAATCCCCAGCAATCACAATTACAGTGGCCGGCAAGACGGTGACTGCATCGGCATCGGGCAACGGCACAATCACAGCAACCATCCACGATATCAACGGCCGAACAGTAGCCACAGCGCAATCGGCTGACGGCAGCTTGACAGTCGACATGGCAGGCTTCACCCCCGGCATCTACATAGTCACGGCTACCACCGCCAACGACCGCAAAATCCGGAAAATCATCCTCTGACAATGAATATTTGCACTGCTCGTGTGTCCATATGTCTTGCTAAGGCATAATTATGCGGATGCACGAGTTGTGCATGTCTTAAATCGATACTTTTTGAACGACTGCAATAAAAATATTGATTTTCAATGCATTCCAATTAATTAAAATTTGTATATTTGTGAAATATCGATCATTATTCGCTTATAATTAGTCGTCTAACAACCTATTACTTAAACATAAACTTAATTACGATGAAAAAACAGTTGATTTTCTTGATGTTGATTTTGTCGGCTTGTGTATTCACTATGGGAGCCGTCGATAAACTTTATATTATCGGGGAAGTTGAAGGGAACGATTTCGTTTGGAATCCGACGAAAGGCGTTGAAATGACAGCTTCCGGTAATAATGTGTTCACTGCCACTGTGCAAATCGGGGCAGAAGGTACTCATCATCCGACTTTCGGTTTCACAAGCCAACTTGGGAGCAATGATGGAGACTGGTACACTTGCAACAGCAACCGCTATGGCGCACAAAACAATAACGACGTGATTCTTGACGGGCAAACGGCAACTCTTGTCAAAACAGAAAGTAATTCTTTCAGAATAGAGACAGGCGAGTATAATGTGATTGTTGATATGAATGCCATGACTGTGTCATGCGTCAACACCGGGGAAGGTATTGCACCGACTTATCCCGAATTGCTCTACATACTCGGCGATGTCGAAGGCTCTTCATGGGACCCGTCAAACGGGAATGTATATGTAGAAATGTCGCGTCCCGGCTTGTATGTTTGCAACATCGTAATTACCGATGCCGATGGTGACGGATACGGTACGTTCGCTTTTGGCAGCAAGTTGGGAGCAAATTCCGGTGATTGGAAGACATTTAATGATAACAGGTATGGTCCTGTTGTTACAAATACCGAACTGTCGGCAGGGACAGCCGGGGTGATTGGTCAAAACGGAGACACTTCGTTCAAGATTGCCGCCGGAATTTATGCGGTTAAAGTAGATCTTTTGAAGCTGCGAATAACAATGTTCCCCGTCACGATGCTTGATGAGAACATAGGAGCAATATCATTGTTCGTGCGTGAAGACGACACCGAAGGCACTGATGGGACTTACTATCAAATCAATGTACCGCTTGAAGGTGTTAAGGCGGTGGACAACATGCTTTATGCCGCTACCTTGCAGGGTGTGACCGAACGTTTTGTAGAAAATCCAAATCCGGGCGAATCGCAAGGTGAAGATGTGGAAAGCGACTTTGACCAACGCGACTGGGTAGCTTTGAAATTCGGCACGGCCGAGGAAGCGGCGAGTTATGCGGGTTCCACAATCCCGGCCGGAATTGTGGGACAATACTCAGGCACCATTCTTCCCACGCTTGACGTGAGAATAACGCCCGAAGGAGCTACCGAGGGTATAACTTACGACGTTGACGAGCCTAATTTGTATGAATTGCGGAATATTTACAATTATGAGTCATACGAGTATAACGGGCAGGAATATACGGTGTTCAGGATGATTCCTCATTACGGCGAATATGTAGTGATGCGCGGATATGTTGAAAAGGATGAACATGGCCTTTATTGGTTTACCGAAAGTTTGCCTACGGTAGATGGCCGAGAAGAGGTGAGAATGTACATACAACCTAAGACCGGCATCGAAATAACAGAATCGCCCAATGCAGATACTTATATGCTGATTCCCGGAATCATAAAGAAAAGCGGACAAGGTCCATGTATTGAACCTACAGGCGAGAGCCAAATTGCTACCGGTGTCGGGACTGTAATTGCCGAAGGCATGAGTGACGATGTTCGCGTCGTAGGTGGTGACGGTGTGATAAATGTCGTTGGCGATGTGGATGATGTGAAAGTGTACACCATAGGCGGAGCCATTATAAGTGACGGAGAAACCGAAATACAGTGCGAAGCAGGCATTTATATTGTGAAAGCCGGAGCAAAAGTTATGAAAGTGATAGTGAGATAGCATAAATTATCTATTGGCATAAGGCGGAAGCCGCGGCATTACTCCATTAATGCTGCAGCTTCCGCTCCTTTTTGACACTGGTTTCAATTAAGATATTTTTATATGTAAATGGAGTTTATTATGTATGGAAATTCGTATATTCGCAATTGATAATGATTTATGAATTATGAAACCGATTACGAATGTTCTATTAGTAATATATATAATAGCTTATACTTTTTTGCCGTTTTTTGATGTAGCTTTTAACGGAGGCTGGACAGGATTTGACTACACAGCCTATACTATAACCGAGTCGTCGGAATTGTCAAAGCAACTGTTCTCGTTGGTGCCGTTTGCCGTGGCATTTTGCGCAATAAGTTTCAATTGCATGAAAAACAGATATTGGGGCATTGCCGTTGCGGCGATAATATGTTGCGGCATATATTTCTATGTAGATGCAAAAGACTTTGTGTTGATACAGCAACCCGAGTTTTTCAAAATCAAAGATCTTGGCATGGGATTTTATGTGAGTTATGCTTCTTTACTGCTTGCGCTTATTTCGGCGGCGGTGTCGGTATTGCCTTTTAAGTTCAACAAGTTTCATGCTCGAGAAATATTGTTTTACCACAAGAAAGAGAACGAGCGCGACGAGGCATAACGTGGGGTTGTTTGGCCATGTCCAAATTAAATTGCCGATGGTGTGATGGACGAGTGCGCACGCCGGGAATTATGGCATTAACGTTATTTTGCGTAAATTTGCAAATAAAATTTATGTCAAAGCAAAAGTATGAGCAGCCTGTCGGATACTACAAATGACATACATATCACCAATCCCGAAATGTGGACCTTGTCGCTTGGCGTGAGCAATGCCGGTCTAAGGCTTTTCATGTATAACGATAAGGAAATCAATTCCATGGTGAGCAGGAATATTACCATAGGCAAGAATATTTCGAGCGATGACGATTACTTGAAAGCGATTGAAGATGCAGTTTATGATAATCCTCTGTTGCTCGGAAATTTTAAGAAAGTGTCGATTCTCGTTGAATCATCTCATTTCCTGTTTTTCCCTCCGGAATACGGTGACGATGAGGCCATAGAGAGGGTGTTTGCCAAGACTTTCCCTGAATGCTGCGGAGATGTTGTCACGTCGCGTGCGACAGCGTGTGGTGCCGATGTAGCTTTCATGTTGCGAAAAGGGCTGTACAGGTTCTTGTTGCGTACATTCGACAATCCACCGGTGAGGTTGAATCTCGAGGTGTTAAGCTCGCATTTCGTTGGGAAGAATAATTATTCCACAGTCAACAAGGAATATGTTTATGTACACGACAACAGGTTGGACTTGTGCGTATTCAAGCGCGGACGATTGCAACTTGCAAATACTTTTACATTCAGGCATTTTAATGATGCCATATTTTTCATACTTGGGATATGGAACATGTTTTCGATGGATCCAATATCCGACGAGATACAGATAGCCGGAGACAAGGAGGTAAAGGATGCCATAGTGCCGGTGCTGCGAGAATATGTTACTTATGTGCTGCCTGTGGTAATGCCTCCGTCGGCAATGAAGCTGGGTAATGATGTGGTAAAAGCCCCATTGGATTTAATTCTTTTGTCATTATGCGGATAATAAGAGGGAAATATGGCCGTCGACGTTTCGATGTGCCAAAGAATATCACGGCAAGACCTACTACCGATTTTGCCCGTGAAAATATATTCAATGTAATCGAGAACATGTTGGATCTCGAAGGTGCCAAGGCTCTTGATTTGTTTGCCGGGACCGGAGCTGTGAGCTTTGAATTCCTGTCGCGCGGATGCAGCAATGTGACGTGTGTGGAAAAAGCGTCAACTCAATATAATTTTATTAAAAACGTAAAAGGAGAGTTGAACGCCTCAGGCCTTTCAATTGTGAAGGGTGACGTGTTCCGATTCATAAGTGCATGTGACAAATCATTTGATATAATATTTGCCGATCCGCCGTATGACCTTCCGCAGTTGCCCGAAATTCCGGCGAGAGTGCTTGGCTCGTCGCTTGTGAAGCCCGGCACAGTGTTCATAATGGAACATTCAAGAAATAATGATTTCTCCGGTCTGCCGGGATTTGTGGAGCGTCGTGTGTATGGCAGTGTCAATTTTTCCATCTTTGTCGTCGGGGATAAAGCTGAGTCGGGTAATGGCGACGATTGATGTTTAACTGTAGTTTACAGGGTCTTAAGTACATATTGTTTTATGCAACCAGTTACTAAAAAAAGTTCTTCGGGCTTGGGACTCATTGCCGGCATCCTTGGCGCAATGAGTTTTGGCTTCATACCTGTATTTAGCAAACCAGCATTGGCATTGGACCTGTCGCCTGCATGTATCTTGACCTATCGGTTTTCGTTGGCAGCCATTATGCTGGGGATTTTCCTTGTGATGCGAGGCACAAGCCTTAAACTTGAAAGGCGTTATCTTCCCGACATGATGCTTCTCACGTTGTGTTATTGCGTGTCGGGCGGATGCTTGATGCTTGGTTATGAATATATGTCGGGAGGAGTCACAGGGGTGATTCATTTCACCTATCCTGTTTTTGTCCTGCTTATATTGCTTGTCGTGTATCGTGAGAAGGTTAAATTGTCATCGGTTTTGGCCATTATCATAGCGATTGCCGGGATATATTGCCTTGGCGTGCTTGGCGGTGACGAGGCTTTCATTCCGGGAGCCGACCGTGCCGAGGGTGTGGTGATAGTGGTTATTTCCGGTCTTGGGTATGCTTCCTATATGGTATTCATCAACAAGTGCGGGGTGAGAAAATTTGATTCGCTGTTTCTCACGTTTTGGATTCTTGTGTTCACTGCGCTTGTATTTGCAGTCATTTCAATGAGCAAGGGCGAGTTGGTCCTTGTTTCCGACACCGCAACGTGGCTCAATTTTCTTGCGCTCGCATTGCTGTCCACAGTAGTGGCCAATGTGCTTGTCGTATATTCGGTAAAAGTTGTTGGGTCGACGCTGGCATCGATATTGAGCGCGATGGAGCCGGCCACTTCGGTCGTCATGTGCATAATACTTTTTGACGAGGCTCTCAACTTTCCTATTGTGACAGGCATAGCTCTCATAGCAATTGCTGTTGGCATAGTAATCGCGCGCAACCATAGGAGTCGTGTCGGAGCTGCCTGAAATGTACGTCTTTTTCAATTCCTTTTCATGTAAAACTTTTTATCATTGCCGGAAATTGTCAAGAAGAGCTTTTAGAAAAATTTTCCCAAGTGTCGCATAAATTGCAAGGAAAATACTCGAACGCCCTACTTCGCCACGTTCAACAAACGGGCACGAATAGAGGAAATTACAAAATTGGTGCTACATTTGGCAGGCATGCAATATTCAGTTGGCATTTACATGGATAAAGATGCCGCAACCTACTGCATTGCAGAGCTTTGGGCATATAATCAAAAACACGAAAAGCATTGAAGCGATAATTAAGTGGCGTGCAACCACCCGTAGCAATATGAGGCTGTCATGAAGTCTCAGTGGCGGTCGTGGGAGAAGTAATTTTTCATGAGCCGTTTTACCCTCGGTGCAAGCAGCAACAACGCTATCATGTTGGGTAGAGCCATCAATGCAAATGACATATCCATCAGTGCTACGACCGAGTTGAGAGGAATCATTGCGGCCACTATTATCATTATCAGGTAGAAGTAGTTATAATACTTCGTATTTTTTGCCCCAAAAAGGAAATTGGTGCATTTCATTCCATAATAGGAATAGGAAAACATGGTGGAAAATGCAAAGAACAGCACGATTGCCATAAGCATGTATTCGCCGTATCCCGGAAGCAGCTCCCCGAAGGCATTTAAAGCAAGGTCAAGCCCTTTTATCTCTCCTGAGGATATGTCGTATCCCGCCAGCAGAATCGGTATTGCAGTTAGTGTGCACACAAGTCCTGAGTCGAGAGCCGGGCCGATCATTGCGATTAGGCCTTCGCGTATCGGGTTGTTGTTGCGCGATGCACCGTGCATGAGCGATGCCGTGCCTACGCCGGCTTCATTGACGTAGGTAGCGCGGCGTGCGCCTATTATTGCCGTGCCGAGCACGCCACCTATGCCTGCTTCCATGTTGAATGCGTCATGCAGTATTGTGGAGATTACGCCGGGAATTTTGTCGAGGTTCATCAATATAATGACAACCACGAGGATGAAATAAAGCAGCACCATCACCGGTACGATTTTGGAAGAAATGCTTGATATGCGTTTTATTCCACCCAAAATCACCGAAGCCACGATTATGCTGATGGTTGTGCCCATCAGAAACCTGAGCATCAAGGTGTTTTCGATGCCGGCAGGAGTCGTGAATACTGTCGTTACAGCTTCCACGAGTTGATTGGCTTGCATGAAGCACAATGTGCCAATAAGACCGAATATAGCGAAAAAGTAGGCCATTGGAGCCCATTCCTTGCCAAGTCCGGTGGTAATTATGTACATTGGGCCGCCTTGAGTTTCTCCCGAAGAATCTTTACCCTTGTACATCACGGCGAGAGCTCCTTCAAAGAACTTGGTGGACATGCCGACCACTGCGCTAACCCACATCCAGAACACGGCTCCGGGGCCGCCCATGGTGACCGCTATTGCCACACCTGCTATGCACCCCATGCCGACGGTCGAGGCTATTTCGCTCATCAAGGCTTGGAAAGAGCTTATTTGGCCCTCGCCGCTGGCAACGGCCTTGCTTTCGCGCAGAGCTTTTATCGATGAGTCCAAATGGCGTAATGATACTCCGCCTGAGTAAATAAAAAGAAACAGGCCCCCGCCTATCAACAGGAAGAAGAACGGGTATCCGCATACATGATTGCTCGCGACAGTCAGCATGTCGGCAATACCGGTTAATATTTGTTCCACGATTGGTTGAATTTTGATGTTATGTGTGAATATTTTTGATTTAGGCGTGTGGGATTATGGCGCATGGCGCGTCAGTCATCCATGCGTTCAAGCCCGTCACGTTGCTTCATAAGTTCTTGTGCCGCGCGGAAATCGTCGGGCGACCCTATGTCGATCCATGTGCCGTTTATGACAAACTGCCTGACACGTCCGCCATGTTTTATCAGGTCTTCGATAAAGTCGGTTGCATCGTAGTATGAATTTTTCGGAATGATGTCGGTGCAGCGACGGTTTATCATGTATATTCCGGCATTTGCATAGTAGTTGAACGTAGGCTTTTCTTCCAGCCCGTGCACATGATTTCCATCGGTGCGGAATATTGCATAAGGCACCGACACTACATAGGGTATTACGGCGGCAGTCATGTCGGCATCTTCCTCCATGTGAGCCATGTACATGGCTTCATAATTTATGTTTGTCAGCAAGTCGGAGTTCATTAGCAGTATGGTCCCGTTTTCGCCTTCAGGCACGAGTGTCAACGAGCCTATCGTACCCATGCGGCAAGGCTCTTTTATGCAATTAACCTTGATTCCGGAAACCGGGGCAGCGAAATGCTGTTCGATTTTCTCGGCAAGGTAATTGACAGTCACGGCAATGTTTTTTATCCCGTTGCGTGCGAGGGCTTCTACATTGTAGTCGATGATACATTTGCTGCCTATTTTCAAGAGTGGCTTTGGCGTTTCGAGTGTCATCGGACGTAGGCGCTCGCCTTTGCCCCCTGCCATCAATACGGCGTCGAGTGGCAATATCGAGTGATATACCGAGAAGTCGTATATTGTTTTTAGAGTGCCGTCGGCGTTGAGGTGCGGAACGAGGGTCAAATGGCGACGACGTATGTCGCGTATGTCGCGTATGTCGGGATGTGCCGACTTGAACGCGGCAAATTTCGTGTGCATTATTTCATTTACCCTTGATTCGAGAGTGTGCCCTGCAATCAGGCTGCGCCTGATGTCACCGTCGGTAAGCGAGCCGGTGACATGCTTGTCGTTGTCGATGGCAAATAAAGTCATCGAGCGTCCCGACAGCTTGTTGAGCTTGTGCAGGGCTTCGAGTACCGAGGCGTTTTCGCTTATTATGTAGTCGTTAAGATCTTGCATCTTGAAAATGAGTTGATTGATGTGTTGCGATTGCATGAGATATTGTCATCTCATCATCTCCGAAATTGAAGCTGTGAGGTTGAACATGAATGTCGTGCCTCCGATGTGCGGCTGCGCAAGTGCCACTCCAAATCCCATGGCTTTGACTCTCAATCCTGCGCCTATCGAAAATCCCGACAGGAAATTGCGGGCATAAGTGGCCATGTCGGTACGGGTCTTGTAGTTGTAACCGAGGCCTATGTAGAATTTCTCGGACGGCACATATTCGGCCGCGAAAATCAAGTGTCGGAACAGGTTGCTCACGAACGAATTCTTTTCTACGAGTTCGGAGACAGTGGAATTTTCGTTTTCCTTGTCATAATAAGGCAGCTTCCACTTGTTCAGGTGAATGGCGGTTATCGAGAATCTTATTGGCGAATTGTTGAGCGACTTGGATATCCCTGCCTGTATGTCCCATGGAAGCTTGTTGTAGTTTTCATTGAACTTTTTTACTTGGCCTCCGAGGTTTTTCATCACGATTGAGAATGAAAAATCATTGTCGGGATTATAGTAATTCACGCCGAGGTCAGCGCAGATTGCCATTGCGTTGTATGCTTCATAGCTTGAATATACAAATTTCATTGTGATTCCGCCACGCCAGTAGTCGTTTATGTCGTGTGAGAATGTGCCGGAGAATGCTATGTCGGAAGGTGAGAATGTGCCGGTCACCGTTCCGTCGGGGTCGGTGGCTGTCATGCTTCCGTAGCCGAAGTACTGTATTCCGGCAGCCCATGCCGAGCGGTCGTTGACGGGAGAAGTGATGCGAGCTCCCATGAAGTTGCTGCCCCCGAGATACCGCATGTAGTTCAATCCGGCTTGGGTCTCGAATTCGGGCCCGAGCAAGGCCGGGTTCTGCTCGACGAGGTTTATATCGTCGTCGATTACCGTCAGGTTGACACCTCCGAGCGCATAGGCGTGCGACGATTGCGTTACGTTGAGGAATTCATAGGCTGTTGTGCCGTCCTCGGCTATGCAGCGCAACGCTGTCGCAATGAATAGCAGCAGGGATATTATGCAGGTTTTTAAATTCATTGATTGCATTTATGTTATACTTGCATGGCGATGATGCCTATATGTGTAAACGTATAAAATGCGATGATAGTATGTGACGCGGTATCTTAATTTTGCTCAATAAAACAATTGACATGTATCCACTTTACAAAAAAATGACTAAACATTATTAAGCAAATTCAAATAACGCTGCCAAGCATTTGATTGGTATGGGATAAGCGTATATATTTGTAACGAATAAAAAAGGAATATTCCCATCAATGTGTTGATGACATGAAAAAATACCAACTGTATTACTATGAGTCTTAAGTTACAAAAATATTGTCCTGCCGTTTTTATGCTGTTGATTCTTACAGTCGCGATACAGGCTTCGGCTCAAATAAAACGTGTATCGACGGTCAATCCCATGTCGGGAGGCAACTCTTCTTATGATGGCATATATGATTATGACAATGTAGACATAAAGCCTCAATTCCCGGGAGGTGAATGCGATTTGTTCAATTTCATAAACGAGACGCGGGAATATCCCTATGAAGCTTACAAGAAAAAAATCGAAGGGCGTGTGTTGTGCACGTTTGTCGTCAACTCGGATGGCAGCATCTCCAACATCGACATTGTGCGAGGCACATCCAACGAGCAGCTTAACCGCGAGGCGATGAGGGTGATAAGTGTCATGCCAAAGTGGGAAGCAGGCAAAATAGATGGCAAAGTGGTGCGTGTGCGTTGTTTCCTGCCCATAGCATTCAGGCTTTGATAAATAAAAAGAATCCCCTGTAAAGGGCTTGTTTTTGGTTATAGTTCGATTCCCTTGGATCCCCGAGGGAATCTTTTTATGGATAAGAAGGAGTAGCAATATTGAGATTTCCGATATGGAAACAGATGTGAGAGTGTTGAATTTTGCCCATAAGATGCTTGAACAAGTTGATTATGAGCCCACAGGCGAGCAGATGGAGCTGATTGCCGGTTTTGCACGTTTTTGTATCGGAGGGAACGACGGCATGTTGTTTCTGTTGAACGGGTACGCAGGTACGGGAAAGACATCTCTCACGGGTGCGCTGGTAAAAACGCTGACGGCTTTCGGCATAAAATCTATGTTGCTTGCTCCCACAGGACGTGCGGCAAAGGTGTTCTCTGAGTATGCAGGACATCCGGCCTATACTATCCATCGCAAGATTTACCGCCAACGCAGTTACGGGGCTGAGGGTACCGGGAGCTTCGTGATAGCCGAGAATAAACATGCCGATACCATATTTATCGTTGACGAGGCTTCTATGATAGCCAACGGACAGGCCGAAAATCAGATATTTGGCACAGGCCGGTTGCTTGACGACTTGGTCCACTACGTTTATAGCGGAGTGGGGTGCCGGCTCATATTGCTTGGCGACAAAGCTCAGTTGCCTCCTGTCGGGCTTGACGAGAGTCCGGCTCTTGATGCCAAGGAGTTGGCCGGGTACGGGCTGAAAGTTATCGACTTCAATTTGCGCTCGGTAGCCCGTCAGCGTGCAGGGTCGGGAATCCTTGAAAATGCCACGTTGTTGCGCCGGGCTATAGAAGATTTTGCAAGTGGGCGTTCGGGCACGCTGGAGCCTCCGGTGCTGCATTTGTCGGGATATGACGACATCACGGCTCTTTCAAGTGAATACATGGTAGATGAGATAAGCGACAGCTACGATCGCAACGGCATAAAAGGGGTGACGGTAATAACGCGCTCCAACAAGCGTGCTGCAATGTTCAACATGGGGATACGTAACAGCATCCTGTATCGTGAGGATGAGCTGGTGTCGGGCGATTTGTTGCTTGTGGCAAAGAACAATTACCTATGGAGCGAGGGGTATGACGGGCTTGATTTCATAGCCAATGGCGAAGTGGCTCGCGTGGCGAGGGTGCGTGGCGAGGTAGAGGAACGTTACGGGTTACGTTTCGCTACTCTCGAACTTGAATTGCCCGACCATGAAATAGAGCTTGAAGCCAAGGTGGTGCTTGACGCGCTGTTCAGCGAATCGGCCGCGCTGACTCGGGAGCAGGTGGAACGAATGTACATGTCGGTGATGTCGGAATTGTCGGGAGACAAGCGTTCGCGTTACCGTGCCTTGAAGAAGAATCCGTACTTTAATGCCTTGCAGGTGAAATATGGCTATGCCGTGACGTGCCACAAGGCGCAAGGCGGACAGTGGAACGACGTGTTTGTCGACATGGGAGCCATCCCCGAGGATGCCTTGTCGGGAATCCAGTTTTATTGTTGGTTATACACGGCGTTGACCCGTGCACGCAGCCACGTCTATCTAATCAACTCGCCGTTGCGGTCGGAGTAATTCGGAACGATGTTAAGTCTTTTTAACGTATAAGCGATTGTTTTTATACGGTATTAATGATATTTTTGGAAAAAATTAAATTGTGAAAAAACCAAAACCATGAGATTAACGTTTTTAATTGGAATTTTGTTGGTTGTTGCATTCCCCTTTTCAGCCAAGAAATGGAGTTTTAAGTATGATGCGTCGGGCAATGTGATTTCCCGGACGATTGTACTTGGTAAAAATGTCGTGCAAGCCGATGCGAGAAGTCAAGATGATGATTTTTTTGAAGAAAAGGTAGGCAAGGCACAGGTGAAGATATACCCAAATCCTGTAGAATCGATTTTAACCGTTAATATTACGGGGAATGTCGAGGGTTCTTGCCAATTGTATGGCGTATCCGGTATCTTGCTTGGAGAATTTCCTATTCAGGAAAATATAGTGGAGATTGACATGGGTAGTTTTGTCCCGGGAGATTATGTGCTTCATGTTGTTATTGGAGATGAAACGAGCGTGTGGAAAATAATCAAGAAGTAACCTTAAAACATAGTTCCATGAAAAGAATCGTATTAACGTGTTTATGCCTCGCTTGTGTGGTTCTGGCTCATGCCCTTGAAAGTGTTCCGAGAATTTCAACCGATAGCGTGGAAGTGAGCATTGAAATAACTGCCGAAGGCGACACTATTTATAATTACAAATATTTGCCATTTGATTATGGAGAAATATTAGGTATTCAGAATCCTGTTGACAGTTCCGAAGAGCCGGAAACAGTCGGGCCTTCCAAGGCTCAAGCCGTGGTTGTTGTCGACAAGACCAAGCATGTCGGGAAAATAGAATATTTTGAAAGTTTCGGTGCAGCCGGGAACAAAATGTATTCGGTTCCGATAAAAACGGCAAGTGTAAGCAGCAAAGCCCCGGAGGTGGCAATAAGTTATAATAGTAACAGTCAGAACGGCATGGCCGGATATGCGTGGGACATATCGGGATTGTCTTCGATTTGTGCAGCCGATAAGAACATTTATTATGACGGTGTAACTTCTGCAATAGATTTGTCGGTGGCCGACGGATGCGCATACATTCTTGACGGGATGCGACTTGTCAAGAACATTGACGACTTGAAAGATGAGTACCAATATGAAACGGTTCAAGGTTTCATTAAGGTAAAGAAACACTTGAATAATGGCCGGGTAGCTTATTTCACAGCCAAATATCCCGATGGGTCGACTGCGATTTTCGGTTTTACCGATAACTATGAGAATCAACTTATTTATCCCGTTACCGAGATTGTGGATTTCCGTGGGTATGCCACTACGTTTGAATATTTGGAATCGGGCAATAATTATTATATTTCAAAGATAAAATATGGGGCATTGAAAGGCTCTCAACCGTTGGCAGAGATTCATTTTTCTTATTCCGACCGAGAGGATTGTGTCGTAATTTATTCGGCGGGGAAAAAAATTGTCAATGACAAATTGCTGAAACAGGTAGTGTCTTATAGCATGTGCAATGGTGCGTTGCAGGAGCTTAGGACTTACAAATTGACTCATAGCTTCGTGGAAAATGTAAACCGTCTGGTAGAGATAGGGTGCAGCGTAGGTTCTTCAAGCCTTAATCCATTGAAGTTTTCTTACGAATATTACAACGGTACTGAAAAGAGGGAGATGAAACACGCCTCTTCATTGTCGTTGGTACAATATTTTGACGATGACCCTGTGATGATGAGAGGAAAGATGCGTGCCGGTTCTTTTTCGGACGGATTGATAATGTTCCCCGGGAAATTCAGCATATATGGAGTTGTCAGAGAGAGGGTTAATGCGAGGGGACAAGTATTGGGCTATGAGTTTGGAAGCAAATTCCCCGAATTGCAAGAAATAATAGTAGCTCCCGATGTCGTGGGTTATAGTGATGTATTGTCAATCTTGGCAGGGAAAGGATTCCAGTCGGTGGCCCCGGTTGATGTCAATGGAGACGGGATTGATGAGATAGTGAGGGTTAATTTTGGCGATATCGACGAGTCGGCATCCGAGGTCGAATTAAAGTTTGTAATTTATTATTATAATAACGGGACTCTTTTTTATGAGAATATGGCCTCGGTCAAGGTCGACGGGGTCTTGCCCGAAGAGGACGGCATTTTGCTAAGCCCGATGTCGAGGACTTATTTCTATGGCGATTTCTTGGGCTTGGGCAAAATTCAGTTGCTGACCGTCACGCATAATGAGAGTCCCAGTGGTAATGCAAGAAAGTCGACTTATGCGTTGATAGATTTGGATGAATGCAAAGTCGTCGGTGAAGGTGAATTTTTCGGAATCTCTATTGAGGAGGGTAGTGAAATATATCCTGTCGACTTTAACGGCGACGGGCGTGACGAACTATGCCACGCTTCGGGCAACTGCATGAAGATGTACGAAATAAGCGCGTCGGGTTATAAAGAGATTCTTTCGGATTACGACATCAAGACTCCCGGACATGAGTGTTTTTGGGCAGATATCAATGGCGATGGCAATAACGATTATATTATACCTCCAAAATATTCATATCAAACATATAAGGACGTTTATGTCCCAATATGGTCTCCCGAAACGTGTCCTTATTGCGGAAAGGACGAGCCGGTCATCGATAAGGAATCTGATAAATGCCGGTATTGCGGCAGGGTGCTTAGGTATAAAGAACCCATATATTGCAGGATATGTGGCAAGGGATTGGTTGATGAGCTTTTGTCAACGCCACAATGTCCCGACCATGGCATTAGCATTAGGAAAAATGTCTTGTATAGCGAAGTAGACAACGGCAATGAATGGAATATATATTTATCGACCGGCAAAGGTTTCGTAAAGGAGACACAGCAAATTGTAAAAAACATGCGTGATGAAAATTATCTCATGATAGACATGGATAATGACAATTGCGCTGAATTGGTTCATACGTCAGGGTTTACGGTTACTGCATATAAAAATGTCGATGGCGTGATTCAGCCGGGACAAAGTGTCAGTGCCTCCATCCCTAATGGATTGAAACTTGTGCCGATGCGGACTGACGGATATAGCATTTCAAGCAATTTCCTTGCTTTGGATGGTGCCGAGGTTAATAGTTACGTATATTCGCATGATGCTCGTGCCGGAAACTTGTTGACCGGTTTCACCGACAGTTACGGGCTTGTTCACAACAACAAATATTTCCTTATGACATCCGATGGCAATTACTTGTATGAGTCAATCTCGGGTGATTTCCCATATTATGCATTCATGGCTCCGATATATTTGTTGGAAAATGAAACGGTTGTCATGAATGGAGTTACCGTCAAGAACACCGGCTATGCCTATTATGGAGCCGTGGCTCACAGACAAGGTCTTGGATTCTGCGGATTTAGGAGAATAAGGTCAAATGATGCAATTAAGCGAAAGCCTAATGACGTGGTCTACGACCCGTATATGTTCGGGCTTAAAGTGGAAGAAGAGAACAACGAGGAAAAATCGACATACGAATACGAGCGTAACGAGTCTTCTAATAAGAAATGCAATCCGCGGTTGGTCAAGGTTTCTACTCATGACAAGTTAAATGGGCTTGACAGGGTGAAGTCTTACAAATATGATTCTTTCAACAATGTCACGCAGGAAAGTTACAATCCGGGTGATGCGGCATTAAGCACCGTTACCGATATTTCTTATAGAAACATTTGCACGTCATCGCACTATTTTACAGGAATGGTAGTAACCAAGAGCGTGAAGAAAACCAATTCGGGCATGTCTTGGATCGAGAGGGAGTTGTATAGCTATGATGATAATAGCCTGCTGCCGTTGTCGTGCATATTATATGTCGGCGAGAATGGCAATGTCAAGGAAAAAGAAACGAGGTGGACTTATAATTCATTCGGACTTAGGACTTCTGAGAAAGAAGCCCCGCGTAACCTCACTAATTTTATAGGCAAGACATTTGAGTATGATGCCGACGGCCGTTACATGACATCTGCGACCGACGAGCTTGGATTGACCACTACATATTCCCAGTATGACAAATACGGAAACTGCATCGTTGCCTATAATCACAAAGGGCAGAAGATCGAAACCGTATATGACGACTGGGGAGAGTCGTTCAGTACCACCAATCCCGATGGAACTGTGAAAAGCGAGAAATATGGATGGGCTCATAGGGATGTAGGTGTATATTTCAAGGAAAAGAAAGAAACCGGGAAATATAACAAGTCGGTTTACTATGATGCAATGGACAATGAGGTTCTTTATTTTGAAGAAACTTATAATGACGAGTACCTCAGCATGAACAAGGAGTATGACGCTGCCGGCAGGCTTGTGAGGGTGTCGCAGCCATATTTTGGTGGTTTCCCTCTATATTGGAATGAATATACCTATGATGAGCATGACCGTCCGTTGACGCTTACCATGGCTTCGGGTAGGTCTACCCAATGGCAATATGGCCCATGTATGGAATCTGTTACCAAGGAGGGAATAAATACTACGACCTATTTCAATGCCAATAATGAGGCGATAAAGGTGACTGACCCGGGTGGTACGATAAATTACACGTTGCGTCCCGACGGACAATTGACCGAAGTTGATGTAAACGGCGTGGTTACAAAATTTGAATACGACACTTATGGTAATCGCACGGCGATAGTCGACCCAAATGCCGGCAGGCTGGAGTTCTCGGAGTATTATGAGGGTGATGTTTTCGTCAAGACATCGACCGACGCCCGTGGCAAAGAGACCGTGGAACGGTATGACCGTTTAGGCCGCGTGACATCGGTGTCGCGCCCCGAGTTCAACACGACTTATGTTTACAACGAATACGGGCTGTTGAAAGAGGAAAATTCCGACAACGGCACATCGATTACCACGAGTTATGATAATTTCGACCGGTTGAGGATGGTAAAGCGGACTGTAGTCGATAAAACTACCAACTCCACGGTGACTTTCTCAACGCAATATAGCTGGGAGAACGGAAACATTGTTTCTAAGAGGTATTTTATTAATGGCCCGGCGATAGGAGCGGAATATCGTACCTATTCCGACTGCCGTCTTAAGAGCATTTCATTCATGGATGCTTCAAGAAACACCGTAAAAGTGTGGGAAGCGGTGAAAGCCAACGAGTTTGAGCAGGTTACGGAGTTGCTGTATGGCGAAAACTTAGCGCAAAAGCATGTTTACACGCCTTACGGCTATCCTTCGCGCATTTATACTTCCGACGGGCTTCAGGATTTCGGTTATGAATTTGACCCGGCAACCGGCAATCTGTTGAGCCGTACCGACAATACACGAAATATTGTGGAGCAATTCGGTTATGACGAGTTGAACAGGCTGGTCGATGACAATGGCAGGTTGATTTCTTATGCCCAAAATGGTAATATCCTGAGCAAGGAGGGGGTGGGGACAATAACTTATGGGAATTCTGCCAAGCCGTTCCAAGCAACAAGTATCGATGCGGTTGACGATGCAACATATAACCGTTATGAATTGTTGTCGCAATATAATTCTTTCAACTTGCCTGTGTTTTATGAATGCTACAATGATGTGGTGATGTTTGATTACAATTCAAGGCACGAGAAGGTTAAGAATGAATATCATCACACGGCCTTGCATTACATGACTACCTATTATCTTGACATTCTTGATTATGAGCGGTATTTCTATCCGTCATCTAAGACAGTGCAAAGGCTCTACATAGGTGGTGACAGGTACACGGCTCCGGCTGTGTGCGTATGTGAAGATGATGTGTGGATCATGTATTACATCTTGCGTGACTACCTTGGCAGCATCACGCACATTGTCAGGGCCGACGGGGAATTGAAGCAGGAATTGAGCTATGACGCGTGGGGCAATCTGCGCGACCCGGAGACCCATGAGGTTTATAAGCCAGAAGAGCAGCCCGAGTTGTTCCTGCGTCGCGGCTATACTGGGCATGAGCATCTGCAATGGTTCAACTTGATTAACATGAACGGTCGCGTCTATGACCCGGTGCTAAGCCGTTTCTTGAATCCCGACCCTGTAATCCAGAAGCATGACTTCACACAGAATTTCAACCGCTATTCCTATTGCTTGAACAATCCGTTCAAATACAAGGATCCAAGTGGAAAATTTATAATTTCATCCTTCTTTTGGGGATTTGTGAGAGCACTATTCAAAGGAGAAAATGTGCTTAAAGGCGGATTTAATGCCGTGTTAAATTCATTAAAAATTTACGCAGGATTATTCATTCCAGATAAGAAAAAGGACTTTTTCGGCAAAGCGCTTGATTTGGTTTCTCGTTTTACTTGGGAACTACCACAGACTTTTGTGGGATATATATTTTCTCAATTTAGAAATGTGTATGTCTCAGTTGATGTGAGGTTTTATGGTGGAGCCACGTTTGTCATAAGTTATAACAAACGACAAGGTGTTACCATAGGGAATTATATAAACATTTATGATAATGAAGACGGAGCGAGAGAGAAGAATAAAGACTTTAATCCTAAGGGGAGATACTTGTATATGCACGAGTATGGGCATTACTTGCAAAGCAAGCTCTATGGCCCATCTTATCTGTTTGTCATAGGCTTGCCAAGCCTTTCCTCAGCATTATTTAGTGATCATCATAAATACAGGTGGTATGAGATGAATGCGAATTGGAGAGGTATGGAATATTTTGGCATAGATAGAGAAACATGGGAAGCAAATGATCCTTTAAATAAATATCCATTAGAAGATGAAAGAAATAATAAATGAATTTATGGGTAAGAGAATATTAGTTTATTTATTGGCTACAGTGGCATGGTTCATGTTTACCGCCAGTACCTGTGAAGAACTTATTGTAATGGATAGGTTTGAAGGAGGAAGATTCTTGGTCCGAAATAATACATCTGATACCCTTGTTTGGATAGAGGGGATGTCTTATCCGGACGCATTGCTGGATATTGATTGTAAATGTACTTGGCGTATAATTCCACCAAATAGACTCGTTGGAGTTACTTATGGTGTGGATTGGATAAATTATGAAGATTTACGAACTTATTTTAGCCTGTTGCCATACGGGTACTCCACAGAGATATTCATTAGCCTTGATACGATAAAGAAATATGGGTGGGAGGATGTCGTGAAAAACAATCGCATATATCAGCGTTATGACTTATGCTATGACGATGTTGCTCCTATCCAAGCTGCCACTGTTAGTTATATAGATAATCCTGATTGGGAGTTGTGGTTCAGCGTGCCGCCGACCGACTGCATGAAGGATGTTAAGATGTGGCCTCCTTACGGACATTACAAGGTTATCGGTCAATAAAAAAATGTTAAAACATTTCGACTTGATGCAGTAAATAGTTAAAAGCTTGATTTATATAATAGGCATCCATGAAAATAACGAATCGACAATGAACAGGAGGATATTGATATATTTGGTGATGACGGTGACATGGTTCATGTTCACCGCCAGTACTTGCTTTGTGATTCTGCCAGATATGGTGACTCCAACGAGGTTTGTAGTTTGGAATAATACTTCCGATACTCTCGTTTGGATAGAGTGTGTCTATCCTGAAAAGTTGTCTGATATTAGTTATGAAGAAATATCACATATTTTCCCTTATAATTCTCATGAGGATTACATGATTCCACCAAATAGATGTGAAACGAGATGTTATAATGATAGAGATGGCAAAGAGAGTGATTTGAGGAAATATTATTTCAGTTTGCTGCCTTATGGGTACTCAACAGAGATATTCATCAGCCTTGATACGATAAAGAAATATGGATGGGAGGATGTTGTTAAGAACAACCGCGTGTATCAGCGTTACGACCTCTGCTATGACGATGTCGCTCCCATCCAAGCTGCTACTGTTGGCTATATGGATAATCCTGATTGGGAGTTGTGGTTCAGCGTGCCGCCGACCGATTGCATGAAGGACGTTAAGATGTGGCCGCCTTACGGACATTACAAGGTTATTAGTCAATAAAAAATGTTAAAACATTTCAACTTAATGCAGTAAATAGTTAAAAGCTTGATTTATATAATAGGCATCCATGAAAATAACGAATCGACAATGAACAGGAGGATATTAATATATTTAGCGTCTACAGTGACATGGTTCATGTTCACCGCCAGTACATGTCATTGGGGGATACCTTATAAAGAGAAGGTGAATGTGTTCGTATTTCAGAACAATACTAATGATACTCTTGTTTGGAAGAGATGTTTTTATCCTGATACGTTGTTGGATAATGTTACAATAAATTTTAAACGGTTGAATATGATTCCTCCAAATGAACGAGATTCTATAACATATATTTACCTAAACAGAGGGGAACACAATTTGCGAACTTATTTCAGTAGAATGCCTTATGGATATTTTAGAGTGATATTTATCAGTCTTGATACAATCAAGAAATATGGATGGGAGGATGTCGTGAAGAACAACCGCATATATCAATGCTACGACCTCTGTTATGATGATGTTGCTCCTATTAAAGCTGCTACTGTTAGCTATACAGATAATCCTGATTGGGAATTGTGGCTCAGTGTGCCGCCGACTGACTGCATGAAGGACGTTAAGATGTGGCCGCCTTACGGACATTACAAGGTTATCAATCAATAAAAAATGTTAAAACATCTCGACTTGATGCAGTAAATAGTTAAAAGCTTGATTTATATAATAGGCATCCATGAAAATAACGAATCGACAATGAACAGGAGGATATTGATATATTTGGTGATGACGGTGACATGGTTCATGTTCACCGCCAGTACTTGCGTGTTTGGAGAAAGTTTTCCGAGCATAGATTTTGAGGCGAAAAATAACACACGCGAGACATTCGTATGGATTCATAAAACATATCCTGAAGAGTTGGAATTGGTATTAGAAGATTACGGGCATTGGCGTGTTATTGAGCCGTTTGAATCAGATTGCATGGTGGTTGACGCATCGACCGATGATATTCGCAGGTATTTCAGTACGATTGCTTATGGGTATTGCGTGGAAATATTTATCAGCGCAGATACTATAAAGAAATACGGATGGGAAGATGTCGTAAAAAACAATCGTGTGTACCAACAGTATCATCTACGCTATGAAGATGCTGTGCGCATTCAGGCTTATGCAAATAGAGGGTATGGGCCTAATTCTTCTGAATACAGCCATTTGCGGTTTACCGTGCCGCCGTTCAACTATATGAGCGAAGTGGAGATGTGGCCGCCCTACGGGTATTATGAATAACAAATAAAAGAAATAAGAAAGAATATGAGAAAGAGCTTGATTGCGCTTATAGCAGTGCTCGCAGCTTGGTTGTTGAGCGGATGCTACTTTGAGGACCACGTTCCGCGATTCATGGTTGCGAAGAACAACAGTAGCGACACGCTCGTGTGGTTTTACGGGCATTCGTTCATTTGGCCCGACACATTGTTGCAAGAACGGTTGTATAAACACGATTACTATTACATGAAAGTTGCTCCCGGCGACCGTGTCATTGGCTGTATGCCGTCGCAGATAGAATTTGACGCTTACATGAGATCGTTTAAGTATGATATTCAGATATTCGTCAGCCTCGACACTATAAAGAAATACGGATGGGAAGATGTGGTGAAGAACGACCGCGTGTACCAGCGTTATTACTTCTCCTACAAGGACTATGTGACGCGCCGTAAGCTGAAGAACAACCACGAGGTCTACTTGCGGATGGACGTAGAAGTGCCGCCGTCGGCCTACATGAAAGATGTGAAGATGTGGCCGCCTTACGGGCATTATCCTGAATATTCGTTTTGGAAGGAGGTGGACTAAACCCCTAAACGGGCTTGTCGGCCGTTGTGGGCTGCCGCAATCAGCGATTTTACATTGTCGGGAGTCAGACGGTCGGGGGTAAGCCATGTCATTTCATTGTCTTTGGCAAACCAGCGTACCTGCTGCTTGGCATATACGCGAGTGTTTTTCTTTATCCGCTCCACGGCAGTATTGAAATCCATCAAGCCGTCGAAGCAGGCAAACATTTCCTTGAATCCCACTGTGTTGAGAGAGTTGAGGTGCTTTAATGGATAAACTGCGCGAGCCTCTTGTTCAAGTCCGTTCTCAATCATCTTGTCGACGCGCCGGTTTATGCGGTCAAATAGTTCTTGTCGCGGCATTTCGATCCCGAGCTTTATTATGCTGAACGGGCGTTGCTTCCGTTGGCCGGTGCGCAGCGACGAGTAGGGCTGTCCCGACTGGTAGCATATTTCAAGCGCGTGCAGCAGCCGCTTGTGGTTGGCCCGGTCGACGATTGCGAGATAGGCCGGGTCGAGCAGCTCGAGCTGGGCAATGACAGCCTCGATGCCGCAGTCGTCGTAGAGCCGTTTTACCTTGTCGCGCACGTCATCGCGAATAGTGGGCATCTCGTCAATGCCGTTGCACACGGCATCGACATACATCATCGAGCCGCCGCACATGACGGCGCAACGCGACGGCGAGCGGTCGAATATTGACGGCAGCAACGCCAGCACGTCTTGCTCGAACTGAGCCGCGCTGTAATACTCGGTAATGCTCTTGGTGGCGATGAAATGGTGCCGCACGGCAGACAACTCCTCGGGAGTGGGAGCCGCCGTTCCTATCGGAATTTCGCGGTATATTTGCCGTGAGTCGGCCGACAGGATTTCGGTATTCAACGCCAGTGCAATATCGATTGCGGCACTGGTCTTGCCCGAGCCGGTTGGCCCTGTGATGACTATGAGGGTGTCTTTGGCGTTTGTCATTCCGGTGCTTTTTGACTCTGTTTCGTACTTATGCCGCAAAAGTAGCAATTCTTTTGCTTGTAATGAAAAATATATTAATTTTGCAGCGACATTATGTTTATATAAAATGGCTATGACAGAATTACCTAACGATGTAATGATGTTATTGAGCTTTGTGAACATGAAACTGCGTGACCAGTATGGCTCGCTTGATGAAATGTGCAGCGATATGCAGATTGACAAGGCGTGGCTTGAAAATCGTCTCGGCATGGTAGGGTTCACTTACAATAAGGCTCAAAACAAGTTTTGGTGATACCTGATGGCTATGACAAGGGAACATCGGAGGATGATTCCTGCGAGTGCATCAAGGTAGCGAGTTTATGCCCCTGCGATGAAATTGAATAAGATTGTTAAGAAAGGCACATTTGTTTTGTAGTAGCGCAGGGAGGAATATTAATCAACATTGCAAGTCTTTTGCCGCAGGGACGCGGTTCATCTGACTTGGCAATTTTCAGGAAAAAAGTAGTAGGTGGTATCAGATTTGCCATCTGCTTTTTTTGTTTTATGGGGCATAAAGCATGATAATAAAGTTCAGGTTCGTCATTGAAAGCCGGGCTTTGGCCGGCAAAATGGTCTGTTTTTCTTTTATAAATGCCCGAAATCTTCTCCATGTCAAATTTTCTGATGCAAAAATTTGTAATATTTAAGATGTCAGACTATTTTTGAGGTGAATAACATAAACGTTGCCCTATAAAAAGGACATTATTCTTTATGGGAAATTTTTCTTCGATACCGATAACCGTCGTACTTGCAGTTTCATGCTTTTCGTTATGCTCCTGCGCCGGCAAGCAGCAGGAAACCGAAGAGAAGGATGAGCCTGCCGCCGTCCATGATACGTTTGTGCCAAATCCAAGGATTACAGGCAAAAGCAACAATATCTACAAGATTGTCACATCCATTTACTCGGCCAAGTTGCAGGACGGGCAGATAGTGAAGGATGGCGAGCCCGACTTGAACCGGGAATATGACGCTTTCCCCGAGCCCGACACGAGAATATATGATATCGACGGGCGGCTTGACTCGGTGATAAGCTCATCGGACGGCATAAATTACATATCGGTCTATTCCTACAAGGGAACCCGGATGGATGAAGAGAAACTGTATCAGGACGGGGAGCTGTTTTATGACCGAAAATATGAATACAAAGGAGATGAACGTGTCAACACCATAGAAAACATGTATATTGCCGGAGGCTTGACGACAAATGAATACCCGCTGAACCCGGCAAAAGTCAAGTATGAAAATGGCAACCGCATAGAATATGGCGACACAAAGAACGACTATACCATCACCGACATGCATGGCCGACTGATAAAAGAGTCGTCATACAGCGAGATGGACGATTACTTGAGCGTAATCGAATATGCCTACAATGAAAAAGGCTGGCAGACGGCTTGCACTTATGAAAACAAGTATCATTACACATTTGATTACACGCATGTCGACGGCCGAGGAAACTGGACCGAAGCGGTAATAAAGTGCAACGGTGAGCCATACGGCATAATAGAAAGAGAAATCATGTATTACTAACAGCCTCTATATTACTTGGTGTTTTTATAAAATCTGAAGGGAGTCGCCATCGACGGTGACTCCCTTCATTCAGTATCAAACAAACCTTTATAAAAAATTTAGTCCAGCCTTACGAGTTCATACTTTTGGCTGCCAAGTCCCAATTGCTCGGCATAATCGAGCGTGTGCATCCCTTTGCGGGAATCGATTCTCTCAATCAAGTGAATTTTTCCATGATCTTCCGACGAGCGTACGAGATCGGTGCAAGCACGGTCGAGTGCCACAGGGTCGAGCGAGGCAAGAATGCCGATGTCGCCCATCTTGGGATCTTCGGGCGACGAGTCGCAGTCACAATCCACCGATAGGTTGTTGGCGACACTGATGTACAGGATATTGTCTCCGCAATGGTCCACAATGGCCTTGGCCGCTTCGGCCATCGTTTCAAGGAATTCCTCCTGTGTCGGGCTGCCCCAGTCGGCGGTGCTTGTTCCACCAGAGTGAATCCATCGTTTACCGTTTGCCGAGGCTATTCCTATCGAAATATTTTTTATAGCGCCGCCAAATCCGGCCATTGCATGACCCTTGAAGTGCGAAAGCACGACAGTGAAGTCGTAGTTAGTGTAATGCGATCCTACAATGTCGTAGGTGATATGCTTGCCACCTTCTACCGGCAGACGCGTTTCGCCTTCGGCATCCATTATGTCAACGTCGGCTATGGCAGTGAATCCATGCTCCTTGGCCGCCTGCCAATGGCTTTGCGTGTCTGACCGGCCACCACCATAAGCTGTGTTGCATTCCACGATAGTCCCGTTAACCTTCTGTACGAGATCTTTTATCAACGAAGGTTGCAGGAAATTGTGTCCTCCGGGTTCTCCTGTTGAGAGCTTCACGGCTACATTGCCGGTGGCCTGACGGCCGAGAGCCTCATATATTTTAACCAAGTTCTCTGATGATATTTCAGTGAAAATGTAGACTTTTGGCAAGCTGTCGTTGCTTCCCGAAGGCTCGGGGCTTTGTGACTTGTCTTGAGCGTTGGCACAGCCTGTACCTGCCATAATAAACATGGCCAGCAGAAAATTGCAAAACTCTTTTTTCAGATTCATAGCAGTATCGATTTATGTTAATTTAAGATGTGTACATATTATGTTGTGTCAGAAGTGCACGTTCACACCTCCCATGAAAGTCGCCTTGGGCATGGGATAGCCGGCCATTATCTCATATCGTTGAGCCAACAGGTTCTCTCCTCTCACAAACAACGAGGCATACCGGCACAATTCAAATCCGGCCCGGATGTTCCAAAGCAAGAAATCCTCGGTAGTTGCAGGTTCCGAAATAGACGTGTATAGCCCGTTTATGTATTGCAAGCCGGTCGATATGTTCCAACGTCCGCTGTCGAAGTGCGCTCCGGCATATAATTTATGCTGCGGTGCCGATATGACAGGATGCTCCATGTGCACCCAGCTGTAATTGGCATCTATGCTCCATTTCCTGTTCAGTCGCCATGCGGCCTCAAGTTCCAAGCCCCAGTTTTTTATTGCTCCTGTGTTCATGTTCAATGGACTGCCGTTGACTTGGTTGACGACAATCAGGTTGTCTCCGTCGATGTAAAATAGATTTGCGCCATAATGGAATGTACCGTCGAGCAACGTCTGTGAGAAGGCCAGTTCGTAATTTATCATCTTCTCGGGAAGCAATTCGGGATTTTGAGGTCCGAACATGTACATCTCCCTGATTGTGGGATTGCGGAATCCTTTGCTCACCATTGCTTTAAGTTCGGAAGAGTGGGGCATGTGCAATGCGATTCCGCCTTGTGGGACAAGCTCGGTGCCTGTTTGAGAGTGGTGGTCAATCCTCAAACCTGCATCGAGAGACACCCATGAGCCGATGTCTTGGCGCACATCGACGTAAGCGGCCACTTCGTTTTGGGTTTTGTCGGTTCCCGGTTCGTGTTCGCCCGAAGCAATGGCTTCGTTCCACGATTCACCTCCGAAGTGTTGGTAGTCAAAGCCGACGGTCAGCCTGTTGCCGGTAAAGAATGTGGCGCTCTGGTACCAAGACACGCCCATCATCAAGTCTTTGGAATTGAACAAGGCATCTTGCTCAGGTTCTCCCTCATGGTAACCGTCATTTATCTCATGTCGTCCCCAGTTGTAAAAAATACTGACGGCACCCGATGTCATGTCGTAGTCGTTTTCAAGCATCAGCGAGGCCATGCCGCGTGTTATGTGTGAATCGTTGTCAAATATCGGGTTGGATATTTCACCCGGATTTGAAGCGTTGAAATGAGTGACATTCACATCTCCGTGCAATTTCCATTTGTCGCTGAAGTCATAGCCCAGCTTTACATAACCGCCATATTGCTCGAAACCCATGTCGTCGCGATGCCCGTCGGTCCTGTTGTAAGACAATGATACGGCAGCATTGAACCGGTCTTTTCTCAATCGGCTCGACGCTTCGGTCTGGACTGTGCCATAGGAACCGGCACCGACCTGAATGTTGGTTCTTATGCCATCCTGTTCCATTTTGCGAGTGATTATGTTTATTACTCCGCCCATAGCATTCGACCCGTATAATACTGATGCAGGGCCTCGTACCACCTCGACACGCTCGGCAATCATCGACTGGTAGGAATCGGCTATGGGATGCCCGAAGAGACCCATGTATTGCGGATGTCCGTCGATAAGCACGAGCATCTGTGCGCTGCCCGACATGCCTCTCATGCTGAACCCTCCGGCTGCTCCTGTCGAAACCCCGTAGCCCATTACGCCACGGCTCGTCGTGAACAGCCCCGGCACATTTTCGTTTAATATCGGGAGTAGCGACGGTTGATAGCTGTTTTCTATTTGCGGCCTGTCGACAATCGAAATTGTCATTGGCAGGCTATTGATTGTCGTTTCGTTCCTTGTTCCGGTAACAACCAGCTCGTCAAGATTGTGCTTTATGCTTGTAGAGTCGGGTGCCTGGCCGGCAAAGGCTCCTGGTACGAAGCCAAGAGCAAGCAAGCATGTCAAATAAAAATTCTTTTTAAGCATAAACAATTTATATGGTTGTGAACCAATTGCTAAATGATTACAGAGAATTGACATAAGAGGCAAATCGAGAAAGCCCGTCGGCAAGCACGCTGTGAGGACATGCAATGTTCCATCGCATGAATCCTTCTCCTTCAGCTCCATACATTGTTCCGGCGTTAAGCCAAAGCGCAGCTTTCTCGACGAGCAGGTGTTCAAGCACTTCGGATGTCATTCCGAGACTGCGGCAGTCCATCCATACAAGATATGTTCCTTCGAGTTTTGCAATCGGGAACGCCGGCAGGTTTTTGTGGCAAAATTCTTTCATGTATTCATAGTTCCCGTGCAGGTAATCAAGCAATTGCGACAGCCATTCCTCTCCGTCGCGTGAATAAGCGGCGATAGTTGCTTCCACGCCGAAAGGATTCACGTCGCACACTTCGTTTATGTTTATTGCTTTGTCGATTCTTCTTCTCGTTTCGGCATCCGAGGCCACAATGTTGGCAATTTGCAGTCCGGCAATATTGAAAGCTTTGCTCGGGGATATGCAGGTAATGGAGTTGGCAAGGAATTCGTCCGAAATCGATGCAAAAGGAGTGTATCGGTTCCCCTCATACACAAGTTCGCAATGAATCTCGTCTGATACGACAATCACATTGTTTTTCAAGCATATATGACCCAATGTCTCCAATTCTTCGCGAGTCCACACCCTTCCTGCCGGGTTGTGCGGATTGCATAGCAGCATCAGTTTCACATTGCTGTCGGCGGTCTTGCGTTCAATGTCCTCATAATCCATGCGGAATGTGTCTCCATCATGAATCAACGGACTTGAAATCATCTCGCATCCATTGTTCCTTATCGAAGAAAAGAAGCAGTTGTACACCGGCGTCTGCACGAGGACTTTGTTTCCCGGCATGGTCAATGCCTTTATGATTGCCGAAATGGCCGGCACTACACCCGAAGTGTATATCATCCACTTGCGATTTATTTTCCAGCTGTGACGACGTTCAAACCATCCTGTTACGGCATCGTAATAGGTATCTGGAACGCGTGTGTAGCCGAATATTCCGTGTGCTACTCTTTTGCTCAACGCCTCGATGATGACAGGAGCGGTGCGGAAATCCATGTCGGCGACCCACATAGGCAATACACGGCTGTCGCTCGCGCTGTCCCATTTATAGGAATTGGTTCTGCGACGCGATATTATTTCGTCAAAATCATATTTCATATCCAGAACTCATTATTTCACGTCGTGTCACTCGACATTGCTTGTCTTTATTTCACAATCGGCAGGAGCCTTAATGTTTTCATCGATGATGATTTCGCCATAGCCTTTGGCAATTATGCGTCCGGTGCGCGGATTCTTCACGCTGCGGATGAGACTGTTGACCGTAGCGTCTACGCTGCTGTATTCAAATGCGAGGTCGCAGTCGTCGGCCATTATGCAATTTTCCATAACGAGGTCTTTTGCGTAGCATAGTGGTTGCGTTCCCGATATTTTGCAATTTACAAGGCGTAGGTTCTTAGAATGCCAGCCAAGATATTCGCCGGTCAATTCCGAATCATATACAGTGACATTCTCAGTGTTCCAGAACGCGTCTTTCGAGTCGATGACGGCATTGCGTATTTCGACATTCTTGCAATATTGGAATGAGTAGTTCCCTTGTTGCCTGTAATTATTGATGCGTATGTTCTCGCTGTGCATGAACAGGTAGTCGGCCTTTCCCACTTCCACATTTTCAAGCTCGATGTTACGGCAATGCCACAAAGTTTCTTGCGCGTCGGGAATTTTTACATTGGTGAGGAAGATTCCGTCCATTTCCCTGAACATCTTTGGAGCTTCAACAAGCGTGTCGCTCATTTCCAAGTTGCGTGAATACCACAATGCGGCACGCGCACCCTCGGTGAACAAGCAATTCCTCACAACAAATCCATCGACATGCCAAAAAGGATATTTGCCTTCAAAACGGCAATTTACAGCCTCGACGTTGCTGCATTCTTTCAATGCCGATTCTCCGGCATGTATGGTGACATTCTCGATGCAAAGGTCGTGTGATGCAAACAACGGGCGTTCTCCGCCAAATTCGGTATCTTTTATCTGTTTCATGATTTTATGTTTTAATTTTATTATTTCCCATTCATTCATTTTATTCGATAATTTCAAAAGTCATAGTACATCACTTTGTACATGCCGCATGAGGATGGCGACAATAAAAAATACAAGCGATACAATCAAGAATCGGTCAATTACTTTAATTCTTAATACATTGCAAAATTACTTGTGCCAGTCAATATGCAATGTATATGAATTACGGAGGTCACAACCTTAATTACTGAAATTATGCGCATGGGCATATAGAGTCGGTCAAGAGGCACTGATTGCCTTCATCCATTTCCCTCGTTCAAGTCTTATCAAGAATATCAATCCCCTGAAGCACAATTCTATGCACATTGCAATCCATACGCCTTTAAGTCCCATTGAAGGAGCCAGAGAGGCTGCCAAGGTCAATCGTACAGCCCAGATGCTGAAAAAATTCATAAAACTCGGAATCAATGTGTTTCCGGCTCCGACAAACACGCCGTAGGCTACAATCGACGCTGCAAACATCGGTTCGGCAAAGGCTTCTATGCGCAAAGCCATGATACCGAGTTCCCGTATCTCCTCGACCGGAGTCATTATGCCTATTATCTGGGGGGCTGCCACATACATTGCCACGCCCATTATGCCCATTACTATCATGCCAAGGAATACGGTAATGTGTGCAAACCGTTTTGTCAAGTCTCTGCGTCGTGCGCCGATGCTTTGCCCGACGAGTGTCGTTGCCGCGTCCGAAATACCATATCCCGGCATGTAACACAAGCTCTCGGCCGTTATGGCAAAGGAGTTGGCAGCGATGGCGAATATCCCTAACGGAGCCACAATTACCGTTGTCATTATCTGGGCTCCGCATATCACGGCATGTTCAAGTCCCATAGGCAGGCCTATGTGTGCTGCTTTTTTCAATGTGGACTTTCGAGGTATGAAGCTGCCGCTGCTCCCGGTCAACTTAAGCATTGGCGATCGCAAGCACAGATACCACATCATCAACACTGCAACTACTACTTCGGCCAGCAAAGTGCCCAGTGCCGCACCTTCCACGCCAAGTCCGGCCCGAGGCACATGTATCGACATGCCGAATATTGAAATGTCGGTTGACGGGAATATGAGGAAATAATTAAATACCACGTCGAGCAGGCACATCAGCACGTTCAACATGCTTGGTACTTTCATGTTACCGCTGCATCTTAGCATGCTTCCGCCAAGAAACGTGAATTGCAATACAGGTAGAGCCAGTGAAAATATAAAGAAGTAGGCCGATGCGTCGTGACGTATCTCGGGGTCGCCGCCAAGCCACACGGGCAGCATTCCGCTGATGGATGCTCCTATCAGTGCCATCAGCATCCCCGACAAGGCTACCGATATTATGGATTGGCGCAGTACCGCTTTTGCATTGTCCATGTTGCCTGCTCCTATGGAATGAGCCACTTGCACTGAGAATCCTGTGGCTGTCGCCGCGCACAATCCGCTGAACAACCATGTCGTAGTGGATACAAGCCCTATTGAGGCTGATGCGCCGGCTCCGAGGCTGCCTACCATTGTGGCGTCGATGTATTGCATTACAATCGATGATAGTTGCGCAACCATTGCCGGGAAACTCAATTGCGCGGTGAGCCACAGTTGTTGTTTGAATGTCATCGGCCTGCCGTCCCTGATCATTGCCAGCAAGGCATCGGCTCCGTTATTAGCGTTTTTCTTTTTCATTTCATATTTTTACGTTGCAAAAGTAACCATTAAATCGACAACAGTCATATGTCATTTAATCAGAAAAATGAATATATGGTCTGAGGTTAACGTTGCTTGAGGTGTAATGTTTTGTGACACAGTGACTTTGTAAAGTGTCGATGCTTAATGCCCGATCATACGTTTACAGCATGAAATTTTTTAGTAATTTTGCGCCCGATGTCAAAGAAACTACACTCAATCATAAGATGAACGACAAGATTAAAGGATATGCGCTTGGAGCCATAGCGGCAGCTACCTATGGAATGAATCCTCTTTTTGCACTTCCGCTTTACAGCGACGGCATGGATGCCGATTCAGTGCTGTTTTTCAGGTATTTATTTGCAATACCGTTGCTTGGTGCCATGATAAAATTCAGGGGACGCAGTTTTAAAGTTACAGGTAAAGAGACCTTGTTGCTCATATTCATGGGGTTGATGGTGGCATTATCGTCACTGACGTTGTTTTTAAGTTACAATTACATGGATGCAGGCATTGCCTCGACATTGTTGTTTGTTTATCCAATACTCGTGGCACTCATAATGACACTTGTATATAAGGAAAAGATATCGCTGCTCACGGCTTTTTGCATATTGGTGGCGGTGGGTGGCATAAGCCTATTGTACCACACAGAGGGTGGGGGAACATTGAATCTTGTCGGGACATTGCTCGTCTTTGGCTCGGCGATAACTTACGCGATATATATTGTCGGCGTTAATAGGAGTTCGCTTAAGGATGTGGCAACTCTTGCAGTGACATTTTATGTATTGTTGTTTGGAGTGTTGCTCTTTTTTGCAAGGCTTGTCATGGGCGACGGGATAACATTGCCGACAAAGTGGTATTTGTGGGGAAACCTGCTTGCGCTTGCCGTGTTCCCGACTGCCATTTCGTTCTTGTGTACCACGAGTGCGATAAAATACATAGGTTCTACGCCTACGGCAATACTTGGCGCACTCGAACCGGTGACTGCCGTTGTGATAGGAGTCACGGTATTTGATGAAGCATTCACCTTGCGCGAAGGCGTCGGGCTTGTCATGATTATCGTTGCCGTTACGCTCGTAATTGCCGGCGGTAATATCTCGCAGCACATGGTGCGTTGGCGCAAATTGTTCCCACGGTTGCCGCTTAAATTGCACATTCCACATAAGCATTAAAAACAGCAGTAGGTTGCCACTTGTGGCAACCTACTTGCAATATAGAGCTTGAGTTTAAGCCTTTACCATGATCCGCCGGCTCCGCCGCCGCCAAAGTCTCCGCCGCCAAAACCACCGAATCCTCCCGAGCTGAATCCTCCGCCACTACTGCCTCCGTGGCCGAATCCGCCAATAGGAAATCCACCGAAGAAAATGCCGCCCGAACCCATTGTGCCTGAATTGTTGCCGCCATTGCCTCCACGTCCCGAGCGCGACATGATTGCTATCATTCCTATAACGATTATAGCCAACAGCCCGAACATCCATACCTTGCCCGAAGCGTCTTCTTCGTATTGCTCTTTGGAATATTCTCCGGCTGCAATCGGCTTGATGACTGCCAATGCGGCATTCACCCCACTCCAGTAGTCACCTTTTTTAAAGTATGGAATCATTTCCCGATTGACAATCATGTGGCATGTGGCATCGGGCAAAGCTCCTTCAAGGCCGTAGCCGGTGGCAATGAATGCCTCTCCACGAGTGGAATTCTTGGGCTTTATTAGAATCACTACGCCATTGTTATCTTTGCCGCCAACTTCCCATTTGATGCCAATTTCGGTAGCCATCTGCGCAGCATCCATCCCTCCGAGGTCGTCAAGAGTGACGATTGCTATCTGGTTGGACGTTTTTTTGTCAAAAGCGACCAATGAGTCTTCAAGCATTTTTACTTGCAGTGATGAGAATATTCCTGCAAAATCGTTGACAAGACGAGGGGGATTGGGCACGTCGGGGACTTGTCCGCGCACCGGCAACGCCGACATAATGATTAGCGTCAACATTGCCACAAATAATCTTTTGTGCATGATTTTACTCTTTATAAGATATTTCATCACTTTGTTCGTTCACGTCATCCTCTTGCCATGGGAAAAATGTCGACAGGCTGTCGCCGATTTGCTTCACGACAGTACACAACCCGTCTATAGGATTGCCTTGTGACAAATATTCGGCAAGAGTCTCTTTCTCTTTGTTCCAAAAATCTGCACCTACCTTGTCGTTGATACCCTTGTCGCCGATAATGGCAAACACATGCGACTTGTAGGCCACATATACAAGCACGCCGTTTCGTTGCTTGGTGGCATACATTTTCAGCTCGTTGAAAACTTCGACGGCACGGTCATACGCATTTTTCTTGCACTTCGGTTCTATGTGTATGCGTATTTCTCCTGATGTCTTCTTCTCGGCTGCCGCGATGGCGGCTACAATTTTCTTTTGTCCCTCTTCGGGAATAAAATCGACTAAGGCCATGTGTTAAAATTCCACTTTAGGAGCGACTTCGGCACCTGCCATAGCCTCAAAATATGGTTTCCTGTCAAATCCGAAGATTGCGGCGACTATGCTACCCGGGAATTTTCTTATTGTGGCATTGTAGTCGCGAGCCACATCGTTGAATTTCTTACGCTCGGTGGTTATGCGGTTTTCTGTCCCTTCAAGTTGGGCTTGCAATGTCATGAAGTTTTCATTAGCCTTGAGGTCGGGATAATTTTCAGACACGGCAATCAATCGGCTCAATGCTGCTCCGAGTTCTCCTTGTGCCTCTTGGTAACGTTTAATCGATTCTGCATCGAGGTTGGCAGGGTCGATGGTTACTTGCGTCGCTTTTGCTCTTGCGTTCATGACGCCTTCAAGCGTGCTTTGTTCATGTTCGGCATATCCTTTCACTGTGGCCACGAGGTTTGGCACAAGGTCGGCACGGCGCTGATATACATTTTCTACCTGCGACCATGCGCTTTCAACTGTTTCTTCTTTGTCCACAAAAGAGTTGCGTACACCTACAAGCCAGCCGCCTACTGCAAGTATCAATACGATAACGACTACTGCGGCTATCAAACATCCTTTTTTCATTTTTTTCTATATAAACTGGTTAATAATTATATATCTGGATTATATTTTGCTTAAATATAGTCTAAGTCGAGTGCAATATAGTGTAATATGTGAAAAATGAGCTTGTTTATTTTTTTACACTGCCAAGACGAATCCTATATTATTCAAATATAGGCAAAAATGCGAAATTGTAAAAATAACAAGAAAAAATACACAATTCTGCCTCATTATGGTACATAAAGTCAATCTTAGCTTCGTGTAAAATATACACTAACAAATTTCGTGCCTTTTTGACAAATTCAATTTATCCGGGTAGAATTCTGTGCCAATTGATTGACGTGAAGTGCTTCATGCGTGCCTTGCATGTGAAAGTTGACAAATTTTCACGTTGAAAAATTGCATATGCGGCAAACAATCGCTAACTTTGCACTCCGAAAAGCATCATCACAAATATGCTCCTGTAGTTCAACGGATAGAATAGAAGTTTCCTAAACTTTTGATAGCAGTTCGATTCTGCTCGGGAGTACAAAAACTAACACATACTGATAAGCACACATGGCATTGGAAATTCCGGCAGGTATTTTCAGTGCTTTTTTATTGTCGCAATTTCGCACGCACGGACATTATGGAAAGTGACACAATTTGACGGCTCTTTTTTGGGGATGCCGTAGCGAGTTTCTAAGATGTAGCCCGGTAATTACAAGGATTAATAATGCAAAAAGGAGATGTCCGTATGGGCATCTCCTTTCTTTTATGAGTGAGTTTTCAAATTTTTACTTTGAAATTTCTTTCTTTTCAGCTTTCTTGGCATGAGACCTTGCGATTACAAATGCTGTCGGAGCTGCAACGAACAGAGAAGCAAGTGTACCGAAGATTACACCGAGAATCATTGCAAATGTAAAGCTGCGGATTGTTTCGCTTCCAAGAATGAACATGACAACAAGCACGAGCAATGTACTTGTGGAAGTCATTGTTGTACGTCCAAGGGTACTGTTCAACGCATGGTTGAAAGTGATGAACGGATCTTGTTTCGGATACAACCTGCGAGTTTCCCTCACACGGTCGAATACAACCACCGTATCGTTAACCTGATAACCGATTACCGTAAGGATAGCGGCGATGAAAGTCTGGTCGATTTCCATTGAGAATGGGAACAATCCGTACAATCCGTAGAATCCGATGATTATGAATGTCGTGAGAGCCACGGCAGCCAAAGCACCGATAGAGAATGCCACGTCACGGAATCGGAGCAGGATGTATAGTGCCATTGCTATCAATGAGAAGAATACTGCAAGCGAAGCATCGCGCGTCATGTCGGATGCTATGGCCGGACCAACCTTTTGTGTCGAAACTACGCCTACATGCTCATTAGACACGCTGAAGTCGTCATAGCTCATATCCTTTATTTCCTTCTTTAATCCTTTGTAAAGGATGTCCATAATCTCTTCGTCAACGTTAGGATCGTTGGAATCAATCTTATAGTTGGTAGAGATACGCACCTTGGTGGCATTGTCGATTGTAATTACCGTAACTGATGCACCTGGGAATAATGGAGTAAGCTCTTCTTGTATTTCGGTAGTCTTTACCGGATGGTCAAATTGAACGATGTAGTTTCTACCACCGGAGAAGTCGATACCCGGGCTGAGGCGGCGAACTCCGAGCAGCACGGCAAATGCTACGATTGCAATCACTACGATTGTCAATGATTTCTTGCGTTGGCTGATGAAGTTGAAGTTGGCGTTCACAAACATGTTCTTGGTAAGGCTTGTCGAGAAAGTGAGATTCTTGAAACCTCCACGGTTAACGATGCCTTCAAGGACAAGACGTGTTACGAATACCACAGTGAAGAACGAGCAGATGATACCGATAACCAATGTAGTTGCAAATCCCTTGATAGGACCAGAACCATTAATCATAAGTATTATACCGGTGATGATTGAAGTCAAGTTGGAGTCGAAGATTGCCGAGAATGCATTGCTATAACCATCGGCGATGGCAGCTTTGATTCCCTTGCCGGCACGAAGTTCCTCCTTGGAACGTTCAAAGATAAGCACGTTGGCATCTACGGCCATACCCATTGCAAGCACAATACCGGCAATACCCGGCAGCGTAAGTACAGCATGGAAGGAGGCGAGGATACCGAGAGTGAAGAACAGGTTGAGTATCACTCCAAGGTTGGCAATCATGCCAGGGCCTGCTCCGTACATCACCATCATGAATATCATCAGCAAGATGATTGCCACGATAAATGAAATGATACCGGCCTCAATGGCTTCTTGACCCAGCGACGGGCCGATGACGCTTTCGCCAACTATCTTCACGCTTGCCACCATTTTACCGCTCTTGAGCACGTTGGCCAAGTCGCTTGCTTCTTCAACCGAGAAGTCGCCGGTGATTTGCGAATTACCGCCTTCGATTACGCTGTTAACGTTAGGGTAAGAATATACTTGGTTGTCAAGTACGATTGCAATCGACTTGTTTAAGTTTTGTTGGGTGATTCGAGCCCATTTGCGAGCGCCTTCGTCGTTCATGGTCATTGAAACGACATTACCTTGCAAGTTGTCGAAGTTGCTTGAGGCATCGGTGATGACGCTACCGTCAAGAACCGGGCTGCCTTGGGTAGTCTTCAATGCTACGAGGTTGAAGTAACCGCCCTTTTCATCGATTGCCTTTACAGTCCAGCGAGCTTTGAGGTTAGTAGGCAACAACTTGGCTGCTGTAGGAGATTCGAATATGCGGTTTACCGATGCAGTGTCGAGCACGCTGACCAAGCCGATTACAGGACCGCCAACGGCACCGGTTTGCCAACCGAGCATTTGTGCAAGGCTCTTAGGAGTGGCCTTTGTGGAATCGGCGGCGGCAGCTTCTTGGTTTATACGGTCTATTTCGTTGCTCAACTGCATCAATGCTTGTTGCAAGTCTTGCAAAGTATAAGTTTCATAGAATTCGAGGTTGGCAGTACCTTGCAAAAGCTTTCTCATACGGGCCGGTTCCTTTACGCCCGGCATTTCGAGCAATATGCGTCCTGTGCTTTCAAGCTCTTGGATGTTGGGGGATACGACGCCAAAACGGTCGATACGGGTTGCAATCACGTTACGCGAGTTGCTAACCATTGCTTTTACTTCATCCTTGAGGATGCTTTCGACTTGTGCGTTTGAATAACCCGGTTCAACTTTTTCTACTTCACGGAATATTTGCGCAAGGCTTCCTTCGGGAGCTATCTTGGCATATTCGTTGCAGAATTCGGCTACATAATCCTTGGAATCCTTGTGCAAGGAGTCGGTGATTGCCAGAGCCTTGTTGAACTTAGGATCGGGATTTTGATTAGACAACGCTTTCAAAATGTCGGGAACCGATATTTGCAGCGTTACGTTCATACCACCTTTAAGGTCGAGACCGAGCCCGACTTCCATTTCACGAGCTTGTTGGAAAGTGTAATACCCGAGATACACCTTCTCTTTAGCGATAGAATCGAGGTACGCACTGTAATACGTCTTGTAGGCGTCATTCGTGATGTCGGTGGTCTTTGCCATTGTTTGGGCATAGGCTTCAGCCTTGCCTTCATAATGGCGAGTGACAAATGTAAACGACAGGTAGAATGCACACACAAGTAGTAGTCCAATGGCTAATACCTTAATAAAACCTTTACTTTGCATGTGTTGTTTTAGTTAATTTATTTTGTTAAAATTTATTCCGCACATTTTCAGCTTGCAAATATACATCAAAATATCAAAGATTGAAATTTTTATTGTCAGTTTTAGCCTTGGCGCATGTCAAAAAACAATATTGTTCCGCATAAAATCAAATAAAGTGACAATGGATGTGTGTTTTTATAAGGTTTATGTGCCTTAGAGGCCATTCCCATCACCCTGCTCAAAATTTAAATATGACAAGGCAAGTTTTGGGGTCATATTGGTTTAATGGAAGATTTTGAGCGTTTATTTTTTGTTGTTAAAAATTTTTTAGTAATTTTGAATAAATAATGTTCTTCGGATCTTTGAATTTGGCCATTAGAACATAAAACCATGGATGATGGGACTTAAGGATAATGCACGTGTCTACCATACATGTAAGTTATTTTTGGAGTCTCGGATTAATGAAAACTAACTTTAAACCATTAACAAACCATTTCAATCTTTTATGAAAAAAGATCACACGGAAGGAGGATTCAGAAAACAGCGAGTCCTTATGCTGGCAGCCGCCGGCGCATTAATGTGTAGCGGAACGATGTTTGCTGCACCTGCAAGCACGGCTGCACCAGTGGCAATGCCGCAGGCCGAAGCATCGGCATTGCGCACCGTCGGAGGTGTAGTTGTCGACGAAAACGGGCATCCTATCGTTGGTGCCAGCGTAATTGAGAAAGGCGCGACAAACGGTGTTGCCACCGACATTGACGGACGTTTCACCTTGAAAATTCGGGGGGGGGTCGTAAGTGTTTCTTATGTAGGCTATAAGCCACAAGATGTTACAGCGTCGGGAACCAACATGCGCATTGTCCTTGAAGAAAATGCCGAGGTGCTCGATGAAGTCGTAGTTGTGGGTTACGGAACCCAGAAGAAAGTAAACTTGACAGGTGCCGTGTCGACGGTCGATGTTGATAAGACTCTCGACTCAAGACCGCAGATGGATGTGGCCAAGGCATTGCAGGGTGCCGTGCCTGGCTTGACGGTGTTGAACACGCAGGGAGGTATTGACGACCAGCCGTCGTTGACAATACGCGGCGTGGGAACGTTGAGCAACGATGAGAAGAGTGCTCCGCTCATCATCCTTGACGGTGTGCCCATTGACGACATGTCGATGATCAATCCTGCCGACATCGCATCGGTATCGGTGCTGAAAGATGCCGCATCGACATCTATCTATGGTACACAGGCAGCATTTGGCGTGATATTGATTACGACCAAGACTGGTACGAAGGAGGACAAATTCACAATAAACTACAACAACAACTTCGCATGGAGTACCCCGACGATGCTCGCCGACTATTCCGACGTGCCGTCTCAGTTGCGGGCGTTGATTGATGTCAACAACCGTGCCGGTTTGGCATCGGAGTTGTTCGGTATGTACTTGGATACGATGCTGCCCTATGCCGAGGCTTGGCAGGCGCAGAACGGCCACAAGAAAACCGGTTATCGCGAAATGCGTCCGTTCCAAAGCTGGGACGATGTGGGCGACTATTACATGGATCCCAACACGGGTGTGGCCATGTATTATGCCGACTGGGACGTAAGGGATATCATGTATAAGGATTGGTCGCCGTCGCAGAGCCACAACGTGAATGTCCAAGGCACGAGCAACCGCACTTCTTACTACTTGTCGTTCGGCTATGATCGCAAGGACGGTGCGCTTAACTTCAATACCGACCAGGTAAAGCGTTACAACATAAATGCTAACCTCACGTCCAACATAACCGACTGGTTGCAAGTGGGTACGCGCATCAGCTACTCTAAGCGTGACTATACTTCGCCGCAAGTTAACCGTGGGTCAACCTACCAGTACCTGTGGCGGTGGGGTAGCTTCTTTGAACCGCTTGGTACCATCAACGGCGTGGACATGCGTAACTCCATAGCCTACCTGAAACAAGCAGGCGACCGCGAGAAGACGACTAACAACACGCGCATCACCGGATTCTTGAAACTTACGCCTATCAAGGGCTTGACTGTCAATGCCGACTTTACTTACAAGATCAAGGACTTGTTCCTCGACCAAGTGTCGTTGCCGTTCACGGCTTATAACAGCTGGGGAGGCGACATACGTCAGCCCGAGGCTATTTCCACAAGCTCTTATTTGCAACAGCAGAGCGAGCACACTTCCGGATATGCCTTGAACGTATATGCCAACTATGAGTTTACCTTGAACAAGAAGCACAATTTCAATATCATGGTAGGTGGTAACGCCGAGGGCGAGGAATACACATGGCATCGTTCTCGCCGCGACGGCTTGCTCAACCCCGACCAGCCTGAGTTTGGCCTTGCCACCGGCACGCAGACTGTCGAAGGTCGCCATGTACACTCGGCCACTGCCGGCTACTTTGGACGTATAAACTATAACTTCAACGACATATGGCTGCTTGAGTTGAACGGACGCTACGACGGTTCGTCTTCGTTCCCGGCAAGCGACCGCTGGGCATTCTTTGCATCAGGATCGGTTGGCTACCGTTTCAGCCAGGAAAAATATTTTGAGAAGCTTCGCGACGTGATTAACAACGGTAAATTGCGTGCATCGTTTGGCGAGATAGGTAACGAGGCTGTGGGCGAGAACATGTTCATCTCCACCATCTCCACGGTCGATGATGTTTATTGGCTCGGGTCGGACGGAACGTTGATGATGATGTATGGAACTCCGACGCTTGTTTCAAACTCGTTGACGTGGGAGCGCATTCGCACGCTCGACCTCGGTATCGACCTCAGTTTCTTTAGCAACGAGTTGAACCTTACGTTCGACTGGTACCAGCGTAAGACACTCGACATGCTTGCCCCCGGTGTGACACTGCCCGGCGTGCTTGGTGCCGATGCTCCTTACAGCAACGAAGGTGCGATGCGCACACGCGGCTGGGAACTCACGGCTTCGTGGAGCCACCGCTTTGGCGAATTTGACGTGTATGTCAACGGTAACATTGGCGACTACAAAACTGTAGTTACCAAGTGGAACAACCCGACTGGTAAAATCGACGAGTACTTCTCGGGCAAGACCTATGGCGACATTTACGGTTTTGAGACCGACCGCTATTTCACAGCCGAAGACTTTACCTATGATGCCAACGGCAACCGCACAGGTTACGCACCCGGCGTGGCCAACCAAGATGGCTTGCAGATGGATAACTTCGTGTACGGCCCTGGCGACATCAAGTTTGTCAACCTTGACCACAACGGCGTCATAGACGGCGGTGATGGCACTAAAGACAACATGGGCGACTTGAAGGTGATAGGTAACAGTACCCCTCGCTATCAATATGGTTTCCGCTTGGGCGGCGCATGGCGTGGCATAGACATTGACATGTACTTCCAAGGCGTAGGCAAATGGAGTCAATGGTCAACCGGTGCATTCGTGATACCGTTCTCGCGTGGTGCCGACGGCATCTATGAGCACCAAATGGACGTTTGGAGCGAAACCAACACTGATGCATTCTATCCTCGCCTCTATCCGGGTGCAGGATCAAAGAAGGGAACTGTACAGGGTGTTGCCGACGGCTTGTATAACTTCTATCCGCAATCTAAGTACTTGATCGATCGCTCTTATTTGCGCTTTAAGAACTTGACAGTGGGCTACACCATTCCTAAAGACTTGACTCGCAAGTGGTATATCGAAAAATTGCGTGTATATGTCGCAGCCGAAAACTTGTGCGAGCTTATCAACAACAGTTATGCTCCGGTTGACCCCGAAATTGATACGGGCGAGAACAACAGCGTATCTAATGGCACATGGGGTCGCGTAGCTCCTATGCAGCGCTCAATATCGTTTGGTTTGCAACTCACCTTATAAAATATTCAATCAAATCAAGAAATCATATTATGAAAAAAAATATATATTTGCTTGGTGTGATGATGCTCGGCGGGGTAATGTTTTCGAGCTGTAACGACATGCTTGACAAGGAGCCGCTTGACAGTTTCACCAACAGCCCCACATTCTGGAACAATCCTTCGTCGGTTGAGGGGTATGCAGCTGAGTTTTACAATTTGTTCACCGGTTACGGCAACGGCGGGAATGGATTATTCTACTTCCAGTCTCTCTCCGACGACCAGGCCGGAGCAGGCTTTAAAAATTGGAAATATGTCAATGTGCCATCGGAAGATGCCAACTGGACCGACACATACGACCAGATACGCCATGCCAATGAGATGATCAACAGCTTGAACACCATGGCCACCGAGATGGATCCCGATACGAAGAACCATTGGCTGGGCGTTGCCAGGCTGATGCGTGGCTGGCAGCACTTTGACCTTGTGCGCAAGTATGGCGACTGCTTATGGGCCGACCATGTGCTCACCACTGACGACCCGTTGCTGCATTCGGCTCGTAACGACCGTGATGAGGTAATGGACTTTGTGCTTGAAGACTTGCAGTTTGCCTGCAACAACATCAACGATGTCAGCTCTCAGACCACTTGGTCGCGCGACATGGCTCGTGCCTTGGCTGCCGACATCTGCTTGTGGGAAGGCACTTTCCGCAAATACCGCACTGCAGAAGAGAATGGTAAAGGTCCTGACTTGGCCGGTGCCGAGAGGTATTTGGAATATTGCGTTGAGGTGTGTGAACCGTTGATCGACAAGTACCCCACTACCGACAATTATCAGGCCATATACAACTCCGTTACGCTTGCAGGCAACGGTGAAGTGATATTCTACAAGGAGTATAAGCAAGACATACTTGAACACTCGACAATCGACTACACTTGTACATCGACGCAACAAGACGGTATGACCAAGGACGCATTCGATTCATACTTGTTCATTGACGGTCAACTCAAGGCGAATACGACTGTAGACACGTCGGACGACATGGCAGTAGTGGCCGAATCGAATAACGACGGTGCCGATCACTTGAACATAAGGGGTATGCTCGAAAAACGCGACAAGCGTCTTGCACAGACCATCGACAGCGTGTTGTGCTACACCGGCTCGGGATGGCCGCGCATATCGGGTGGCATGGCCATGACATCTTCGACCGGCTACAGCGTTTGCAAATATGACAATGTGACCATTGACCCGGCATACCGCCAAAACACTTTCAGCAACTTCACAAGCTGTCCGCTTTTCTGGGGAGCAGTGGTGAGACTGAACTATGCAGAGGCCAAGTGTGAATTAGGTACTATTACCCAAGACGACCTCGACCTCACAGTAAACGAGCTGAAGCAACGTGCGGGATTGCCGTCGATAACACTTGGCGTTAACCTCAATGACCCGAAGATGGCTTTGGCCGGCGTGACCGACCCACTGCTATGGGAAATACGCCGCGAACGTCGTTGCGAGCTTATGTTTGACAATGACTTCCGTTATTGGGACTTGATTCGTTGGCACATGCTCGACAAGCTCGACACTACCAATCCAGACAACTTGGATGTTACACTCGGAGCCGAGGTGTCGGCCGGCAGTTCTGTCGATGGGGTAGCTTACGACGGCTCGGTTAAGCCGGATGCTAACGGCAACGGACAATACATAGATGCTTACAATGTTGGTGGTAGCGACTATGACCGCGAGTTTGATCCGAAGCATTATCTTTATCCGATACCGAGCGGTGAAATATCGCTTAACAAGGAGTTGGGACAGAACCTGGGTTGGTAATAACACCGGTCATGTCTTAATTGATACAAAATAACATAAATTCCCGGGAGACAGGCGGCCATTGCATAAGGTTCAGCCGGTTTCCCGGGAATTTTTTGTATATATTTTCTTGTCACAGTCAGGCCTTAAGGCGCATCCGCCTCTTCGTCATGCGTGTATGGGCAATAATGGGTGCTATTTGCATTGTATTGTGATTAATTGTTGAGAGGTATGGCAGAATCGTCAAATTTTAGTAACTTTACGGCGTTTTTTGCCGATAGTGTTATTGCCATGTGCCGCAAGGCTATGGCGCACGGCTGTAAACACATTGACTGTGAGACTTGAGAAGACGACATACTTGATAGTGGCGGTGCTGGTGGGGGCATTGATGTATTCGTGTGCAACCATAGGACGTCCGGGCGGTGGGCCTTTGGACAAGGATCCTCCTATTTTCATAGGCAGTTCTCCGCGTCAGAATGCGTTGAAGTTCAGTGGCAACAGGGTGGTGCTCAACTTCGACGAGATAGTTGTTTTGAAGGATCAGTCGGAGAAAGTCGTTATTTCCCCGTTGCAAAAGGAAATGCCTACAATCAGAGCCCAAGGCCGCAGCGTGACGATTGAATTCAAGGACACATTGCGTCCTAATACCACTTATTCAATAGATTTTGCAAATTCAATCCAAGACAATAACGAAAACAATCCGTTGGAGGATTTTGCATTTGCATTTTCGACAGGAGACACTATCGATTCGTTGCAGGTGTCGGGAATTGTGTTGCGAGCAAGGGATCTCGAGCCGATGCAAGGTGTTATAGTGGGCATACATTCCAACCTTGACGACTCGGCATTCACAAAGTTGCAATTTGACCGAATTGCCCGTACTAATGACCGTGGGCAGTTCACAATACGGAACCTGAAGGCCGGGAAGTACAGGGTTTACGCCTTGAATGATGTGGACCGCGATTACAAGTTTGTCCGTACCGAGGACATGGCGTTCCTCCTCGATACAATAGTTCCGGGTTCTTACAGGGAGTCCACCATGGACACGCTTTTCACCAAGACCCACGCTGTCGATACAGTTGTTCCCGGAACCCATACGGTCTTTACTCCAAATGATATTTTCTTGAGCATGTCTAACGAGGGTTATGCCTCGCAATATCTGCATACATACGAGCGAGTAGAGTTTAACAGGATATATATAAAGTTTGCAACGAAAAGCGACACGTTGCCTGCATTACGCCTGTTGAATCCGGCAAGGGATAATGATGACTGGTATCGTCTTGAACACTCTGAATTCAATGATTCGCTTATATACTGGATTACCGACACTGCGCTTATCAAGAGCGATTCGATACAGGCCGAACTGCACTATTTGCGTACCGACACTACCGATCGCCTGAGTTATGCGACAGACACGCTGTTCTTTAACGTCAAGAGCGTGTTCAAGCGTCAATATGAGAAAACTCAGGAGGAAATGGCTAAGCAAACCGAGGAATTGCGCAAAGAATATGAGCACAATCTGGAGGAGTTGCGCAAGCGTGCCGAGGAGCGTAAAAATGAAAAAGACACGGTGAAAGCCGAAATGGAAGCTCGAACCGACAGCATGGAGCTTGCACGGATAGTGCGCGCATGGCGCAAAGATTCGCTTTCGAAGGTGCCGGTGTTTGACTTCAAGTTGTTGTCTACATCGAGTGTAGATGTAGATGCTCCGTTGCAATTCACGGTAGGCGAGCCAATTGATTCAATATCTATGGCGGGATTCCATCTGTCGTATAAGGAAGATACCATTTGGACCGATATAACGGTGCCTGAGCTTGTCCAAGATAAGCCTTTTGACATAAAGACATGGAACATGCCGGTGAAATGGGAACCGGGCGGAACTTATAAAATAAGGGTAGACTCAATGTCGGTATATGGCATTTATGGATTGCCTAATAATACGATTGAACTTGAATTTACGGTCAAGGCTCTTGAAGAGTATGCCAATTTGTTCTTGAATGTGCAGCCGGTCGATTCGGGTGCTTTTGTCGAGCTGTTAAGTTCGAGCGATGCAGTAGTTCGCACTGCACCTGTCATTGACGGTTATGCCGAGTTCTTGAATGTAAATCCCGGCGACTATTATGCCCGTGTGGTAATTGACGCGAACGGCAACGGTGAGTGGGATCCGGGAAATTATGCGTTGCATATACAGCCCGAAGAGGTTTATTATTATCCTAAAAAGCTTACGTTGAAGCAGAATTGGGATATCGAGCAGTCTTGGAACATATATGAATTCCCTGTAGACTTGCAGAAACCAGAGGAGATAAAGAAGAACCGGCCGGAAAAGAGAAGATGGGAAGAAGTGGAGAATAAGGAAGATACCGACGAGGGAGAAGATGAATTTGCTGACCCGCTTCCTATCTACACGGGAAACAAGTATACCGATTACAGGCAGAACATGTGATAATGAATTAAACAATATACATATTTATGGAGAGCATCAAAACAGGAAAATATATTGAATTGGCTTATAAGATTTACTCTATAAGCGAAAACAATGAAAAAGTACTCGAATATGAGTTCACCAAGCAGAACCCCGATCGTTTCGTGTTTGGTGCCGAGCCGGGTATTCTTGCTGAATTTTCTAAAAATATACAGGGACTTTCGGTCGGTGACACATTCGACTTTACGCTGTCACCCGAAAAGGCATTCGGATTGCGCGACGAGCATCTTGTGATGGAACTCGACAAGAATATATTTCTCGACAAGGATGGTAAATTTGACAGCGACATCGTTTATGAGGGCAACGTACTTTCGATGATGACCTCCGACGGCTATCCTGCACAAGGCGTTGTCAAAGTAATCAGCGAGGACAAGGTTACGATGGATTTCAATCATAGACTTGCTGGCGTGAGTGTCGAGTATGAAGGAAGTGTGGAACTCGTGAGGGATGCCACTGCCGACGACCTGCCTCAGCATCATGGTTGTGGCTGTGGATGCGACAGTTGCGGCGATGGCGGTTGTGGACACGACCATGAAGGGTGCGGTGGCTGCGGAGGTTGCCATTGAGATGCCCTTGAATTATTTTGCTTTTAGCCAATAACATTAATGATACGGCCGAGGCGACCGGTGGCATGCGTTGCAGCATTACCGGTCGCTTCGTTATTTTATGATAATGGTTTGTCTGACCGGTTTCCCGGCATGAGGTAATGTCAAAAGGCATTGTCGGTGATGATTTATCAGGCAAAGGGCAATACATATTGCCTGCCGTCGAGTTTCGGTTCCTTGCGGGGTTGCGGCCTGAAAGAAACAGGAAAGCTCACTCGCCATCCTTGGTTGTAATTGCGGATGCTCAACATGGCTATCCCAAACCATTTCCCTGATTTGGCCAATATGTTTTTCACAATGTCGGCCATACACGAAAAGTCGTAACCGCTAATATCGGCAATGTCGGTGCCGTTGTGTGTCAGCGTGGCAAATATCTTGTCGTTGCGTGAAATTTTTTTCTCCATTGTGTCCATAATCCTTTTATTTTTAGGCAAAATTAGGCCGTATATGGGCATATATACTGCCCGTATAATATAAATAATGTAAATTATGGGGTCGGGGTTAATACATAATGTTAGCACGGAACGGCAATTGAGTGAGTTAAATAAAGTAAATGTTTCGGATGCTCTATTGTTTGGGTCGCAAATAATTACGACATTTAATAAATATATAAAATAAAAGGTGTATTTTATTTTTATGTTTAATCTAAACCAATGTGACTATGAAAAAGTATTTAGCAGAAATGGTGGGCACGATGGTGCTTGTTTTGCTGGGCTGCGGCAGCGCGGTCTTTAATTTTGGTTGCGGAACCACGGCGCAAGTGCTGACAGTGGCAATGGCATTCGGATTGTCGGTTGTGGCAATGGCCTATACGATAGGCGGGATATCGGGATGCCATATTAATCCAGCAATTACCTTAGGAGTGTATTTGAGCAAGCGCATGGGCGGAAAAGACGCCGCCATGTACATGCTGTTTCAAGTGATAGGAGCATTCATAGGCTCTGCCATAATCTATGGCATAGTGTCGGGAATCGATGCTGGACAGGCAGCTTACATAGCGCAAAACGGCAATTTTGCGACTACCACCGGCTCTAACATGTGCCAGCCGGGTGTTTCCTTAACTGCCGGCCTTATTGCCGAAATCGTGTTTACTGCCATATTCGTGCTTGTGGTACTTGGCACTACCGACAGCAAAAAAGGCGCAGGCAATTTTGCCGGACTTGCGATAGGACTCTCTTTGATTCTCATCCACATTGTTTGCATTCCGTTGACAGGTACGTCGGTCAACCCGGCACGCTCAATTGCTCCGGCCGTATTTGCAGGAGGTGAGTCTTTGGCTCAACTGTGGATATTTATCGTGGGCCCGTTTGTCGGCGGAGCTTTGGCAGCCGGAATTTGGCGCATGATAGGCGGTGGCGAGAAAGCATAACCAGCTTGACAAGTAAGATATATTCCGGTACTGTCACTGACAGTACCGGTTTTTTGTGCTTAATGAAGAACTTGTATTGTGGTAGGATGCAGCTTGTCTCGACATTGACAAACATTAAAACATTGTCCGTGTTATTCTTTGATTGAGATAAACTCGGGAGGGACAAGTTCGGTTTCCCATGTGTCTTCTGTAATTTCATAAAATTTGAAGCCTTTTGACCACATCTTGGCCGAATCGATTTTTAAAATCACTACATTTTTTCCATGCCGCCTGCCAACCTTTTTTGCCGTGTCAATTTCGGTTGAAAGGCTTACATGTATTCTTGCCATCGGTTTAAGTCCATCGGCAATGATGCTTGGCATATTCTCCACAATTGTTCCGTGGAAAAGTTGCTCGGGCGGTTGACTTTCGGGCGTGTCAGACTTTACCTTCCTCGACATACCGCCTCTTACTTTAATTGCTGTTTTGTCATCGTTGAATTTGAATCTTTTTTTACTGTCGAAGGCTACGAGGTTTTCCAATTGCTCTTCGGTAAATTGGTATTGTTCGATTAAAACTTTTATTGATAGCCAGCCATATTCATCGATGAATGGAGATTCATGGCGTATAAGTTTGGCCAGCAGCTTTGATTTTCTTGTAAAAGCATTCATAGCGTTTGTTTATTGGGTTAATTCTATAATGATTGCTGTTATGTTGTCAACACCTCCTGTATCGTTTGCCGCCTTTATGAGACAGTTAATTTTATCGGCATGGGTAAATGAATCATTTGACAAGATATTTTTTATTGTGTCCTCTTTTAAGCTGCCATGCAATCCGTCGGTGCATAACAAAAAAGAGGATGGGACTGCGATAGGGATAGTTTCAACATGGAAATAGTCGGCGGCATAGTCGAGGACGTGCTCTCCGGCCCACTTTGACAGTTTGTGTTTTATTCTGGTAACGTCATCGGCAGTCAACAATGATAAATTGTCATTCTGGAAACGGTATAGCCTTGAGTCTCCGACGTGGCCTATTGTGATTTCCATTTTTGAAAGATTTACCAGCACGACAGTGATTGTCGAGGCCATCTCCCCGTATGCGGGGGTGGCTTGCCGGGATACGGCAATCGTGTTGTTGGCATAAAGCATGGCACACTTTATCATGTCGTTCCCGTCATTGTGACGGTTGTAGGAGTCATTGAAATATTCCAAGATGCATCGACGTGCAATATGTGACGCGATGTTCCCTCCTGGGGAGGATGCGACACCATCGGCAACGGCGGCAAGGATGGCGCCGTTGCCAAGTTCTTTGGTTAAATATGTGTCTTCATTGTGTTTCCTGCGTTTCCCGACATCAGACGCTCCGTAGATATGATATTTCATTGAATTAAGCATTTTGTTGGATTATAGGAAGGAACATAAATGTTTTTAGGTTGTACTCGCTTATCTTGCTGTACAACTCTCGCACTATCGTTTGAAGTTCGGCAGGTGATTCTTCGTCGCAATTGTAAAGTTTGCAAAATTCTTCAAATGACAGGGTTCTTTTTCGGGCGATTTTGTCGCAATATTCGTAATTCAAGTCAAATCGGCATATTTTGTCCAAAGTCAGCTCTATTGTGTCGTAAAATAAAGCGTACATAAGAATTTTTATCTCTTCAAATGTCAATGATGATATTGCCCTGCTTTTAAATTCGTCATAATCAAAGATGAGTTCTGGAATGTCGCCAATATTTGGCCCGGAGACGAGTTGGTATTTTGCTTTCGGGTTGCCGGCCAGCCATTGTAATATTATATTCCAAGAGCGGCTGTCTATCATGTCTTCCAAAATATTTGTTAGATATGGTATGGCATTGAAGAACCGATAGTAGAATTTAAAGAAGAGTTGTTTGTCGTAATCAAAAGATTCCATTCCCCACATCTTAAAGAATTTGTTGATTTTTTGTGTTTCGTCGTCATCGTTGCTCCTTATTTGCTTTATTATATAGTCATATCCGAAAACAACAGGATTTTCAGAGCAATTTTCCGTGTCGTCATCGTCACATTCATCAAAGAACTCTGTTTCCTGATTGGCGCAGGACGTTTGAATGCCGGCATTATTTGGTGTCGAGGCATCGCACGTTGCGTTTTGTTTGAAATCGGACAGCATAATCGGCGGGAATCCGAATTCGCTTGAAATATTCCAGATCAAGAGCCTTATTTTAGTGTTTACAATATCACTCATAGCCTTGCCTTTTAATATGTCGAGCCTGTGCTGTTCGTCTCCAATATTGTTTTTTACGCTTATCACAGAAGAGTATGTTACTTGCAATTTAAATATTTTTGAATTGTCGTCGGCCATTACTGCCGATATGGTAACCGGAATTTTCAACAAGTAAATTACATTTTCATCATTGTCACCGGATAGGGACGGAGAAATTTGAGAAATATTGGCATTTATGTCGGTGTGGGTGTAAGCGCCTGTATATGGCGGATTGAGGAAGAAATTGGGAAGCTCCTTTATTGCGGAATAGCTTAGATTTTCCAAATAACTCATTAGTATAGTATATTCAGTGTCCATGATATGTATGTTAATTATTTTATTTTACATTGATTGCTTGGCGACAAATTCTTTGTCGATTGTAATATTTATCTCTTTCTCGGGATATCCATAGTTGTAGTATATTTCATGCATGCACCTGGAAATAAGAGCCTTGGCGTTTCTGAATCCTAATCCGGAAGCTGCGGCTTCGTGTGCGATGGCTTTAAGAGCATCGTCATTGAATTCTACGTTAATGCCTAAACTCTTGCAATAATCCATGTGTGCCGCAAGGTAATTGTCGGGAGTCTCTGTCAAGATTCTATAGATGGTGTTTTCGTCCAAAGGGTTGATTTTGCAAATTTCTCCAATTCGGGAAATGAGTTCGCCCTTGAATCCCCATTCTTCCAAGTCGGCAGTTGTGATCGAGCAAGGGTGCATGTTGTTGGGATTTGTGTTATCTGATGAATATCCGATACGCTTCCCGTTATTCATTCTCAGCCGTTTCCTCGCGATTTCTTCAATTCCGCTGAAAGCACCTTCAAAGAGGACAAGCATGTTGTCCACGGGCAACTTGTATTTTCCTCCATATGCAGGTATGTGCAAATCGATGTCATATCCGGATTCAAACAGCCGCATGATTTCTCGTTGCATGTCGATATCGAAGTTGCGGCCTGTTGTAGACTCGGGATGCGATATTTTGTCAAATTCATCGAAAATGATTATCGAATACTCAATGGATTTGCCATATTTGAGTATTTCGCGGGCTAATATGTCGGAGAGGTGGAATCCTGTCCATGCCTGTGGCACGATGTCGTTGGTGTTAATCCTGATGACCGGGCCATCGTATAAGTTGCGAAATTCTTCCATGATTTGACTCTTCCCGGAACCTGTGGGGCCGATAAGCAGAACCGATGATTTTATGGAACATTTCTTTTTATGCCTCCAGCAATCGAGCTGATGGAAAAAACATACCGAAAGCCGTTCTATAGCTTTGTCTTGTCCGACGATATGCTTTTTTACGAGGTCGGCCATTTCTCGGGCGTTGTGGAAAAATGGCTTGGCTATTTCCTTTATCGGTCGTCCGAATATCATATCGCTTGAAATACGATATTTGGATTCAAGGTATTCGTAATCTTCAAGGCACGGAGCCGTGAAAATGTTGTTCGACCATTCAATTCGTTTTTTGTTCATGGCTTCGACGATTTCGCGTGGAAGCCGTGTACTGTTGGCCCATTCTTTTATTTGAATGTCTGTCAAATCAATGATTCTGCGTATTTCAGATTCCGAGGATTCTCCTCTTGATAATTTGTCAATAAAGTTTTGCGCGAATTTTGCATTGAGATTTGTACAAATGAATAGTCTTGCAATAATGTCTTGATAATCAATGTGCTTCTCGTCGTTTCCATTGCAGTTGACTCCAAAATAAAATCGGTTCATCTTTTTAAATAGAATTAAATTCGACTTTTTAAATACCTTGTTATTAAGGTATTAACCACGCATGATAGAATGTTGGGATGTCCGGACAAGGGACACGAAGGACACTACCCGCCATTTGGAAGGTACATAACTGTTGAGCCTGTTAAAGGCGTATCAAAAAAAGTTGATTGGTCGTTGCTGCTTTAATGCTTTAGGATTGCATCCCATGACGCAACGAATGTCGGCAGAATTGATTGTTATGGTAAATTAATTGTAACATGACAATCGTTGACGACGTTTCTTGCCAGGAAAACGCCACATTTTTAGGCTAGCACTATTTTGATCAATTTCGGCGGCATGTTTTGATCGTTTGGAAATCATGTGCTGCATGGCTAAAATCGACTAAGGCCTGTAGCCAATTTTAAATTCATGCCGTGCATGATTCATGTCGCGTCGCCACTCGTTCAAACTTTGGGCAACCACAAAAGTAACATTTATTTTTATATAGGGCAAGAATTTATGTAATTTTGAGTGTTAATTTTTTTGTCATGTAATGGCTGCGTGGGTGATGGCCTTTGCCTTACTCAAAAAAGTTGCTTTGGTGAGTATTTTTCATTATCTTTAGGTACGGAGAGGATTTCTTTTGATTCCGATGCCCGTGGCAACCTATTTTAATAAGCGATACTATGATAAAAATATATGGAATGCATACTTGTCCCGACTGCGTGTATGTGGAGGAACAAGTGAGAGGAAATGATAATTATGAAATAATCGACATAGGTGCTCATGTGAAATACCTCAAGGAGTTCTTGAGGCTTCGAGACTACAGCCCCGTATTTTACGATGCGAGAAAATACGGGGCTGTAGGTATACCTTGTTTTGTGCTTGAAGACGGTACTGTGACATTGGTCCCGGAAGAAGCTGGATTGCGTTCACGCCCTGATGAAACAGGAGCTTCTTGCAATATTGACGGAAGTGGCTGTTAAATTTCCGGCGCGGCGATGGTGAAACTGCCTGCTGAAATTTATCCGGCAATCGGTGTCTTGCGCAGGTTTGGCAGGAACACGGCGATGATGCCAAGCAGTGGAAGCCATGTGCTGACCTTGAAAATGTATTCTATGCTTGTAACATCAGCCAGCCAACCAAAGAATGCCGACCCTATGCCGCCAAGCCCGAACATGAGCCCGAAGAATATTCCTGCTATCATGCCCACTTTGTCGGGCATTAAATCGGTAGCATAGACAACTATGGCCGAGAATGCCGAGGCTATTATTAGTCCGGATATTATAGCTGTCGCTATGGTTAAGCCGAGATTCATGTAAGGCATAATGAGTGTGAAGGGTGCCGCTCCGAGTATTGAAAACAAGATTACATATTTTCGGCCATATCGGTCACCCAAGAATCCTCCAAGCAATGTCCCGATAGCAAATGCCGCCAAATATGCGAAAAGGCAATATTGAGACTGTTGCATGGTGACATCGAACTTTTCCATCAAGTAGAAGGTGAAATAGCTTGTCATGCAAGCATTGAAAAAATATTTGGAGAATATCATTAGTACCAAAATCCATAAAGCCATGTGTATGGTTCTCTTGGATAGATTGAATGTGTTTTCTGTCGCTTTTGCTTGGTGTGATTTTATTTCGGTAAGCATGAGTTTGTACCAGGTCCCGACACGCAACAGCAGTAGTGCGGCAAGTAATGCCGCCAAGGCAAACCATCCTACTGCAATCTGGCCGAATGGCATCACGATTAGTGCTGTCAGCAACGGGCCTACAGCGCTTCCGCCATTCCCTCCAACTTGGAAAATCGATTGAGCCAAACTCTTTTTCCCTCCTGAAGCCATTTGCGCCACTCGTGACGACTCGGGATGGAAAACTGCTGTGCCGCAGCCTATGAGAGCAACCGAAAGTAGTATCGGGAGAAAGCCCGGAGAGAAGGCAAGCGATATGAGTCCGACGAGGGTGAAGCCCATTCCAAGAGCTAATGAATATGGCTGTGGATGGCGGTCGGCATATTGCCCGACAAATGGCTGTAGTACCGACGATGTAGTTTGAAACACCAGTGTGATAATGCCTATTTGGGCAAAAGAAAATCCGTATTTGTCTTTAAGCAAAGGGTATAATGCCGGGATAACCGATTGAATCATGTCGTTAAGCAAATGGCATATGCCGATGGTGAAAAGTATGGAATATACTGTGCCGGTGGCAATGTGAGGGTTCCCGGTTGCCAGATGTTTTAACTTATTTGTCATTGTTTAAGTCCTCCGCATCTTTCCAGAAGAGCTTGGCCGTGCGCATGGCAGCCTTTGCGTCTCCCGATTCTATGTTTTTGAGTATATCTTCATGTATCGATTGTGTTTCGATCAAATGCACAGTGTCTTTATAGATGTATTTGTACCCATTCGAGAGGTAGGCAGTCATTGCTCTGTAAAGGTCGGCAAGAATTGCGTTGTGCGTGGCTCGTGCAATGGAGTTGTGGAAATTTATGTCGGCTTGGATACATTGGTCCACGTCGCCCGATTCGGCAGCTTTGCGCCTTTCGGCTGCATGTAGTCTCATTTCGGCTAAATCGGCTTCGGTGTGTCGCTCGGCGGCCATACGGGCAACGGGAGTTTCAAGAAAGTCGCGAACTTCACGCAATTCTCTTATGTCGGCTCTTTTCAGCCTTTTGTGGAATGGTTCGTTGCTTTCTCCGTCACGAGTTACAAATGTGCCTCGACCTTGTTGCACGTTTACCATACCCATGTTTTCCAGAATCCTTATTGCTTCGCGTATTGTTGAGCGTCCGACTCCGAAAAATTTCATCAACTCGGGTTCGGTTGAAAGTTTCTCGCCATCGGCAAATTTGCCGTCGGCAATCTGTCGGCCAATCCTATCGGCTACCTCCTCGGCCAACGACTTCTTCTGTATCATGCCATCTATCATTGTGCAGTCTTATGATAATATCATCAGATGAATTGTTATGAGACAAAGTTAGCATAAAAAACGAAATTGTAAAAAAAATGATATTGGCTTTAAAAGAATGGCTGGGTCAAAGTGTGCGGTTTAAATAGGTTCGAGGGAAGTGAATGTCCTTCCATTTCTCGTTAAGAAAAAGAGCCACATGACATATCCGAAGGAAAACATCTTTCTTGAAGTATGTTATGGAACGATTTCTGCTGTCCAAGGATTGGAGTATGTGGAGAAGTTCCGCCTTAAAGTCGGTTTCGTCATTTTACAACTGCGGCAGTAGATGTAATTTGAGCCTCACGACAAACATATTGTCAAATTAAGTAATTATTTTTGTGCATTAAATCGATTTAAAAATGGAAACAGGTTGTTTGAAAGGAACCCATACGTTGCGGTACTTAGACATTTTTCTATCCATGTATTCAGACAATGGCAGTAGTTGCCTGCATCGCAACCATTCGCATGTGCTTGTCTATATGTATTCCGGCGAGCTGGAGATAAAGGAACGCGAGAAGGTAACTAAACTGCACAAAGGGGATTGTGCCTTTATACGCAAGGACTTCAGCGTGCAGCTCACTAAACAGGCATACAATGAGGAACAGTTCAAGGCAATATTCCTGATGTTCACTGACAAGTTCCTGCGTAGTTTTTACAGCCATTTGGACAAAGGAAGCCTTCCACAAAATGCACGACGGAGCAAAGTCAGCCTGTATAGACTGCCTTCCAACCGCCCCGACATCGTAAGCCTGTTCGAGTCCATGACTCCTTATTTCAATTCCGGCATCCAGCCAACAGACGAGCTGTTGGAGTTGAAAATGACCGAAGGCATGTATATATTATTGAACACGGACAGGAACCTGTATGCCTCTCTTTTCGATTTTGCCGACCCGTGGAAAATCGACATTATGAGCTTCATGGAACAGAATTACACCAACGACCTCTCATTGGAAGAAATGGCCAATTACACCGGGCGTAGCCTTGCGACATTTAAACGTGACTTCAGTAAAGTCAGCGACCTGTCTCCGCAAAAATGGGTGATACGCCGCAGGCTGGAAGCAGCACATGCGCTCATACTGGCAGGCACGCATAAAGTTACAGATATTTGCTATAGTGTGGGGTTCAAGAATTTGTCACACTTCTCCAAGGCATATAAAGGACTGTACGGCTGTTCTCCCGTTCATAGCGTCTGATATTTCATTTTGAGCTGCCCGACAAAATGCTTTGAGCCGATGGGCAAAACCTTTCTCTACAAAACCCGCTACCTTTGCTCCAGAATCTTAAAACAATAAACAATGTGGATGCAAAGGAAATGAAAACAGCATTGGTTACCGGTGCGGGAATGGGCATCGGGTTGGCGTGTGCCGAGGCGTTTGCACATGCAGGGTATATTACGATATTGGCAGACATCAACGAACCCAAAGAACAGGCGGAAAGGCTGGTGTCGGAAGGATACCAAGCGGTGGCTTATCGGATAGACGTGGCTAACACGCAGGCGGTAAAGGAAATGATAGATTGGATTGTCTCGAACTACGGACACTTGGATGCTGCCCATAACAATGCAGGCATACAGACACCGCAACGTCCGATGGCGGAAATAACCGATGACGAGTTTGATCGCACGGTCGCTGTGGATTTAAAAGGCGTGTGGAACTGTATGCGTTATGAAATCCTACAAATGTTGAAACAGGGTCAGGGTGCTATTGTCAACACTTCATCGGCAGGTGGTGTTGTCGGCTTTCCGGGTCAGGCTGCCTATATTGCCTGCAAACATGCTGTGTTGGGGCTGACAAAGACTGCAGCTATAGACTATGCCAGGCGTGGTATTCGCATCAATGCCGTTTGTCCGGGTGTGATACAAACAGTGATGGTGGACGAACTGATTCTTCGCAATCCGGCTTTGGAACAGCAGTTCACTAAAGATATTCCTGCCGGACGACTCGGCGAGCCGGCTGAAATAGCCGATGCCGTGCTGTGGTTGTGCAGTCCGCAGGCATCGTATATGAACGGCCAAGGGTTGATTGTCGATGGCGGCATTACCGTAAAATAAAATATGTAGAACTGAATAAGATTGACAAAAGATATGGATATTTTTGAAAAAGACCTTTCAGGCGCAATGGTTTCACCCGAAGAGCCGGGTTATGACAAACTTATCAGTACAATTTTTGACACGATGGCTACGGCTGCGGAAATGAATGCAAAAGGGTGGCTCACTCCGGAAGAAGTGCATGAGTATCTGTTCCGTATCACAGGCAGGGAGATTGACAAGAGCACAACACTGCTGCCTCCGTTCTATGTGGATTACGGCAAGAACATCCGCATCGGCAAAGGATGCTGGATTCAGCAGGGCTGCACCTTCTTCGACCGTGGCGGCATTACCATTGGCGACGGCGTGTTCATTGCTCCGAAAGTGAACCTTATCACCATCAACCACGACCCGAATCCGGATAACCGCAGTGCGACATATGGTCGTCCCATTGTTATCGAGGACAAGGTGTGGATTGGCATCGGTGCTACGGTTTTGCCCGGTGTGCGTATTGGTTACGGCTCCATTGTAGGTGCCAACAGCGTGGTGACACGCGATGTGCCGCCGATGACCATAGTAGGCGGCAATCCGGCAAGAATTATTAAAACGATAGAAACGGAAGACAAGAAGTAAGCATTCAGCATTATCATATTTTTTGATATCTGTTTGCGTCAGCATTGTTTCCTTTTTAGAAATGAGGTATTGTTATTGCCATGCTGAGTTGGTGATTATTATTTCATCGATTTGTTGGAATTCGTATCCATTTTTGAATGAAAGGAAAAGTCCGCTTTCATCGTAGTTGGCTATGTGGGTTGAATCTCCGTCAATCCATTTTACAAGCAGAAGGTTGTCGGAGATTTTACAAAGCTCGCAACTGCCGTGCAATCCGTCTTCGGTTTCTCCAAGTCGTAATTCGGCTTCGGGATAAGACATTTCCACATTTCCAAACATTGACTTTACATGCACTCCCGAATCGTCGATGTAGAAGTTTTCGTCAAGGATAAATATTGTGGCAATTGTGTTGTTGACGGCATTTTGCAAAATGATGCAAGACCTGCCGTGTTGTGACAGCACATAATTCCTTTCGAATGTGGCTGGGCCGGTTTCGATAGTGTCGATTTCATATTGTTGGCTCAATCGCTTGATTGCGTTTGCCGTGTTGTCGCCAAGGCCGATGAGTGAGATTATGCCGTCATCGTTTATTAGTAGGCCGGGAGCGATGGTATCGGTCTCGACATGCGACTTATGTGCGGCATGGAATGTTTCCCATGCCGCATCTTCAATCTTGTCGCTAAGCAGGCCGTTGGCAATGATTGCTGCCAATATTGCCAGAATAATCAAACTTATTGTGATGCCACCGTATTTTAAAGCCCGCTTATGTTTCATTGCATGTGTTTTAGTTGTAAACGATTTAAATTTTCGTTAGGATAAAATGCTTGATATGGCGTTTTACAGGTCAACGGTTAGTTTGATGCCTTCGGTACTTTCATTGTTGCACCTGTCAAGCACTGTTACGACATAAGTGTAGGTGCCTTTGCCTCCATTATCTATAGGGTCGGTAAATGAAGGTTGGTAGGTTACGGCACGGATTGCAGCAGGATTGCCAATGTCGATTTTTTCTCCTTTTTCAAACCTGTACACCACAAAAGCGCGAGCTTGCTGCATTACATCGTCGGAGTCGGGAGCTTTCCATGATAACGATACATTGTTGCCGTTAACCTTGGCTTTAAGAGAGGAGGCTTCTTCGGGGGCTGTATTGTCGAGCCAAGTGTATGCCGGGACAATAGCCACCGTTGATTGGAATTTTTTCTTCAATTGGTCGGCTACGCCTTTGTAATTGTTTGTAATGCTGTAAGCAGGCCACCAGCAGTTGCCTTGAATGTTTGGCAGTTCCCGTGTAAGCCTTATTTTGTGCCCCAATTGGTCGGGAGCGCCTGAGCCGTCTATGTCGGGCTTGTCCATAGTCTTGTTTACCGACTGCCCGATATACATGTGCCGTCCGTTTGCATGGTCGTTCCACCAATAGGCAAGAATTTCGGCCGAAGCCACTTTATGCTCCAATTCCCAGTATAGTTGGGGAATCATGTAGTCGACCCACCCGTTGCGAGTCCACAGTGTCACGTCGGCGTATAATTCGTCATAGTTTTGCAACCCGTTTGTCTTGCTGCCGTCAGGGTCAGAGCTTTGGTTACGCCATATTCCGAACGGGCTTATACCCAACCTCACCCACGGTTTGGTTGCCGCAATCATTTCGTGCAATTCCTTTATGAGCATATTGACATTCTGCCTGCGCCAGTCGCCACGGTCCATCCCGTTGCCGAATTTCTTGTATGATGCGTTGTCGGGGAAGTCTTTCCCCTTCACAGGATACGGATAGAAGTAATCGTCCATGTGTATTGCATCTACGTCGTATCGGGTAATGATGTCTTTTACTACTTTTTCGATAAATTCACGGTTTTCCGGATAACCCGGGTCGAAATATATTTTGCCGTCGGCATATTTGACGAAACGTTCGGGGTGTTGGTGGTATATGTGTTCCTTAGGAAGTTTTTCCCCTTTGGATGTCGTCACTCTGTAAGGATTGAGCCAAGCATGGAGTTCCATGCCTCTTGCATGGGCTTCGTCAATCATGAATTGTAACGGGTCCCATGCCGGGACAGGAGCTACTCCGGCTTCTCCTGTGAGGTGCCGGCTCCACGGCTCAAGTTCTGACGGATACAGGGCGTCGGCTTGTGGCCTTACTTGGAATATAACCGCGTTACAACCGGCATCCTGGAGCTTGTCGAGCAGGGCGCGCAGATATTGTTGGTTTTCATCGGTTGATTGACTGGAATACTGTGATTGGAATATTGTGTGCACCCATGCCCCACGAAATTCGCGTTTGTGGTTGGCAGGTTCGTTCCCATAGGAACTGATTGCGGCCAATGCCATCAGCATGGCCACAAGCGGTTTTCTTAGTGTCATATAGATAATAGTTTGTATTTCTTGCGAAGTTAATAAATAAAATGCTTACGAGCAAGCAGATTTACTTATGCGTTGTCGGGGAGGCAAAATGTTTTACAATTGTGAATTAACATGCTCATTCTGCGAAAAAATCGTTATAAATGAAAATTATTATTTATCTTTGTGCGCTTGTGTACAATGGCATCGGCATGTTGCCGTTTATTAAGGAGCTGCACGATGCGTGAAATGATTTTTAATCAATCTTCGGTAAAACATTGATGTGCGGGTCGGCATGGTCTAATGTCCATTTACTTGCACATGCCTTGCGAGGCGGGAACATGCGTGTTCGTTACGCCTGTTGTCGAGAATGTGGGCCTTGTAACCCGAAATGCGTGATTCTTAATATTGACAAATGATTGGAAAGAAGATACTTTTGCCAGCCGTGGCTTTACTCGTGATGAACAGTTGCGACGAGCCGGCCTATCCCGATACCACAGGAGAAAAGGGAGTGTTGCTGACTGACGGCGTCGAATTGTCGGTAGAAGGAGAACCTGATGCCGACGTAGGTTCTTACAGGATAAACATAAAGTCGCGAGGAACCGGCGACATCGTTGAATCGTGGATGTTTGACAGCGTCCCGTCGCAAGTCAAGTTGCCTATAGGAAGATATATTGTTGAAGCATATAACGAAGAGTTGCAGCCTGCTGCATGGAATGCACCTTATTACTATGCAAGACAAGAAATCGAGGTGCAATCGGATGTTGATGCCACGTTGTTGCCGTTGACTTGTACATTGGCAAATGTCAAGGTTGATGTCGTTTATTCCGATGAATTGAAGGCTGTCATGGGCAATGACGCTAAAGTGGAAGTTTCCATGGCCGAGGGCGCGACGTTGCAATATACATATAATGAAGACCGCAGCGGATATTTCATGTGTCCTGAAGGTGCATGCACGCTTGTTGCAACGTTTACCGGAACCGTAAACGGAATGGCTTGGACCGACTATCAGGTGCTGTCGGACGTGAAAGCAGGACAGTCGCGAGTGCTGACATTCGGGCTGACGGCAAATCTGACGCTCTCGGAGAATGCCATTTATGTAAATGCCGATGCTGCAAGCAGGGTGGTAAATGTTGCAGCCACAGGAGATTGGAACGTGTCAGTTGCGGAAGATGCCACAAGCTGGATCTCCATTGACAATAAGACTGAATCAAGTTTTTCCGTTAATATAGCCGGGAATGAATCTACGCAAGCAAGGACAGGAGTGTTGACCGTGAGCATGGGCGAGCTTTCGCAGCAAGTAACTGTATCTCAAGAAGGGCGTGAAATATTTGGGGCACCAAGGTTTGAGAGCAGTACCGTAGACCTGTCGGGAGAGAATGATGCGGCTGATTTCGGTCCCGGAAAGCAAGATGCGGTAGTCGATATCATTGCCGACAATGGAATTGCATCATTGATGGTGACCATTGATTCTGCGATTCTGTCGGGATTGTTGCCGGATGTGGGCCTTGAAGAAAGTTTCGACCTTGCTATAGGGGAAGGCGTTAGTGGAACTGACTTGACGGCAGCTCTCGTCAGTCTTGGATTTCCTGTCGCCGAGGGCGGCACCGTAGACATAAATGGTTCTCCTGTTGAATATAAGCCGGTAGTTAATGAAACCGAAGTCCAATTTGACGTGACGACTTTCATTCCGTTGCTGTCGTTATTTGGAGAAGGGACTCATAATTTCATTGTCGAGGTGACCGACAATGCCGGCTTGACATCTTCGGTCACATTGCATTTTGTGTCGCATTAAAATGAATCATAAAATCCTAAGAATATAATTTTATGGCTAAAAAGACCATAGTAGCAATATTGCTTTTCGTGTGTGTCGCATTACAGGGAGCGGCACAGGAGCGATTCAGCCGCGGATTCGGCGACGATTCCTTTATCCCCAAAGGACAATGGGTGACAGGATTGAGCGTTGGTTATTCCCAGTCAAATCAAGACAATTACCAGTTTTTCATTCTTGAGGGAATAGACGGTGATACCTATTCATTCAAGGTAACGCCGATGTTCTGTTTCATATTCAAGGACGACCTCGGTGTGGGAGGAAAATTGGGATATGAGCGGAGTAGGATAAAGATTGATGAGGCAAACCTTGTGCTTGATTCCGACACCAACGTGGATTTTGAAAGCCTTTATAGCATAAACCAAGAATATTCGGCCATTGGTATTTTCAGGAATTATATTGGGATGGGGCATTCAAAGCGTTTCGGCTTTTTCAATGAAGTGCAGCTGGGATTTGGCGTAGGAGAATCTAAGTTGACCGACGGCACCGGCGACGGCTTCACCGGCACATTTGAGCGTTCTTATAATATCAACGTAGGTTTGATGCCGGGAGTCGTGATGTTCTTGAGCAATTATTCGGCCATAGAAGTGAGCATCGGCGTGCTGGGGTTTGAGTACTCACACACCAAGCAGATAAATGACCAAATTTATATAGCCAAGCGTGACTCGAAAAACGCCAATTTTAAGATTAATCTGTTTTCTGTATCATTTGGAGTATCGTTTTATTTATAATTGTGGCAATGAAAATGAGCAAGTTAATGACTATATTGATGGTTGCCGCAATTTCAGCGGTATTCCCGTTTACCGTGTCGGCTGATGACGGCATTACACATGTTGTGATAGAAAATAGAATCGACAAGGCGGTGTCGGACAGCCTTGACAGTAAAATAGTGTCGCAGATTGTCCGTCCCGACAGCATCTTGAATCAAAAAATAGTGATAGGCAAGGATACTGTCAGCCTGATAATCCCTGAACGCAATTTAGGACGTTACGACCGGGGATTGTTCAATTATCTTTTTATCCCTAAAGGTCAGTGGTCGTTTGGACTTACGGCATCGTATGGTGAATTTAATTCGGAAGATACCAATTTATTGTCCTACTTGACCGATTTTGACTTTGAAGGACATTCATTCTCGATACGTCCGTATATAAGCTATTTCTTTGCGCATAACCAGTCAATCGGTATGAAACTAGGGTATAGCCGCAATAGTGCCGAGTTGGGAAACCTTGGTGTTGATTTCGGAGAAGATTTGAACTTTTCTTTGAAGAATGTGGATTATCGTTCCGAGAAATATTCGGCTTCGGTATTTTATCGCCATTACATTGGTCTCGATGACTCTCGGCGTTTTGCTGTGTTTAATGAAGTTGATCTTGAGTTTTCGAGCGGAAACGGTTCATTCTCGAGAGAATACGGAGGTGTGCCGCGAGTTACTGAAACTGTGACTACCGAGGCTCGAATGAATTTCTCTCCAGGTTTTTGCTGCTTTGTTCATGATTATGTGAGCTTTAATGTGTCTTTTGGAGTGTTTGGCGTTTATCTCACTAAACAGAAACAGAAGACCGACAATGTGGAGGAGGGTTCAAGATTTTCAAGCGGAGCCAATTTCAAGTTCAATTTGTTTAATATCAATATGGGCATAGCCGTTCATATATAATTCGGGTATTGAATTATGAAGAATATATATATAAAAAACATTGCCTTGATGCTTGTGTTGAGCATAGCCGGGCTGTCTTCATGCTTGGAAAATGATATACCATATCCGAGGACTGACTTGGAATTCATTTCAATCGAAGCTGAGGGGCAGACGGCTACAGCTGCGATCGACACGAAGGATCGCACTGTGACGTTGACTCTTGGTGAAGATGTGGATTTGGCAAATGTGAAAATAAAAAATTATAGTATAACTGAAAATGCCGAGATTTCGGCCGATATAACCGGCGGCATCGACTTGACTTCTCCATATAAAGTGGTCTTGTCGTTGTATTACGACTATGAATGGACGATAAAGGCCGAACAATCAATAGAGCGTTATTTCACATTGCCCGGACAGGTAGGGGCATCGGTGATAGACCCTGTCGGGAAGCGTGTCGTTGCCTACATACCCGAAAATATGGACATAGCCGCACTGCAAGTGGAGTCAATTAAGCTCGGACCATCTCATATCTCTACAATGGATCCCGACTTGAACAGGATGACTTATGACTTCTCGGCTCCTGTGGAAATAAAAGTGTCTTACAGGGATGAGGTCGAGACATGGACGATATATGTAGAACAAACCGAGGTGCTTGTCTCTCTCGATGAAGTGAATCCGTGGACAAATGTGATGTGGGTTTATGGAACTGCGCAAGAAGGTCTCGAAAACGGTTTCGAGTATCGCCGTCAAGGGGATGAGACATGGACTCGCGTACCGCAATCGGATGTAATGGCCAGTGGAGGTACGTTCAGTGCTCGCATTATACACTTGGATGCCAATACTTCTTATGAAGTCAGGGCATTCAGCGATTCAAATTACAGTCCGATTCAGACCGTTATGACCGAAGGCTATATCGAATTGCCTAATATGAGTTTCGATGACTGGTGGCTCAATGGCAAGATATGGTGTCCTTGGACTGAAGACGGCGAGTCGTTCTGGGATACAGGAAACAGAGGTGCAACCACGCTCGGTGACAGCAACACCGTGCCATCTTCCGACACTTGGAACGGAGGGGCGGGCCAGTCGGCTCAGCTTGAATCCAAATTCGTAGGTATCGGCGGTATTTTGGGTAAACTGGCCGCAGGTAACATATTTGCAGGCAGTTATGTCAGGACAGATGGAACAAATGGCGTGTTGTCTTTCGGTCGAGAGTTTCACGGGCGTCCTACACGCTTGAAAGGGCATTGGAAATATACAAGCACGCCTATATCACATTCAAGCAGTGAATTCACGCATTTGGTAGGCCGGCCCGACACGGCAATAGTTTACGCTCTTCTCGTCAATCTGCAATCGCCGCTTGAAATAAGGACAAATCCGAGCAACAGGCAATTGGTTGACAAGAATGCCGACTATGTGATAGCCTATGGTGAGGTGACATCGGGCGAATCTATTGAGAATTGGACCGATTTTGACTTGGAATTGGAATATCGCCGAACCGATGAGGTACCTACATATCTCTTGATAGTGAGCACGTCAAGTAAATACGGAGATTATTTCACCGGCGGCGACGGCAGCATCCTTTGGCTTGATGATTTCAGCCTCGGATGGGATTATGAATGAGACCACTATAAAGAAGTTTTTAATTAAATTGAATCAAGCCGATGGTTGATGCGGAAAGCAGCGTGCAACGCAAGTATTTGTTTGGGATGACTCTTGAACAATTGCAAGAAGTCGTCCTGTCTATGGGAATGCCTCGATTCTCGGCAGGGCAGATATGCCGTTGGTTGTATGTCAAACATGCAAGTTCGATAGATGAGATGACCGATTTGTCGAAAGCAAACCGGGAGAAACTTGCGTCGGAGTATACGGTTGGCCGGTTTGAAGCAAGCACGTCGACTAAGAGTGCAGACGGTACAATCAAGTATCTTTTCACATTGCCCGACGGAAAATCGGTGGAAAGCGTGTACATCCCCGATGCCGACCGTGCCACATTGTGCATATCCACGCAGAAAGGGTGCAAGATGGGATGCCGCTTCTGCATGACAGGAAAGCAGGGTTTTCATGGGAATCTCTCGGCAAGGGAAATATTGAACCAGATATACAGTATTCCTGAATCGGAATCGCTTACAAATGTGGTTTTCATGGGGATGGGTGAGCCTCTTGACAATATAGAAGCCGTATTGCAGGCAATAAATGTGTTGACATCCAAGTGGGGGCTTGCATGGAGCCCCAAACGAATAACGGTTTCTTCAATCGGCAAAATGCCTGAGTTGAAAAGGCTTGTCGAAGAAACGTCGGTGCATGTGGCAATAAGCGTGCACTCTCCATTCCATGAAGAACGTCTCAGCTTGATGCCCGTAGAGAAGGCTTTTCCGGTGAAGAGTGTCATTGAGATGCTTTCGCACTACGATTTCAAGCATCAGCGTCGCCTTTCGGCCGAATATACCATGTGGGCCGGAGTGAACGATGATTCAGCTCATGCCGAGGCTTTGGCAAAATTGCTGAAACATACAGGTGCAAGGGTAAATTTAATCAGGTATCATTCGATTCCGGGCGTTAATTTGAAGACTTCGAGCAATGAAACTATGATTAGGTTCAGAGACCAGTTGAACAGCCATGGAATAATATGCACGATACGTCAAAGTCGCGGTGAAGACATTGCTGCCGCATGCGGAATGCTTGCCGGCAAGACTAAATGACTGTTTCCCTTGAAAAAACACGGAATTTTCATAAACCACTTTTAAATTATTTTATGCAAGGATTTCATTTTAGATTCAAGGACGAAAACAATGTATTCGTTCTTGGAATGATATTCACACTCTCGTTATTGGCGGCTGCCAATGTCCACGGGCAGGAGCCTGAAGGCTACTACGACAGCGCCGAAGGGAAAAACAAAGGTGATCTGCTTGAAGCGTTGGAATTGATTGTCGGGCCGCATTATGTGCTCGATTATGGTGATTTGTGGCAAGTATATAAAGCAAGCGATGTCACTGCCGAAGGATATATATGGGACATGTATTCAACATCCAAGTTTGACCCTGACAAGGATCGTTGCGGAAATTACTCGTATGTGGGAGATTGCTTCAATCGTGAGCATTCCATGCCTAAAAGCTGGTTTGACGACCGCAGCCCCATGTACACTGACGCATTCCATCTATATCCTACCGACGGACGGGTCAACGGACAACGCAGCAATTACCCGTTTGGAGAATGTTCCGGAGGAAACAAGTTACCGTCGCATGGAGGAGTGCAGCCGCTCGGCCGGCTTGGCAGCTCGACTTTCCCGGGATATAGCGGAACTGTGTTTGAACCCGACGATCAGTACAAAGGAGACTTTGCAAGAACTTATTTCTATATGGCGGCAGCCTACAATAGCAAGATTTCTTCATGGTCGAGCGACCAGCTTGCCGGTAATAGCTATCCGTGTTTCAGCTCATGGTCGGTCGATTTGTTGATGAAATGGCATAGAGAAGACCCTGTCAGCCAAAAGGAGATTGACCGTAATAATGTAATATACAGCTACCAACATAACAGGAATCCGTTTATCGATCATCCGGAGCTTGCCGAATATATATGGGGCAATAATGTCGATGAAGGGTGGATGCCCGACGGAGATGTCGCTCCAGTACTGGCCACTCCTGTCGATGGTGAAGTATATAATATGGGCGTGACGTCAATAGGGCGGAGCATTTCATTGGCGATAGAAATAAAAGGTTCCAACCTGAGTGAAAATCTGTCGGTGGCTATGTCGGGAAGCGAGAAGTTTAAAACCGATAAAAATTCAATTACGGCTCAAAGTGCATGTGACGGAGCAGTTCTGAATGTAACTTATTCTTCGGCAACGGCCGGCAGCGATGAGACAGTGATTTCATTTTCGAGCAGCGAGGTGGCAGTGTCAATCACGGTACAAGCCACAGCTGTTGACGGAGTGCCGGCATTGCCTGCGACAAATGTGACGAGTGATTCGTTTGTCGCCAATTGGACTTATGTCGGCGGTGCCGATAAATATACACTGTCGGTTTATTATGGTGACGGAAGTACGCCGCTTGAAGGGTATCCGGTAGCGGTCGAAGCCGAAGCCGGACATTATTCTGTAACAGGGCTGGAATATGATATGGAGTATTGTTACACGCTTGCTTACGACGACAAGGTGTCGAATATCGTCGAGGTAACTACTGCCGATGTGGAACATGTGCTTGAATTTACATTGCCGTCAGGCGGATTGAAGTTCAGCACGATTCCGGGTGAGCCTTCGGCCGAGGCGCAAGTAGGCGTTTACACGGAGTATATAATCGACCCTGTGACCGTTACCGTGACAGGAAATTTTGAATTAAGCCTTGATAAAAGCACATGGGGCAGCAGCGTTGAGGTGGATCCATCGGGTGAGAATTTTTATGTCAGGATGAGGGCGACAGAGCTTGAGGGCGACTATTCGGGTATCTTGTCGATGGCATCGGGCATGTATGAAAGTGCCGAAGTTGATGTTTACGGCACTGTGGCCGCGCTGCGCACGTTCATGGAAGACTTTGAATGGGAGAACGAGCATTCAAGTTATAACTCAGGTGTGGAGCAAGGTAACGCATGTGCGTGGAAATTGAGCGGTGTTGCCATTATCGGTTCGGGACAAGATAATCCACATGGCGAGTTGTGCGCTCGATTGGGAAAGAATGGCAATAGCGCAATAGAAATGGCCGAGGACAAGCACAACGGAGCAGGCACGCTGTCGTTCTATGCAGGCAGCTTCGGTGACGATGAGGATTGTCCGCTTGAAGTGTCTTATTCGGTCGATTCGGGAAAGAATTGGACATTGATTGGCACACCGGTGCTAACTTCGGGCGTGCTGAAGGAATATGTGTACACTCTCAACATAACAGGGAACGTGCGTCTGCGTTTCGTCCAAAAAGGTGGCAAGCGAGCCAATATCGATGACATCTCGTTGACAAATTATGTCTCATCGGTACAAGGAGTGCTTGCAGGGCAAGGCTGGGATGCATATGCCGCCGGCTCCGGACGTTTGGTTGTTGAAACGCAGAATGACGCGCATATCGAAGTCTATTCAATAAACGCCGTCAAGGTCTTTGACGCCGAAGTGGCCGGAAATAAGATTATCGACGGGTTGGAAAAAGGAATCTACATTGTCGTGTCGGGCAATGATGCAAAGAAAGTAGTAGTAAAATAAAGCGGTGGTATCATTTTACGCACATGTAATATTAATGGCATGCCGGCATTTGCCGACGTGCCATTTTTTTATTGTGTGGATGAATTGTATAGGATTGTATTGAAAAGAATCCTAAAAAAGTCGAATAAGTTTTGAATTATTGCAAATGACGGGAGAAATATGCGATGAAACATTTGCAGACATTGCTGAAACAATTACGGACATGGATGTTTACGTTAGATTTATAAATTTAACTAACCATTAATTAACCGATATATTTCAACTAAAAAATTTATTGACATGAAAAGACTATTATCTTTAGGTTTATTGTGCGCAGGTCTTTCTATTTCTGCCATGGCGCAAAGTGAGAATTTGCTTCAGAATCCCGGTTTCGAGGATACGAATTATGAGTTGTTTAAATATGAATCGATAACGGATTGTCCCGATTATGTGGCAGGATGGAATGTCATGCACGAACGCGACGATGCCGACTTCAAGCCCGGTGACTATAATAATGAAGGGTTGAGCAAATATCAGATTCGCGGCCAGATGGGGTTTTATGATGAGGATTCAGAGCAGGCAAAATCAGGCAATAAGCAATACATACGCATTTCCATTTATGAATGGCTGAAAGCAGCCGAGTGGCACGGCGACGGAGGAATGATGCAGACGGTTGACGTGGTTCCGAATCACACCTACAAGTTGTCGTTCCTGTACCGTTGCAGTGACAATGTGATTGATGCTGATGTCGTGCGCCCTTGGGTAGCTTTTCAAGAAGAAGGTACCGAGATCCAACATAAGAAAATACAGAACATGATGGATCGTGAATTATGGACCGAAAAGAGCTTTGAGTTCACTACGAGTGAAACAGCCACCAAGGCTACTGTGTGGCTCGGCTTGACAGGTCTTTCATTCTATGATTGGGGCGGCCAAATAGACATGTGGACCGATTTTGACGAAGTCGTGCTTGTCGACAATGGCCCTGTATCGGGAGTGGAAAGCACCGTTGCCGAAAATGACATACAAGTTTATGCACAAAATGGCGAAATAGTAATAACCGGGCTCGATGACGGCGAAACTGTATCCATATACAACTTGGTTGGTGAAGTTATGGCTGTTTGCCATGCAGGCGACTCTCAAGCCGTGATGCAAGTTCCCGGCCCCGGCGTGTATATAATAAAGCCTGGAAACAGTGGCGGTGCAAGGAAGGTAATTGTCAGGTGAGTTTCCATAATATAAGGATTGCATAGCGATTTTTATTGATTACCGAATGCAGCCGGGAAACCTACAGCATTTTCCCGGTTGCGTTTTTTCTCAATGATGCAATTGTGCTTCTTTGGAGCGGACGTATCTTTTAGTAAGATTATTTTATTATGAACATAAAAACTTTGATGTCAATTTGCATAGTTGCTTCGGGTGTCGCGAATGCAAGCAATGAGGTGTCCTATGTAGACTTGAACCCGAAGGATTCGCATAAAATGGTACTGAGGGTTGACGAGAAACCGTATTTCATGACAAACATACAAGTGCGTCTCGACAAGTTGCGGTATGATTGGGATTGGAACGCGTCAACGAGGGATGCCATCATAAAACAAGCTGCCGAAGATGGTTTCAACACTGTGTCTATACCGATTCATTGGCGAGAGGTCGAACCGACAAAGGATAATTTCAGCTGGGCTGTCCTTGACGAGTATATGGGCTTGTGCAAGAAATACGGGTTGAAAATGGAAATGCTGTGGTTCAGCTGGAGCAGCGGAGGCCGCATTCAGTGGCTTGACAAGAGTAACAACCTGTTGCGCACGCCCGACTATGTGTGTACTCCTCAAGGTACAAGCGAGTACACCATATTACGCACTACCGACCCGTGGACGCTTGACTGGTATGATGTGGATTTGCGCGACCGTGAGACTTATGTCTTGAGCAAAATAATGGAGCATATTGCCGAATGGGACGAAGCGGAAGGTTGTCCACATACGGTAATCGGCGTGCAGCTGGGCAACGAACCATTGGGTCATGAGCAAGATGTACCTGCAATGGACATAATCGATTATTACAATGAAGTAGGCTCGGCGGTTAAAGATTCTGAGTATTCAGTATGGACTCGATTGAACTGTGTTAATGGACGGTTTGAAGGGTATATGACAGCCAATGAGGCATTGCGTGAAAATGGCGGCACAAATATAGACATAGTCGGCATTGATGTGTACGGCACTAATCCGATAAATGTTTCGGAGATTGTTCCGTACATAGGCAAAAATTACCGTATGATAATGGAAAGCGGAGCAGAGGTCTCTGATGCCGATGTTTACCAAATGGCCGCGTTATACGGCAATACGGCATATATACATTATGACATGTGCGGTCCTGACAATCATGGACTGTATTCAAGAGACGGGAATAATGGCTTCAAGCCAAAAGGGCATGTGGAACGGGTACGCACGGTAAACAAGTTGATGAAAGGTGTGATGGCCGACCTTGCTGTAAACTCGATGGGGTATGGGCTTTTTGTTTATAACATGGAAGGGAATTCTTCGTCTCCTACCGAAAACCCTGAAGGAATAGCATTTGACCCGAAAACATCAGCATCGCAAGCTGTCAGCATCAGGCATAGTGGAACGGAAACAATACTGTTAAGTACCAAAGGTGGAGAATTCACATTTCCCGAGTCGTTGGGTGTCATAGCGGCGAGCAAGGGCTATTTTGACAGCTCAAACAACTGGGTAGATGAAGGTGGCGTGCAGTTTTCGTCCACATCTATAACCGCACCCGAAGCAACGATAATTAAAATAACGCATTCAGGAGAAGAATTCAAGAAATCCGAGGCTGTGTCGCAAGCCGAGTTTGCAACCATAGGAGATGGGGCTGAAATATCAACCGCATATTCAGGGAAAGACGGGTTTGCCTGCCATGGATATGTAAAGACCCAGGAACAAGGATTCGTTGAGTGGAACAACGTGGATGGGTTGTCCGACGGGAAAGTTGCATTGGGATTCAGATATGCTGTCGGGAACAGGGACGGAGCAGAAGTTTATGTGACGGTCAATGGCGTCGAGCAGAAAGTGAGCTTTCCTGCAACAGGCGGATTTGACACATTCAAGGAGAGATACATTCCTGTGACACTCGATGCCGGAACGACAAACACAATAAGGCTGCAAGCCACGGGGACGAGGATATATGTAGACGAGATGCAAGTTTTTGCCGACGATGGCTCTTTTTCGGGCGTAAATGCCGTGGATGTGCATCCCGGCAGCCTGTCGGTCTATCCTAATCCGGCAAAAGATGTCTTGCAGCTGTCTACGAGCGCAGGCTCCGGGTCGACTGAGGTGATTATTTGTGATTTGTCGGGAAACAAGGTCTTGACAGACACTAATACAGGTGGAACAATCGATGTCTCCGAATTGCAAAATGGTTATTATGTTATAAATGCCGATGGGGAATCGGCTTTATTCTTGAAACAATAATGTCTGAGCGGGTTTATTGAGAAATGTCATTTTATGCCGGCCATGTTTTCTGTGGACGGCATATTTTTTTATTATTAACGTGGCGCGGATTGATAAAATTGTTACATTTGCTATTGGTACAGGAGTTTATGCCTGCTGTGGGGATGATCGCCATGTAAATGACACGAAATAATTATCTTTTATTATGAAAAAAATATTGTTGGCTGCATGTATGTCTACGATTTACATGTTTGCAATGTCGCAAGAGTCTCTGTGGGGAAGCGCAACAGTCGTGTCTCCCGAAATACATGAAGACAATACGGTCACATTCCGGCTTTTTGCTCCCGAAGCCGCTAAAGTGGAAGTGACGGGGGATTTCCTTCCAGAGCGGAGTGTGGATACTCCGAATGGTAAAATGACTATGAAAGGTGTAGCTGCAATGAGCAAAGACTCGGCCGGCGTGTGGACATATACTTCAGACGCGCTTGCATCCGAATTGTACAATTATAACTTCATAGTTGATAGATTGCAGATAACCGACCCGTCAAATGTTTATCAGGTGCGCGACGTAGCAAGCGTGATGAACGTATTTTTAATCGATGGAGGTAAAGCCGATTTGTATAAGGTGAACGTAGTGCCGCATGGCACTGTCTCAAAAGTGTGGTATGATTCTCCGACTCTTGGGATGAAGAGAAGGATGACGGTTTACACGCCTGCCGGATATGAAGATTCTACCGACAGATATCCTGTGTTGTACCTGTTACATGGAATGGGCGGAGACGAGGAGGCATGGAGCACGCTGGGGCGTGCAACGCAAATCCTTGACAATCTCATTGCGCAAGGCAAGGCTAAGCCAATGATTGTTGTCATGCCAAACGGCAATGCCATACAGGAGGCTGCGCCCGGGGAGAGCCGTGATGGGTTCAAAGCTCCGACGATGCAGCTTGCTAAAACGATGGAGGGATCGTTTGAAACGGCATTTCCCGACATTGTGCCTTATATCGACTCCCATTATCGTACTGTTGCCGACAAACAGCACAGGGCTATTGCCGGGTTGTCGATGGGAGGATTCCATTCATTGCACATAAGCCGTCTCAACCCCGACATGTTTGATTATGTAGGGTTGTTTTCGGCTGCCATCCTTCCCGATCAAGGCAGTTTAAACGGAATATATGCCAATTTTGAAGAAACGCTGAAAGTACAGTTTGGCAAAAGACCGGCATTGTATTGGATAGCCATAGGGAAAAGTGATTTTCTGTACAAAGCTAATGTGGAATTTCGCCATTTGCTTGATTCGGCAGGAATCAAGTATGTATATCACGAGAGCGAGGGCGGCCATATATGGCGCAACTGGCGCGATTATTTGTCGGAATATGTCCCAATGTTATTTGTCGATGCCGAATAGTCGCGGTTTTAGCCAATATAAATACTTAATATTGCCGAATAGTGCATAAATGAAAAGCAAATAGCTATTGTTCACATTTTTATGGTTCTTTTTTTATAACTTTGGATAAGATTGGATTGGTTTCGGCAATGCCAAAACTTTTCGCTATCGTTGAGAATAATTATTTTATAAGTTGATTAATCTGTCTAAACTTGATTTATATGTCTAAAGAGTATTCAGTGGGTAAGTCGTCAAAAAATGACATTGTTATAAACGACACCGATAATTTAGTTTCGAGGGAGCACGCTAAGATCATAGTGCAAAGCAATGGCGAGATTTACATAAAGGATTTGAATTCGACCAATGGTACCTATATCAACGGGAAACGTATAAAAGATACCATGCGCATATATCCTAATGACGACATAAGGCTTGCAAAGACTCCGTTGACATGGAAACAGATAAATGACGTTCAGAATAAGAAACCCGAGGCAGCCGGTGGTGGAACAAAAGTTGTCGGCGGAGGCAATAATGTGCAGTTGCCTTCAGGCGTGGTTGAAAAGTTCACGATAGGCCGCAGCAGCGACAATGACATCGTCGTCAATAGCGGCACGGTGAGTTCGCATCATGCAATTCTGGTAAAGAAGTCCACGGGCGAGGTTGTCATCATTGACAATAATTCCACAAATGGCACTTATGTTAATGGCAACCGCGTCTCAACGGCAGTGTTGCATCCGGGCGACAGCGTAATGCTTGCCAAGAGCTATCCTGTGGATTGGTCAAAATACATAAAAGCAACAGGAGGAACAAACAAGAGCATAATAATAGCCATCATTGCCGCGGCAGTGCTTGTATTGGGCTTTGTAGCTTATAAGTTCATCCCTTGGTCGGGTGATGGTGATGTGATAGAACAGAAGAAGCCGTTGACCGCAACCGAAGTGTATGAAAAATACAAGCGAAGCGTAGGCTTGATAGTGGGATTCTACTATTTTGAAGTTTCGGCAAAAGGTGATGTGATAGCCAATGTCTCGATGGATGACAACGGAAATTGGGTGGAATATGACGGGTCAAATCCGATTTTCTACACGGGCACGGGATTCTTCGTGTCTAATGACGGTAAGATTGCGACCAACAGGCATGTGGCAGTCCCTTGGACCGAAGAAGAATGCGAGACGATAAAATCAATGTACCAGCAGTTTATTGCCGACGCGTCGTTGCAAGACCATGATTCTTATGTGGCATTGCAACCGCTGATTGGCGATGTTAAGGTCACAGGCAAATTGGCGAAGATAGGCATCTTGTTGAACGATTCACATGTCAACAACGTGTATACTGATGCAATAGGTTGCACCTACTTGCGCGACAGCGGTGACCCTGACATAGACGTGGGACTGCTCCAGACCAACAACAAGCAATTGCCGGCCGGCGTAAGCACATACATCAACGTGGATGCCCATGCTGCCGACAACGTTAAGATAGGCTCGAAGATGTACACGATGGGATTCCCGTTGGGAATAGACGTGGCCCTTACCGACATCGGCATCGAAGCTCGTATGCATAGCGGCGAGATAACTCAGGCGCAGGGCGACGTGAGCTTCGGCCACAACGCTACGATTCAGCATGGAGCAAGCGGCTCACCTATTTTTGACGAATATGGCACGCTGATAGGAGTTGTCAATGCAGGCTGGATGATAGGCGGCTCGCAGCAGGGCTTGAACATGGGTATCTGGGTAAAGCACTTGGCTGCATTGTTGCAATAAATTGAATTTTAATAGTAATAATTTAAAGATAAAGTATTATGGCAAAGAGAACATGCGAGCATGGTCATATATATGACTCAAGTATTTATGGAGACAAGTGCCCGTTCTGTCCGGGTGGTGAGAAAACTATTTTTGAACAGAACGGCGGTGGCCGCACAGTAGTAAATGACGGTGGGAATGGGCCAAAATATGAAGATGACGGCACATCTACCTCTACGACAACAGGGAAGACCGAAGTGTACGAAGGTGGCGACATGGGTGGTGGCACAAAGATAATTTCAAAAGATGCCGGAGGCCATACCAAAACATCCAATAACCGCCGGTTGATGGGATTCCTTGTTTCATACAGGACTCCAAACGGGGAGGCATTCAATATCTACGAAGGGCGCAACTCGGTGGGCAGCGACCCTCGCAGCGACATACGCATAGCCGTGGACGGTGTTTCAAGGACGCACTTGACAATCTTGTGCAGGCCGTTTGACCATAAATTCATTTTGAAAGACGAGTTGTCGACCAACGGCACGTTTGTCAATGGAGAATTCACGAGCGATTCGAGAGAATTGAAGGATCATGATGTCATAAAGATAGGTGGAGCAACGTTGGTGTTCATCGCCATACCTCAAATTATCTGATGAATGATGGAAGAAAAGGCTAATGATTATTGCCTCGTCGGCAGTTGTACCGACGTGGGGCGCGTGCGCAAGGCAAACGAGGACAGCATGGACTGGTTTGACTGCGACACCGGCCGCGTGGTTGTCGTGTGCGACGGCATGGGTGGCCATGTCGGCGGCCAAGTGGCCTCGCAGACTGCAATCAAGGCCATTCGCGATTTTTTGACCGTAAACACGTTTGATTCACCAGATGAAGCCATAACGAATGCAATCATCACAGCCAATCAAGCCATATTGCAGGAAGCGCAGAAAAGGCCTGAACTGACCGGGATGGGTTCGACATGTGTCATGCTCATCATCAAGGACGGCGTAGTATATTACGGGCATGTGGGCGACAGCCGTATTTATTTTGTGGCCAATCACCGCATAGTGCAGTTGACAAAGGACCAGTCTTATGTCCAGACGCTTGTGGATGCCGGAGTCATTTCACAAAGTGATGCCGAGCGTCATCCGCGCAAGAATGAGATAACCAATGCTTTGGGATTGGCCGGCATGACACCGCCCATCGTGTGCGACACGCCGATACTTCCCGAGGCCGGCAATTGCTTCGTCTTGTGTTCCGACGGGTTGTCGGGGATGATTTCCGACAATCAAATCGAGCATATCGTGAGTCGTCACGATGTGGACATTGCCAAGCGTGCGGCCGATCTTGTCGCCAAGGCAAATGAAGCCGGCGGCAAGGACAATATAACTGTGCAATTGGTGGAATTTACTGTTACTGTGGAAGATTCAGCAGAGCCAGCTGTGACCGGCGGCGGCAAGTCTCCCAATCCAACGCCCGACAAGAAAAAGTTGCTGCTGATAGGCGGCATAGCATTGGTGCTGATAATCGCCGTCATCGTGGCGTTGTCGAAAGGTAGTGGCAATGATGATTCAAAGGACGGAAAAGACTCTATCAATAGCGACACGGTCAGAAGCGTGATAGGCAGCGTCGTGTCGCAGATCAAGTTTGATATGGCTAATGGTGGCGGCTTTGACACGCTGAACACTGCTATAATAGAAGGCGACCGCGTTGAATGGAGCAAGAGTGCCAATAACAGGCTTGAAGTAAACCTTGCTTCGGTTGTCGGACCGGAATATAAGGCTACCGACAAGTTTGTCATTGACTCAAAGTATGCCAAAAAAGTGAAATTCAGCGGAATGTCGGCCGACAATAAATTTGTCGTATATTTTGAGGTGTCAGACAAGAAATTGAACAATTTCGTAGTCCACTTGACGACATCGGGACATTATTACACGTTTGACATTACAATACCTGAACGGGCTAAGGCAAGAAACAGTGACGGAGGAGTCCCCAATGGCGATGCCATAGTCCCTAAGCAGGCTCCTGCTCCTGCTCCCGAAATAACAGTGCCTGAAACTCCAAAAGATACTCCAAAGGTGGATAACGACAAGCAGAAAGTGGAGGTGCAGCCGGAGGGAGAGCAACCTTCTGAAGGGGAAGACCCTAAAGCCAAAGACGTAGATCCCGGTAACGGCTCTGATGCTCCTGATACGCATTTTGCCTGATTATTCAATCGACGTGCTATGTTTAAATTGTCAATATATGATGTCGAGGAGAAACCCATAGGGCAGGGTGGAATGGGAACCGTCTACCGAGGGTATGACCGGTTGGGCAATAAAGTCGCCATTAAGGAGATGCGACCAGAGCTAATGGCCGACAGCGACTTGTGCCGCAGATTCAAAAGGGAGATAGACATCTTGAGCGAGCTCGACAATAAGAACATTGTCAACATGCTGGCCTCCTTTGAAGAGAACAACAGGTTGTACATCGTCATGGAGTTCCTCGACGGCATCACCCTGCAAGAATATGTGCGCACACGGGGACCTATGAAGGAACAGGAGGCAGTAGACTGCATGTGCCAGATTCTTGACGGGCTTGCTGATGTGCACAAGCACGGCTTCGTGCATCGCGACATCAAGCCAAGCAACATAATGCTGTGCAACGACGGTACGGTGAAGCTTCTCGACTTCGGTATAGCCAAGGACTTGAACGGGGAAGGCACCATAGGCGAACTTGTCATAGGCACAAGCGGCTACATGAGTCCGGAGCAGGCCGAGGGCTACAGCATCAACCATCTGTCTGATATATATTCGCTCGGATGCGTGCTGTATTACATGCTGGTGGGCGAACACGCGGTGCAAGAGCAGTCAAATAATAACGCGACCATGATTGCCGTCATAAAGACTGTGATACCACAGGTGAAAATGAAACGTCCAGACGTGTCCGACCGAATCAATGACGTGGTTGCAAAGGCTTTGAATAAGAACATGCAGCGTCGTTTCCAGTCGTGCAGTGAATTCAAGCGTGCGCTTACCGGGGCATCGGGTACCGACATCCATGTGGGCAGTGGCAGCACCAGCTCTTATACTGTTTCGGTAGGACGATCGGGATGCGACATCAATGTCAACGACCCGGCCAACAGGGTGAGCCGTCATCATGCCGATGTGATATGGAATCCCACCATTACCGGTCCTAATTACAAATATATCGATTGCAGCACGAACGGGACGAAAATCAACGGTATAGTTGTACACAACGAGTCTTTCTGTTTCTATGGGCATGAAAATATCGACATATTGCTTGCAGGCAATGTAAGGCTTGACTGGCAGACTGTGGTGGCGGCGTTGAATCGTAAAAAGAATCAAGGTGTTATGAAAGACCCCGGAAGCGGCAAAAAGGAATGGGACAATGGAATGGATACCATTGGCAGCGACCAGTTGCCGGTGCTGATGTCGGTACTGTCATTTTTGATTCCTATTGTAGGGTGGGCCATATATTTCAACGACAAATCTCGCTACCAGGTGAGGGCGCGGAATGCCAACTTGCTTGCTTGCATAGGCATCGTGACATGGATTATAATTGTATTGTTAATAATATAAAATGTCGAAATAATGAAAAAGATTACGATAGGACGTAGCAGCTCGTGCGACCTGATAGTGTCGGGCAGTGCCGTAAGCCGGCATCATGCCACTCTGACCTATAATAACGGGAGCTACGTCTATGAAGATACGAGCAGCAACGGGAGCAACATTGGCGGAGTTATGTACCGCTGCCAGCGTGTTGTGATAGCTCCGGGGACGCAAGTGCTGCTCGGCAACGAAGTGCCACTGCCCTGGGACAGGGTTTACATGATGATGAATGGCGGCGGAGGCTCGGTAAATGAAGCTGAAACTGTGTTCAAGAACAATGGGAATGTGCCTCAATACGGCGGCGGGGCTTATTATTCGCCACAACCGGTGCCCGTCAACGACTCACTTGGGGCTGGCTGGGCGATTCTTGCCGTTATCATACCTTTGATAGGGATAATAATGTACTTCGTATGGAAGGATACCACTCCGAAGCGTGCAAATTTGATACTTACGATAGCTTTGGTTATCATAGGCTTGAACGTCTTAAGCTTCTTTATTATGCTTGCTGCGTACTGACACAAGGTTGAAACAATAAAAAGACTATTAGACAATGAGTAGCTTGATAGGAAAAAAAATATTGAATTATGAGATTGTCTCCCTTATAGGCAAGGGTGGTATGGGTACTGTTTACCTCGGTGTAAACAAGAGCATAGGCCAGAAAGTGGCAATCAAGGTGCTTAATGAAGAACTTGTCGGAAGCCAGATGGTGCGCGACAGGATGAAGAAAGAGGCACAGACTTTGTTGCTGCTCGACCATCCGGGAATTGTGAAATTGCTGAATTACGTGGAACAGGACGACAACGTGTTCCTCATCATGGAATATGTCGAGGGCGAGTCGTTGCAGGAGTTCCTAACCGAAACCAACGGGCTCATAGTGGAACAAAGGTCTTATGGCTTCATACGCGAGATACTGGAGGCGTTTGAATATGCCCACGAGCACAATGTGATTCATCGTGACATCAAGCCAGCCAACATATTCATCACAAAGGACAATCGCATAAAGGTGCTCGATTTCGGTATTGCGCACCTTGTTAACGAGTCAAACGACAGTGAGAAAGGCTGGCTCGTGGGTACGCCGGCATACATGAGTCCCGAACAAGTGAATTGCGAGGAACTCGACCGCCGTTCGGATATATATTCGCTCGGTGTGCTTATACATACAATGCTTACAGGGAAAGTGCCGTATGACTCCACGACGATGAGCGACACAGAGATTAAGGATCTTGTGGTGAACAAGCCTTTGCCGAGGATGAAGGAATATTATCCTTATATTTCGGACAAGATGCAGAAAATCGTGGACAAGGCCACTGCCAAGGACCGTGAGAAGCGTTATGACAGTTGCAAGGTCATGCTGGCCGACATTAAGGCGGTATTGGCTCCCGAGCCGACATGGAAGTATCTGAAATATGTCGTGGCCACCGTATTGGTGATAGCATGCGGCGTTGGCATATGGGCTTGGACTTATTACAGGGAATCGACATCTTATTACAAGGATATCGTTGAGCGCTGGGGCGTATATGAAGGCGTGGGCGAGTTGAGCTCGGGCGACGTGAGCCACAGTAACAGCATGTACCGCATCATCGAGTCGGAAGGCAAGGTGAGACGTGTTTCTTATGTGAATAGTTTCGGAAAGCTCATCGATGACGGCGAGTCGGAACACATAGGCCGTCCGACCGATGCTTATTATTACTATCGCGACAATGGCAATGTCGATTTTGTGGTCTACAAGGATCGTAGCGGCAAGTCGTTGTACAAGATGAAATATGAGGAGAAGGACGGCAAGATAAACATGGCCGTATTCCAGTATGACGACAAGTACAACACCGAGCGTTGCTTGCCAAAGTCGCTTGTCGGATATTTTGATTTTGCCAACGAAACCGAGGACAAAGGTCGCGTGTCGAGGTATTTCTACACGTTCGACGAGAATGGTTTTGTCACCAAGTTGCGTTACGGCGACCGTTTCAATCAAGAAGTGGGCGATGCCAACAACATATATGGAATCGTTTACACTCGCGACGCCAAGGGCCGAGTCCTTACGTTGCAATACATAAACGAAAATGAAGAACCGCAATCCACTTCGTGGGGCTTGAGCTTGAAAAAGTTCAAATATGATGGGAATGACAATTGGATTGAGACTTCATACTTTGGTGTCGATGGTTCTCCTGTCATGGACGATAGCGACGGTACATTCATATATTCGCTTGAATATGACGAATATGGCAATATCGTGAAGGCACTGCATCGCGGCCCGACAGGAGAATTGATGATGACCCAGAAGCAGGGCATTGCAGGAGTGATGCGCGAATATGACGAGCATGGCTTGATAACAAGGGCTTTCAACCTTGACGTGACTGGCGAGCCTTATTACCAAGGCGCAAGTTGCGGTTGTTCTTATGAATATGACGAAAATGGCTACCTGACGGTATCTAACAGCATCGACAAGGACGGAAACTTGGTACCCGGCATGGACGGGACTGTGACCCTGCGTTTCACAAACGATGAGCATGGCGACCCGCTTAAAGTCGAATATCTTGACTTGAAAGGGCAGTTGATGGCTTCGAGCTATGGTTATGCGGCAATCGAACAGCGGTATGATTCGGTGGGCAATGTAATAGAGACTCGTTACATATCGGCCGACGGCAAGCCGTTTTATAGCCAAGGCATATATTCAAAGACAAAATACTGGTACACCGACAAGAACAAGACCTTGAAGACTGTATATTACAAGGATGACCAGCCATGCCTGAACGAGACGGGAGTTGCATGCTATCTGTATGAATATGACGTCAAAGGTAATATGGTGAGCTTATCCTTCTATGCCGATGAAGAAGGGTCAAAGCCTGTAATGGACAAATGGGGGCGTAGCCGCATCACATACAAGTACAACGAATCCGGGCAGACCCTTGAGCAAAAGAGCTTTGACACAAATGGCGATCCATGCAACGATGATGACGGTTATAGCACGATAGCATACACTTACGATAAGAACGGCAACATGTTGAGCCGCAGGTTTTATGATAAGAACGGAAGCCTTGTCATTTCCCGTTCGGACGAAGTGGCCGGCGAGAATTACAAATATGATGCTCATTCCAATATTGTTGAGATTCAATATGTCGGAGCCGATGGTAAATTGATGCCTAACCTTGTTGTCGTCCGCTATGAATATGACAAGTATTCCAACCAGACGGAGATGGCATTCTTCAACATCGACGGAACCAAGACTACCAACACTAAGAACTACCACATGGTGGAGTACAAGTACAACGAGTTGAGGAAAGTCATCGAAGAGCGTTATTGTGACATGAGCGGCAATCTTGTGGAAATAGCCGGCACCGAGTATTCGATACGCAAAGCCAAGTATGACGCATTTGGAAACATCATTGAGCAAACTTTCTGGAAAGACGACAAGCTTCCCGGAAAAGATGAAAACGGTGCTTTCAAGCGTGTACAAGACCGGGACAGTCAAGGCCGCATCGTGAGGGAAATAAACTACGACGCTTCGGGCAATCCGGTGCTGATGAGCGGAAGCGCATGTGAAGCCAAGGTTACATACGACAACCGTGGTAACATTATCGAGTTTTTCTATTGCGACGGGAACGGGAATCTTGCTTTAAGCGAGTATGGATATGCAGTGCAAAGGAATGATTATGACGAGCGCAACAACGTAACCGAGATACGTTATTACAATGAAAAAGATGTGTTGTTGCCTACGGGAGTGGCAATAGAGCGGTATGCCTACAATCAATATGGCAACGAGGTGTCTTGTACTTTCCATGATGCTCAAGGAAATCCCGTAATTGGAGCCGGCGGCTATTTCAAGAGGGAAAGTGTCTATGACGAGTCCAACCCAAACTTGCTGGTTGAACGTAAGTACTATGATACTACAGGCAAATTGATTTCATCAGAGAATTTATTGACCGGAGAAAAGAAGAACGCACAACCGGACGTGCCTGTATCTGCATCACCCAGTCCCGAAGATGCTCCTCTTGCAACCAACCAATGGCGTAAATTCTGGCGCGAGGCCGCCGCAAATTGCCCGATGGATTTTGGAAACGGAGTGGAAATAACATCTATCAGTGTCGGCTCATCGTCACTGCAGGTGAAGATTAAATTGCTTGATGAGTCAAAATATGATTTCTCGGATGAAGATATGAGTTTTTATCGTAAATGGGTTTCTGACTTCAAGTCCACAATGAAAAAAGAGGCCGAGATGCCTAAATCAGTCCGATTCACCGTTGTCATGCTTGACAAAGCCGGCAGGGAGCTGTTCAGATCATGATGCAGCAGCCTTGATAATTGCATATAAATAGCTGAATCAGATATTTCCGGCGATGTTGGTTATAAGTTGAGCAATGTCGCCGGAAAGTTTTATTATAATGTTAAAATTGAAGAGTTGTAAAAATATTCATCTGTCATGTTGCGTGCAACAACGGGAAAATGATGTATTTTTGTTCAGTTTTTGCAAGTGGGAAAATAGTATTAATAAAAAATATCACATAAAAACAATTACGTCATGAAAGGAAAAACATTGTTACTGTGCTTGGCAATCGGAATAATGCCGGCAATGGCAGAACAAAAGGCTTCGGAAGAAAATAGTGTGTCATTCAAGGAAAATGCTTTTGTCTCTTTGGGAATGGGACATAATTGGGCGTGGAGCAAAGGGCATGGTAATGGATTTGCCGGTCGCTTGGATGCCGGTTCATGGTTTAACAATACATCCGGTATCCGCTTGAAGATGAATGTGGGCAAGCGTGAGTTCGACAGCTATTTCTCAGGAGGATATTATTCAATCGGAGTAGATTACATGTACAATCTGCTTGAACTATTCAAAGGCGATTATACCGAGAACCGTTTTTCGATGAATTTTGCAATAGGCGCGTCCTATTATCGCATATTTGAGAGCGACAAGCAAAATCGTCCGGCCATAGATGCTGCAATCAACGTCGGTTATAATTTCTCACCGCATTGGGGTATTTTCGGTGAAATATCGGCAGTGGGCATGCAATATAGGGAAGATGATGACAGCAAAGTAGGGGTTGGTTGTGATTTGGCTTTTGGATTGAGATATTATTTCAGTGGATGCAATCGCAGCAGCAAGCCGATTCAAGTCGTACATGAAAGACGATCGGATAATAAAAGGATTGAAATAATGGGTCAAGAGATTGAACGTCTTAACAACGAGGTGAATCAATTGCGCAAGGCCGTTGAGGAGAGCCGTGAGAATGTGCCCGAAGATGGCGGCAATGTAATGATAGCTCCTGTTGATGAGGGCAGCTCGATCGACATCTTTTTTGAAGAGTTCAGTACTTTCCTTGGAGAAGACCAACGCAGCAAGATTGCAGCCATAGGCGAGTGGTTGAGGAACAACTCATTCAAAGTGCGCATTGTGGCTTTTAGCGACAATGTGAAAGATGCTGTCATCGATGAAACTTTGCGCAAAGGCCGAACAAAGGCCATAATGGATGAATTGACAGGTAAATATGGCATTGCGCAAGGTCGCATATCGGTGGTGAATGCCGAAGAACTCGGATATAAGAACCTGACAGGATGCAATGCCAAAATCATGTTTTTGGAGCCGGGGAAATAAAATAGATACAAGAATCTGATGAAATTATAAGATGGGTCTTCAACGTTTTTTGGCAAGTCGTGCCGGGAAGCGATTTTACAATATCGCTTATTGCTGGGGCGCATGTCTTGTGATCCTCGGCGCCGTGTTTAAGATAGCGCACATGCCCTATGATAACATATTCTTGATGATAGGCCTTTTTACCGAGGTGTTCATATTCTTCATTTCTGGATTTGATGTGCCTGCAAGCGAATACAAGTGGGAAAATGTGTTTCCGCAGCTCAAGTCGGGAAAGGATGGTGACGCTATTCATGAAATAGGCATGCCCGACCCCGACGGCGTGCTGGCCGGAAGATATGTCGAGCAAATGCAACGGCTCGAGGATAACATTAAGAAACTCAATTCGGCTTATGAAGCGCAAATCAGGAACTTTGAGGGGTGTTCGCATGTCATAAACACTGAGGTGTTCTCCGACTTGGAGGCCGAGACGATAAAACTTACGGCTCAGGTCAAGCAACTCAACAGCCAGTATGAACGCATGCTTGAGGCTTTTAATGTGAAAGATGCCGGAAAGGTTAAAAAGTAAAGCAATATATGTCGAAATACACAATGCCTCCACGACAGAAGATGATAAATCTTCTGTATGTGATACTTATAGCCATGCTTGCGATAAACGTGTCGTCGGATGTGCTTGAGGGATATAAGCTGATGGATAAGGAGTTTGAGGCTCGGATAAACAAAACAAAGGCTTATGTGGATACCTTGAGGATGCAGATGGCCGGAAACCATGCTTTGGTTGAAGCGTCGACCGATATCGAAGCTCGGACATCCGCGATTTTGTGCATGATTGACAGCTTGCGCGAAGCCGTTGCCAAATATGCCGACAAGGATGATTACAAACCGGGTGAATTGAAGGCGATTGACGACCTTAATGCTGTTCCCGGCGTGTTCCTTTCGGCTACTAATGGAGCCGGGAAGGATTTCCATATGGCACTTTCATCCTATCGCGACGCCATGGTGGCTTATGTTGCCGATTCGGCTCGTCGTGATTATGCTTCGTCGTTTCTGCCATTGACAAGCAGCATTAAGGGCATGTCGTGGGAACGTGAAACGTTTTCTTATTTGTCGGCCATAGGGGGTGTAATGATACTTAACAGGCTCGAAGAGGCTGTGTTGATGACATCGGTCGAGGCTTATGAATCGCTGTTGCTTCAAGGCGGTGGCGGTGCAGGGCACTATGTGTTGATAAACGAGAATCAAAGGGTGGTTGACGACAACGGACTGTTTGATGTCCCTGTGGTGCTTGTTTCTCCATCGGTAACCAATACATTGTATGGTGGCATTACCAATGAGTTGAACATATTCTGCGCAGGCATCCCGTTGGACGAGTTGATATTTACTGCTTCGGGTGGGACTGTGTCGCGTGACGGAGGAATGTGCTTGATAACTCCGGGTGACGGGCAAAAAGCAATGACCCTTAAAATAGATTGCATGAAGGAAGGCCGCAAGGTGCATCTGTGCGATTACAATTATATAATAAAGCCATTGCCCGACCCCTCGCCGTTTTTGAGTTACAGAGGAACTGATGGCAGGGTATATCGCTATTATGGCGGTGTGCCAATCAGTAAAAACGATTTGCAAAATATCATCGCGGTCGGGGCTGAATTAAACGAGGGGCCTGAAATGAAGTTTGTCGTGCGCAGCTTTGATACTGTGTCGATAAAAAGCGGTAAAGATGGTGAAATAACATCCCTTCATTCATCTACCGGCAAATTGACGGCAGAACAGAAACGCCAGATAGATAATCTGTCGAGCGGAGACAAGTTCTATATAACGTCGATAGTAGTAGAGTCGGAAGGTGGTGGAAAGAAGCAGGTTTCTCCGATAAACATGGTTGTTTTTTAACACATCATATTATATGACAGTCGGGAATTAAAATCTGTCATGCGCTGAAACAGGCGCGCATTCACTTGATGCGCGCCTGTTTTTTATGTTGTTATAAACTTCTTATTGTCAAAAAATGTTATATATTTGCATGTATAATAGTCAGTGTAATGGCTGGGTGTTATTGGTTGTTGTTACGAAATGTAATTTTATCATGAAGGCAATTCGTTATACACATGAGTGGATTAATGGTTTCTGAAAAGAGGTGAAGTCTTACATTTTGGTCTTTGTGAAGTTTCGTGTAACATAAGGATTGAAAATTTATATTAAACTTAGTGTTATATTATGAAAAGAAAATTAGGATTATTGTCATTGGTTATTTTGGTTGGCTCCCTGTGTTCAATGGCGAGCGCGGCCGAGCTTGACAGCAAGCAACTGGCGTTCCGTTCCGAAATTATGAGTTTCTTGCGTGAAGAGGGCTTTTCGCCGAGAATCGACACTTCGGATGAGTCTGTCGAATTTAAGAAGGAAGGGCACTCATATTGGATTTATGTCGGGGAAAGCTCTCCATATTATATTACCGTCCAGCGTGCAGGCATTTCGGTGAGCGATGATGAGAAGGCTTCGGCAATCCTTGCGGCAAACGAGTGCAACGCGACGAAAAAAGCCGCTAAGGTTTATGTGGCATCCAACAACAGTGTGTGTTTCGTGGTCGAGTCGTTCACTCGTTCGGCCGAGGATTTCAAGTATGTTTATTACCGCACGATGCGCGTGCTTGATGCCGCATTCGAGCAATTCCAAGAAGAGTTCAACGCCTGGGAAGGTAGTGGTTCGAGTTCTTCAGCTTCTTTGTCGATTTCTAATGTGGAACTTGCCAATGTCGATATTAACGGTAAAATCATAACCGATTATGGCAAGACATTGTATGATTTCAATTCTCGTTATACGAAGCCGAAAATCACAATTACTGCGTCAAGAGCCGGAACATATACGATATATGTCAAGCACATCACTCCTACGGGATTGTCGACAGGTGAAGGATCCCCAAGCGGTTATTCATATTCCGATGATGTGGAGTTGGTTCAAGGTGAAAATGTGGTAACTTTGTCGGGCTGGGGTAGCAACAATCCTCCCAAGTGGTCGATGGGCGATTACCGCATGGAATTTTATTGCAATGGTGAGTTGCTGTACACCAAGTATTATACGATATATTGAAAAAAATTAAGGATGAAATGTAACCGGGCTGTGTGGGCTTTTGCTGCACAGCCCGGTTCGTTTTGGTGAAAAGAGTTGCAATCCGTTGCATGTCAAAAAAAATGTGTAACTTAGCACACTATTTTGATGTACTCTGTCCCGAAGAATGCGAGGCAGGGCTTAATTAATTGGTATATAATGGCAAACGATAAATTGATAAGGGTTGGCATCACCCAAGGGGATACCAACGGCATTGGTTATGAAGTGATATTGAAAACACTTTCAGAGCCTCAAATCTTGGAATTGTTCACTCCTGTGGTATATGGCTCATCTAAAGTTGCAGCGTTCCATCGCAAGGCTAATGGATTGCAACCGGTACAGTTCAACTGTGTCGATAATGCCATACACGCCAAGGATGGTGTGTGCAACCTTGTGGAAGTCGTGTCGGACGAATTGAAAGTGGAACTTGGCGTTGAAAGCGAGGCGGCGGGCAAAGCCGCGTTCACTGCACTGGAATGCGCTGTGTCGGATTTGCGCAACGGGTTGATCGACGTGCTTGTGACAGCTCCGATTGACAAGAATACGATACAAAGCGACAGTTTCCACTTCCCGGGACATACCGAGTATCTTGAATCATCGATTGGCGATGGGGCTAAGTCGTTAATGATTCTTTTCAACGAGAAGATTCGCGTGGCACTTGTGACCACCCATCTGCCAGTGTCGAAGATTGCCGAGTCGATAACCAAGGAGAGCATAGTAGAAAAACTTGAAATATTCAATGAATCCTTGAAAAAGGATTTCGGCATAGAATATCCGCGCATAGCCGTGTTGTCGTTGAATCCTCATGCCGGCGACGGTGGACTACTTGGCATCGAAGAGAAGGAAATAATAACGCCGGCCATCAACGAGGCTTATGACAAGAAGATTTGTTGCTTCGGGCCTTATGCTGCCGACGGATTCTTCGGCAGCGGCAGTTTCTCGAAATTTGACGGTGTCCTTGCCATGTACCACGATCAAGGATTGGCTCCGTTCAAGACCATTGCAATGGAAGGCGGCGTTAATTTCACTGCCGGCTTGCCTTTTGTAAGGACTTCGCCCGATCATGGTACCGGCTATGACATTGCCGGAAAGAATCTTGCAAATCCCGATTCATTCAGAACCGCGATATACAACGCGGTGGATATATTACGCAACAGGTGCCGGTATGAAGAGATTCATGCAAACCCGTTGCGGAAGCAGTATTTTGACAAAAGTAACGACAACGTCGTGCTTGACTTGACAAAAGATGATGATGAAACTACTGCATAGGGAATTGTCGCGTGTCGCGTAATGATGTTGGAAAATTTGTTTATCAAGTAAACACGATAATATGAATTATGCTATAATTGCTGCCGGCGAGGGGTCTCGTCTGGTTCAAGAGGGGATAAAAAAGCCGAAACCTCTTGTGGAGCTTAACGGAGAGCCTATGATAGGACGTCTCATAAAAATATTCACACGGTGCAATGCCGAGAGTGTCAGTGTAATCGTAAACGCCGAGATGACTGAAGTGAGGCAGTATCTTGAATCGCTCAACATTGGAATACCTTTGAATCTGGTGGTGAAGTCAACTCCGAGTTCCATGCATAGTTTTTTTGAATTGAGCAGGGTCATGCCGCATGGGAAGTTCTGCCTTACAACAGTGGACACTATTTTCAGGGAAAATGATTTTGCCGGATATATTAATGCTTATGAGTCCATTGTAGATGGCAGTTGCGATGGCATGATGGCAGTTACTCCTTTTGTCGATGATGAGAAGCCCCTTTATGTAGGAGTCGATGATGACATGTGGGTGAAGGGATTCTATGATGAACGTCAGGAAGACAGCCGGTTTATATCGGGTGGAGTGTATGCTCTTGGCGACAACGCCGTCAAGGTGCTGGAAGAGTGCATGGCAAATGGTGTGTCGCGCATGCGTAATTTCCAGCGTGCAATGATTGTGTCGGGATTGAAACTGAAGGCTTATTCAATAGATAAGATTGTCGATGTTGATCATGCCGGGGATATTGCCACTGCCGAGGCTTTCATTAAAGGATGATACATGCAGCGGGTGTGTATATATGATTTTAGTCTTAGAAAAATATATTGAAGATAGACATGGCTGATATAGAAATTGCCGGCATAATGCGTGCCGGTGCATATTCTCCCAACCACATAGGCAATGATGCCGCAATATTCAATGCAACAGCCGAGCAGCTGAGAAAGCGTGGGTATGCGGTGAATGTGTATAGTGAAGACCAGTTTAACACGTCGGGAGTGGCTGAGCCGGTGGTGCTTAACATGTGCCGCGAGCGTAAATCGATTGACAAGCTCCAAAAGTTGGAGGATGAAGGCCGGTTGATAATAAATTCGGGTTACGGAATAGAAAATTGCACACGCGAGCGGATGACTCGTATCTTGCTCGGTAGCGGGATTCCTTACCCCGACAGTATTATCGTGAATACAGACGAAGCTGTAATACCGGCATTGAAAAAAGCCGGATTCCAAAGTTGCTGGATAAAACGTGGCGATTTTCATGCAATGCATAAGGAGGACGTGAGCTATGTGCGTCATCCCGAGGAGGCACAGGAAGTGTTGCAAGAATATTTTTACCGTGGAATAAAACGTGCGGTCATAAACAAGCATCTTGTGGGAGACTTGATTAAGTTCTACGGAGTATATGGCACGCCATTCTTTTATTGGTTCTATCCGTTAGACTTGGGACACAGCAAGTATGGATACGAGATGATAAACGGCAAGGCTCGTGGCATAGAGTTTGACGAGAAGAAGTTGAAGTTGATATGCCAGCAGGCAGCCGAAGAGCTGAATGTGTCGGTATATGGTGGAGATTGTATCGTTTCTCCTGAAGGAGAAATGCGAATAATTGATTTCAATGACTGGCCGAGTTTTGCTCCTTGTCGTAACGATGCGGCGCCTTATATCGCGAAGTGCGTAATTAATGCCATAAAATCCAAAGGCTTGTGACCTTTTGATGAAAAATGAGAATTTATGGGTAAGTTTGCTAAATTCAAAAAGGATTATAAGGATTCCTTGAAGTCGCTCGACACCGAGGAAACCATTGATTTGTTGTTTTATCGTCCTATCGGCTACATGTGGGCATTGCTCGGTGAGAAACTTGGCATAACGCCTAATGCCATAACCATAGCTTCGATATTTCTTGGTGTTGCCGGTGGCGTATTGTTCTATTTTCATGACAATTTGTTGTGGCTGAATTATATAGGAATGGTGTTGCTCGTGTGGGCTAACAGTTTCGACAGTGCCGACGGGCAACTTGCAAGGCTCACGCACCAGTATTCGCGATTGGGGCGCATACTCGATGGGTTGAGCGGTGATTTTTGGTTTGTGGCCATATATTTCGCCATTTGTTTCAGGATAAATGAGACGAGCGAGTATTTCATGGCCTATCCTTGGGCGATATGGGTGATGGCTGTCCTTGCCGGGATGTGTCATGGCAAGCAGGCGGCAAGTGCCGATTATTACCGGCAGTTTCATCTTTATTTCCTTAAAGGTGCGGAAGGTAGTGAACTTGACAGTTGTCCGCAGCTTGACGAGAAGCTGAAAACGTTATCGTGGAAGCGAAATTTCTGGTCGAAGTTGACCCTTTTTGTGTATCGCAATTATACAGCCAATCAGGAGAAGCTCACGCCCCGTATGCAGCAATTGCGCAAAATATTGAAGGAGCGTTTTGGCGACAGTGTGCCGCAGCCGTTCAGGGATGCCTTCAGAGCTAAAAGCAAGCCATTGATGAAGTATACCAACATGTTGTCGTTCAATACGCGTGTCATAGTCTTATTTATTTCGTTGTTCGTGCAGATGCCGTGGCTGTATTTTGCTTTTGAACTGACTGTTTTGAACTTGATGCTTGCTTACATGATATGGAGGCATGAAAGAATATGTAAACATTTTATAAAGCAACTTGAAGATGGAACATTTTGAGAATATAAAAGGTGTCATATTTGACTATGGAGGAACTATCGACAGCCGAGGTGTGCATTGGAGCGAAGTGATATGGGACGGGTATGTCCAAGCCGGGGTGCCTGTGTCGAAGTCTGATTTCAGGGATTGCTATGTATATGCCGAGCGAGAGCTTGCGCGAGTGAAACATATATATCCCGAGCATAATTTCCATGACATGTTGCTGATAAAGATGCGTATAGAGCTCGAGAATCTTGTGTCGGCCGGGAAAATAAGTGGCGAGCATGTCGTTGAGTGGGTCAAGAGCATTTCCGATTATTGTTACAAGTGTGCCAAGGAGTCTGTTGAGGAGGCTCGTCCGGTGCTTGAGGCCTTGTATGCTCGTTTCCCCATGGTACTTGTCAGCAATTTTTATGGCAATGTTGAAACGGTGCTTGACGATTTCGATTTGCGCAAATATTTTAAAGATATATTAGAAAGTGCCGTCGTTGGCGTGCGCAAGCCCGATCCGAAGATATTCTTGCTTGGAGTTGAAGCTCTTGGCTTGTCGCCTGAAGAGGTTGTCGTCGTTGGTGATAGCTACAAGAAGGATATCGTGCCTGCCGAGTCGTTAGGCTGTCGTGTGCTATGGCTTAAAGGAAAAGGCTGGACCGACGAGGAAGACCGTCAGCAACATCCGAATATCATAAAAAAACTTTCAGATATGCTTGACGTAGTGTTGTGATTAATTAACCCAAAAGTGGTATAAATTTCCTTTTATTAAAATAGTTTAACTAAAAACATTCATTATTGACTATTATTTGCAAATAATAGGTTGCTTATTTTTTAAAATAATTTTTCTAATTAAAAAATACCTGTTACTTTTACGGCGCTTTTCCAATTAAAGAGAAAAAGAGTATTAAGTTTAATGATATTAAATTAGAATTATTATGGCAAAAATTAATGTGCAAAAGGCCGAGGGCAAATTGGGTATCTTGGTCGTTGGCATAGGTGGTGCCGTTGCATCTACATTTATTGCCGGCACATTGCTGGCTCGTAAAGGATTGGGTATTCCTGTTGGGTCAATAACCCAGCTTTCCACGATTAAGTTGTCGGATGGCTCTGCCCCAAAAATCAAGGATGTTCTTCCCATTGCAAAACTTGACGACATCGTGTTTGGCGGATGGGATATATTTGAAGATGACATATATAAGGCAGCTGTGCATGCAGCCGTTTTGAATACTACTGACTTGGACGGCGTTAAAGATGAATTGTCATCGATAAAGCCGATGAAGGCCGTATTTGACAACAAGTATGTGACTCGTTTGCACGGGACTTGGGTAAAAGAAGGTGAAACCAAGTGGGATTTGAAGAACCAACTTGTAGAAGATATCGCAAATTTCAAGAAAGAAAATAATTGCTCGCGCGTTGTCGTAATCTGGTCGGCTTCTACCGAAGTATATGTGCCAATGGCTGAAGTGCATCAGTCGCTTGACGCGTTCCAAAAGGCAATGAAGGAAAATGCAGCTGAAGTTTCTCCGTCAATGTGCTATGCTTATGCTGCTATTGAAAGTGGCTGCGCATTCATAAATGGTGCTCCGGCTTTGACCGTTGACTTCCCTGCTATGTGGGAATTGGCCGACAAGTATGAGGCTCCTATCTGTGGAAAGGACTATAAGACCGGACAGACTTTGATGAAGACTGTCCTTTCGCCTATGTTCCATACTCGTATGCTTGGCTTGAGAGGATGGTTCTCAACCAATATATTGGGTAACCGCGATGGAGAAGTGCTTGACGACCCTGCTTCGTTCAAGACCAAGGAAGTTTCTAAGTTGTCGGTTATAGATACTATTTTGAAGAAGGATGAGTATCCTGAATTGTATAGCAATATTTATCACAAGGTTCGCATCAACTATTATCCACCGCGTGGTGACAACAAGGAAGGCTGGGATAATATTGATATCGTAGGATGGATGGGCTATCCTATGCAGATAAAGGTGGATTTCTTGTGCCGTGATTCAATTCTTGCAGCTCCGTTGTTGCTCGACCTTGTATTGCTTGCCGACCTTTCTAAGCGTTGCGGCTTCAAGGGAATCCAATCTTGGTTGTCATTCTATTTCAAGAGCCCGATGCATCCGCTTGATAAAGAACCTGTTCATGATTTGTTTGCTCAAAATATAATGTTGCGCAAGAAAATGCGTGAAATTATAGGTGATGAGGGTTATGTGAACGATTATCAAGAAGCTGAATATTGATTTTAACCTGTCTCTTTTGAGACGTGTATGATATTTTTAATATGTCGCATCCTGTTTTTGCGGGATGCGACATTTTTTTATTTCATGTGTTGTTTTAATGCGTGTCTTTTGTTGTGTGCGCTCGAGGCGAGAAAATTTTTTTGCTGTTGAGGTGTTAAAAGATGTTTACGGGGAATGGGGCGCGTGGGGGCGGAAGGGGCCTTGCGGGGCGGGGCGCCCGGGGATGGCGTGAAAAAAGTTTGCATTGGATGGTGGTGGTTGACAGGTCGTTGCGCGGTTCGCGTGAAAAAACATGAAAAAAAGTTGTCGGAAAATTTGGAAAAGAGCTGGAAACGGTAGTACCTTTGCAACCGCAAACGGGAAACGGCGCCCGGGCCGCGGAAGAATCCGCGGCTGGGATTTGGAAAAACCGTGGGGAGTCGTTAACTTTGCAAGCCGGCCGACAGGGCCGGGGGAGGACATTGAAATGATGCTGCAGACGACCGGCCGCCGGGGGCGGCGGCCGGGACGAAGACAACGAGAGCGAGAAACCCGAGGGGAAGCACTCGCGGCGGCGCCTATCTGCGCGGCCGCCGCGGGGGAATCGAAGGACAACAGGAAAAATAAGAGAAAAAAGAATACAACAACGAAGAGTTTGATCCTGGCTCAGGATGAACGCTAGCGACAGGCCTAACACATGCAAGTCGAGGGGCAACATGGTATCAGCTTGCTGATACCGATGGCGACCGGCGCACGGGTGAGTAACGCGTATGTAATCTACCTGTAACAGAGGGATAACCCGGAGAAATCCGGACTAATACCTCATAGCACATATTATTCGCATGAATTTTATGTTAAAGAGACTCGGTTACAGATGAACATGCGTTCCATTAGCTGGTTGGCGGGGTCACGGCCCACCAAGGCAAC
>ERZ779889.29-NODE-29-length-183788-cov-10.760805_pt1 | contig 183788 bp, 171 predicted proteins | sample MGYA00511030_ERZ779889 | MGnify/ENA primary metagenome ERZ779889 (study PRJEB29588, sample SAMEA2160616) | human gut metagenome | biome: human gut; feature: human-associated habitat; material: faeces | place: Denmark | collected 2008/2010 ...
ATGTTTCGAATATAGTTAATACAGATTAAAAATGCAAACAATTTGTTAGCTTTTTGGGATTATTTCTATGAAAATATCACTTAACCCCAAACGGCCATTTGACTTTACAGGATTATGCCTGCCACATTTTTCAAAGCGCAAGCCACAGACGTGACGGACAATGAGATGCAACCATGCGGAAGAGTTGCAGCAAGGCATCGGTCGTTTTTAACGTTCAATAAGACTCGTTTAGATCAATTTCATAAAATTGCGTATATCAGCACACACTACATGGCATTTTATTTTGTTATGACACGAGGTTGAATTATCTTTGCCGACGGTCTTGAGTTAACGACCAAGAATACCATTAACTAAAAGCCTAAAAACATCATGCTGGAAAAAACAGACATCAAAGTTCTCGACCAGGTTGTCGTGCGATTCTCGGGAGACTCGGGCGACGGCATGCAGCTTGCCGGGAATATTTTCTCTAATGTATCGGCCGGCGTAGGGAACCAAATATCGACATTCCCCGACTACCCTGCCGAAGTAAGAGCCCCTCAAGGGACTCTGAGCGGAGTTTCCGGCTTCCAAGTACACATCGGAAAAGGGGTTTACACCCCCGGCGACTCGGCCGACGTGCTTGTAGCCATGAATCCGGCCGCGTTGAAGCAACATGCCAAATTCTTAAAGAAAGGCGGAGTTGCAATCGTCGACATCGACTCATTCAAGAAAAGCGACCTTGAAAAAGCCCTTTACAAGACCGACGACCCTTACACCGAACTTGGATTGAAAGCCCAAGTAGTGGAAGTCCCGATGTCAACAATGGTGAAAGACGCTCTCGCCGACAGCGGAATGGACTTGAAATCGGTAATGAAATGCAAGAACATGTTCGCTCTCGGACTTGTGTGCTGGCTGTTTGACCGTCCGCTTGAAAGCGCGTTGCACCTTTTGAAAAATAAGTTTGCCAAGAAACCTGCCATCTATGAGGCCAATGCCAAAGTGATTCGCGCAGGATATGACTATGGCCACAACATACATGCGTCTGTATCGACCTACCGCATAGAAACCGACGACATCCGCCCGGGAACCTACACCGACGTAAACGGGAACACCGCTACCGCATGGGGCCTGATAATGGCTTCGGAGAAGAGCGGCAGGCCATTATTCCTTGGCAGTTATCCCATAACGCCGGCAACCGACATCCTGCATGAGCTGGCCAAGCGCAAAGACCTTGGAGTGAAAGCATGTCAAATGGAAGATGAAATCGCCGGAATATGCTCAGCAATAGGTGCGGCATTTGCCGGGGACCTTGCAGCCACAAGCACTTCCGGACCGGGACTTGCATTAAAAAGCGAAGGACTCGGACTGGCCGTGATAGCCGAATTGCCTCTTGTCGTAATTGACGTGCAACGTGGCGGCCCTTGCACAGGATTGCCCACAAAAACCGAACAAGCCGACTTGAAACAGGCTTTGTACGGGCGCAACGGAGAATCTCCGCTTGCCGTAGTTGCGGCAGCATCACCTACCGACTGCTTCAAGATGGCATTCGAGGCCGCACGCATAGCATTGGAGCACATGACTCCGGTGATATTGCTCACCGACGGATTCATTGCCAACGGATCATCGGCATGGCGCATCCCCGACGATGACGAATATCCCGAAATAAAGCCCAACTTCGTAACACCCGACCTCCTTGACAAAGGCTGGAAGCCATATATGCGCAACGAAGACACAAAAGTGAGATACTGGGCAATTCCGGGCACTCCGGGATTCACTCACCGCCTTGGAGGCCTTGAAAAGGACTATGCGACAAGCGCCATATCGACCGACCCTGCCAACCATCAACGCATGGTCGATGCTCGCAGACAAAAGATTGAAAACATCGCACGCGACATCCCTGCACTCGAAGTGAGCGGCGACAAGGATGCCGACACATTGCTCGTTGGATGGGGCGGTACTTACGGACACCTGTATTCGGCAGTGAACCAACTCAATGCCGACGGGAAACGGGTGGCTTTCGCCCACTTCCGCTACATATGCCCGCTTCCTGCCAACACAGCCGACGTGCTGTCGAAGTATAAGACTATAATAGTTGCCGAATTGAACAACGGGCAGTTTGCCGACTACTTGCAAGCCAAACATCCGTCGGTCAACATCAAGCGCATAAACAAAGTACAGGGACAACCGTTCCTCGTCAGCGAAATCGTGGACGGCGTAACTAAAATAATGGAGGATAAATAATCATGGAAGATACTAAAAAATATACTCCTGCCGACTATAAAAGCGATCAATATGTGCGTTGGTGCCCGGGTTGCGGCGACCATGCGGTTCTCAACGTGCTGCACAAGGCTATGGCCGAACTCGGAATACCTCCCCATGAGATAGTAGTGGTTTCGGGCATAGGATGCAGCTCACGCCTTATATACTACATGAACACCTACGGATTCCACACCATCCACGGGCGTGGAGCAGCCGTTGCGACAGGCATAAAGGTAGCCAACCCGAATCTCACCGTTTGGCAAGTATCGGGCGACGGCGACGGGCTGGCCATCGGAGGCAACCACTTCATCCACGAGGTGCGACGCAATGTAGATATCGACATGCTGCTGTTGAACAACAAAATATACGGATTGACAAAAGGCCAGTACTCACCGACGAGCGATCGCGGATTTGTGAGCAAGTCTTCTCCTTACGGAACGACCGAAGACCCGTTTATCCCTGCCGAACTCGTATTTGGAGCTCGTGGCACATTCTTCGCCCGCAGCATCGACGTCGAGCTGAAGGTGTCGCAGGAAGTAATGGCCGCAGCTGCAAGGCACAAAGGCTGCTCGGTGGTGGAAATATTGCAGAATTGCGTAATCTTCAATAACGGCATCCACAACTTCGTTACCGACCGTGAGACCCGTCCCGACCGCACAATCCACCTCGTTCATGGCGAAAAGATGCTGTTTGGCAAAAACCATGAAAAAGGCCTCGTCCAAGATGGATTCGGGCTTAAAGCCGTGACAATTGGCGAAGACGGATACACAATCGACGACATATTGGTACACGATGCCCATACAAAATCCAACTTCCTGCACCAGCAGCTTGCCATGATGGACGGGCATGAACTGCCGCTCGCAATAGGAGTGATACGCGATGTGGATGCCCCGGTCTACAACGAAGAGATAGAAAAGCAAGTTGAAGACGTAAAGACTCGCAAAGGATTCTCTCGCTTGCGCGACATGATTTTGGCAGGCGACACTTGGGAAGTAAAATAAGAGAAACCAATCAAACATACCTACAAACATCTCGACAGGATGGCAATATTCAATGGGATAATGCCATCCTGCTCTTTTTTATGTCAACCTTACAAACGCCATATAGGACATATAGATAGGATAAATCAGTTAATTTAACCTTAGCCGGTATAAGATTTTTATACATATATACAGTCGTTGTCAATGCTAATTTGTAATTTTGTCTTAAACGACAATTACATTAACCCACAATTGCAATGAAATACAATTTTGACAAAATCATAGAACGCAACGGCACCGAATCGATAAAATATGATGGATTGAAACAGATTTTCGGCAAAGACAATCTCATTCCGTTATGGGTCGCCGACATGGATTTTGAAGTTTGTCCCGAAATAACAGCCTCGCTGCAACAACGGCTCAATCATCACATATACGGATATTCATGTACCGACGACAGCTATTGGCAGTCAATTATCGACTGGGAACGCAACACGCACGATTTCAATTTCACACGCGAAGAACTCACCTACATCCCGGGCGTGGTAAAAGGCATAGGTTTTGCCGTCAACTATTTTACCGACAAAGGCGACAAAATCGTGATTCAAGAACCTGTTTATCACCCGTTCCGCAACGTTGCCGAAGGCAATGGCCGCATCGTTATCAACAATCCTCTTGTTAAAAAAGACGGCTTCTATACCATGAACCTTGAAGAACTTGAAGCCATCTTCAGCAATGAACATCCGCGCATGATGCTGCTGTGCAATCCCCACAATCCTGTCGGCATAGCATGGGATGTTGAAATATTGCGCAAAGTAGCATCGCTCGCTCGCAAGTATGGGGTAATCGTCGTCAGTGATGAAATCCATGCCGACCTCGCCATCTTCGGGCACACCCATCACGTCTTTGCTTCGGTAAGCGATGATGCGGCTGCAGTTGCCGTGACGCTCTCGGCTCCGTCCAAGACATTCAACATTCCGGGCATAGTCAGTTCATGGTGCGTGATTAAGAATCCCGAGATGCGCAAAGGTTTCTTCGGGTGGCTCGAAGCCAATGAATTCAACGAAGCCCCGTTTTTCTCCACCATTGCCACCGAATCGGCCTACAAATGCGGAAGCGAATGGCTCGACCAAGCCAAAGGCTATATCGAGAGCAACATTATTGCCGTGGAAGAATATTGTGCAAAACATATGCCTGCAATAAAGCCCATACGACCGCAAGCCTCATTCCTCGTTTGGCTCGACTGTTCGGCTCTCAGCCTGTCGCACGATGAACTTGTGGACCTATTTGTCAACAAGGCAGGACTCGCGCTCAACGACGGCGAGATGTTCGGAGTCGGCGGCAACAGTCACATGAGGCTCAACGTAGGCACTTCACGCAAAATTTTATTGAAGGCTCTCGATAATTTAAAGGAAGCCATTGAAAGATTAAACAAATAATTGCACTTCACTAATATTAAAGCTCCCTGAAAAAAATCAAAGGTGGCTCATTGGAAAATGTCACAATAATTTATTATGTTTGTAATAATTATTGTGTCGAGTGTTCAAAATATTTACATGTCAGACTTATAGGAATTTTTACATTATGGAAACCAAAAACATTACGCCCGAAGAAGAAGACCGCATGGTCGAAGCCGCTTTTAAAGATTTGCTTGATGGATACATGGCAAGTAATCACCGTAAAAAAGTGGAAATCATCGAGCGTGCCTATAAGTTTGCAAAAGAAGCCCATAAAGGTATAAGGCGCCGTTCGGGAGAGCCTTATATAATGCACCCGATAGCAGTGGCCCGCATCGTCAACAGGGAAATAGGTCTCGGCTCGACCTCTATTTGCGCTGCCTTGCTTCATGACGTGGTTGAAGACACCGATTATACGGTCGAAGACATCGAGTCGCAATTTGGAAAGAAGATAGCCCAGATAGTGGAGGGGTTGACAAAAATATCCGGCGGAATATTCGGCGACAAAGCCTCGGCCCAAGCCGAGAACTTCCGCAAGCTACTGCTGACGATGAACAACGACATCCGCGTCATCCTCATCAAGATGGCCGACCGCCTTCACAACATGCGCACCCTTGGCTCGATGCTGCCAAGCAAGCAATACAAGATTGCCGGTGAAACACTCTACATTTACGCTCCGCTGGCTCACCGCCTCGGATTATTTGCCATAAAAACCGAGCTCGAAGACCTGAGTTTCAAATATGAGCATCCCGAAGCCTACAAGACAATAAGCGAAAAGATTGCAGCGACCGAAACCCACCGAAATGAAATTTTCAACAAGTTCGCAGCCCCCATAAAAGAGCGTCTCGACGCGATGGGCCTAAAATACACGCTCAAAGCCCGCGTTAAGTCGATTTATTCCATCTGGAACAAGATGGAGACCAAGCATGTCCCGTTTGAAGAGGTATACGACCTGTATGCGGCTCGAATAGTATTTGACTGTCCAAACGAGGCCGACGAGAAAAAAATCTGTTGGAACATATATTCCGAGATTACCGACCTATACCGCCTGCATCCCGAGCGCACACGCGACTGGCTCAGCACGCCGAAGGCCAACGGATACCGTGCGTTGCACCTCACCGTAATGGGACCTGACGGCAATTGGATTGAAGTGCAAATCAGGAGCAAGCGCATGGATGAAATGGCCGAACGCGGATTTGCAGCCCATTGGAAATACAAAATCGGAGAAGGCGAGGAAGAATCAGAACTTGCTTCTTGGTTGAAGACCATACAGGACATCCTTGAAACACCCGAGCCAAATGCCCTCGACTTCCTCGACACGATAAAACTCAACCTGTTTGCATCCGAAATCCTCGTATTTACCCCTAAAGGCGAGCTGATTACCCTGCCCAAGAACTCAACCGTGCTCGATGTGGCGTTCTACCTCCACTCCGAGATTGGAATGCACTGCATCGCTGGCAAGGTCAACCATAAGCTCGTGCCGGTATCGCACAAGTTGCAAAGCGGCGACCAAGTGGAAGTGCTGACATCGCAATCACACCAGCCGAAGGCCGAGTGGCTCAACTTCCTTGCAACGGCCAAAGGTAAAACACGACTGCGTGCAGCATTGCGAAAAGACCGTCGCGCGACAATCGAGAAAGGGGAAAGCTTGTTCAACGAATATATGAAGAAAAACGGTTACGAAGTGACCAATGAAACAATTGACAAGATTGTGACCGCCGAACGATTGTCGGACAAGGATGAATTAATGTACTTGATTGGCAATGAAGATATTGCGCTGTCGCCCCAATTACTTCAGCCACTGAAGCCGCCAACGCAGAACATCATAGCAAAACTGTTGCTGAAACCGTTCAAGTCTTCAAAGACAAAAAATTCCAATGTCAACGTCGCTGAGAAAATTGCCGACCCTGTCGACATGAAAAAGACCTACATTCTGAAAACAGAAAACGGCAAAAGCAACTACAAGCTCGCCTCTTGCTGCCACCCGATACCGGGCGACGACGTGTTCGGATTTGTCGACGAATCCAACCATGTCATCGTGCACAAGCTCACATGCGAGAATGCCATGCGACTGAAAAGTGGCTTCGGCAGCCGCATCGTCACCACAAAATGGGAGACCAAGCATGAAAAATTCCCAGTGACCGTACACATCGAAGGTACCGACCGCATGGGAATCCTTCAGGAAATAATTTCTATCATATCAACCAATCTCTCCATATACATTCGCCGATTGAACATCGCGGCCAACGAAGGCGTGTTCACATGCGACCTCGATGTCGACGTGGAAGATGTCGATGTTGTGGCAAAATTGTGTAAGCAAATCAAGAAAGTCGACGGCGTGAAATCGGCCGTCAGAATGAATTAAACCAAATTTCAACCAATTAATGAACCCGATATTCAAATTCGACAAAGGGAATATAATGAGACTGTTGCTCTTTGTGGGAGCAATCATGATTATAACCTACTTCATTCCTCGCGAGGATGACGAGTCTTTCAATTACACGATGGGACGGCCTTGGCAGTATCCGCTGCTGACTGCCCCGTTCGACATCCCTATCAATCTCGACTCGGCAAGCGCGGCCAAGCAGCGCGACAGCGTCAACCGCGCATTTGTCCTCATCTACAAGCGCGACGACAAAGTAGCTTCAAGCAATATCACCAATCTCGCCATTGCGCTTGAAAAAGAAAACTATGCCACGCCGGCTTTGCGCCGGCAACTGGTGGAAACAGTGAAGTCGATATACAACGACGGAATAGTAGACAACGGCACATACGACCGAATCAGTACCGGCAAGATGCCTAACGTAAGATTCATCGTCGACAATGTGGCAACTCTCACGCCTACCGACAAGATGCGGTCTGTTCGCAAGGCATACGGCATGATCGACTCTATTTTCCCAACGCCTCATGCACAGATTGTCATAAACAACGTGAAGTTGTCAAAATTCCTGCTTCCAAACGTCACATGCGACAGCATCGAATCCAAGCGCCTGCTCAACCAAGCCTACCTTAAGGCTCTGGCTCCGGTAGGTGTAGTGCAAAAGGGTGAGCGCATCATCGACAAGGGCGACATCGTCACCCCACAAACCCATGAACTGTTGAAAGAATATGAGCGGATGCTCAAGAACCGCGAAAGCACTACCAAAACCATCGATTACCAGTTCATAGGGCAAATCGTGCTGGTTGCAATATTGATACTGTATTTCTTCACCTACTTGCATTACTTCCGTTGGCGCACGTTCAACGACATGCGGCGCGTCATTTTCCTCATCGCGTTCCTTTCAGCGTTCACCCTTGCCGCATACATCGTGATATCAACAATGTCAATAGGCGCATACGTCATGCCGTTCACGGTACTGCCGATAATCATAACCACGTTCTTTGACTCGCGCACGGCAACTTTCATGCACATCATCGAGACCATGCTATGTGCGCTTGTGGTTCCGTTCCCTGCCGAGTTTATCTTCTTGCAATTTGCGGCAGGCGTTACGGCCATAATGACTGTGCAAGAATTGTCGCGCAGGTCGCAACTGGTGCAATGCGCCATTTACGTGCTGCTCGCCTACGCCGTGTCTTATACAGCCATCGAAGTGGTGAACGAAGGCAACCTGCATAACATCAATTGGCATGTATTCGGATATTTCGGCATGAACGTGATATTCCTTTCATTTGCCTATATCCTCATATTCCTGATAGAAAAGCTGTTCGGATTCACGTCGACAGTCTCGCTCGTCGAGCTTACCGATGTCAACAATCCGCTGCTGCGCGAATTGTCCGAGAAATGTCCCGGCACGTTCCAGCACTCTTTGCAGGTGTCAAATCTGGCAGCCGAGGCGGCTCATGTGATTGGGGCTAACGTGCAACTCGTCAGGGCCGGCTCGCTGTACCACGACATCGGCAAAATCGACAATCCGGCGTTTTTCACCGAAAACCAGCGTGGAGAGAACCCACACAAGGCATTGCCGCCCGAGTTGAGCGCGAAAATCATCATCGAGCATGTAACAAATGGAGTCAAACGCGCCGACAAGGCAAAGCTGCCGCAAGTCATAAAAGACTTCATCCTGCAACATCACGGGCGCGGAACGGCCAAATACTTCTACACGCAGGCTTGCAATGCCCATCCCGACGAGACAATCGACCCGGCTCCGTTCACCTATCCGGGACCTAACCCGAACACCAAGGAAACGACCATTCTCATGATGGCCGATTCCACCGAAGCCGCATCGAGAAGCCTCGCGAGCCACGACGACGAGTCGATAAAGCAACTCGTGAACCGCATCATCGACTCGCAAATCGCCGATGGCCTGTATAAAGACTCTCCCATAAGTTTCCACGACGTGGAAGAGATAAAAAAATGCTTTATTTACCGCCTTTGCATGATGTACCATGCGCGAATAAAATACCCCGACATGGTTAAAAAAAGTTAACCCCATTAAGGGAATATTCGCTGTCAAGGCTTTGTTTTAAGCAAGATTTTATAGCACAAACATGGAATCAAACACTATATTTGCCATAATCGGGACAATGCTGATGCTTGGAGGTATCGCCACCGGCATCCGCAATTTTCCGCCGGCGGCAATGCTCACTTTCTTCGGAATGGGCTTGCTGCATTGGGGCAAATTTATAAATCTGACCGACAATGCTTTAATATTTTGGGGTATCGCCTCGGCCATCACATGGGGCATCGCCGCACTGTCGGGAAAAGAGGAAGCCCGACCCGACTTGCAAGGCAACCTGTACCTCACCACAGGTGCCGTCGCGGGGCTGCTTGTGGGCATGTCGATAGATGCCTCGGTGATGATACTGTCGGCAATCGTCGGAGTAGTGATTGCTCAACTGGCATTCTCAAAAACTCCGCAAGGAAAGTGGATAAAATTTTCATTTCACAATTTTATTCATTACTTTTGTGCTGTAGGATTGAAAACGATAGTGACAATCTCAATGGCAGGCATAGCAGTAGAAGGATTCTTAATCAGGTAACCACTTAATTTCACACATCCGCAAGCTGTAATAACTATGTCCATAAAAAGGTTTATGAAGCACATTCTACTTTCCATAATGGCCGTAATGGCAATTGCATTGTATACTTCTCCGGCAAACGCTCAACGCTTGGAGGTGAAGAAAGTGGATTTTGATTCAATAGGAACCGCAGTAAACGACCCGAAGTCAAAATACTATTATCCACGACTGATGGAAAAGTTCCTCAGCAACGACACGGTGTTAAGGCATGAAGATTATCGGCATCTTTACTACGGATACACTTTCCAAGAGGACTACGACCCTGTGAGAATGTCAGTTTCCGACTATCCCGACAACATCAGAGATCTTTATTATAAAAAAGATTTTACTCGCGCAGAGTGTGATACAATCATAAAATATGCAGAATTAACACTTCATGATAATATTTTTGATTTGAATCAAATGAATTTTTATATCTTTGCACTGAAAAAGAAAGAAAAAAACACTCTCGCATCCATCCGCCAATACAAGTTGAATCATCTTGTGGCAGCGATTCTTTCTTCAGGAAATGGAAGCAAAGAAAAACCGTGGGTGGTGATTTCAGTGTCACACGAGTACAATCTGCTCAACATGCTCGGGTTTGTAGCGACAGGGCACAAAGATGAAGGAAACAATATTGATTACATCTTAGTTGAGCAAAAAGATAAAAACTCCCCCGAAGGATTCTATTTCGACGTCAGCCGCATCAATGAAGTGACTGCCGAGAAATACAGGGAAGAATAAACTACAGACAACAATGTAACAACAATAATCAATATATAATAGCACTCGAAAATAATAGCACTATTAATGAGACCCTTGCCGCTGTGAAGCTCCAAGGGTTTTTCTTTTCCCAAAAAATCAAAATGAATTTTCACCAAATCCGAAATGCTGCCGGTTACAGCTTTGAGATCCGCACCACGTCGGTACACAATTGCGCCATCGCTTCGCGGTGGGTTATCAATATCAGCGTCTTTCCATGTACCTGCCCGGCCAGACGCTCCATCAACAGACGCTCTGTCTCGCCGTCCAACGAAGATGTGGGTTCGTCGAGCAACACCACGCCGCCGGGGCGCAACAGCCCCCGCGCTATGGCTATGCGCTGCGCCTGCCCCTCGCTTATTCCGGTTCCATGCTCTCCGCAACGCGTATCAAGCCCGTCGGGCAAAGAAAATACAAAATCGGCGACAGCCGCGTGCAGGGCAGCCTTCAATTCCTCGTCGGTTGCATCGGGCTTTCCCATGAGCAAGTTGTCGCGAATCGTTCCGCTCAGCAGCGTGTTGCCTTGTGGAACATACGACATGTTGCAGCGCGTGAGCGGAGATGCCGTCGCCACGCGCGAGCCATTGTAGAACTCCACTTTCCCCTTGTCGGGCAGCAACAACGCGAGCATCAGCCGCATCATCGTGCTCTTCCCGGCACCGGTCTCCCCTACTATCGCAGTCAGGCTGCCCGGCTTGAAATCGTGCGAGAAAGCGGCAAGCACGTCACGTTTGCCATCGGGATAACGGAATGTCACACCCGAAAACCGTACCCCTATGCCGCCGCCGAGCCTTATGGCTTCACCCTGCTGCTCCAGCGGCATATCTGTCAACTCGGCAAGACGCTCTACCGAAGTGAAAACACGGACAAACGACGGAATTTTGCGGCTCAACTCCACTATGGGGTTCTGTATCTGCGACACAAGCTGCAAGAATGCCGCCATCATCCCGAAAGTCACAGTGCCGTCGCGCAGACCGAAAACGCCCCATAAAAAGGCCGTGGCATAGCCGACTGCAAACCCTATGCGGATCATCAGCCGCGAAAATATCGAGAAGTCGGTGCGGCGGTCAAAGGTACGCCGCAAGTCATCCTGCAACCGTCCAAGCAACTCTGCAGCCCGGCCTGTATATTCAAGCGTGCGAATCAATATGCGATATTGCAGATGCTCCTGCAAGAGGCTCTGCACGCGGCTGTCGGTCGAGCGTATGTCGCGTGTCAACCGCCGCATCGTCCGCACATAACTCTTGCTGAACAGCAACGCCACCGGCATGATGAAAAACAGCACGCAGGCAAGCCTCGCATCGAGACTCGAAAGTACAAACATCGCCCCGGCAAGCCTGAAAACAGTCACCGCCACCGACGACACGGTGCGGCACAACGCGTCCGACACCGTCAACACATCCTCTTCAAGCCTGTTGAGCATGTCGCCCGTGTGCAACGAGTCTCGGCCGGTCCATTGTGTGTTCATTAGATGCACAAACAGCTTGTCGCGCAACCTGTTGCGAAAGCGTATCTCAATCCGGCTTTCCATCCGTCCTCTCACCACCGACAACAGCAACTGCATGACGATACAGCCGAACATAAGCCCGACATAGACCGACAGATCGTCACCCGAATGTCCCGTCACAATGTCGATCAAGTGCTTGCAGACGTATATGAACGACAGCGACACCGACACATTCGCCATGCCTGCCAGTCCGCTCCATGCTATCGTGCCGCGCGTCCCCTTGGAAGCTCTCCAAAGCCACCCGATGCACTCTCTTATATACATACCTTTCGAAATATCCATAACATATATCTCCTCACCGGCAGCAACATGCGCCACAGCCGAGCCTTACGTCTCTCGCTTGCCGACGCGCAATCTACCATGTGGCCGTTGCGTATTATCTGCCTCACTTTGCCGAGCAGGTCGCTGCGGCAGCACGTCTCGTGGCAACGAATACTGCCGTCACCCATCAGATGCACCATGTCGCCACCGTCGGCAAAGCCTGTGACCCGATGCAGCACATAACTACCGTCCTGCAACCGAGCCAGCACGATGTCGCCCGTCCTCAGCAAATCGGCCTTTTCCAGTACCACGCTGTCGCGTCCGCCCACGATGAAAGGCATCATGCTGTTGCCTTTCGCCCTGAGCGTCACCGTATGACCATCATTGAGCAACGCAGCCACTTCGGGAAACAATATTTCATTTGCCAGCTCCATTTACCGCCGTTTTTGGTAAAATTAATATCTTTTCCACTAAATTCCTCGCATCCCGTCCCTTTATTGCACCATTCAATGATTAAAAACAAGCATTCAAGCCACAAATATTTTCTCAACCTATCATATAATATGCAATTTAGGCATTTTTCATTTATTTAATGATACGTTATGCACAAAAGTGCTATTGCACTGCAGAGACGCGATGAATCGCGTCTTCACAATGCCCCACGCACCAAACATCTTATTATCATAGCATTACACCATTTTGCACCAATTTGTCCTCACGGGCAAGGCATAAAAGTTTGCTTATATGGAAACTTATATATACCTTCCTACTTTAAAGCTATAAGAAAAGAATATTTCAGAAATAAAAATAAATAATTATGGAAAAGATGAATTTAACACCGCTCAGCGTGTTGGTCGACGATATAATCTGTACATACACAGAGCTATGCCGACCTGTCGACTTTCTCTTGAATTCTTGTAAAGTGATAAGACAGTTTCAAGAGCAGCATGTAAAAACCATAGTTGCTCAAAGAAAATGAACGGGAATTAATACACTTCTCAAGATATTCTTGCGTTAAAGGTATGCTTATTGCCCTGTCAAACAACACAATGCTATCATGCCCCCAAATAATAGTCGTAGGCAAGTAAAGAATCTGCGAAACAACTTGATTTTTTATGTCTTTAATATGATTATTTATTTTCTCCAATGAATATCCTCTTTTCTCAAGGGACGCAATATATTTATCTATATTCAAAATTGGAGCATACATTATACGACAAGGATTCAATCGGATATTGTTAATATCCATGTCGCATGTATTGGAAAGCAAAAGGACAGGAGCCTCTCTAATCTCAGTATTTGGGAAATTACACATAAGCGCATTTACACCATCTCCTTGAAACAAGAACGGTTCTGATTTTAATCTGCTGGTAAAATATTCACTTGTGTCATGGCCGTTCCCGAAGTCTCTGAGTTGCTGTTTTAGAATGGTTAATTTATCTTCCGACAAATATTGTGGCAGATAAAGTTTTATTTCCTCCTCAAATTCCATTTTATCATATTAAATCCCAGAAATCCTCATCTATAACCTTAGAAAATTCAGCCGGGAGAGGTTTGCTCTCTTGAATTTTTTTCACAACTGATTTCAATATGGCCAAATCATCCAATTCTTCATTTGATACACTGCTCACACTTGCATTAATTGATGCCGGTACCAAGTAAGATGTGTCGAATATGTATTTCCCCCCTTCCACTTGACTTATTTGAGTCAGTCCCGACATATCTTTAAAACTATGCACTTTAGGCGTTATATGATAATCAGAATATAAATCAATCGTAGGAGAAGCCAACGCAATATCAGGCATCACAGATGATGTCGTCAGTAAAATGCCAACTCTTATTATATTCCTATTCATTGTATTCAATTATGAAAGATTCATTTAAATATTCCTCGGAAAGCAATTCAAAAAATGAATTCTTTTGTCTCGTATGAGCTTCTTCTGTTACCTCTCTGAATTTATCGATAGAAACATTTTTTGTAAAAATATTTATTTCTATAAGAGAACCATCATTGTCGATTTGTAGCATTTGATTGCGCAAATGCACGCCATTGGTTATCTGAATTATTTTTATAAATTCATCTTCAGGCAATTCTGTACGGAATATTGTAGGAACTGCTGTTATCCGCTTCTTATTCAAGCAAAATTCACAATTTATTTTCTCAAAAATATTAATATTCGGAAAGAAGTCAAGATATTTAAGTGATACCGACGAAACCTCCTTGATAACATTACCTTTTAATATCTCAAACACCTTTCCCGAGAATAATTTAAACTCATCCCAGCCTTTGTATGGCGGAGTAATGCCAAATGCCACGCCAAAAAGTCCTACTAATATGAAATACTCTCCGCAATTTATCTTATACCAAGGTCTATCTTTGAGGTTAGGATCTGTCCTCCTGATTTCCTCGGGAAGATTAAGTATAGGAAGCTTTTCTATCTGCAACTGATTCCCTTCAGGCTTTTGCAACAACGAATAAATCAATCCCACAACAACGTCATGATCAACCGTGAAAGCACAATTAACCTGTATAATTGACTCTATTATGGGACATGGGGTGATTTTTTTTATCATATTGCACTGCTTTTAATTACTAAAAATAGCGAAAGGCGAACGCAGAGACAAGCAAAAAACAACGTTTTTATGGTTGGCTATGCTGAACCGAATCCTATTTTATCCAAAGATAGCAATAATAATTCAATTATAGCTATTTATATGAAATTTATATTATTATTGCCGGGATGTGGACAAAAAAGGGAGCGGGACGGCCCTAAGGCTCGCTGCCCGCTCCCTTACTATTAAAGCTATTTGTGGACTCATACGTCAGGGCGTTCACTGCCCGTGACGTTTTTTCCTTCATTTGTTTCGGCCAAGGCGTCAGAACGTGTAGGTGGCGCCGGCAGTGAGCGACAATATCCCTTCCTTGTTGCCACCATACTCGTTGTCGAAGCTGTCGGTCATCAACGTTCCACGCAAGTCGATGTTCAAGCCCCAGTTTTCGGTTATGCGGAAGGTGTTGAACAAGCCGAAGTTGCCCGACACGTTTATATCCTTGGGCGTGTCGCAAGTTCCTATCATGCCGAGTCCGGCGTAGGCCACAAGCCCGTAGATGCCCTTGTTGGCATCATAGCCGACAAACTTGCCAAGCAGTTGCGTCATATCGAACATCGCGTCAAAATGGATGTTGAACATGCCAAACTTCTGTTTCTTCAGCCAGTAGCCATATCCACCTTTGCCGTCAACCTCCTCGCCGGTCGAGTGTGAGCCGTTTTGCGTGGCTCCGCGCAGTTGCACGCCGCTATACATCAATCGTGCACCCACCCACGGCTTGAACCACTTGCCCACGGCAATGTCCAACGCCGGCGAGATGCGCTCGCCGAATTTCATCTGCTTGTCGTGGTCACTGAAGTACACTTGAGGACCAAGTGCAGCGGTAATAAACCAGCCGTTGCGGTCAGTATTGACCTCAGTTGCAGTCTCTTCGGCAACCGGAGTCTCGGCCGGCTCTTGTGCCATAGTCGTGCCTGCAAGCAGCATTACCATTGCTGCAAAAATAAATTTCCTTATCATTTTCGTTTCTGTTTTATTCGTTTGTTTAATAAATCCAATGCCCGTGTGGCAACAATCACGCATCGCGTAAATTGTCATTAAATGACGCGTTGCCGCGCGGGCATTCGTTGTTAATTGTTGTTAGTTTCCGGCCTTACGCAACTCAAACTTGAAGTTGTTGTCAATAATCGTCTGGATAAGGTTGGCCGACGCACTGTTGGCATCGGCATGGTTCATAAATACGAGGCCGAGAGAGGCATTCTCCGTGCGACCCTGCAACTGACCCACCGCCCAGGGTGTAATATCATTAGTGAACGCTTGTGCGTTATAATCATCATCCGCATATGTTCCGCCAAGGCAATTGAAGAACCATGTACTGTGGTCATTCCCTTGCTTATAAAGTTCCACGCTCTTTGTAAACACATTTGAAATCCATTGCTTCTTTTCGTTCAACGAAGCATTTCCGCTTGTACTTGAAGCACCGTAGTCAGGACCATTCTTATAGATATTTCCGACTTCTTGATAGAACCATGTCAAGTTTGCCGTATTATCATGATTAGGCGAACCCCAGCGCATCGGCGTTCCGGTTTCAAGGTAAGCACCATACCAACGAGTGAACAAGGAAGGCAACCCGGCATCAGCAGCTATGTAACTGTCCATATCATCACTGTTCGTATTGACCTTCACGACAATCTTGCCGGCCACATCCGAAATCTTAGTGTCAGGCGTAATAGCATCGGTAAACAAATAACTGCTGTTTTGTTTAAGTTCCTGCAAGTCATTCTGTACCGTGCGAATCCATGCTTCTTCAGTTTCTATTCCTGTAGCAGGTCCTCCTATCTCAAGGTCAAAATCCACTGCGCCGCCATCATATGTCAAAGCGACAAAAGCAAATTCATTAAAAGGCTCTCCCGGACGATTTTTTTCAAATTCCTCTTTTGCGTTACTAAGCCCATCGGCCAATTGCGAAAGGACGCTTTCCACTCTGTCATTCGTACGGGATCCATTTCTGGCAACATAAAGGTCTCCATCTTTAAAGTGCTTTCCACCCAAAAAACCTTCACATGTGTACAACGCACCCGTCGAAATCATGAATCCTCTGATACCAGAATTAAACTGACCCATTATGTCTACCGCCTGGTAGTCGCTACTTCCTCCTCCGTTAATATTTGAGTTCCAGCTACCGGGTATCGAAAGTTCCGACAAATAGATGTTCGGGTCAAGAGAACTCATCCAGTTATTTGAACCTACATCTTCCAACGGTGGCATAATCACCGTGTTCACCTTGTGAGGGAGCACGCCTCCTTCTTGGTTTTGAGGATTTTTCAACGTGCGAGTCAACACTCCGCGGTTAAGAGGAGACACACGCACCTGCAATGTCCGAGTCTGAGTATTTATCTGATATGGAAGCAAGTAGGCACGCACCACAAGAATGTCGTTCGGGCCAAGTTCCACAAAGTCACCCTTGTCCTCCCTATAACATGAGATTGTAACAGTGTTACGCACTGAAGATCCCTCGTTTACAGCCTCATATACCGGTGGGTCGTTAGGATTTGCCATAGTCGGAGTCATGTCACAAATGAAGTCGCCCGACAACACAGTCCGAGTCCCATCGATGGCCTCGACGTTTACCGACGACACCTTCATCGTTCCTGACTTAGGACCGGGGATCTTTATTTCAAGTATTGTCACCCACGGGTGGAACGTCAATGGCACTTTATAATCCGCTTGCTCCAAACGATTGAAGCAACCATAAGCCCACATGTAGGCATAGTCGGTATTGGCCGTGCCATAAATGGTTTTACCACCGGTCTCGTTGTTGTTAACTTCCTTCCATCCTGTAGGATTCTGCAGTACAGGGATGGTACAAAGTATCTTCCCGTTTTCGGTTCCTTTGACGGCACTTGCCGGATAAAATCCATAGAAGTGGTGTTCACCGGCTTCTCCCCACAACAATCCCGTCTCACCGTCATTTACCTTTGTCACCGTGCTCGATTTTGTAGCATCGGCTTTATCGGGTATCACAGAGTAATTGCATAACGTAGTCCCTTCGGCTTCAGGACAGAAAATGGCAATCTCGTCGCTTCCGTCTTCTTCCCACGTTACACGGTAATATAAGGGCCCATTATCGTCCACCACGGGGACGTCGTCATACACCGTACGCGTTATGGGATTTTCACGAGAAGAGGCACCAAATAAAATTTCTTCGCCTGTCTTTGCCGGATTAGCCGGTCCTTCCAGCTTCTCTTCACATCCGGTAAGACCTGCCAAGGCTATCAAGCCCGGCAAGGAATAAAATAATAATGATTTTTTCATAACATTTACTTCTAATTCCAATTAAACAATCAACCACCGATAGGAGTATCCCATCCTTCTTCGGTGTAATCACCTGTATTGCCAACTCCATGGCCTTCGATTTCCACACCTCCGTCTGCTATCTCGGGATTCTCAAATATCGAAGCGCTACTCATGAAGCCGTTTTCGAGTTCTACCTCTTTTTGTTCCGTCTTAGGAGCAACATAATCTTTTTTCTTTTTCATAACCAATTTAAAAATTTGTTCATTAATAATAACTCGTTTGCACTACTGAGCCTCCCGGACATACCCGGGAACAAACTCCAATTCTCTCTCTTTTTCTTTACCCTACTACTTTTTTTCTCCTCCTTGTAATATATCCATTTTAAGTTGTTTATATTATTAAAACTGTCATATTAAATTATCACGCCGAATGACGCATCATGAACCCGAATTTCGCATTCCGTTCCCGGGACATGATGTCATGCGGTTGTGTCACGATTTTTTCTTATTTCCGTAACCGTATCCATAGCCATAGCCGTAACCATAGCCATAGCCATAACCGTATCCGTAACCATAGCCGTAACCGCGTCTCTTGGGGTTGACACCGTTCAGCACGACAGCCATGTTGCGCAACTTGCCTTCGGCGTACAGTTTCTCGATGTCGGGCAACTGACGGCGGTCGAGACGGCCTGCACGCACGACAAATACTGTCAAGTCGGCAATGCGGTTGCTAATCGAAGCATCGGCCACAACACCGACAGGCACGCTGTCGACAATCACATAGTCGTAACGGCCCCGCAGCGTCTCAATAAGCTCGTCAAGACGGCTGTCCATCAACAGCTCGGCAGGATTGGGAGCCGACGAGCCAGCGGCTATCACATCCACGCCGTTCTCGTCGCGAATGATGTCGTCGACAGTCATCGATTGATCAACAAGATAGTTGGTGACACCCTTCTTACGCTTCTCGAAATAGTGGCTCAACGTGCCCTTGCGAATGTCGAGGTCGACAAGCACGACGCTCTTCTTGGCACGCACAAGGCTCATGGCCAAATTATAGGAAATGAACGTCTTGCCTGCGCTCTCGTTAAACGAGGTGAAGGTGATGACCTGCTGCTTGTGGTCGCGACGTGTCATGAACGACATGTTGGTGCGCAAGATGCGGAACGACTCGGCCACAATGCCGTCGGTAGAGCTGTCCGACACGGGCAGCGCATTACGCTCCTTGTGCTTTGACACCTCCTTGTCGAGAGGAATCTCGCCGAGGAACGGCACGCTCAAGGCATCCTCGACATCCTTGCGCGAATGCACGCGGGTGTCGAGCGCACGGGCGGCAAGACAGCCGAGAGCAGGCAACACAAGCCCTATCAGCAAGCCCAGCAGCATGATGCGGTTGCGCTGCGGCGATATAGGCGCATTGCTGCCGTCGGCGCCGTCAATGACGCGGGCATTGTTGTCGGCCATGGCCTGCGACAAGGCATTCTCCTCGCGGCGGTTGAGCAAGAAGGTGTACAGAGATTCCTTGACCTTCTGCTGACGCTCTATCGAAAGCAGGTCGCGCTCCTTCTTGGGTATCGACAACACGCGGTCCTGCGCACGCATTTCGCGGCTCTGTGCGTCGTTGAGCTTCACTTCGAGGCTCACAATATAGTTGTCGACGGCGCGTATGATGGTCTGCTTCATCGAGCGCAGGGAGTTGTTAAGCTCTTCCACCACTGGGTTGTTGGAGCTGCTGTCGTCGGTGAGACGGTCGCGGCGCAACTTGGCAGTGTTGTACATGTTTATTTGCGACTCGATGTTCATGTCGCTTATACCCGTGTTGGCCGGAATCAAGTCGACCTCCTTGACAGGGTCGGTGAGATACTCCTTGATATAGTTGGCAAGCCGCAACTGCGTTTCCAGCTCCAGCGCGGCAGTATTGTACTTCTGCGCCTCGCCGCTGTACCGGCCGGCAGCCGACGAGATGTCGATAATCTGGTTGCTGCGCTTGAACGATTCGAGGTCCAGCTCCACGTTGCCAAGTTCGTTTTCAATGATTATCAACCGCTCATTGATGAAATTGGCCGTGTTGATTGCCACTTGGTTCTTGTCCCTTATGGCTTCCTCGTTGTAGACCGTTATGAGCGTGTTGAGCATGTCCTCGGCACGCAGCGACGACAAGTCTTGCAACGACATCGAGAGGATGGATGATTCCTCTGATTCCTGCTTGACGTCGAACATGCCCCTGTAATAAGCCACTACCGACTCAAGCGGCATCTTCTGCACGTTAATCTGCTTTCCTATCCACTCGTCGGTATAGAAATTGGAGGGGGAGATGACCATGCGCATTCCCGGACGCACCTGCACGGTATCGTTCAAGGCAACGGTCTTGACCTCTTCGGGCGCATCGACCGACAGGCCTCCAACCTTTACCGACTTCTTGTCGACCGGCTCGACGGTGAGCGACAGATACATGCCCGGCATGTCGTCGACAAAGCTCACCACGACAGGCGACAGGGTGTACAATTCATTGTAGCGCAATCCGTCCTCGATGCGATAGTTGACATCGGCATGGACACGCTTCACAACTTCGCGCATGAGCCTCTTGGAACGGAACTGGTAAATCTCGTTGGCCACGTTCACCTTGTTGATGAAGTTGTCGTAGCGGTCGAGCCCTGCAGTGGATGTCTTGTTGGACGGATCTTTGATGATTACAGTGGCCGAACGGTAGTATATAAACGGCGACTTGGCATATTGATACCAAGCAATGCCGCCGCACACCAGCACTGAAATCAAAAACCATTGCCACTTCGAGACGAAGTAGGCAAATATGTCGACAAGGTTTACACCTTGATCCGACTTGTTGGCATTTGAATTTTTATTCATGTAAATATCAGGTTATTGAATTTCGAGATGGAATCACTTCGTAGCCCAGATAATCGTGCATACGACCGAAGCGACCGAAATAAGCGTGGTTGCAATCTGCCAGCCGCGCTCCTCATTGTCTTTCTTCTTGTACTTGGGCACTACATACACGATGTCGTTCTGTTGCAGGTAGAAACAAGGCGATTCAAAGAGATCGGTGGAACGCAGGTCGTTGACATACATCTTGCGCTCGCCGTTCTCCTCGCGAATCACCGTCACGCGGTCGATCCGAGCCGAAGCCGACAAGTCTCCGGCATTGGCGATAGCCTCAAGGAGAGTTATGCGGTCGCCCTTGACGCTGAAAGTGCCGTTGCGCGGCACTGCGCCCAGCACGGTGTACTTGAAATTGAGGAACTCGATCGACACCATCGGGTCGTTCATGTAGCTGCCCTCTATCAACTTGTCCTTAATCAATTGCTGCACCTCGCTCACCTTCAATCCGGCCACATGCAGCTTGCCGAGAATCGGGAAGTCGATATACCCTTCGGTATCGACACGGTAACCCTGTTCGGACACCTTTGCCGCGCTCTCCGAAGATGTCACGCTGCCATCGGCGCCCACGTTGAACAGCCCTCCGTAGATGTTGAAGGGAATCGCAAGTTCCTGATTTTTGCAACTCACGGTGATACTCAGGCGGTCGTCGCACTGCACCGTAGCTTCATACTTTTCATCAATCGGGTAGTCCACACCCGGGTCCATATCTTGCAGATACACGATGTTCTTGCTTGAATTGCAAGACACCATCAGCAAGCAGGCGATGAAACTTGTCAATACAAATAGCTTGTTCATTCTTTTTTAATATTTTGTTTAAGATTCTTTATTAGACAACTCGCTGAAGCACAACAGTGCGGCATCGGTATCGGGACGGCATTCGAGCGTTCCAACCGTAACCAGTCCGGCCAGCCGTGCAAGCGTGTCGCACAAGCCGTCATATAACCGGCGGTCACTGTTCACTACCGAGCAGCCGGGATAGAGCGCGACAAAGGCATCTACGCCGTCGCGCTTGATGAAGCGATTGGACGGAGCCTGCCGCAGACGCGCCATTCCGCCTATGGGGAACGCCAAGTTCTTGTAGCAAGGTGTCTTGCCGCTCCACGGAGTACCATAAGCAAAGGCGATGCCGTCGATTATCCTGATGGCAGGGCTGTCGTCGTTGAGAAGCTCGCAACCGGCCACGGCCTTCTGCCACAACGAGGCATGGGTGCTCTTGCCTGTGCCACTCTTGCCCATGAAAAGATAAGCCTTGCCTCCCACATGCACTGCCGAGGCATGAATCAATACGCCGCCATTGAGAAGCACAGCCTGGGCAAATGCCATGCGCAGCAGCAGCCCTATGACCTGCCCGGCCTGGGCATCATCCATGCGCACCACGGCACGCGATGTCAAGAAGTCGGTCGTCGACTCCATTTCATGCACCGGCCCGCCGGGAGTACGGCCTATGCGCAACCGATAGCGTCCGTCGGGAGTCGAGAAGAGCCTCATCATCCCCATTCCGCTTGCCGCCATGTCGACAAGCCTCAACGGCACGTCGGGCAACATCTCGCCGGCAGGGAGCAGCGTCAAGTCGAGCAATTTCCCATCCTGCGGACAATCGTCGCACAGGAACGGCTCAAACGAAGGCAGCATCGACCGAATGTCGATGGCTTCGGCGACATGCAGGCACAATAAGAATCCGGCCACGCGAAAATTATAATCAAAAATCATCTGAATTGTCCTTTTAATAATGTCATGAATGTCCAGAACGCCTCGGCCGGAGCATACCGGCACGAGAATCTCACATTGCGCAAGAACGATTGCGACGTGTACACCTTGCGTGAAAATATCGTCCGCGACTGGCCGGCACGGTCGGAAGCATACTGTCCGAAGTTGCCTCCGTTCCATATGATGTCGAGCAGCGGGCGCGTAGACGGGGCTACGGCCGGATAAGGCAAATCCTGCCTGCTCAATCCCATATGGCTCACAAGCGAGGCATTAAGCAACATGCTCCACCGCTTCAGTCCCACACGGTCGCAAACACGCTTCATCTCGTCCGCATCGACATTCCCTATCAACTTGTGGCAGGCACGCGCCATGTCGCACAACTGGCGCAGGCCTATGCCGAGCCCGAAAGCATGTTTCAAGATGTGAGTGTTCAGCAGCAGCAAGTTGAGAGTGGGCGACGGAATGACAGCCTCGATCTTGCAGCCGTCAAAGTCGAGCGTCGCCGGCTCAAAGCCATCTTTGCGCTCCAACTGCTTAAGATAACGGCTTGTGAACGGGCTTGACAAGTCGAGCAGCTGCCCGTGATGCTCCACATGGATTCCTTTCCACTTGTAGAACACGCTGTCGTCGGCCTTGCTCTTCACCTCGCAACCATGCGCCTTTATCAGGCGGATGGCACGCTTGCGGTCGTTGCTCTCGGGGAAATAGAAATCTATGTCGCCACACTCGCGCAGCATCGGCGTTTCATAGAACGCGGCTACCCCCTGCCCTTTTTGCAACACGGGAGTAAGCCCATTGCCGCAGAACAAGGCATACAACTCGGCAAGGACGCGGTTCATCTTGCGGTTCTTGCGCTCGATGCCGTCGACCGCTGTCACCCACTGCAGCAACATGTCCTCGTGGGGCAACAGCTCCTCGGGGATGAAGCTCAAGCCGTGGTAGACGATTCCCGTGACCGTCTGGCAGCGAGCCATGCGGAAGACGTTGCTCCAGCTATCGCCCGTCGTGCGGAACATGGAGAGGTCGTCGGGACACTTCTCCCACAAGCCGGCCTGCAGCAAGGCCAGCAATATTTCCCTGTCCCTGTTCACCCGGTAATCAATCCATATTCTCTCCACTCGGATAACTGACGCTCAACATCGGACAAAGCCGTAGACTTGTCTACGTCGTATTCCTCGCACAGCCTGTCGGCCAACTCCTCGGGCGTAGCGTCGTGACTTTCCAGTTGCCGCCACAATTGCGCGGCAGTCTCGTTGAGAGTGAACACGTTGCTCAAGTTGACATTCTTGGAGCAAGTGTCAACCACCATGTACTTGGAACCTAATTTTCTTAGCTTCAAGCCATTTTTTATCATTCTATCAAATATCATTTCTGGTTCTTTCTCCAAATATCTCTCTTCGACGAGCGAAGAATATATCTTGCCATATTCGTCCAGCATCTTCTCCTTGGAAAACATGTCATTGTATCGTTGAAGTGCATTGGCCGAGTAAGTATTATAGGTTTCTTCTGATTCGGTAATCTTCATTATAGCTTTCGCAAGAGCCTCGGGATTCTCGGTCTCGACATTAATACCCGAATATCCGTCCTTGTTCACCCAAGGCACACCCGACCCTTCGATATTGGTGGCAACCACCGGCTTGCCGCACGACATGGCCTCGATCTGTACCATTCCGAAAGCCTCGGTTTTCCATATCGAGCTTAGGCAAAACACGTCGCAAGCCCCGTAATAATCGTTAACCTTGCCGTCGGGGACATAGCCGAGCATTACCACCTTGTCTTGAAAATTGTTTTCCTTGATCTGTTGATCAAGCTGCGCACGCAACGGCCCGGTACCGCCTATCAGCACCACATAGTCGTCGCCCAGCGAGCGAGCCGCGTCTATCAGGTACTTGAAGCCCTTGTACTCGACCAGCCGTCCAAGCGCGAACACGATTTTGCGGCCTGCATACTTCGCCCTTATGGCTTTCACGCCCTCGGGGTCGGGATTGACCTTGCTCACGCCCAAAGGCACAGTCGTCATCTTGTCCTTGACCTTCTGCAAGAATGGCGACTTGTCGAGATAAACGGGCGACGTGCCAATTATCACGTCGGCGCGGTTTATGAGCCACGTCTGCAACGGCTTATAGAACTTCAACAACGTTTTCTGGCGCAATATGTCGCTATGCCAGTGCAAAACCACCTTTCCCTTGTACCCCGACAGGAAAAGAGCCAGATTGGCCATCGGGTTGGGACAATGGATGTGAATAATGTCGTAGCGGTTGCATATTTTCCTCAATTTGCCAATCATCGCCGGCGATATCGACACAGAATTACTGTGCCAGACCGACGGTGTGGCATAAATGTGCCCGTACTTGTTCAATTTCGTCATGCCGGGTTTTCCTGTAGCAATGCACAACAAGTCGCATGTGATGTCACGGCTTGAAAAATCTTCAACTATGTCCAAGATTGCTTTTTCCATTCCTCCGTTGAATGGATAAAATTTTCCTAAATGTAAAATCATTGTTCTATAACTCGACATATTAACACTTATCCTTTACTATCAAGCAACATTGCGAAAAGCTCCTGCCACGACCGTGCTTCGGGCTTGCCGACATGAGCTGCCGGCTGGGCATGAAAGCAGCTATTGTCGCCGCTAAGGGCTTTTTTCATCAATGATTCCAATACATCGGGCCGGTTCACGTCGAAAAAAGCCACTTTGGCGCATCCGGCTGATGTCCCGTGGGCATACGGGCAGTCGGCGACAATCATCGGCTTGCCCGTTGCTCCAAATTCACTTATCGGCAACCCCCAAGTCTCCACCTTTGACGGGAACACAAGACAATCGGCCGCCTTGTAATATCCATATAATCTTGACTTGCTCATGTATCCGGCAAAGTCGATTGAATCGACATTGCCCCACTTGCCGTACAGCCAGCGGGTGTAACGGTTCTCCTTGCCCGAGAGCGTCACAACGGCCTTGAACACCCCTTTGCCCACCTCGCTTTCCAGCCTTGCGGCGGCCTCGCACAGAGCCTCAAAGTTCTTGTGGCAGTCGGGAGCCGACGGGAAGAAGAAAGTGTAACAAGGCAATTCGACCTTGTCGGCAACCACGTCGACAGGCATCTGTTCGGGAGGGGCGACGATAAAACGCGACTTGTCGACATTGAGCATCTTGCTCAACCCGTCCCTGAACCACGGCTGCTGCACCACGAGATAGCAGTTGCGGTGCACGTTGATGCGATAGGCAAACCGCGTCAACAACGAGAACAACGCTATCTTGTAATTGAAATAGAAGTCGAGCAGCCGTCTCTTGTAGAACGGGAACGACGTCTGGCAATACACGGCCTGCCTGCGCGCATTGACTCGCGGCGTGGTGTCGTGCAGCGACAACCACAAGTCGGCCTCGGGCAACTGCCGTGAGATGCGGTGCATGGTGACATACTCGCACCACAACCGCCGCGACCAGCTCTTGATAACGTCGGGCAACTCGATGTACTCTATGCCAGGGAAATCGACAAGCTCGCGCTTGTGGACCAATGCCACCACCTTGAAGCGTTTTTCGGCCACGGCCGATGAAAGGTAACGCAGGCAATCGCGCAAGATTGTCAACGTGCCACCCTGCCTCAACCCAACGGCCGAAATCACAATCAATGGTACTTTATTCAACATGTAAAATCAAGATAATCCAAACACTATTCACAATTGTCCTGTCAAGCCTTGTTATTGACAAGGCCTTCAAACAGGTCGAGCCACTGCTTCATGACGGCATCGGTCGAAAACTGCGACGAACGAGCAAATGCCGCCTTGCCCATCTCCTTGCGCAACGTATCGTCGCGCATCAGCACGAGAATCTTCCGGGCAAGCTCCGACGTATCGCCGTCTTTGACAAGAAATCCTGTCTCGCCGTCCTTTATAATCTCCGACGGGCCGCACTTGCAATCAAAGCTCACGGCAGGCACACCAGCCGTAGCAGCTTCGAGCAAAACCATGCCGAAACCTTCATAACGCGAGGTCATCACGATAATCGATGATTCTTGATAAGCAGCTTTGATATTTTTAGTTGCAGGACACAACACAACGCTGTCCTGCAATGAAAGTTCCTTGATTTGCGCCGACAAGGCGTCGCGCAATTCCCCGTCGCCGACGATATGCAACTTCCAGCCGTTCATCTGCTTGCACACTTTTGCCCAAGCGTCGAGCAGCATGTCGAATCCTTTCTGATATGTATATCGGCCTACGGCTATCACACTGCGACGGTCGAGCGTGGCCGGAGTGTCGCAGACAAATGTCCGAGCATTGGGGATGACCGACATGTTGGGCAAGTTGCCCCAATGACGGCTGTCTTCGTGCGTAAGCACCACAAAACGGTCGAAGCGCGAAGCCACCTTAAGCTCATTGCGGTTGCGCCACTTGTCGGCTACCCTCCACAGCCCCTTACGGTCGTATTGCAACCGCTTGAAGCGGGAAAAATGTATTTCAAGCACCTTCTTGCTGCCATCCTTTATGCGAGGCAGCAACGATGCGTCGTTGCAGAACATGGATATTGCGATGTCGGGTCTCACCTCTTGCAATATCTTGGCAAGGCGGCATCTATGCTTGAATTGCTTGAACGGGTAATGCACGACCTTGTTGAAAAACGACTTTCCGTTGTTGGTCTCGTAATTCACATCTATGTCGATGCAGCGTATGCGCCTGTCAAGCTCGAAGAAAGGAGCCTGCCCGCGCTGGTCGGTTGTGACGATGGTCACGTCATGACCGTGCGCGGCAAGGTAGTTGGCCTTGTTGCTCAACACGCGCTCCATGCCGCCCGAATTATAAGTCCCAGCTATGCAATACAATATCTTCATGCTTTCTTTAAGCAATATTCTCCACCTCTGCCGGTTGTTCGACCTCTGTTCCTTCCTCTGCAGGATCGGCCATCAGGAACAAAGCGAAGATTAAAAATATGTCGGTCGACACTTTAGCCCACAAAATCAAGTTCATAGCCAACAACAAGACAAACACAGCCTTGTCGACCGGAAACTTCTTCATGCACTCGCGTGTGCAGCAAACGAAAAACCATATGAACGCCAGCAATCCTATAAGTCCGAAGTAGTATATGAAACGTAAATAGCCCACATCGGTTCCCATGTAATAAAGACCTCTGCCGGTACCCGGACCTATGTAATATGGATTGGAGACAAAAGGAGACAAGAAATACCCGTCGCCTATTATCCATGTCTTAAATTCTGTCGGAACATACGTCCACATCGCCAAGAGGTCGTTGGTGGAACCTGTCTCCAGACTTCCTTCTTCAACGAAATTGAAGGCATATTCAAACGCGAACTGAACCAACTTATTCACTTCGGGCAATGTCGCATACAGGTATCCGACAATCGGCACTGCCACCAAAAGCATGATGCCGAAATAGCCAAACACTCTCGACACTTCCTTGCCTTTCCCTTGGCTTAACACATAAATGAAATAACAGAACGCAATTACTATTCCTGCCAAAGTGGTGCGTGCAACCATGTTGCCGGCAAAGACTATGAACAGGAACATCACCGTGTAAATTAAGATGCGCCATGAATCATAGGCATGCCTGACCATGAGATAACCCAGCAATATCAACGCGCACGCAAAACGGCTTCCGGCAGTATCGAGCGACGCGCCGATGCCATACATGCGATCCAACTCGTTCAAATTCTCAGTGCCTTGCTCCACAAAAGCATCAACAATCCCTTTGAACGCAGGGATAAACTCGTTCATCAATGCAAAAAGGCACTGCGCCACGCACACGCCTATGAAATATAACGCCACTATTTCGAGCGTGACCTTCCCATGCACGCGCTCGATGCACTTCACCACAAAATAAGCTGCTCCTACCCACACCCACATCAATACGACATATTGGGCATAAGTAAAATCGGTCGCACCGTTATAGGCCAGCGACAACACTCCGGCCAGCGACACTCCTATGGCGGCCAGCGACACATTCAGCATCGTGCGGCTCACGACAAGCCCATTGTTCTTGCTTATGCGGTCGAACGCAAACATCAACGCACCGAGGACGGCGAGATAAATCTTTGTGTTGCCGACAGGAAAGAATGTGAATGAAAACGGGAACATATAGAATGAACACAGTATTCCCGTCAACAATATTGCCATCAATTTAATCATCTGTACAAAATTCCGTAAACAAACTTGAATATCAGCTGGTAATAAAGTTTTACAAGCCAAAACCGGCCTTTTGCAGCCATCTGTTGCACAAGGCGCATCCGATAGGTCTGCATGGTATTCTGCATTATATATTTGTTGGCTTCGGGAAAGCTGTCGGCCCACACCCTATAAGATTCTTCGTCATCGGTGATGAGAAGCGGCATCTTGGCGTTCAGCTTGAAGAAATTTATCTCTTTCTCGTAACGGTTCCCGAAGTTGGTTGCAAGATATTCCACGACGGCATTCAGGTTTGGCATCAGCCGTGCCATCTGCTGCGAGGGCTTCATTTGCGTAATCGAGTTATCATTCTGCTTAGTGTAATGATATAAAGCACGATCAACAAAAGCGATACTTTGCGCCCTCGAGAAGAGCTTTACCAACACCAGCATGTCCTCGCCCACATTCTCGCCCTCAACATAACTGATGCCGTGACGAGTGTACAATTCATGCTTTATCATGTAAAGCCACAAATTCCACCGCATCTGTCCCGAAAGCATCCCACGCAAGGCAGTTTCGGCATCGGCATATACAGGCATCGGCATGCGACGCTCATTCTTGCTGAATGCGAGAAACCAACCGCACGCCACTATGTCGGCACCTGTCTGCAACGCTTTGGCGCACATCTGCTCTATCGCATCCTTTTCTATGCAATCATCTGCATCGACATAGTAGATATAGTCGCCCGTAGCTGCATCAAGGCCTGAATTACGGGCTGCCGCAACACCACGATTGACCGGATGGCGCACGATTTTCACATGCGGCTGTCGTGACGGGTAACGCTCCAGCACCTGTTGCAGCCGCTCAATGCTCGCGTCGGGCGAACAATCGTCGACGAAGATATACTCGATGTCGGCATACGTCTGCTCAAACAACGAAACAGCGCAACGTTCTATGAAATCTTCGACCTTGTAAACGGGTGTGATGATGCTTACCATCTCAATAATACAATTTTATGAGCATATACAATCCTGCCGTGAAGTGAAGCTTCAACAGCAGGTACACCAGCAATTTGTCCTTTGAATCATTCTTATGATTCTTAAAATATCCGAATATGAGTTCGTTGCCAAAGAAACCCGACATTCGGGGGATATCTTTTAGGCCGTAATGACGCTTCACATAGAGCTTGTACAGCCATATATAATAATTCAAGATGTGACACCGTGCCTTTTCAGGGTTCATGCCTGTCTTTGCAACAAGTTTGTCGAGAGGCTCAAATATCCGTCTTATGGTCGACAATGCTGTTTTCTCGTCCGAGGCATACTTGAAATCAGCCGATTCTGTATAATAATCGTAATTCTTGCCAGGTTTCAAGGCCAGTGACTTGCAATGTGTCAGATAATTCCAAACGAACACCACATCCTCGCCTATGCGCATATCGCAATTGAACGTCAAGCAACAATCCTTGATAATAGACATGCGAAACAACTTGCCCCACGGGCAAAGAAATGTCATGTCGGTGAGATGCCTTTCAAGCAACTGGCGCATTTCAGCGTCATTGTGGGCAATTGTCATGGAATATTCCACAGCAGGAATTTCATTTGCCCCTACAGTGTTATATCCGCCTACCATAAGGTCGCATTCCACACCTGCAAGAAGGCTCGACACAAAATCTCGTTCCAAATAATCATCGGCATCGACAAATGTCACCCACTCGCCACGAGCCGCGTCCAATGCCGTGTTACGAGCAGCACCCACGCCGCCATTCTCCTTGTGTATCACGCGTATGCGACTGTCGGCTGCTGCCATTTCGTCGGCAATAGAGCCGGTTGCATCCTTGCTGCCGTCATCCACAACGATGACCTCGATGCAAGAATATGTCTGAGCGACGATACTGCCAAGGCATCGCTTCAACACCGAGGCGGCATTATAGGCCGGGACAATTATCGAAACAAGAGGCTCTTTTTCCATTATTTCACAACATCGATGATTTGCGACAAGTAAGCCGCATCTGTTTCATCGGTAAACTGCCTTCCTTCAGGCACTTCGTTCACATATTTATGCTTTACAGGCACTTTCTCGGTGGCTCCCATCAAAAACCACTCATATTCAATGTCGATATGTCCTATGTCGATGGCCTGATACCCGGCACGCGCCATGTCGCAAGCAAGCACAGTCGCCGTCTGTCCCAGTGCAATGAGAACAAGTCGAGACTTATCCACTTTCAAGGCAGCTTCGAGTATCTTGTCATACTTTTCAAATGCGTTCAACGCCGGGCAGAGGATGCGCTCAATGCTCGCAGCATTGCCAAACAGGTCATTACCCACGCCAAGGCGGCTTTGCTCACCCTCGATGATGCACAATTGCCGTCCGTTCCATATCTGCTTGACATATTTTATGTATTCACCTTTATCCTTATCCTTACAATCCATGTAAAACCGGGTGAAATAGGAATCACCGTAAACAGATGCCAGATTTATCGACTCGAAAATCACTGCTTGATTGTTGACAAAGCTCCGTTTCACAAACAATTGTGGCTTTGCCATTAGCAATTGCGGCTTTTTCCACACATACGGAATGCACACCAGCAGGTTGGCGGCCTCGTCAGAGCCTGTCTTTAAAATATCTTTAAGCCGTAAAGCCAATTTCTTGTCATACTTCTGGAAATCGCTCTTGCGAGTGTCATTATATCCATCCTTAAGCGACGTTATCATGTCCATCTCGCCATCGCCATAACGGCACACCGAGCAGCGTTTTTCCAAAATCAACTTGACAGTAGCCACGGAATCAAGCACACTCACGGCAGCTACCGGCTTCTTCAACCGGGCATATTGCCAACGGTAAAGCAACATGCGCAATGCCACCTTGACGCGGGTTATGAACGGTTCTTTTGAGTCAGCAGCCATTTGTTGATTTATTTATCAATGTGCTTGAATATCGTGTAACCGAGCCGTTTCAACGGCAAAAGCATCATGAACAATTTCCATCCCCATGTCAGCACTATCCCTTTTGCTTCACGGCGAGTTCCGCGCACAAAGTTATTGGAAAGGTCTATGTTGCCCTTCTGCGACATGAAAGCAGCTTTCAAAGCGCGCACCTTCTGGAATGTCATCGCGTTCTTTAAGTCTTCGGCATAACTACCTTGTTTCAATGCCTGTTCGAGGCATCCACAGAACATGGCTTCATAAGTGAGACTTGTGCGGAAAGTGTGCGACACCGACTCATCATATACATGATAACCATATACAACGTCGGCAATCAAAGCCACGCGCTGCGCCTTGTTGCCAAGCTGCACGTTCATGATAAAATCCTCGGCCATTATCAATTCTCGTGGGATGTTGATTGTCCCACCGTCAAACAGCGACCTGCGGAACATCCTGCCAGTTATATATTGCGATATACTGTTCATTATCAATCCCGTGAGAAACTCGCGAGTGCCGATACATTCATCAGCGACATTCATTATTTCGTCTTTCGCGTCATTGCCGTTGACAATCTGCTTGTTGCCTATCACAATGTCGCAACCGTCGCACTTGTCGACCATCGCCTGCAATGCACCGGCAGGCATGGTATCGTCGGCATCGGCAAAGCATATCCATTCGCCTTGTGCTTGCCCGGCACCGTAGTTACGGGCGGCAGTAACACCGCGATTGGGCGTGTGGAACACTGCGATACGGTTATCTTTTGCAGCAATTTCGTCGCACAACGCTCCGCTGCCGTCGGTACTGCCGTCATCGACCAAGATCAATTCCCAATCGCCGTAGCTTTGCTTCACGACCGAATCAACCAACGCCGGCAGATACCTCTCCGCGTTATATACAGGAACGACAACCGAAATCTTCACCTCACTCGTCCTCCTATAAATACGTTCAACAACTTAGGCGTATATTTTCTACACAGTACAAAACATAGAGACAATAAAGCCAAAGTTAAAATGACTGACAATATATAAGTTGACAACCACGCCAAGTCTGATGCAGGAGTAATGGCAAAAGTGACAATTTTCAACATTCTCGGTACCACAAGGCAGTGGGACATGTAAATAAAACAGCTCCATGCTGCGCCGTATCGGAATTGTATACTGCCATATCGTGATAATCTTCCCACTACATTAAAAGCAAATGCCACCGTTACAAATGAATGCATAGCCTTAAATAGCGGAGACACATCTTTTATTGCAAAATAAGATACTGACAAGAAAAGTATTGAACATAATAAATATCCCCAAATCGGCCACGACCGTGAGAAATAATTTAAAATAATCTTCTTTTGCAAACACAAATATGCTCCCCAAGAAAAGAATAAAAAGGCCATTAACAATTGATTGATATGCCAATAAATAACATTATAACTAAAGTACAAATACAGAACAGACAGCAAGAAAATGAAATACATCCGCAACCGTTTAAGCAAAAAATAAACAAGCGGCGTGCAAGCGACAACTATCATCAAATCCCTTACAAACCACAAAGCCGTGTTTATCGGGAAACATGTCCTCTGCACAAAAATCTCATAATTCCCAACACTTTCCGACGGTGCTCCAAGTTGTCCGTCATACATCCAAAAGCAAGAGAGGAAATTTGATACCGACATGTTTAAATCTGAACCAGAATATGTCAGAAATATATTGAACACCGGCAACAACCTGACAACGACAAGACAAACACCCAACAAATTCCATAGCAAATAAGGTATGAGCAATGTCTTGATACGTCGTTTCAATTTTTCTTTATACACGTCGCTTGTCCAATCCTTTCCCGAAAAGAACAGATATCCGGATATGAAGAAGTAAACAGCAACAATCGAGTCTCCACAAAAGAATGTATCCACAAACCGTTTGAAAATTTCTGTTATCGGATAATCCTCAAACGAAAAGCCGGATAGAGTTGTCGCAAATCCATGAAATAGGACCAAAATCAACACAAACAACACGCGTACGGCGTCGATACATTGTGATTGAAACGATAATATGTCTTTCTTAATTTCTGGCATTTATATATGCACAGCCGTTAAGATTTATCGGCGCTACCTCTCAATTTCTCTTTGAAATCAAATATGTAATAAATCAAAGTCACACTTGGCACATAAGCCAGCAAGTATCTTGACACGGCCGACAACTTTTCCACATTCAGCACTTGCCTGCCAACTTCGGCCTTGTACATGCGCAATTTCTGTTTTCTGTCGCTTGTCCCGGTCTCAAATGAATAAAACAGCGACTGAGTGAGTTCCTTAACATAATCATCAATGAGCCAATTGCGCTCATCGCCATATATTTTCTTTAATGCTGAAAGAATGCTTAGGAACGAATAAAAATTGTCGGGCGAACTATACTTCTTAGTAAAATTTGGCACTGCATAGTTATAAGCTCCTTGCTTTATGCAGCACATTTCTCCATCTATATGTTGCATGTAGCGAAGCAAAAAATCTTCATCTTCGCGGAATATCAATCGGGTATCAAAACGCAAGCCGTAGGCCTCAACAATATCGCGCCTGATAATTTTTGTCCATAAATAACCTAATGTGTTAATTCGGGCCAATAGCAAAATGCCATCTTTCACCACTCCACAAAAGTCAACGCCCGTATCGGCTCCATGCCAATTGCCACCGACGTCATTAAATCCTTGCACCACAATCTGCACGCCATCATGCAGATGGGTTACAAACAATTCGAGCCAACTTTCGTCAACCCAATCGTCGGCATCGCAAAAAGCAATCCACTCGCCATGGGCATTGTCGAGACCCATGTTCCGAGCCGAACTTGCACCGCCATTTACTTTATCAAACACACGGATTCGACTGTCTGCCAGTTCATATCGACGACATATTTCTGCCGACCCATCGGTGCTGCCATCGTTCACCAATAACAGTTCCCAATCGGCGTAAGACTGACGCAAAATAGAATCGACGCATCGCCTCAGCGTCTTTTCGGCATTATAAACCGGTGTAATTATCGAAATCACAATGTGTGTTATTTCAATTTCACAGGATACTCCTTAATCCAAAAAGCACCTTTCTTGAATATCTGCATGAACCGTATAAGGCACACATTTAAACTGTAAATAAGCGCATGGAAACGACTGCTCTTGATGGCAATGTACAACTTGTCCTCCCAATTGTCGCCTATCGTGAATCTATGATAGTCTTCCAATACTTTTACAGGGAAAAATGACTGCAACACTCGTTCTTTTTCCTTGTCAACGTCCTTGTAATGCACCGTACTCATGCCATTCCAGTCATAATTGGCAATTGTCACATCCATACTACTGTAAATACAATCATGGAAAATCAAGGTTTCAACCCAAAATTTCCAATCGGCAACATATCGCAACGTTTCATCATACGGAAACTGCAACAACAGTTCTCTCCTTATGAATGATGCCTGATGGCACAATGTTCCGGCATATAAAAACGCCATAGAGACTTCCTGTGGAGCTTGAACAAGCCGCCCGAAAGAAAGCCATGTGCCACCCGTAATTATATCGTTTTTACCTTCCGATAATCTTCCTATGACATTCTTCACCACATCGTTGTCATAGAATGTATCGCCCGAATTCAAGAACAGGCAATACTCTCCGTGGGCAGCATTCACGCCTTTGTTCATGGCATTGTAAACGCCATTGTCGGGTTCGCTCGACCAAATATCTATCCGTTCGGCATATTCCTCGATGACATCCACACCACCATCGGTCGACGCCCCGTCGACTATGACAAATTCAAAGTCACGGCAAGTCTGCGCCAAGACGCTCTCGATGGTTTTGCGCAATCCGTCCTTGTTATTGTAATTGACTGTTATTATTGATAAAACCTTAGCCATTTACAGTATTTCGTTATAAATTTTCTTTATCGAGTTGCCGTATTTTTCTTCGGTAAAATGCCCTACTGCAAAATCCCATGCACGTTGAATCAAGCCACTCATATCCTCTGAAACGACTTTCCGCATCAGGCTCGCGCACTCTTCCACATTGTCAAACAAAAATCCATTTTGCCCATCAAAAACAATTTCCAATGTCCCTCCTGAATAACTACTAGCTATAACAGGGCATCCGTAAAACATTGCCTCAACCGTTACTCGCCCAAGTCCTTCACTTTCACTGCACATCAAGAATCCGGCAGCTTCTTTGAAATAAGGAACTATGTCGGATTGATAACCTATAAAATCTACAGCCTTTTCTATATTAAACCTCGTTAAATCGCCACGCAATTTGGACATCAGCACATCATCGATCGTCTCACCTGCAAGAACCAGTTTATATCCTTTAATAGCTAATCCTGACTTCGCAAAGGCTTCAATGGCAAATGAAACTCCTTTGGACTCGCATAAAATTGCAGAGCAAAAGAAAAAATATTTTCCTTTCCCCTTGGCGCTAACCTGTTCAACTTCATTAATACTTTTAACAGCATCCCACAATACATGTCCGTTTGGCTTGCCATTCATTCCGAAATGCTGCGACACGGCATCGGTTATGCTAATGACAGCATCGGCTTCTGCAACTTTCTTTCGGAATCTTTCTATCCCCATCATCGGCATCAATCCAGTATTCAAGGCTTGGAATTCCCTCAAATGCCACACATGCTTTATTCCTTTTCTCCTTGCAAGACTGGCTCCTATGGTAAAAACGCCACTGTTGGAATGCACTATCTGTATATTATAGTCATCGACTATCTTACAAAGCATTGAGACTGCATGCCTATTATGGTTCATTATTATAAGCTTCCTGACAAAACGCCTAAGAATACTCACAAATGATTTCGTGTGAAGTTCCGGCAAGCTCGTGAAATCAAAAGGCACCACCTTGCATTCAATTCCTCTGCTTTTAAATAAGTCATAAACAATCCCTTTATCAGGGAACACAACAATAGGGCGCACAGCATCAGCTTCTGAATGAATAAGATTCAGTAACGACAATGCGGCTCCTCCACAGTGCGCAGGAGTGTGACATATATACAATACATTGATTTTACCTGTGTTCATGCATATAAATTGTTAATGCTTCAGTTGATAATTTTATGCTACTTAATTTAAAGCTCTATTAAGGAAATCAAGGCTCTCTTTGCGCCAATTGTCAAGTTTCAAGTCGATTGCAGCATAATCAGGTGCAGTCATCAAAATATCCTTGCGACACTCAAATTCTTCAAGCGAGCAAACCAGCCTGTCTTGCAATCCAAGACGGCCAAGCAACGAGATGAACCTGTCCAAGCCACGCTCTCTGTTACCTATAGCAACAAATTTTTTCTTGAATATAATTGAGAACACACAGCCGTGAAACGAATCGGTCACTACTAAATCGGCGTTGTCAATTGCTGCAAGCCATTGCGAAATCGATACAGACTTTGGATTTTCGCATCGATTCCTAAATGGGAACAAAAGTATCCTTGTATATATCGAACCGACTTTATTAGTCACATCATTGATAATATTCTGTTTTTCGGCCGTTTCATCCAATATATAGCTCACAACACCCGATTTCTTTACATCCTCTTTCTTGACAAGCGCACGATAATACCCGGCATCCATCAACAACGTAGGGTCAAGCGCCAATCGGGCATCAAGGCCAAAAATCTCTTTCATCAACTTAACACCTGACTCTTCGCGCACCGATATTGCGTCGAACCGGCGAGCCAGCTTGACACATTCATCCAAATTGGATGATATCGGATCATGTTCAGTTCCAAACGATGCAGCATAAGCTATTTTCCTCGCTCTGCAACCATCAGGAAGGAATCCAAGGAAATAATCTGTTATGCAAGATGAAAACTTTTCGCGCCACACTTGGTCGCTACCCACGATGAAACAGTCGAATTGTTGTTTCTTCGCATACTTGGCAACTGCCTCGGAACTTCGTAATGGCCTTGATTGCCGTATTTCATTATCGATAAACGCGCTCAACTCACTGCAATCAAATGTCCACCCTTTGTCAAGAGTGTAATTCTCATAGAATGGATTGGAAATATTGACATTCTTGTTGCCGAGCAAATATCGACGTATCACGCACTTAATAAGGCTCAAGAATCGGTATGCAATCAATCCGACAGGCGGATAGGCAGGCTGCCGGTTAATAATCTCCGGCTCATGCCCCATCGACTTCAACAGCGTCTGCAACGCATGAGCCTGCAAGATGCCGCCGTAATTATTGCTTAACGGCTGTGTCAATATGCCAATTTTCATAATCCGATTTTCCTGTAAACAAGGCGGCGTAATCTCTTTGCCACTGCCGTGCTTGTCGTGTCGTTCAACGCACGATGGAAACTTCCAGTTTTCATGAACCGCTTGAAGAAATAATCCCTGTACACAGGCTTCTTTACCGAACTTATTATAGCTTGATTATTGCGCAATGCAGCATCAAAAGATGTCGGGCGGCTATTACAATCCAGTTTGCCGAGCAAATCTTTTCCTTTTTCGGTGTAAGCGATTACGACACTTGCTCCTGTATCATCATCAAAACCGGGTAAAACCTTTCCTATTCCCCAATAATCACCTATCGTCAAGTCACTGCCCGACATCCCGGCCTTAGCTTGGCAGCCGAAACATGACGGTCGCAAGCTCAAGTCGGTCAAAAAAGCCTGCATATATGTATTTTTACCGAAAGTGGATGATATTTCTTGCATATCCGTGGACTTGCCCGAAGTCAAGCATATGGTCATGCTGAATTTTCTCCATCCTTGCCGCTTGTCCCTGAAATTCACCGAATCGACCTTGCAATCGGTCGATTCTCTTGTAATTGTCTCGTCAAGATACTTTTGCCAGACCTTAGGACTCGGCACACCGTGGCAAATCACATCCACGGCAAGGAGATTATCATAATCTTTCCTCAAAAAGTTCTTCAATCCCATTATCTGGCAAGGAGTGCCGGTAAACAGCACCAAGCGACCCGTATCAAGAATACGCTTCGCCCTGACATAGCAATCTCTCATGTCGCTTTGCAGGTACTTCGACCCTCGAAATGCCGCAAGGTCGTCGACAGTCTCTACACAATCGTGCACGGTATTCCAGTTTTCATCAAAACGAACACCAAAAACCACACCTTGCTGCTTAATCACCGCCTCTGCAAGCATGGTAAAAATGCCTCCCGACGAGCTTGCAAGCCTCATTGGCACATCCTCGCTCTTGGCGGCAACCACTTCAATTGGTTCCCGGCGAGGAGAATGATGCAAGTACTGGCACACTTTTTCGCACAACCCACAATCGATGCACGACATCTCATCTACAACAGGATAGAAGAAACCTTCTTCATCTTGCTGCATTGAGATGCACTGCTTGGGGCAAACAGCCATGCAAGCCGTGCAGCCGCAACATTTTGACTTGTCGGTAATATTAATCATCGGCACAAAAATCTTTCTTTTATGGTCACTGCCTTCTGATGGATAAAACGCCTCTCGTTCTTAGTGCAGCCTAAAAAATACACTGAAGCAAGGCTGCACATGATGCATATGGCGCATACAAGCAGGAAGTGGTTCCAATTTTCACCTTTGTCCGTCAAAGATACGAAAAACATAGGCATGATTGCAGCCGTTACCGTAACCATCAAGACATTGCCGCAAACTTTCTTCAAGAATCCTAATACAGGCAATCCCGCCATCTTGTGCAGGAACAACAACCGTAACATCAAGCAGCACACGGAAACGCACAGAGCCACCGCCAATGTCGATTCTGGAGGACAGCCGGCTTTAAGGCACACATATGACAATGGAAAGTTCATCATCAGCATCCCGCCGACTACAAGCTGGTAGTTGCGAATTTTACCGGTGGCATTCTGCAAAGTTATCAATGTGTTGGACAATATATCACACATCGACAATATCAGCACCAGCCGCACGAAACTGACAGTATGCTCGGGATATTGCTTCAACCATATCGTCAATATGAATTCTGTTTCAAATAATATGGGCAATGCAAAGATAAACAAGACATAGAATGAAAACCTCGAACCACGTTCTACAAGCGAGAACATATATTCGCGATCATCCGAAGCATACGACTTAATAATCTGTGGATTCAATGCCGTCATGAAATTTCCTGCAAATGTGCTGACAGCCGTGTTGACAGAAATTGCTATCCCTCGTGCGGCATTGATGACAGGCCCCATGAAAAGATTCAACAATATATTAACTCCCTGATCTTTCAAAAGCCCGGCAGTGCAACCAATGAAATTCCATCCGGCAAAAGAACTCATTTCTTTCCATACACGCTTGTCAAGGCTCAAGCGAAACTGGCATTCATCGAAGTTACGCCGACAATACAGCGTATAAACTCCTTGTAAAGAAATACTTACAGCCACAATCAATATCGAATAAACGATAAGGCGATCGAAAGGTAATCCGGAATAGGCGATGAACAGCACGATAAACAGGCGCAACACGACATCTGTCATGCCTATATAAGCAAAAGCCGTCATGCGCTCATGCGACACTATCGATGCATTAAACGGCACACCTGTTAACGACACCATAAAGCTCAACACTGTAGCTTGAAACACCCAATTGGCCGCATAAAGGCGTTCGGCAGGAATTGTCATTTGCGTGTTGAGAAACCATAACCCTATCGTTTCGGCAGCAACAAAGACAACTCCGGCCAAGGCCACATGAATCACCAACGAAGTTGAAAAAATCCTCTTCAGTCGCTCCATGTCATCACGCCCCAACTCAAACGTAAGGAAACGGGTGACCGACGAGGACAATGATGAAGTTATAAGCGAGAACATCGCCGTCAATCCTCCAACAACATTGTATATGCCAAAATCTTCCACGCCGAGGGCATTGAGGATGACCCTTGATGTGTAGAGCGACACAAGCATGCTAAAGAGCGTGCGCGCATACAGCATGAGCGCATTTTTGGCTATACGTCGTGTATTTTCAGCGTGTGAAGTCATTATTCTTCATCGGTTGGATTGCCATGATAGATGGCGTCTCCTGAAATGCAATGTTAATTATACTATTTTTTATCCTTTAACACTCTTGGGAATATCCCCTACCTGAAGGAAAGGAAACAATTCATGCAGCTGCTTCAACCGTGACAGCACATGCAGCCTCATCTGCAAAGTTATCGCTTCATCATTAATTATCGACATAAGCAACCGTCCAAATGCACGGCACACGATGTCTATCTCATATAGATTGTCTATTCCTATTACACTTTCTGCATACACAGGGCGCAAATTGTATCCGGCGACTTCAATCGCAGCAAGAGCCATGTCGGCCGCCTCGTCACGCTTGCCGGCCTTGGCCAGGCCTTCGGCCGTGGATTCCCAAGTCAAGAGAATCTTGGCTATCGCCATCACATCGAGCTGGCTTTCGGGGACAAAAATGTACTCCGCCAACTCTGCAGCCTTAGCCGAATATCGAGGACTTTGCGCATCTTCCCCGACAGGTTGCAAAAGTTTCTTGCGATTGAGCGCATAATCTTCGAGGTTCTCAAAACTGTCTTTGTGGATACCGTTTATAGCCACAGCCATACCACCCATCGACAAAATGAAGCAGCGGTCGCGGTTGATTCTAATCCTGTATCCAACAAACCCTTCAAGAATTCCGGAGGTTATGCACACCGGCGTGTTGCCCGACGAATAATAACCGTACTCATGTGGAAGAAAACGAATGCGCGTAGGCTCGATCAATGCCATCTGCATGAACGGCTGCATCACGCTGTCGCTTATCACAGCAGGCTTGCCGGTGCTGTAATCCTTTGCAAGATACAAGCCGATGAAATTCTCTTTCAGAAAGTTTTGAATCTCGGCCACATCACCCTGAACGAAAAGCAGCCCCGATATAGTCGGGCGTTCATCCTTGCAGACACCTTTGTCGGCACGCTTGTAAACAATACTTTTGTGGATGAATGTGCGGAAACGAGTTTGAAGCCGATTGTCTATGACATTTACTTTGGTGCGATGCGCAAACAGATAACTCCAATTTGAGACCTGTTTCGGATTTGGCAAAACTTCCTTTTTCGAGTCAAATTGCGCATTTACCTCGATCATTTGTTTGCCATCCGTGGCATTAGTTTGGAAGTCTGTACTATCCAGTGACATCGACACCAATCTAATATATGTCAGTACTTTTTACATAAAAGGAAATACGTTCATTTTCCCTTATAAAACTACTAAACTTGTCAATCATATATAAAAGCCTGCAAAAATAAAACGTCTCTTCCCAAGAGATGTTTATTCCTGTTGTATGTAGTTGTATATCAGAGTGTTTATTTTTGACTAAAATCAATGTTTTTCAATTTGCAAAGTTGTTTATAACATGGAAATTGAAAGTGCGAAGATAAGACGTGTCAATTTTTTTGGACTGGATTCCAGAGGGTTTACATGGATTTTTTTGTAATTTTGCAAATGAAAAATAACTCTTGGGAAGAGAGATTCTCGTCGTGCCAATCTCTTGGGAAGAGTAATTTACAATTGAAGCTCTGTAAGCTTAACCATTTTTAACCAGTGATTGAGAAGCCATCATGAATCTTCCATAAAATCAAAAAGAGATTCCAAGCCTTATGAGAAGAATAGTATGGATAAAACCATGAAAAACACATTAGCAAAGCATGGCCTTGCGACAATCGCCGACGCTTTGCGATATTTAGAATCTAAACTCGAATCGCCGAATATGAAACAATCATATCGGCGATTTTTCATCATCATGAACGACATCAACTCCAATTGCATACCCGTCACAAGGTTCGATAATATGCTTCATTGGCGCATTCGAGCAATTGCCTATCCCCTTTGCTATCACCATAAACAATGAGATAGCATGATTCAAGGCACGGAACTTCCATTTGCAGCCGGGCAACTTTCTCCGCTCCATGACAATTCTTGTTCTTGAAACGCCCTGTCAAGATGCCTCGATCATCAACCTCGGCTTCGGTCGACAATACGACTTTGATACCAAGGTCGTCGGCAAACGGCTTGATCCAATTATGAATACTCGCACTGGCTATCAGCACCTTGTCACATTCTTTTAATCGATCGGATACGGCGATCCTTGCCTTTGGCCGGATAAGCGACAAGCCTTTTTTCTTAAAGAAACCGGCACACGACTTATTGAAATCGTCCAGCGACATACCTTTGAAAAAATGTCCGAACAGGCGTTGCTTGATTTTCCAATTAGGGTAAAGTCCAAACTTATAAGCCACCAGCCACGGCAAATACATGAACAATGCCACACACAATGGCACCAAACCTTTGGCGTATGATATAAACTCGATAAAAGTGTCACGGGTCGTAATAGTCCCGTCAAAATCAAATACCACGACTTTCATGACTTTCAGAAATAAATAATCACAATAAAAGCGACAACCCATCCTGCAATGCAAGCTTGGATAAACCTGTCACACACCAACACTTTGGTGGGACTGCCACTGTTCCTTTCCACGACAGTCAATTGCAAGTAACGCAAAACCCCGGCGAGCACAAAAACGATAGTCAAATAAAGATTGCTCGTCCCCATCCTGCCGACCACGTCGGAAGAAACGGTGTACATAATATAGCAGACGATCGTTATGACACCGACCATCGTTATTGCCATGTTCATGAACTCCATGTTATAGCTGGCAATGTTGAAACGCATCTTTTCCCCTGTTTGTTCGTAAATAAGCACGTCATCGCGCCTTTTGGCAAACGACAGGAAAAGCGCGAGCAAGAACGTCATCAATATGATCCACGGCGACACCCATACGCCTGTTGCCACGCCACCGGCAAGGACGCGCAACACAAATCCCACGGAGACCACGAAAACATCCACAAGCGCAATGCGCTTCAACCAAAAGCAATAAGCAAGATTAAGCATGAAGTAAATGCCCACGTTAGCCAAAACCGCCGGTCTTACGGCAGGTCCCAATAATAATGAAACAAGCACGGCCAATACAGGCGACAACACCATCACGCAATAGCCCACTTTCACTGGTACCTTCCCCGAAGCTATGGGCCGCTTGCATTTGACCGGGTGGCGTCGATCAGACTCAACGTCGCGAATGTCATTGAGGCAGTAAATGGAACCTGCCACGAACCCATACATAACAAATGTTGCTACCGCCCCTTCAAGGCAGGAAATATCGCCCAGCCTGCCGTCAAAGAATATGGGCAGGAACACAAATATGTTCTTAAGCCATTGCTGTGGGCGAACCAGCAGTATTACATCCAATATCATAACTTACAAACTGTTATAAAAACAACACAAATTATGAACAAAGAAGAATACCGTAATCGCCAACAAGAAAGCCCTAAGCGCAACTGCGCACGCTTTTACCTTCCCGGCTTTCATGCACAACATGCCAACAAGAACAGGCACGAAAAAGAACCAATGCCCACAGAACAGCTGTGATTCGGTCAACCCGTAGCCAACCACAAAATGAATAACGATGTCGATGCAAAAGAACGACACAAACAACTTTGACAACAATTCCTTGCGATTCAATATCAATGACACCACCACAAGCAAGCACACCGCTCCAATCACAAATTGACAGATTCCGTCGAGATAAGTTCCAAGCGTCTCCGTCTCGGTAGAATAAAAAACACCCGTCTTGTAATGGAACAAAAGTGGTTCCGACAAAAAGTTGTTCCAAAAGAACGACAGCTTGTCTACAGTACCACCCACATATTCCATTGCATTATCCATGAAAGCTTGTCCCAAACTCATGTGCTTGACAACTATCCGATACACCAGTCCTGCTCCTGTAAGGCAAAAAAACACACTGAAAAGCAGAATGGAGCGAATAAAGTGGGAAATGCCATCTTTTAAGCCTTTTCCCGACAATAAATCTACAGCCAGCACCTTCAGGCAATTTGTCGATGTGGCACCGGTCATTCCAAAGAAAATCAAGTTGTCTACACAAATGTTCCTGACACCTTTCAGGGTGACAAGCAGCAACAGCAGCGAAAAGAATATTGTCAAGACAAAAGAATCCACCTGCACCGACAGCAGCATTACATGGGCGAAAGAACAAAAAAATGCCAGCAACATAATCGACAGTCCGACAGGGAAACCGTTGACCCGGAATATCTTGAACAACAGCAGTCCACTGAAAGACATCAAAAATGTGGTAAATGTCAAAAACATCGGCCACCCTATGTCACAGCCGAGGCAATTCAATGCGTAATCGACCAACAACAACGGTAAATACAATAACGAGAGCAAAGGATGCCGTATGTTCCACTTGAAAATCTTGGTTATGTGTATCATCGGATTTTCATCGGCCAAATAAAACCGCGTGTCGTACCCCATCATCATTGCCTCATTGCCGACATAATCGGATTGTGTCAAAAACAATAAGTTGAAACTCAAGAAATAAATAAACAGCACGCACCACACAAGTTTCTCTCCACACGACTTCATTGACAGCAACTCGCCTAAAACCGACACACCTCCACACAATTCCTGCTTGACAGCCGATTTTAATTTGACATAATTATTTGAAGTGGCAAGCATTACCGACTTGGTAATCGGCTTTTTATTGGCTTCGGATGGGAATTGCTCCGCATCTTCACATTGAGACCTCGATTTGTCATCCTTTACAAAAGGACACGAACAATCGGTTAAAAAAGAATTTTTACCCCCCCCCTAAAATTTAAGTAATTGATTATCATTGTATTATAATCCACGCTATTGAAATTGAATCAGAAAATATGTTATTTATCGTATGTAATGCAAAATTACAATTTTTTTCATGAAGAATTATCCCATTATCCGATAATTCTCTGTAATTTTAGCATTTGGAACATGATAGCGCCGTTTGAAGATCTTTTCGCGACCCCATCCCCATGTTTTCATCACAACAGGTGGAAGCATCCACACTTTAAGCACATGTTTAACTTAACACGAAATTCTACTATGGACAAGTCAAAAGTATTTTTCACCAACCTGCACACATCTCCATCGTGCAACCTGCTCGACAAGATGGAGCGCCTTATAAAACGTGCCGGAATCGAAAGCATCGATTTCAAAGACCAATTCGTAGCTATAAAAATACACTTCGGTGAACCGGGGAATCTTGCATACATCCGTCCAAACTATGCCGCCAGGCTGGCCACGCTGCTTCGCTCGTGGGGTGCGAAACCGTTCCTCACCGATTGCAACACGCTTTATTCGGGGAAACGTGCCAACGCGGTCGACCACTTGCAAAGTGCCATGGAAAACGGGTTCAACCCCATTTCGGCCCAATGCCAGGTGATTATAGCCGACGGACTGAAAGGTACCGAATATCGTGAAATACCTTTGGATGGCGAATACTGCAAAGCTCCGAAGATAGGCTCGGCACTGGCCGATGCCGACATTGTGATATCGATGACCCACTTCAAGGGGCATGAACAAGCCGGATTTGGCGGAGCGCTGAAAAACTTGGGAATGGGCGGTGCAAGCGTCGGCGGGAAGCTCGAACTGCATTGCAACTCCCAACCAAAAATCGATATTGACAACTGCAAGGGCTGCAACGTATGCGTGAAACATTGCGCCCACGACGCAATACACTTGAACCAAAACCGCAAAGCCGAAATCGACTACGACAAGTGCGTGGGTTGCGGGCAATGCGTGGCTCTGTGCCAGCACGATGCCGCCGTTATGGGTGAAAGCGACACGTCTGAACGTCTTAACTACAAGATAGCCGAATACACTAAGGCCATCTTGAAAGACAAGCCCAATTTCCACATCAGCTTCATCATGAACGTTTCGCCCGAATGCGACTGCTGGAACCACAACGATGCCGCCATTATCCACGACTTGGGCATCCTCGCGTCGTTCGACCCCGTTGCCCTCGACCAAGCCTGTGCCGACATGGTAATAGCCGCCCCGGCCATCATGGGCAGCAAGCTCACCGAGGCTCACCCTCATGAGCATCTCGAAGGTGCCGACAAATTCCACCTGATGCACCCCGACACCGACTGGAAGGCAGGACTAATCCATGCCCAGAAAATCGGCCTCGGCTCAATGGATTACGAACTTGTCACGGTATGACTTTCTTGAGGGACTGGATTCCCGGCTTTCAGAGCCGCCGGGAATCCGGCCCACTTCACACTCACACACTACTCTGCCTATAACCTTGAAAGCCAATGATTAAATTTTGGTGCATAAAAAACAACAAACTCGGGTTTTATCCGAATCTGGTCAAACAATGATACCACCAAAATATGATTTCCCCGATTGGGCAGACACATATTTTGCAGAAGGCTTGTTCTAAGTTCTGTTCTGTTATTCAGATATTTATATAATTTGTCCTTAAACCATTGTGGTACAAGGTAATCCCCTGAGTATTCCTGTGTAGTTTTCTTTTATAATGGTAATCTTTATATACATGTAGAGGTTATAAGCTCTTTTATTAATCCAAGTTATATTACTTTTTTCTCATTGGATGCTAAGCTATAATTATTGCCTTTGTTCTGTTTTTCAGAACCTATCTTTATAAAGAGAATGGATAAAGCCGAGAATGTCAGTTTAGGGATAAATTCCCATATATCAAAATAGTGAAATTCTGAGCAAATCCAGAAGATGGATGTCCGCAGTATGTAACATTTGCATATTCTTTTCCATGTTGGAATAATGGATTTTTGATAGCTTCTGATACAAAGACCCCAACCTAACAGGCATATTCCACCATAGAGCAAACTAAATATTCCGGATAGGAACGGAGTGTTATACCCCCAAATAAGCTCTGCTTCTGATGGTTTGATAATACTGTCATTATACATGTTACTCAATTCATATCCGTACTTAGTCAGTTCGTTCTCTGGATATGGATTGGATACAAACATAAATATCCCCAATAGGAAAGAAAAATTTTCCTGTTTTACCCTGCATTTCAGCCATATTGGAGCATAAAAAAGAGAGCTACATCACTGCAACCCTCTGACTTTAAAGTGACTGAATATCTTTGATTTATGAATCAGCAAGTAGTATAATCTCCCACTATTGCTCCACCGGATTGTTGCAGCGTTTTGCGTCAGGTTGCGTGGAGGTTTCCTGTTGCAAGGATACGCTTTTATCCTGAAAGTCGTGCAAGTCATCGTAGGTATTTTCACCCTTGATTCGTTCAAGTTTATCTTGAAAACGCTCCCATACCATCAAATCCTCGTGCCAACTTTCAGATTCTTCCAAATCATCCATAATCTTTTTTTATTCTATAATTTGCCAATATCCTTGCTTCCTACCTCCTATACGTTTCAGTAAGCCAAGCTCTTGAAGTCGGGAAAGATTGTACTTTACACCATCTTCTGTTATTTTAGAAAGGCTTTCGCTTATCTCTTTCCGGGTCGCTTCCGGATGTCCTTTTAAGAATGACAGTATTGCTTGCTGTTGTTCTGTCAGGTTTTGTATGGCTTTTTGGGTAGTCTTTTGGGTAGTCTTTTGGGTAGTTTTTTGGTCGCTTTGGATGATTGCCCTTTCCGGGTACTTAAACTTGAATATTGTCCAGATACCCGAAGCATCATATCGGAACTCCGGCGTAGAGAAACCATCCTGCTTGCAGGCGGTAATGATACGCTCAATGCCGCGTCCCCATGCCTCAATCTCACCTGCACGAAAGAAGGTATTGGCAATATCCGGATTGTAAGACATACTCCGATGTGAGGACAATAAGGTTTCCACAGTCCACCCTTCAGGCAGCACCCCACCGTTGATTATTTCCAACTTGTTTTCATGCACACGGATTTGAATGGGAGAAGGTTCTGCATAGTCTTTGTTGATGCAGGCATTCAATAACGCTTCACGCAAAGCCTCACGAGGCATGGGTAATGTTTCTATACGTTGGATACCTTCGTAGGTAATGATGGCTTTCATGTACTTGGTACACAGCAAGTCCATCAGTTTTACGATTTGCTGGAACAGATTGCCATGCACTTCGTCCTGATACACCAAATCCATGCCTTCACGGAAGAAGCCAACCTTCACAAACGCTCCGGTCACATACTTTTCCGGGTCGGGATGGAACAGTAAGGCAGCAGCACGTTTCAAGTAACTGCCTTCATAAAGTCGGAGCTTTTCCAACAGTCCGTGATTATCGTCCATCAAGTCCGCTTCCTCCATGCGTCCACTCCGTTTGGCATATTTTCGGAACAAATCAAACGTAGCGTTGTCCAAGTCCTCCGCTTTCAGATAAGGCACAGGTACACCATCCCAAGTCTTACCCTGCTTACGAAGCATGAAGCGGTCGAGTGCCGCTCCTTTCAGCTCTTGATTGGTTGCGCCGCTACGTTGGTAATACTTGCCACGAAAACTGATGGGATAAGGATAAGCCTCCGACACAATCTCCAAATATTGCTTTCCGTATTTCTCTTTCAGATTGACATCCACCAAGATGCCCATCATGTCGCGCACCTTGTTCGGAATATCCTCCATCAGTTTCTTGGCATCCTGCACACCACACACCTCGCCATTATCCTTTACGCCCACATAAAGGACACCGCCTTGTGCATTGGCAAAGCCACAAATCCATTTCTGGTATTCATCGCGCCAAGACTCTTTGAATTCTATTTGTTGAGATTCGGTATTCGTCATACTATTATCCATTATATTTCTTGAAATTCTCCGCCTGTTCCAGAATCTCCTTGAATACTTCATCATTCGTCACAGGAGGATAGCCATATTCGGCCAAAACCAAAATCAAATCCATTTTCAGCTCCGCTTTGATGTCGTCACGGATAGACCAGTCCGTATACTTAGATTTATCCGCTACTATCTTCTTGATTTCTGCTGCAAGTTTCAAGAGCTTCTCTTCCGGATATTCAAATCCAAACTGCTTGGCTATGGCTTTAAGAATATCGTAAAAGGCTTTTTCTTCGTAGCTGATACCCAAATCAAGGAACGATTTCTTTTCCTTGTTCAACTCCTTCAACAAATCTGCCATCTGATTGGCTACTTCCGTCAACACTTCGTCCGCAAAAATAGCACTATCTCTACGGTCATTGTATTTATCTACCAAAGCATTCAGACGTTTGGAGAAGTCCACGCCTTTTACTTTGTTCACCTTCTTGAATTCCGTGATAACGGTTTTCAGCAGACGTTCCATCAACTTTACCTTCGTATTGGGTAATTTCAGTTTGCCCAAGCGCTCCATATATTCCTCGCTCAACACATCCAAGTTCTCCTTGTCGTTGCCTATTTGGATGATTTCCTCAACACCCTCGGATTGTATGGCTTCCTCTATCATCTCACTGACTCGGTGATTCATTTGGGAAGCATCTGGCGTATCACCAATGGTCAGTTTATAGATAATGGAGCGTACACCGGTGAAATAATGGATTTCCTCACGTTCCGCATCGCTGATTTCTTCATTGTTGCTACACAGATTGAAGGCCGATTTCAATTTCTTGGCATGTCCCATAAACAAGTTTTCCTGTTCTTTGGTGCGTTGCACGAACTCAGCTCCCTTATTCAGACAATCCAGTTGTTCCAAGGGTGTCCCGGTTGTAAATACTGAATAATCGAATACACCGAACATCCGACGGATAATGTCCAATTCATCTTTAACCATCGTAACGGATTGCTCGATGCTTTCCACCGAATCCAAATTGGCATCTCCCTGCGCATAGCGTTTCAACGCTACATTCATGTTGCTCTTAATGCCGATGTAGTCCACCACCAAGCCTTTCTCCTTTCCCGGATAGACACGGTTTACACGTGAGATGGTCTGTACCAACGTATGCTGTTGCAACGGTTTGTCTATATACATCGTATCCAGACAATCTACGTCGAATCCCGTTGTCCACATGTCCACCACGATGGCAATCTTGAAGTTTGACTTAGGCTTCTTGAATTCCTCGGCAAAGGCACGACGGTCTTCATCCGTTCCCAGCAAATTATACAGTTCCGGTTTATCGTCCTTATTTCGGGTCATTATTAATTTTATCTTCTCAATAGGAATTTCTTGGTTCCCATAAAGAGGACGCGGTTCTGCCGCCATCATATAATGGTCTTTATGCGCTTTTTCACCTGGTATCTTTGCCCACTCGGGACGTAAGGCGATAATCTTTTTATAAAGGTTGAAAGCGATGATTCGGTTGGAGCAAACGAACATAGCCTTGCCTTCTACCGTACTTCCTTCTTCCACCCGTTTCTCATAGTGGGCAATGAAATCTTCCGCCACTGCTTGCAGACGGTCGGAGTCTCCCAAGATGCGCTCCATCTTGGTGACGGCTTTTTTGCTTTCTTCTATTTGGTATTCATTCGCTCCTTCTTCGGCGCACTGTTTGTAATACTGTTCTATCTCCTGCAACTTCTTGTTGTCGAGTAATACTTTGGCGGCACGCCCTTCATACACAATGCGCCGAGTGATGCCATCCGTCACTGATTCAGTCATCGTATAGGCATCCACCACTTCGCCAAACACGTCAATCGTGGCATCAATCGGCGTGCCCGTAAAGCCTACATATGTGGCATTAGGCAACGAATCGTGCAGATACTTGGCAAAACCGTAGTTGCGCTTTACACCCTTATCCGTTTGCCTGACCTGCAAGGAGAGGTTGGTCTGCGAACGGTGCGCCTCGTCTGAGATGCAGATGATATTAGCCCGTTCCGACAAAAGCCGTGTATCTTCCGTAAATTTATGGATAGTGGTCAGAAATACGCCTCCACTTGTTCGTCCGGCCAAATGTTCGCGCAACTTGTCCCGGCTTTCTACTTCCACCACGCATTCATCACCGATGAACTTCTTGGCCGTACCAAACAGTTTGGAAAGCTGGTCGTCCAAGTCAGTACGGTCGGTTATCAACACAATCGTAGGACTGGCAAATCCCTTGCTTCGCATCAGCATACGGCTGAGGAACAGCATCGTGATGCTCTTGCCGCAGCCTGTTGCCCCAAAGTAAGTACCTCCTTTCCCATCGCCACCTTCTTGAAGTTTGGAGTGCAAGCGAATATTATCAAACAGCTTGTGTGTGGCAAAGAATTGCGGATAGCGGCAAACCACCTTCTTTTCGTTCTTCGATGAATCGGGGAAGAATACGAAATCTTTTATCACGCTCAACAGCCTTTCTTTCCGGAACAAACCTTGCACCATCGTCAAAAGGGAGTTGATGCCGTCTGTGGCTTTGTCATTTGCTTCTACTTTCCGCCACGCATAAAAAAAGTCGTAAGGCGAAAACAAAGACCCGTATTTGTTGTTCACCCCATCGCTAATTACTACAAAAGCGTTGTATTTGAATAGATCGGGAATGTCACGACGATAACGCACCGTGAGCTGCGTGTAGGCATCCATGATAGTGGTGTCTTCCTTCACGGCACTCTTGAATTCCAATACCACTACGGGCAGACCATTTACATAGACAATCCCGTCCGGGATGCGTCGCTCTGAGCCTTGCATCTCCAATTGATTGACGATGCGGAACAGGTTGTTCTTCGTTCCATCTTTGCTAAAATCTATCGGCTCGATAAACAAATCCGGCAAAGCCGCATCCTCACGCTTCAACGAAAAGCCTTCTGTCATCAACTGATAGGCATGGCGGTTCTGTTCGTACAGAGAGAAGCCCACATTGGCAGTCAGCTTGGCTAGTACGCACTCAATCTCCAACGGCGTAATGTTTTCGGCTTTGTATCGGCTGCGCAGGTACAGGCGCATATCGTCTCGAAGCAAGACATCGCTCACTTCCTTATGGATTTCCTCACCGTTGGTATATATGTAACCCTCTTTCTGAAACAGTTCCATGATGGATAGTTCGAGGGCGTGTTCATTGAAGTGTGGCATAATAACCTATTCTTGAGATTTTAAGTCTACTATTAATTCATTAATTCCAAAATATCTATTAATTGTATTTATTTGATTGAGAAAATCTATACCAAATTTAACAACTTGATTTCTTAGAATATTGATTACTTCTTCTTGTGTATATACAGAAGCGAAACAGCTAATTTTATAATTCTCTTCTATTGTCGCATTTAATAATCCTATTGAAATAGTTGAAATTAAAAAGCCATATGTATATAACTCATTACCTTTCAATAAATCGGGCAGTATAAATTCTTTATTATAATCTTTTGATAGAATACAAGCATAGATAGCTAATGTGCCTGTTGCCGATATAGTATTTAAATATGATGTTTTTAATTGCTTAATGAAATCTAGAGTTTCCTCAGAGCCTTGTTCCCTTTCACTTACAGTTGAAATATTCAAAGAGTTTATCTGCTCTGAAAGTTTATGTTCGGTTTCCAGCATCCGTTCTTTTAGCTTTTCATCAACACGAAATATAATACTATCTACTTGATTTGTTATAGTATTAGAAGTTGAAGCCAATTTCTTTTCGACAGCAGATATTTTATCTAATGTTCCATCTAATTGTTTTGAAATGGTTGTAATTGTTTCTGTAGCATTATCTATTCTTGTAAATTGCTTATACAAATCTGAAGACGATTGTACCGTTACAAATATTGCTAATACGGATAGAACTAATGAAGTAATAGTTGAACCAAAAGACAAGTAATCAAAAATATTATTATTAGGTCCTCCATATTTTGCAGAGATGATAGTTATTATCGCAAAGCTAAGAAATCCCACAATATAATTTCGATGCAACTTAATTATTTTTTGAGTCAAAGAATTTTCCATAGAAGTTTGTAACTTCTTATTATTCAAATAATCAAAAATGATAGCTACTATTGCTATTAAAGTAGCACAACCAATCATTGTTAAAATAACGACTCTTTCCATAATACTAATTTTTATCGCCCCATCTTCGCCAAAAGCAAAGACTGTAATTCTTGTAATTTATATATTTCCTTAAAATGCAATTTTAGCAGTTTGTTAACTGAAGATACTTTTGTATCAAAAGCATAAAGACTATTTTTTGCAGGTATTACAATTGCGATTTTTTCAAAATCACTCTTATTTAATAGAGGCATTGTAGAACTACCTAGTGCCATTCCTTTTAATTTATCTTTCATACTCGATAAGCAGTAGTACAAATAATCAGAGTAAAATTTTTCTTTTACAATGATTGAGTTCATCTGTTGATTCGTGATGCATCGTTCTGAAGTAATTGCAACTTTTCCCATATCAGACCCGATGCATGTGACAATAACACTTCCTTCGGGAAGAATTTTATTGTTTAAACGTCTATACCCAATTGCAGACAATCCCCTTTCTGAACTAATAGCGAATTTGTTATAATATTGAAAATCACCTGGTGTTATAAAAGGCATATCCATTCCAAAGTCTTCTGGAGCATTACTTGATGGAGTTTTCCCCGTAATGACATCGCCAAAATCAGAAATTACTCCCATTTTCCATCCCTCCGGCAAATGCTCCTTATCAATCCCATCCACAAACATCTTGCGGTAGAGGGCTTGCGCCGTTTCTTCCAACTTGGCAATGATATGCTCGTTGAGGCGAATGCGGCGGATAACGGTTTCGTATTCTGATACAATCTTTTGCTGTTGCTCGATGGGAGGTAAGTATATTGGAGTATCGCAAAGTTCTTCCCAATTATAACCACCCCTAACAGCTGCATCAGACTTAAAATCTGCATATCTATCAAATTCGTTGCGAGAGAACCACATCATCAAATAATAAGGATTTAAAATTTTTGAATCCTTGCATTCAAAAGTTATATAAGCTGGAGAAACTATTATGGGGTTCTCTGTTTGATTGATAGCGATAGGTACTTTATGAACACGAATAACTGACATCGTGTCGAATGCAAAAACATTTCTATGAACCACTTTATATTTACTTAAATCGACACCAACGATATTAGATGTAGATGGACGAAATTGTTTTGTCATACTTAACCCCAATAGTTTAGTCACCTCCAAATCCCTGTTCCTCACATCCACCTCGCGGATATAGTCCCCCAGCCGTTTCAACTTTCCATTACTCATAGTTGTTCTTGTTTATCAGGTTTACAACTACCTTCACCATAACATCTTTCTCCTCTGTGCGGCTTTCGGCTATCATCAGTGTAAGGGCGACAAGGGTGTTGTCGGCTATGCGTTTCGTGCCGTCCGGATTATAGAGGATGCCGTTGCCTGCCATAAACCATAAGAAGAGCGTTGCAGCAATGCGCTTGTTGCCATCACTGAACGAATGATTCTTGGTTACGAGATAAAGCAACATGGCGGCTTTTTCTTCTACTGACGGATAGAGGTCTTGGCCGCCGAACGTCTGGTATATCTGTCCGATGGAACTCTTGAACGAATCATCTTTCTCATGGGCGAACCATTGGCTTCCGCCAAACTTGGCTTTGAGTTCTTCGATAGCTTGCATGGCTCCATCGTAAGTAGCGCGGAACTTTGCTTCGTTCGTGGTTTGCTCCACGGCCAACTGTTGGTAGTCGTATTTGTCCAACGTATCAAGGGCATAGGCATAGTCGGAAACCACTTCCACCAGATTGAGCGCGTCATCGGAAGCCAAAGCCTCTTGTGCCTTGACCGTCCTCCCCAAAACGGCGACTAACTGTTTCAGTTCTGTATAGCGTTGTTCCGTCAAAGCCTTATTGACGGCATAGCCTTTCACCAGATATTCTTTCAGCACTTTGTTAGCCCAAATGCGGAATTGTGTGCCACCTTGGCTTTTTACACGATAGCCGACAGAGATGATAACATCCAAAGGATAAAAGGCAACAGGCTGTTTCACTCCATCAACACGCAAAAAATGCGTGTTGTTCGCTTTTCCCAATTCACCTTCGGAAAAGACATTATTGATGTGTTTTCTTATAGTCTTTTCATCCCGGTCAAACAAAGTGGCCATCTGATTGGCCGAGAGCCATACCGTTTCGTTTTCCAACTTCACGTCAATGGAGGTCTGTCCATCGGCAGTGCGGTAAATTACAATCTTGTCATTCAAGTCCATATCCCAATTCCTTAAACAGGTCCAACAATTCCCGTTTGCTCTCTTCTTCCTGCCGGAGCAGTTCGCGCATTTCGCATTGCAACCGCTTCATCTGGGTATCAAAGTCAATGCCTTCGTCCCGGTTCTTGAACTCGATATACTTGCTGGGTACAAGCGACCAACCTTTTGCCTCAATTTCTTCAAGCGTAGCAGAATAGCAGTATTCGGGTACATTGCGATAGGTTTGTTCATGACCTTCGCGTTGCCAGTTGTGGAAATTTTCAGCAATCTGTGCAATTTGTTCTTGTGAAAACTGGATATACTTCTTCTCAAAAGGTTCTCCCCATTGGCGCAAATCAATGAAAAGCACCTCGTTTTCCCGGTTGCGACATTTTACTAACTCACCGTTTTGTTCAACCGTGCGGGCTTTACGGTTACCTGCCAATATCCAAAGCGTCACACTGATGTCGGTAGAATAGAACATATTGCGAGGAAGAATGACGATGGCTTCCACTAAATGGTTCTTCAGCAACCGGCGGCGGATATTCAGTTCCGTGCCATCACCGCTTAATGCACCGTTAGCAAGTAAGAACCCTGCCATACCGTTAGCTGACAATTTAGACACGATGTTCAGAATCCAGCCGTAGTTGGCGTTACTCGTAGGGGGCACATCATAACCCTGCCAACGTAGGTCGTTGGTCAATTCATTCTCAGCACGCCATGATTTCTGGTTGAAAGGCGGATTGGCCATGATAAAGTCTGCCTTCAAGTCCTTGTGCTGATCATCGTGGAACGTATCGGCAGCGCGTTCGCCCAAATTGCAGGCAATGCCCCGAATAGCAAGATTCATCTTTGCCAACTTATAGGTGGTGTTGGTATATTCCTGTCCATAGACAGAAATATCTTTTTTATTGCCGTGGTGTGCCTCGATGAACTTCATGCTTTGCACGAACATACCGCCCGAACCGCAACAAGGGTCGTATATCTTACCCCGATAAGGCTGTATCATCTCCGCAATGAGGTTGACAATCGTTTTGGGCGTATAATATTCGCCTTTTCCCTTTCCTTCGGCTATGGCAAACTTACCCAAGAAGTATTCATAGACACGCCCTATCAAGTCATGTTCCTTGTCTTTTTGCGTATCAATTTTACCAATAACATCCAACAGACTTGCCAATTTGGTGCGGTCAAGTCCCAATCCGGAATAGTAATTGCTCGGCAAAGCTCCTTTCAACGAAGGATTGTCTTTCTCCACCTGTGCCAAAGCCGCGTCAATCTTGATGGCGATGTCATTCTGCTTGGCATTCTCCATCAGATAATCCCAACGACTGATTTCATTCAAATAGAAGACGTTCTTGGCATTATAGAACACTGGCTGGTCTACAAATGCACCTTTGCCGTCTGCAATCAATTCATTGCGCCGCTCCACAAAACGGTCATAGGCGTATTTCAGGAATATCAAACTCAATACTACATGCTTGTATTCCGATGGTTCAACAGACCCACGCAATTTGTTGGCCGATTCCCAAAGGGTTTCTTCTATACTTTTTTCTTTCTGTTGTTTCTTTGCCATGATATTATTCTTCTATTCCATTGTTAATCAACCTTCTCGCATCCACATTCAATATGGCAGCTATCTTCATCAGCATCTCCAATGAGGGTTGGCTCGTATTGGAACACCACCGGGAAACAGTAGCTTCGTTCTTTCCCAACTGTCCGGCCAACCATTTCCCGGTCTTGCCTTGTTCCACTAATACTATTTTTAATCGGTTTATCTTTTCCGTTCCCATATTTTGCCTGTAATTGATGAGACAGTAGATTAACGGTATTTGCAAATATAATGATTAAGAGCAAAAACGAGTAAAACCTTAGTTATAAATCTTTCATACAGCTCATTTTCACTCTCGTTTAAGCAGAATCACACGCACATTATTTCTTCAAGGCATGTGACTTAGGCAGGCTTTTCTCAAAGCCCCAATGCTCTGGTTTGGTAGAAACACCAAGGTTGATATACCTTGTTTTTCTGCCCTTGCACACTTTAATCTTCAGGGGTAACTCTCATGTTTTCATGGGTTCGTACTTGTAGCAAATTGCGTCCACTGTTGTCATTGCGATTAAAACATTGGAGAAAACATTCCCCCTGTTTTACCATTGTTTTACCCCAGAAAAACAAAAAACGCTGTAACTTATTCAGTTACAACGTTTCTTAAGATTTTGAAAGTGGTGCCACCAGGAATCGAACCGGGGACACAAGGATTTTCAGTCCTTTGCTCTTCTACGGCATCCGAAAGTTCGCTGACGCTCACTTTTGGATGCAACCAACTGAGCTATGGCACTTTATGAATCAGTAGAGTTGCAAGAATCACTCGTAATCTTATTGTCTACTCACTTTAGTTTACACCTCGGTTTACACAAACTGTAATTGTTAATAATTGTATTACTTATCTCATATAGATATAGTTGCCCTATATTGGATAGGTTCTCTATATTCCTGTTTATATCAGTATCCCTGTTTTAAGAATATCTGCATAGAGAGGATTGTTTGTGTCCTCCGTAAGTAGAACAGGCTCTATAAGATTGCTTATCTTACGTTTCAGCTTCCACAGTAAAGGAGTATCTTCAAAATAATCATCACTCATTCGTTCCACGACAACGGCAATATCTATGTCACTGTCCTCTGTATGGTTGCCTTTGCTGTATGAGCCATAAAGGTAAAGAGCCTTTAAGGGCAACCGTTCTGCGACTGCCGCCTTATAGCGTTGTGCCAATTTTATAGCTTGCTCTTTATCCATGTTCTTAATTTATCTGTTTGTTCAATCAAATCTTTGCAACGGTCAGCGGTCAGACTTTTCATCAACCGCTCCTTGTAAGAGGGGTAACGTGCTTCTATGTTCAATGGTTCAAGTTCGTCTATGAAGTCTGTCTGTTTTTCTGACATATCCTTATCCAAACCACTCTTTTCAGCAAGTCTTGATAAGCTATGAATCTTCAAAGGTGGTTCTTCCAACACTTTGCTCCAATATGCTTTGAGAATCTTCTCTATGGTTTGGTGACACATGAAAGCGACATAAAGGTAACGCTTGGTTTCAAGCATAGCCTTTGCCGTGTCAAAGTCATAATCTGACATCTCAATCCAATATGTCACCTTATCATTCATTGAACTCTTAATGTTGTATCAACTGCAAATATATAGAATTTCTTTTAGAAACAATCATTTGATGTTGAAAAACAGCCTTATAATGCTGTTATATCTGTAATTCCCCCAATGGTACTTTTTTATAAATTCCCCTATAAAATGGACTTTCTTAAAAAAATGTCCTCTTGTGTTTTATGTCCGATTTTCAACCTGTTTCATTTCTTCTTCTAAGAGTGTCAGGAAGAAAAATTAGACATTGTTACATTTGTCTGTAACATTATCAATTGCTACGAAAACCTTTTATTTCTACTCTTTCTTTTTGCTCTTGAACCTTAGTAAAATTCATAAATGTTTCCCTTACCCGTTGGTGGGCATAAAAGAAACTGTCCAAAATGGATTTTAAATATCCTCTGTAATTAGAGATGCTGTAAGCAAAATATGTTGCCATTTGACAATGTGCGGCAATAAATCCCTTTTCCTCATTGATTGTATATAGATTTATGATTGCACTATTTTCATTTGCCTTGTTGACAGCCTGTTTCAGAAAATCCGCATCAGTGTCGTTTGTTTCAATCCCCGTCCATGAAAAATTGTAAATCCAAATAATGGGGCTGTTATTGCTTGCATTTATCTTAAATACTTCTCCTTGATATTTGAAGATGATACTGTTATCATTGTCTATCTCAGGCTGGCAACCAATATCTTCCAACGTCTTTATTAGCAAATTTCTTGTCTGATTATCTTCTTCATTGATTGCTTCATTGATAGATTCATTCATTTTATCATAATCAGATTTCTCTTTCTTGTCATTTTCAATGGCATATCCAACCCTGCCAGCTATGTAAGCGGCAAAGACAAGTACTATGCAGAGTATTGCTATTCCATGTTCCATAACGTGATGTTTTATAGCAAGACTTTATTGATGCTGTTCCTTAAACTTCATCAACTCTTTATCAAACACCACATAAGTACCTGATATGTTATCATGCCAGTTACCACCCCAAAGGAAAGACAATATATCAAATGGAATGAATCTGCATAAAGTCCGTAATCCTATTTTTGACATTGAGGGACTTTTCCCCTTGTTGTTCGTTACGCTCATCCTTAATAGTTTTTTGCCAATCGTTTTGCCGTTGCTTGTAGTTTCACTTCCAAAGAAGTATAGAAAATAAAAGGCAAAATAAGTCAAGTCTATTTCAAGATTGCTTATAGTTGTGCTTTCTGCTATTATGGCAAATTTCAAAATCATTATAGTCATGAACATGATGAAAGCCACATCTATAATATGTCCTAATAACCTTTTCCAACTACTTGCTTTTATCTTTTCAAAAGTCAGTGTTTTATCTTCTGCGATAAAAACATCATCAGATTCCTTTTCATAACTGACGCCACGCTCTTGCAGGACTTCTTCAACGGCGGCAATGGCATCCGCAACATATTCCTTTCGCTTGACATTCAGGATTTCCAGCAATTCATCATCCGAATGCTTCCTCATTACTTCTAAAAATGGATTCTCTTTCATAATTTGAAGTTTATGCAATGATATTGTTGTATTTTAATCACTGAGTACTTTTTTCTAACTTTCCATATAAATCGGGGTTCTTTCAAAAAAGATACTACCTATCTATTACTCGTATGTATTTCTCAATCTCTCCATTTGCAGGCTCGTCTATGCTGCCTGCATATATCCTTTGCCGTCTAAGTTGCCTTATAAGGCTGTCATTGGATAGTTTGAGTATCTTGTAATGCTGTTCTCCAAAGCCATGATTATAGATAGCCAAAGAATCAGATGTTATAAAGCGGTAGGTAAATTCACCTGTTTCAGGTGGGCAGTCAGCCTTACCGTTCTTGTAAAAGTTAAGTGTATCAAGCGCATTTACGCTACCGCCTGCATATTCTACCATTTGCCATTTGCCGACTATTAAGCTGTCTATGGGAGTATAGTTTATTGGTTGCAGCTTATCGCCGCAACTCTGCCACATAAATAGTAGAACCAACATTATAAAACAGAACGGGAATCGTTTCACCTGTATTTATCAATAATTTATCGTATGAAAAATTGTTTCTATGGTAGTTTTCTCCTTTTGAGGCTGTTTTATTATTTTCACTGCATTTTAGTCTGAACACATTGCGACTAAGACCAATAGGCTAAGAATGCAAAGAATGATTGATAAGCATCCCCATTTATTTGTTTCTTTATCTTTAAAACTATCTTTTATGCTTGCGCCAATAAGGGCGTAAGCAAGAAATCCTCCTAATCCTATGCCTATAATTGCCATAATAATCATTGAAAAATCATTAGGCTCACTATCTAATCTACCCCGATTGGTCATATCGGCAAATAGTGGTACGGCACTAAATAACACAAATAGGGTGCAAATACTTTTCTTTATTTTATCCATCACTATAAATCATGTGCCACTCAATACCCCGAAGAAGCAATTTAACTTTTGATTCTACCCATATAAAGAAAAGGTGTGGGTACTTTGGCTTATTATCTTGTTGAGGCTCTCTTATTGCTAAGAGTTCTGGACTGCCCACCGTATGTAATAAGCAAAGCCCACACCAAGAAATTATATAAGCCACCTGTTGAGGTAGGTATATAATCCTGATGTGGGCGTTCCTGCTCATTATCCATACGGTAGAATTGTCCAGATTCCAACAAGGGATAATTTAGCTAAACGCCCTTTCGTCTTATATGTCCTTTCAACTTCCTAACTCGTTAGTCCGCTGAAATTGCCACAAAGTTACTCAAAAGTGTTTAGCGTTGCAAGAACTTTGCTTATTATCTGCAAATTAAGTAGGTAGAAAACCAACATCTGCCTTTTAAGGGTGCAAAGTTATTGATTTTTCCACCTACTGAAAGATTAGAAGCTAAGGCAGTCGTAAGTATTCAATAGTTCTTCCTGCCTTAGTCCCAAGTATCTCTTAGTGATTGCAACAGAACTATGATTGAAAAGCTCCATAAGTTTGACTAATGCCAATTCAGAGTTTTCACTATTCAGGTTATAAACCTGTCTACCAAAAGTCTTTCTAAGCGAATGGCAACTAAAGTTGCCTATATGTAGCCTATATTTCTTTTTCAGTTCTTTCAGAATGATATTTATCCGTTGTATAGAATAAACCGTGCCTTTCTGACTTACCAAGATAGGGGAACTTTTGCCTAATGGCTTGATAGCCTTGTAGCATTCTGCAATATGCCTTTGCAGTTGTGGGTTAATGCGGATAGTCCGTTTCTTCCCTGTCTTATGCTCTATGATAGTAAACTCACTTACATTAAGTATCTGATTCCACCTTAATGCAAGTATGTCACTTATCCTCAATCCAAAGAAACAACCCAAAGCCACAAGCAAACTCATATTATAGTTACCGTCCTTGAATAGCTTTCTTATCAAGTTCATAGCTTCATCCCATTGCAGGAAATCCGCTGTTGTGTTGCTGTATTTCAAACTCATAATGTTCATTTTTGAGAGTTAGACAATAAAAGTGAATGTCCGGTGTATGCTCAATAAACGTAACTAACTGAACATCAACAGAACATTCACTTTCTGTATTAGTGAATCAACATAGAATAAATTGTAGCCAATATCCAAAAGATTCCTATCGTATAAAGTGGACTGATGCAAAGGAACACGATAAAGACCACCACGAATATGGCTCCATAAAAATTCCAATTCTCATTATTTTCTTGTGCCATAAAATTTAGATTTTAGAAGTTAGTAAAAAGTGGGAAATATCCAATTACTGAATATCTCCCACCATTGTAAAGTGAATCAATCAATAAACCATGAATAACGCTCGTCACCGTGCAAAGCCATGTTTATGCCCTGTGCCACTTCCGTAGCGTTAAGACTTCTATCCAAGAAAGAATCTATGTAGCTTGACTTGTTAGCACCTGTCAGAAGATTGTAGAATCTCCACATAGACAAGTCACCACCAAAGCCACCAAAATTCTCATCCTGAATGTAAGCCTTTGCCACAGAATTTATTTGTGTGTCCGTTATAAGCAAACGGGGTACACTTTTCTGATAGCCTTGTGGTAGGCATTGATAAAGACGCATCTTGCCAAGTATCTGTGCAAACTGATGTTCTGTCAGATAGCTGTTTCCAAGTGTCTGCATCAAGTGAATGTGCTTTGCAGGGTCGTAACGGTTGAACATCTCCAAAACAGAACGGAACAAGTCATTTGTACTTGAAACCTCCAAGTTGCCAAGATAACCGTCTGTATAAACACACAAGTTGCAGCAGACCATGTTCTTAAAGCCCACAAACACCTTGAATCTCTCAACTGTTTTCTTGCTGTAAAGATTCATCTGATTGTAGGCTCTGACACCACCTATTGAAAGAGTGAGCTTGTTTCCCTCTACCGTTTCATAAATGGTAGGCACTTCAAAACAGAACATCATCCTTTCAAAATACTGTGTCTTGTCACTCTCTAAGAGTTGGTTTGCAGGTTTGTGTATCGCTTCGGGGATTCTTCCCTTTACGATGTGCGAAACACGAATGTCAGGTTTATCAATCGTTTCACCTGTAAAGAAAGTGTTTGCAGCTTCCCAAACTGTTTCAATAAAGGCATTGTGCGAAATAGTCAGTTCGTTGTCCTTACTGAAAACGGGTACGATGCAGTCACTCTGCAAGTGCTGTAAATCAATCTCCATAGTGTTTGCCTCTATGAAGTGGTTTACTTTCTTCACTCTTGTGGTTTCTTCTGAAATGATAGTCGCATCTTCTGCGAACTGCCCAAAGTTACCACGTCTTTTCTGTGCCATAGCTGGCAATAAAACTAAGTTTTCCATAAATGAAAAATTTTAATTGGTGAATGATTTTGTTTATTCTTTGTTTTTAGTCAAGAATGGTGGGGGGACTTAAAGGTGTTGTGAAACCTTGCGTATATGACATTCACCAATTTTTTGAATGGGATAATAAGACAAACAGAGGGGGATATTTGAAAATGTATAGGTATATATCTTTCTGTTTAACTATTTATGGGTTGCTCTGTTTTTGCAGAAATAGAAGATAAAGCCTTATCTCCTTATAATTGGCTAAGTTTAGAATAAAATTGTGTGTTGCTATTTAGAGCATTTATTGGGTTTCAATTTGCTCAAAAAGAAAAACTCCATATTTTGCGGATATGGAGTTGAGGTAGAAATTCTGAAATTTTTGCTTTTTATAGCCTCCTGCTAAAAATTTACCAATTTGAATTTGAAGACTGTAAGTTTGTATGAGCCGCCATTTATTGAGCCGCTGTTGTCTGTATCATAGTATTTTGTAATTGTTTCTTGTGTTACTTTGCATTTTATGTTATGCTCATCATAAATGGCTTGCAATCTGTTCTTAATTTCATTCTTGTTTATATAGATATTCATTTCAAACTCCTCTTTTATGTCTTTCAGCACATCAGGAGAGATTCTAAGAATGTCAGCCTGTTCTTTGTCATGTTGCTGAATGGCTTTATCAATCAGACCTTTTTGATATTTGGCTTTTACCATTCCTGCTTTTCCTATCTTCATATAAGCGTCAATGGTATATTGTGCTTCTGCCTGTTCCCTTAATAGGTTAATGAAATTGCCTTTTTCCTCAAAACTGATTCTGCCCTGTTCAAAGTCACTATGAATCTTGTCTAAGAGTTGCACGAGTATTCTTCTTTTCTCAATTTCCTGCTTGGTCGTATTGAGCTTTCTTATATCATCCTCGCCAACGCACTCCGTCACATCATTGAGGGTGACATTAAAGAAGCCTGTATCTTTATAGGCTTGATATAAGGCTTGTGCTGAAACATAGTAGGACTTGACACGTTCCTCATTATAAACGTTATCCACAGAAAACGAATTGATTTCTCCTTTCTCGTCTATTAAGTCTTGGTAATGCAGACCTTTCATATCATCAAATATAGCTTCCTTTCTAATGTCATCAGCCTCCTTGTCGTGCCGTTCTTTCATCTCATTATGATTTGTTATGAATTGGTTGATTCTTATATCCAATTCCTCTTTACTTCTAACTCTCATGTTTGGATTGATAGTTGAAATATGGGTTAGGGAATTATAAGTAACATCATCATCCTTTTTAGTTTTTCTGAATCTGCCCTGTATCTGTATGGCTTCCGTGAATGGGTCTATCATCGTCCAATTCGCACTATTAAAGTCTGTAAGCATGATAATGTCAGGCTTGTACTTCCTAAGCACAATGTCAAGTCCTGAATAGAAACGGCAAGTAAAGAAATTGTATTTGGAAAATGGATAGTCTATGTAAGAATAAGCACTATGTATTCCTCTTTTTGCCAATTTCTCCACACTCTTTTGCGAACAGAATATCTTGTAATTAACAATGTCAAGATTCTCTATGATTTCATTGATTCCGTCTGTCACATTAAAGAAGATGCAGATGCACTTGCTGTCTTTCATGCCGTCAAGCACTTTCTTCAATCTCTTGTAATAGCTGTTGGTTACAATCAGTTCCAAGTCTTTCTTATAGTCATAGTCAGGCACAATTTTTATCTTCTGAAAGTTTTGTCGTTCAAATTCCGTATGTGATATGGGTAAAGGTGTGGCAGAAACGAAAGCCTTGCCCTCGAATTGGAAGAAGTCATAAATGGGTTGTACAATCTTGTTTCTGTAATCAATATCCTGTGTGACTTTCTCACATTCATCAAACAAGCAAAAGAAGTCCTTGTATATGTTGATGTTCAACTCTATTGCAGCCTTTCGTATTTTGGGATAACTTTCAGGAGTAGTAAGAATCTTCTTGTATGGAATATCCATTTGTAGGTACTTCTTAATGGCATAAGGAGTGCATTTTTCATAAACTGCCTCCAAGTTCTCCTTGTCATTCAGCTTGCCAAGTATTACGGGAACATTTGGCTCTATGATAATGGAGTTACGTTTTGAAAGTATCTCACTATGGGTTGCCCCTAAACCTGTCAGGGTCTTATCAAGAATGGTGTTTGTCGGTATCATGTCATAGCCGATTCTTTTTAATGCGTCAAGCAACCATTCTCCTTTGTTTATGATAGCTTCTATTATTTCCATCTTGTTCTGTGTATTAAAAGTGGATTCAACATGATTTTTAGAGTAGGTAGAAAATTGGAAAATTTTGCTTTTATATGCCCATTTCCCAAAATTCTACCTAATCCGATTTTAGAAGTAGAAGGTACTCACCTGTCACATAAGTACCCTTGCAGCCTGCCTATGCAGCTTGTTCGTCAATCTTAGCACCGTGATTCTCCAAGTATTGTGTGAACAATGCAGTATAAATGTCGTCCACTTGATTGGATGTGATTTCACAGAGATAGTTTACCTTTTCGCTATTTAATGAATTAAGGACTGCAAGAACTTCATCAATGCCGATTTTCTTTTCTTTCCCTTGTGGCGTACAGTTGGCAAGTTTAGTGATTGCATCAATCATGTAGCGTTTCTTAATGATTTTACTATCAAAGTTCTTTTCTTTCAAGGTTGTAATAATCCTGTCGCCAATTTCAAGGTCGTATTCAGGAAACTTTTCCACAATAACGCCCAATGTGGCACTATTCCAAACTTTCGGCTTTATGGTCTTGCCTAAGTTGTAGTATTTAGTCACAACACTAATGTTGGCTTTCAACTCTCCTGCCTTTTGGAACACCTTTTTAAAGAACTCATGCTGTGTGGCCAATGCAGCATTGCCTGCTTTTTCCAAGCCGTTGAAGCCACGACTTAGCACATTGTTCACTCCCCTATATAGGGCAAATTCCTGTAAAGATGTAAACTCTTTGATTCTCACATTTTCAATGGTCAGAGGTTCTTCCTCTTTGATAATGGCGTTGAGATTGTATTCGTGGTATGTTGCCCATTGCCAATAACCGTTTGCCGTATCAACAGGCACATAGACGTTTGGAGTACCTTTCTCTACGATGTTTCCATTCAGGTCTTTTAATTGAATATCAGCCTCATAGAATAAGTTGGCATCTGTTACGAATAAAGGTGCTTTCTCCAATTTATCATTGGTTATCAGCTCTTTGCCCAACTCAACATTGGCTTTGGTTACTGCCATACTGTAATCAGATGTGGCAATAATGATTTCTGCCTTTTGCTTGGTGATAGTCATTCGCTCTGCCGTTTCATCAGTCACCTGCCAAAACTCCACTTGTGTAGTTGGCATTTCCACATTTTTTAGGGCTTCAAGGTACTCTCTTTCGGCCTTTCTCACATTTGTTTCAGCCGACCTCTTAATGTTGGCTTCTGCATCTGCATTGTTGGCAAGAAATTGTTTCTTTTCTGCCAATTTTCTACGAGCATTTTCTACTTCTTGCTGTTTTACAATTGCTGCTTCATTTACTTGTTCCATATCTTCGTTGTTATTAAAGGGTTTAACTTCATTCATCTTGTTCTCGTTTTCAAGAAAAATAGTCTGGTTCATTTTTTTGTACGCTTGACCTTTACAGCATTAGGTTCTAAATGATTATTTGATGTTGCAATCATTCAGCCTATGCGCACTTGGCTTTCTGATTACGTTGCAAAGGTACGGTGGCTTGAGAAAACGAAGGGAGAATGAATTTCTGTTGTAATGTTACTCCCCTTAAAGTGAGAATAAGATAAAAAGAAAAATCCTGCTACTCACATTGGAGCAACAGGATTCTCTTATAAGGGATAATGTGCTGTTTTTCTTAGTAATATATATCTGAATGCGTTATGATTTGCTTGTTCTTGTATTGTTTAAAAAAGCCTTTTAATAAGTCTTTGTCGGCAAATTTAAAAGTATCATTTTTAGATATGCGTGTATAATATATCAGCTTTGATATTAGAATGTTTTTATCAACAGAAACAGTATCTTTCTTTTTTCGTTGCCCCACGAATTGTGGATTAAGTTCAAAGAACTCTCTCATCAATCTTGCAAAGTACCATATAAGCACAGAGTTGGATTCCTCTTTTAAGTTGAATATGTCTTTGGCTTCTTCTGCCGTCCAACCATGTATTGCATCTTCGTTTTGCTCATAGGCTTGTTTCACCCATTTTAGAATATAGGTAATGGCATGGCTGTCCTCAATCTCCATTTTTCCCTTGTCTGTTTTAATGGTGAGCTTCATTGTTGAATCTTCATCGTCAGGTGCAAGATTGATAAACTTTTCGATTGTTCTTCTTGCACTATCTTTTATAGTGAAACCTGACAAACACACACTGCAAGAAAAGTCAAAACAGAAGATGGCAAGCAACCAAAATGCGTCTGCATCCATTTGAAGCCCATTTATAGTGGCTTGCAAGTCTTTGTCATTGATATAGTTTTCGTACTTATAGGGGCATAGTATTTCACCATTGTTGTAGCGTTCTGCAAATATGTGCATTGTTTCAAATGGCATATTCACATTCAAGATATTAGGATATAAAGGTGTACCATCAGGCAGATAGAACGGCTCGCCCTTTCCTCTTAAAAGGCTTGAAATGTACTGAAACTGTTTCTCGTTGTTGTCATCTATTGGTAGTTCCATAGCTCTTTGATTTTTAGGCTATAAAGGTAATGAAAAAAGTCCGTCTATCGTTGGATAAGCGGACTTTTCTGCTTTTAGAGTAAGTTTTTCATTGCTTCATCAATCTGTTCATTGTCAAAGCTGTCAAGATAGATTTGTGTCACTCTTTCAGAACTATGCCCCATTATTTCACGAATTATTGCTGTGGGAACACCTGCTTTCTTCATCACTGTTGCTTGGCTGTGGCGGGCAACGTATGTCGTAAGTGGTATGGGCAAGTTTAGTTCTTCTCCTATTTCTTTTAGTCTTTTGTTTACTTTGGTGATTACCTTGTGTATTCTGTTGGCTTTCTGTATTTCCGTTTCATGGAAGTCAGAGAGGATAGGGAATAGGTACGGATTTTCCTTTCTGTGGTACTTTCTTATAAGTTCAATGGCTTGTGATTGCAAGGGAATCTTTATCAGCTTGCCTGTCTTGTGCCTTTTATAAATTAGCTTGTTTTCTAATATGTTTGCTTGTGTGAGGTTGGCTATGTCTATAAAATTGATGCCACCACAATAATAGGTGAATGCAAAGATGTCAATAGGGAATCTCATGTAACGGTTGGATGATTGGTATTGCAACACACGTTCTATGTCCGCTTTTGTCAAGGCACGTTTGATAGTGTCTTGATGAAGTCTTGCAACTTTAAACTTCCTGAATGGGTAGCAATCTGTTGAAACTGCCATTTCTTCCATTGCCACATTATAAATGGCTCGCAATGTTCTGAAACGTATGCCTATGGTGTTTTCTGCCAATCGTTGCTCTCTTAAAAACAACTCGTATCGTTTCAGCCAATTCACATCCATTTCAGAGAAATAGAAGTCAAGGCTATGGCAGAACTCTTTAAGAGAGTTGTATAGCTGCTTGATTGATAGGGCATAGCTTTTGCGTCCAGCCTTTATAAGAGAAATCATGTACTCTTGAAAGACATTCTTTACAGTCTTACGGTTGGTATGCTTTACATTGACTTTCTCCACAAGTGAGGTAGATGTAAACTCTTGATTGGTTGCTTTCAGCTCAATGATTTTAGCGGAGTATTCTTTGATTTTATCTGCTATGAGCATTTCGATGTACTCACGGTTGGGACAATCTGCCTTTGGCTCATTCTTGGAGAAGTCCCAATGTGCAGGATTAAGGGATATGCCCAAACTGACATATTTCCGTTTTCTGTCTTTTGTCACCCTCAACATTAGAGGTGATTCATTGTTACTAAGCACTTTGGACTTGTAACAAACTGCTTTTACTGTAATTCCCACGGTTTACACGCTGGTTTACACAGACTGCGTATATCGGGGCTAAAACAAGGGTTAAAACAATAAAAAAGAGAGCCACATCTCTGTAACTCTCTGATTTAAAAGTGGTGCCACCAGGAATCGAACCGGGGACACAAGGATTTTCAGTCCTTTGCTCTACCAACTGAGCTATGGCACCGTATGTCCTGCGTTTGCGTGTGCAAAGTTAGTATGCTTATTTGAATTATGCAAATGTAAATCCGTTTTTTTGAAATTATTTTTCACATAAAATATATACATTTCTGATTTCCAGCGCATTCCACAGTACGTTTTTTACCCGCACGACATGCCTTTTCATGCTACAAGCACCTCACATCCACCTGTCAATGAATGTTTCCATCTGGAAAAACATAAAAGCCATGCGCAAAATAAGCGTTTCGTCACAAAATTCCCCACCCAAATACAATCTTCTCAACATAAAATTCTCATTGCTACAAGTGTCAATAAGCTACACACTTGATTAAACAAGCAGATACGGGCAACGTCGCCGCAACCCGTATCGCATATCTTTAAATATTAGAACCAATGCTTTCCCATCACTGCTGCAATGGAGCCGCAACGCCTATTTCCTTTATAGCCCCGGTCTCGGGATAAAACAACAGATAGCTCGGCATCTTCTTGTCGGTGAACATAGACGGATTAAGTCCGAAATCTATTCCGAATTGCGACACGTCAAATTCCTGCCGGGCAATGTTCTTGCCGTCATAGCGCAATGTCACAAGTGCCTTGCCCGGAATATTGTACATTACCGCATTCTTTGGCAACTTCTTCACCTCTCCATCCTCATCGACAGGCATCGTGCCTTCTTGAAGGATGCTCACCGAGATATACACCGGTGCGCCGCCAAGGTTGTCTCTCTTCACGACACCGTCGGCATCGGATATGCGAAACAGCACCTCGCGCTCCACTTCGCCTTCAGGGCAATAATCAAATACCCTCTTGACAGTTTCGGTACGCTCAACTCCGCAGAACAGAGCCATTAACGCACGCTCCTGCTCGTCAAGCTGTTCAAGCACAAGCTTCATGGCCTCGCCGTCGGGTGGCATCTGGTCGGCCTCACCGGTGGCAAAAGCCGTGCGGCTTTCGCGTATCTTGTAAATCGTATGGGCGGCTATTTCGGCTCGCTTGGCATTTGACTCGCTCACGAGCAACTCTCCAGGCAACGCCATCGCCAGATCCTCACTGCTCAACACGCTCTCGTCTTCCTTGACCTTGGCAGGACGCGCAGGGACATCCTCCACCTTCACATCGCGGTTAATGGCCAACGGCAATCCGTCTTCGGTCATAATCAGAAACACGCCCGAACCGTTCTTAAACTGCATTAAGTATCGATTGTCATCGTTTGGAACTCCATAAGACGAAATCTTCACGCCTTTTAATTTCCATGAATGCGAATCTTCGGCTATCACATTGTCCATGTTCAAGTATCGCTTGGCATATTGGTAATAAGGACCAGCCTTCTTGACAGTCTTTTCAACCTCGACTTCTATCCTGAAATGCGTTATCGGCAATGAATACACAAGTCCGTATTCGTTATGCTTGGCCGCAGTGAACTTTTGCGTCTGCTGCGCTTCGGCCACAAGGCTGCAACAAGTTGCAAACCCAAGGGCAACCAATGCCGAACTTAAAATTTTTTTCATAATATGTCGCTATTTTCTATGTTAACTCCATTATCATATTATCACGCCAAAAATCGACATCGTCTCCGACACATGTCAAAGCATTATTTCCTTGATGGCCCTGCCAATGTTGTCCACAATGTCGCTCGCCACCATTCCATAGGTTCCATGAGTCTTGGCCGCGAGATCTCCGGCCTCGCCATGAATATACACTCCCATCAACGCGCTGAACTGCGGACTGTAGCCCTGTGCAAGCAATGCAGATATGATGCCCGTCAGCACGTCGCCACTGCCGGCCGTAGCCATCCCAGGGTTGCCGGTTGTATTGATATACACCTTCCCGGCTGGGTCGACAACCATCGTGTAATGCGCCTTCAACACGATTATCAACTTGTAGAACTTGGCCACCTCGATGGCTTTCTTCAAGCGTTCTTCCTCGGTATCAAACTTGCCGAACAACCGCTCAAACTCAGTCGCATGTGGTGTCAATATCGACCGTTGCGGAATGCTTCCAAACAGCATGGGACGCGAAGCTATGCAATTAAGAGCGTCGGCATCGAGCACGCAAGGCAGATTGCGATTCTTCAAGAAGCGGTCAATCGCATCCACCGTGTGCTCGTTGGTTCCGAGTCCAGGGCCTATGGCAACAGCGTTGTATCGTCGAGTCTCGCTTATGTCGGTAGTGATTATGTCGTTTTTGTCGGCGCTGAACAAAGCCTCGGGTACGCTGCCTTGAATCACGTCAAATCCGCAACGCGGACAATGTACGGTCACAAGTCCTACGCCGGTCCGCATTGCCGCCCTTGCCGACAGCACGGCAGCCCCAAGCATACCGTAACGGCCCGCCACGAGCAACAAGCTGCCGAAGTCATATTTGCTACAATGCTCGGGACGACGGCGCAACAAGCTCTTAACTTCATAATCTTCCACAAGCACATAATTGGTGGAAGCCTTGTTGATGGCTTCATGGCTCAATTCAATATCAAGAACCTTGCACTCGCCTATGTTGGCTGCATTTTCAGCAAAAAAGAACGACAACCGCTTGAACTGGAAGCACAGCGTGAGATTGGCACAAATGATATTGCGCCTGTCAAGCCCCACGTTCCATTCCCCGAACATTCCCGACGGAATGTCGATTGACACGACAAATGCCTGAGATTCGTTGATGTACTGCACCAACGACGTAAATCCGCCTTTCAACGGTTCACGCAGTCCCGAGCCGAACAACCCATCGATCACGACATCGTCTTTACCGAGTGCAGGCGGTTCAAATTCGCTCACGACCTCAGTATAATCGACATCGCCCAAAGCCACAAGCCTGTCGCGATTGGTCATACAGCCTTTCGACAACTTTGTCGACGGGATATTGAAAAGGAACACTTCTACCCTGTTGTAGCCCTGTTCTTTCAACATACGGGCCACAGCAAGTGCATCGCCGCCGTTATTCCCCGGACCGGCAAAAACCACAATGCGCTTTGACTGCCTCCAGCGTGACATCACCTCGAATGTTACAGCCGAAGCAGCCCGTTCCATCAAGTCGATATCGGTAATTCCACCCTTCTTGATAGTGTAATCCTCGATTTTCCTTATCTCATTTGTCGTGAATATCTTCATCAGCTTATTATGCTTGTTTAAAAACCTATCTGCCTACATTGAAGTGGTACAAGACACAATTTCTATCAACCAACATCCTAAAAAACTGCGCCGATACGCCCAATCATTACAAAGATAGTACAGAGACTAACAAAAAACAACGATTTTATGTCCGACTGCACCAAAGCACAGCCTGTCTCATAAAAAATATTGCAAATTGGGTACGATTCCAAAAAATAGGCTCGCTTATTTTAGACATTGCCGAAATATGCTTTGTAATATTATGCCAAAGGTAGGCATTATCAGCGAAAATGAGAAGCCAATGAAATATAAAGATTGTTTAACAGCACATTATACAATAGTTCTTCATAAAAATCTCACACCGAGATACAATAATAAACGTCTCTTCGTAAGAGACGTTATAAAGCAGCAAATTCATTGGACACGATTGGGTTATGATGCCGTAATACATAAATTTTAGCATCCGCACGGAGCTTCTTGGACATAATAAAGCTTATCATCGTTGGTTGACAATTTTTTTGACAATCAACGATGATAAAAATCAATATACTGGTACACAACCTAATAGAACGTATAAATCAAATTTACCCCTCAAAATAAATATTCTTAAATATTGTGCATGAACAATATTATTTTTACATTTGCAGCGTTTAATAACGTCTCTTACGAAGAGACATTACCAAAAAAAGAGAAACACGCCACGATGGTGCATACATAATTCATTGAGACACAGTGCATTACTAACGTTTCAATGACCCCATGAAATGCATGTGTGCTTGACAAGTCTCCCATTGGGAGCAACACATGTTGATGGAAAAAGATAGTATGACAAAACAAAACGAATGGTATGTGCTGAGAGTGACATACCAACGTGAACTGGCTGCACACAAACTGCTTGACGACAACGGCATAACCAATTTCGTGCCTACCATACTCGTACGCCGTAACGGGCGCGACGGCAAATTCAAATGGGAACGCAAAGCAGCCATACACAACTATGTGTTTGTTCATGCCGATAAAACGACCATCCAAAGTCTCAAAACAAATCTCATTCCCTACTTACGCTACGTCATGACATCGGTCAACGGCCAAAGTCGCATCCAGACGGTTCCCGAATGGCAAATGCGCAACTTCATCGCCGTTGCCGGCAATGCCCATGAACGAGCATTGTTCCTCGACCCTCTTGAAGTCAACCTGTCGCGAGGCGACTCGGTGAGAATAACAGGAGGCCCGTTTGAAGGCGTGGAAGGAACATTCATAAGCGTGCGCAATGAGAAAGAGAAACGCGTGGTGGTGAAAATAGAAGGCATCGCCGCAGTGGCGACAACAGTGATTCCGGCATCGCTGGTTGAAAAACTGTAACATTAATGCTTGAGAAATATTTGCAAGAATTGCAAGCATCATTGACGGCCCAATTATCGCCGTCCGCACTATTGGCATCGAGCCGTGCCGGCATCAACATCTACAACATGGCCACGGCACACGAGCTCAACAGCACATGCGGTAACCGACAAAAACGTATCGACCAGATGGCACGGCTCCGCAGGCAGTGCCAACAACGACTTTGCCTGTCCTCTCTCGACAGCGACAGTCGCGTCATCGTGGCCACGGCATTGCTAATGCTTGAATTCGCGCCCTTACTGTCGATAGTAGACGACGAGCACGAAAACGAAGCGTTGCGCTTGGCATGGGAAGCCATCGACGGCTACCATCCATCGTGCAATGCCGTATTGCCATGTGCCGACGTGGAGCTACTGGAAGCATTAGCATCGCAAAATCCAGATGAAATCGAGTGCCTGTTGCACGACTCCATTGCCGCTCTGAAATCTATCACACTGACCGACCCGTCACATGTAAAGCTAATATGCCGAGCCATCGACCTTGCCACCCTGTGCGGATTCGCATCGGCCGCCGACCTCGACACCGTCAGCCAGCTCCTGGCAGCAGTCCAATGCACCACTCCCGAACAAAAATTACAACTCCTCTCCTGCCGTATCGCAGCCGACTGCATGGCAGCCACCCAAGCCATCTCTGCCACCGCCCTCCCGGCATGACTCGCAATGGTCCACATAAGCAAAGAAATCATCAAAATCACAGTTTAAATATTACCAAGTTATGAAAGCTTGTTTTATGGGGTTGGGATACATAGGCCTCCCAACAGCAATCATTGCCGCAAAACACGGCGTACAAATAACAGGAGTAGACATCAACCCTAAAGTGGTGGAAATGACCAACCAAGGCCATCTGCATATCATTGAGCCGGGAATGGAAGAAATGTTGCAGGAAGTCGTAAAATCGGGAATGCTGAAGGCTTCGACCACGCCCGAAGTGAGCGACGCCTATTTCATGGTAGTCCCGACACCGTTCAAAGGCAACCATGAGCCGGATGTTTCTTATGTCGAAGCTGCAACACGCGCCGTCATTCCCTTCCTCAAAGAAGGCGACCTATATGTGATTGAATCAACCTCGCCGGTTGGTACCACCGACATGATGAAAGATATCATATTTGCCGAACGCCCCGAGTTGAAAGGCAAAATCTACATAGCCTATTGTCCCGAGCGCGTATTGCCGGGCAACGTCATCTACGAACTCGTCCACAACGACCGCGTGATAGGCGGCATGGACGACGCTTCGACCGACAAGGCAATAGAATTCTACAGCCAATTTGTGCAAGGAACCTTGCACCGCACCAACTGCAAGACAGCCGAAATGTGCAAGCTCACCGAGAACTCGTCACGCGACGTGCAGATAGCATTTGCCAACGAATTGTCGATAATATGCGACAAAGCCGGCATCAACGTGTGGGAACTCATCAACCTTGCCAACAAGCATCCGCGCGTCAACATCCTGCAACCGGGCTGCGGCGTGGGCGGACACTGCATCGCCGTCGACCCCTATTTCATCACGGCCGACTTCCCCGTTGAATCGCAACTTATAGCCAAGGCACGCGAAATCAACAACTACAAGTCGTTCTACTGCGCCGAACGAGTGAAAAACGCCATGCTCGAATTTGAATTGAAGCACCACCGCAAGCCTTGCGTGGCCATGATGGGTCTCGCATTCAAGCCAAACATCGACGACTTGCGCGAATCTCCGGCCAAATATATCGTCACCAAGGTAATGCAAGGATGTAACAACGCCAACATCCTCGTCGTTGAGCCAAACATCACCGAGCACAACGTGTTCAAGCTCACCGACTACCGCGAAGCCTACGACCGTGCCGACATCGTTGTCATGCTCGTGGCACACGACCCGTTCAAAAACTTACCTTGGAACGACGACAAGGTAATACTCGACTTCTGCGGCATTTACAAAAAGAACTAACACACCCGTCTCTCCCATACCGACTTATATGGAAAAGAAGAAAATAATGCTCGTGTTCGGCACGCGGCCCGAGGCCATCAAGATGGCTCCGCTCGTAAAAGAGCTGCAAAAGCATCCCGACACGTTTGAAACTATAGTGTGTGTGACCGGCCAGCATCGCGAGATGCTGGATCAGGTCCTCACAATCTTTGATATACGTCCCGACTACGACCTCAACATCATGAAGCAGGGACAAGACCTGTATGACGTTACGGCTCGCGTGTTAACCGGGATGCGCGACGTGTTCGCCCAATGCCTCCCCGACGTGGTTCTTGTCCACGGCGACACCACCACATCCACGGCAGCCGCCCTTGCTGCATTCTACAAGCAGATTCCAGTGGGCCATGTCGAAGCCGGCCTGCGCACCCACGACATCTACAGCCCATGGCCTGAAGAAATGAACCGCCAGATAACCGGGCGCATCGCCACGATGCACTTCGCGCCTACTCCGTTGAGCCGTGAGAACCTGCTGAAGGAAAACGTAAACCCCGATGCGATAACCGTCACCGGCAACACCGTCATCGACGCACTATATTGGGTAGTCGACAAGATAAAGCACGATAGCGCACTCGACCACAGACTTGAAGCCGAACTTGCCCGCGCCGGATATGACACGCGCCGACTCGCCGACGGCCGTCGCCTCGTGCTAATCACAGGCCACCGCCGTGAGAACTTCGGCGACGGGTTCATCTCGATGTGCACAGCCATCAAAGACCTTACGCACAAATATCCCGGAGTGGACTTCGTTTACCCTATGCACCTCAACCCCAACGTGCGCCGTCCCATCCACCAAGTGTTTGGCAAAGACCTATCAGGGATTGGCAACATGTTCTTCATCGAGCCGCTCGAATACCTTAGCTTCGTCTACTTGATGGAAAAATCCACAATCGTGCTAACCGACAGTGGAGGCATACAGGAAGAAGCTCCCGGACTCGGCAAGCCGGTGCTTGTGATGCGCAACACAACCGAACGCCCCGAAGCCCTGACAGCCGGCACCGTCAAGCTCGTCGGTACCGACTATGACCGCATCACCGGCGAAGTGTCGCGACTGCTCGACGACCCCGCAGCCTACGAGGCCATGAGTCACGCAGTCAACCCCTACGGCGACGGCCAAGCCTGTCCCCGCATCATCTCGAAACTGAAATCATTTTCAAAATAATAATGACCGAAACGACATCTTCAAGCAACAAACGAATTGCCAAGAACACCCTGATGCTCTACATCAGGATGTTCTTGATAATGGCCGTAATGCTTTACACATCTAGAGTCATCCTTAAGGCTTTAGGTGTTGAAGATTTTGGTGTATACAACATTGTCGGAGGCATTGTCGTATTCTTTTCTTTTATAAACAATGCGATGATCGCCTCTACACAACGTTTCTTAAATTATGAATTAGGACGAGAAGACATAGAAGAAGCCTCAAAAGTTTTTTCAGCAAGCGTCAACATTTATTTAGCCATATCAACAATTTTTTTGCTACTGGCAGAATCTGTAGGATTGTGGTTTCTAAATACATATCTTAACATTCCTCCAGAAAGAATGAATGCTGCAAACTGGGTGTATCAATTCACAATAATTACATCCATCATCAACATGATGAAAATGCCTTATAATGCAGCAGTAATAGCTCATGAACGCATGTCATTCTATGCATACTCAAGCATCATTGAAGCTGGATTAAAATTAAGCATCGTCTTTTTAATCGTTTTTTTTGCAGACCGTCTCATAAGCTATGCAATTTTACTTTCTGTCGTAAGCTTTCTTATCCTTATTGTATACATATATTATTGCCGACGTACATTCTTAATTTGCAGACATTTGTCATTCGCATATAATAAAAAACGATACTCCGACATTATCAGTTTTTCAGGATGGAGTTTATTTGGAGCATTAGCTAACGTCGGGACAACTCAAGGCATAAATATTATCCTCAATATTTTCTTTGGAGTTGGAGTTAATGCAGCAATGGGCATTGCAAGTCAAGTTAATGCAGCAATATATCAATTTGTATCAAACTTTCAAACTGCTTTCAACCCTCAAATAATAAAATCGTATGCAGCAAAAGAATTTGAACATTTCAAAACATTAATTCTTCACACGTCAAAATATTCATATTATCTACTGTTTATCTTAATTCTTCCTGTATTCATCTGTTGTAAAGAAGTTTTAGAAATATGGCTTGGAGAAGTCCCGGAACATGCAGTATCTTTTTGCCGTCTATTACTTATTTTCTCCCTTATAGATGCTTTGCAAGGTCCCCTATGGGTCTCGGCACAAGCTACCGGCAAAATCAAATCATACCAGTTAATGGTAAGTTCACTCATACTTCTAAATCTACCAATCATATTTTTCATCCTTAAATTATACAAAATAGCCGAAATTGCTCTCATAGTAAGAATATTACTAAATATCATAACCGCTTTTGCAAGAGTTGTATATTTAAACAAACTTTATTCGTTCCCCATAGCACTTTTCTTTAAGGAAGTGATTATCGTGTGCATTGCAATTACAGCAATAACATCTGCCCCATCTTATATAATATATTATGCTTTGGCTCCAAATTGGAGCAGGTTAATTATAACAATATCTGCATCACTTATGATTTCAGCAAGCATAATTTACTTTCTTGGATTAAATCGCAATGAAAGAAATTTTATAAAAACGTTGATTTTTCAAAAAAATCGCTCATGACAAAATGAAAAATATTTCTAACTTAAAAGATTGTTTTGGATGTGGAGTCTGCGCAATTGCTTGCCCGACTAAAATAATAACAATAAAAGAAGTTTCCGGCTTCTACCAACCAAAATTCATAGATTACGACAAATGTATAAATTGTTCTTTGTGCTTAAAAGTTTGTGCATTTTATCATGATTCTGTATGTAATCCACAGAACAAGCAAAATCCCAAAACTTATTCGGCTTGGAGCAATGATGAATCAACACGAAAAACATCATCATCGGGGGGTATAAGCTATGAAATTGGCACTAATTTATTACAAAAAGGTTATAAGATATGTTGTGCCAAATATAATATCGAACAAGAACGAGTAGAACATTTTATTGCAGAATCTATTGAAGAATTTAAGCAAAGTATTGGTTCAAAATACATTCCGAGCTTCACCGTTAACGGATTTTCCCAATTAAATAAGACAGACAAATTCCTTGTCATTGGGACACCATGCCAAATAGACTCAATAAGAAGATACATACATACATTCAAAATAGAGGATAACTTCATTTTAGTTGATTTTTTCTGTCATGGAATCCCATCAATAAACATGTGGCATAAGTATTTGCGCCAAATTCATTCTAAAATCACAAATATAAACCATGTTTCTTGGAGAGATAAAGATACAGGATGGCATGACTCCTACGCAATGAAATTTACCGGCAAAACAAATGGACAAGAGATAACATTTAGATCTCCCAAAAGCCAAAAAGACCTGTTTTTCCAAATGTTCTTCGGCCATCATTGTTTGTCTAAAGCCTGTTACAAAGATTGCAAATACAAGCAACTCGCTTCTGCAGCCGATATTAGGATCGGTGATTTGTGGGGAACTAAATACAAAAATTACGACAAAGGGGTAAGTAGCGTTATAACTTTTTCCCCTAAAGGCGAAAATATTATTAAATCTATCAATATTCATTGCCAAGAAGAAAAGCCTAAGATTGTCTTAGGTCACCAATTAAAATCTTGCGTAAAGCAACCCCAAAGCTATCGGTGGACAAAATGGGCGTTAGCTACTCCGTTAAATCTGACATTTATAGCATTCGTTGCTCGACTTATAAACTTTTGTTCGCGAATATTAAATCCACGTCAATGAAACAAATTCTTATTGGCATAACCACCATGCACAAAGTCCTTAATTACGGTTCTGTGCTACAAGCTTATTCTTTACAAAGATATTTATCTGAAGCAGGTTATAGGAATGAGCTGATAAATTATATTTTTCCAAATGGAGCAACAAAACACAAGCGCACGCTAAAACAAAAAATAAAACATGCGATATTGAATCTAGGATATGGTAATTTTCACAAAATAAAATTGCGCAAGTTCAATCAATTCTACAAAAATTATTACATCTGCTCTGAGCATGAATATAAAAGTCCTAACGAATTAAAACAGGCTCATTTCAATTACGATATTTACATGACCGGGAGCGACCAAGTATGGAATCCAAAGCATATAAAAAATGACAATAGCTTTTTCCTTGACTTTGCCGACGACTCCAAGCCTAAAATGTCTTATGCTGCAAGTTTTTCCGTCGATTCCATCGATAACACATTACAAGATAGATACACAAAATATTTGTCACGCTATAACTTTATTTCAGTCAGGGAAGCAGCTGGAGTAAACATTGTACGTAATCTGACGCACAAACAAGCTGAATTGACATGCGACCCGACATTGCTATTATCTAAAAAAGATTGGATGGAGCTTATTAAGAAAGATAAACCTTTAATAAAAGAACCATATATCCTCATTTATGCTCTTAGATATTCTTACAACCCATATCCAGAGATAAATAAAATCATCTCCGACATTCAAAATATATTAAAATTGCGACTTGTATTTTTAGATGGATCCATGTCTGACCTTTTTCGGAAAAATTCTTCTGTCATTAAAAATGCAGGACCTATTGATTTCCTTAATTTAATAACAAACGCATCATGTATCATTACTACATCTTTTCATGGAACTGCATTTGCGTTAAACATGGAAATACCTTTTTACTCGGTAATATCAAGAACCAACCACGATACTCGACTATCCGACTTGCTAAAAATGATTGGTGCTGACAACAGATGCATTTATCATGATGACAACGACATAAAATATGAGCTTGAAATGGACTTTTCCAAGATACGCACCAATCTAAATTCATTTAGAGAAATTTCAAAAAATTACTTGACTTCTTCCATATCCCAATTATCCAAGAATCTGCAAAATGGCTGAAAGTATTCTTGTTTATACATTTACAGCATTAATCTTATATTGGCTCGCTCGAAACTTGTCGATGCGTGAATCATACATTTCTAACGGAATCACGCAAACTCAAACAAAATTCTGGAGTCCTGAGATATTCTTTACAATTATAATATTCGCCACAATTTCCGGTGCAAGATATAATGTTGGTGTAGACCATTTATATTATTTATCGGAATACATATCTTTACAAACATCAGGATTGACTCGTCGCGAAACATTCGAACCGGGATTCATGTTGATGTTCCGATCATTTGCCAGGTCAGGATTCCATTACTTCTATTTCTTTGCTCTATTTGCTGCAATGCAGTTATTTTTCATTTACTACACCCTAAAAGACAGGAAATTCCTTTTGCCATACGTTGCACTTTCCATAATGTTGGGTCCATATTTCCTTAACTGGATGAATGGAATGAGACAATGTCTCGCAATGTGCATGTTCGTATTTCTTGTAGAATACATCATCGAACGTAAATTTTGGAAATTCGCAATCGGGATACTGATAGCTGCAACAATGCACAAATCGGCCATCGTTTTGTTCCCTCTATATTTCATATTATTCAAAGAGCCCAAATTCTTTAATCGCATCATCAATTTGACCATACTTTTTGCTTGTGTCGCGATAGGAACAACACCGACATGGACAAAAATCATTCTAAACGCCCAATCCCTATTATCAACGCTTGGATATGACTTTTACGCTGAAAACATAGAATTGTTACTCGAGGAAGGCATGCGACGTATATCGTGGGGACCAAGTAGAATAGGACTATTCCTAATAGATGTGTTTATTATTTGGTACTTCCCTAAGATGAAAGCATTCTATAGTAAAGACAAATATATTTCTTTTTATTTCATATTACTGCTAATAGGAGCATTTCTATACAATTTGTTCGTAAACACATCTCATATTTTCCTTAGGCCGATTGAATATTTCACAATATTTCGTCTTCCCCTATCGGCCTACTTGCTTTACTATCTTAAAAGCACAGGAAAGAAATATATTTTTTCCACACTATGCATAATTATCTTCTCATACATCTATTTTATCATAATAAAATCAGTTTTAATACCGTCGCCCGCGAGCGATTGCAATTTATATAAATTCTTCTTCCAATTCTGACAATAAATGGGAAAAAAACAAAATTTACTCATTATAAACAAAGCTCAATTCGGGCATCTCACCGATGCCATCAAATGGTGTGAGTATCTTAAAGATTATTACAACATCACATTTTTATGCTTTGACAGCTTAAATGACAAAACCGAGATACCGGGAGTAAAAGTAAAATATATTAATTATTCAGGTTCTTACAAAACAAGAGGTTATCGATTTGTCTTTGCAGCCCTTTGGCATATTCTTTTCTTTAATGGCAAAATTTTAGTCGAATATTTCGAAAAGTGTAAAATTTTCAAACAATTAATGCCGTGGAAACGCATGATTCTCGATATACGAACGATTGCAGTGTGGGGAGATAGAACCGAAAGAGACCGATACGACAATGCCATAAGCCATACTTGCCGATTTTATGACCACATTACCGTTATTTCAACAGGAGTAAAAGAACGCCTTGGGCTTTCAACAAATAATAATGTATCAATATTGCCTCTTGGTTCCGACTGCATTTCGTCGGTAAAAAAAGAGTATCACAATCTGCGATTACTATATGTCGGGACTTTCAACGGTCGAAATATCGATAAGACAGTCAAAGGATTCTTTTTATTCAAATCCAAACGACCTGGAAGCAACATGAAATATGACATAATAGGATATGGGAAGCCCGATGAAGTAGAAAAAATTAAATCTGCAATAAAGAAATATAATTTGGAAGATTCCATAACATTTCACGGATCGGTCAAGCACGACATGCTTTCTCCGTACTTCGACAATTGCAATATAGGTGTATCGTTCATTCCAATCACCGACTTTTATAATGTACAACCCCCTACAAAAACATTTGAATATGCATTGTCAGGTTTATATACCATTGCAACTGCCACCGACGAAAATAAAAAAATAATAACCCAAACAAACGGCATATTAATAACCGATTCAAGCGAAGATTTTACAAGAGCCTTGGAATATGTGGAACAAAACAAAAAAACATTTGATTGCGATAAAATCAAATGTTCTCTTATGGAATATTCATGGAAAGCTATAGTTACCACTAAGTTATTACCAATTCTAAATAAAATATAGCATGAAAATACTTATTAATACACCTCGGCTTATTCCTCAAGGAGGAGTTGCAAATCACTATTTGGGACTGCGACCATATTGGAACGAAAACGTCAAATATAATGTTGTTGGCAAACGAAACGGACATGTCGGCAGTGGAAAATATTGGTTGGTATACGATATATTCAAGTTTATACTCAAAATAATCATTTTCCGCCCCGATATAATATTATTAAACCCATCATTAGCTTCTGGTGCGCTAAAACGTGATGATATTTTCTTAAAAATAGCTACAATCTTCCATAAAAAAGTCACTGTATTTTTTCATGGATTTGATTTTGAATATGCAAAGCAAATCTATGCTGAAAATTTTGCTCGTAAATTTAATAAAGCCTCATCTTTTATAGTTTTATCTCATGCAATAAGAAATACTTTAATTAATTTGGGTATAAATCGCCATATCTATTTGTCTACAACAAAAGTTGAAGACAGTCTTATAAAAGATTTTAACATCAATTCGCGCAAAGGTCAAATTAATTCAATTTTATTTTTAGCCCGAATAACTGAAGCTAAAGGAATTTTTATTGCCTTAGACGCTTTTAGAATCATTCAGAAGGAATATCCGCATTTAAGTTTACACGTTGTAGGTGATGGCTCAGCACTAAACAATGCAAAAAATTATTGTTCAGAGAATAATATCAATAACGTCATATTTTTAGGTTCGTTATCGGGAAATAAATTGATTTCGGAATTCAGTAATGCCGATCTGTATCTATTCCCGACATATCATGCAGAAGGCATGCCAACGTCTGTTCTCGAGGCCATGGCATTTGGATTGCCTGTGATAACGCGGCCTGTAGGCGGATTGGTTGATTTCTTTGAAAATGGGAAAATGGGAATGATGGTCGACAGCCTGAAAGCCGAAGATTTTGCCACTGAAATAGAAAAATTAATAACAAAACCGCAAACGCTGAAAGAAATTTCAATTTACAATCACAACTATGCAATTAAGCATTTCCTTGCATCAAATGTGGCACGCAACATCGAAACCATTCTAAAAACAACTATAAATCAACAAAAAATAAAATGAATGCAATAAGATTCTATCGCTTAATGCGATTCTTCTATAAACACAAAATACCTCTTTTGCCAAAGCTAATTCAGTTGTTTATATTCTTAATATACAATAGCAAGGTCACAGGCGATACCATAATTGGCAAAGGCTCTTATTTTGTATGTAACGGCATTGCAACTGTACTTATTCCGGGTACAAAGATAGGAGACAACTGCGTACTCGGACTAAGATTCTCAACAGTAAGAAAATTCCCATATAAAAATGTACCTCAAATAGGGAACAATGTGTGGTGTGGTCCTAATGTAACAATAGCAGGGCCTGTGATAATCGAAGATGACGTAATAATTGCAGGGCACTCGTTCGTTGACAAAAGCATTCCCAAAGGAGCTATTGTTGCAGGCACTCCAGCAAAAATCATAGGATGGCGAAATAAATTAGACTACGAAATAGACAAAAATCCAAAATACAAGGATGGCATAATGCCTTTTATGGTAGATAACAAATCTCAACAATAAATGCTGCAATCTTTCATTAAACTTAAAGACTATTGCGAGGCGGAGGGGTTTAAGGGATGGGATCCTTATGACGGCCTTAATTCACGCATTTTTCAAGCGTTGCCTTTCTTCAAGCACTCGGCATTATGCCGCCTCGTGATGATTCAAGGATTCAAGCGCTGTCCTGTCAACCTCAGGCGTTTGGCATTAGTCCCTAAAGGCTACAACTCCAAGGGTATAGGGTTGTTCCTGCAAGGATACTGCAACCTTTACAACGCGGTAAGCATGAATCCGGCCTTAGGAGAAAAATTAGGAGATAAAACGACATTGAAAGCACAAATCTCTCGACTTGCCGACTTGCTCATTTCCTTGCAGTCAAAAGGGAATTACAGCGGAGCTTGCTGGGGTTATAATTTCGACTGGCAGTCAAAGGCATTTTTCCTGCCATCATGGACTCCCACAGTAGTTGCCACATCATTTGTTGTAGAAGCATTGTTTAGTGCTTTTGAAATTACACATGATGTAAAATACAAAGAGACAGCCATTTCATCGGCATCATTCATTAAAAATGACTTGAACCGCATAAAAAAGGAACATGGTTTCATGTTTTCTTATTCTCCTCTCGATGACAGGGCTGTTTACAACGCATCACTGCTTGGGTCTAAAACTTTGTCACTAATCTACAGTTACACCCACGATGACGAACTGAAAGACTTGGCACGGAAATCAGTGCAAGCCGTGTGTGACATGCAAAACGCTGATGGTTCATTCCCTCACAGCGACCAAGTAGGCAACAAGTGGCGAGACAATTTTCACACAGGATTCAAACTTGAAAGTCTTGGATACTATCAAAAATACTGCAACGACACATCTTTTAACAGTAATATCGAAAAAGGATTCAACTACTGGATTAACAACTATTTCATCCCGGAAAAAGGAATAGCCAAGTACTATGATAATTCTACCGAAGACAGTTTGATTGATTTGCATTGTGTAGCACAAGCATTACCTACAATGTATAAATTAAATAAATTAAGCAGAAATGCCTCTCTTGCTTCAAAAATCATTGAATGGGCAACAGAAAACATGCAATCTTCAAAGGGATATTTTTACTTCCAGAAAAAAGGCAATAGCATAAATAAAATCCCGTACATGCGATGGCCTAACGCATGGATGTTTTACGGATTAAGTTATTGGATATTATTTAATTCATCGCGACATGAGTAAAATACGCAACTTCATAAGATTAATCGTAATAACACTGCGACATTTCATCTTGACTGCCGTTTACGGCATGAACATCGACCGCTCGGCACGCATTTCGTTCGGGACAAAACTCGACAAGACCAACCCGAAAGGAATTCATGTAGGAGAAGAATCCTATATCGCCTCGGGCGCATTAATCTTTACTCATGACTATGCCCGAGGAATTCACAAAGACACCCACATAGGCAAACGTTGTTTCATAGGTGCAAATGCAATAGTGATGTGTGGCATAAACATTGGCGATGAAGTGATTGTGGGAGCAGGTGCAATCGTGACGAAAGATGTTCCATCCCATTGCATAGTTGCCGGGAATCCTGCAAAAATCATAAAAACAGACATACATACCAAAAAGTTTGGACAATTAATCATGTAATTTTATCGACATGCAAGACGACAGAGTTGATTTGAGGGGCGTGAAGGTGCACCCTTTCTCGTCTTTCGGGCAATTGCTCAATTATGTGACAGGGCGCAAAGGGATACTGGTGGCCATCAACGCCGAAAAAATCCTGCACGCCACGCCACAGACTCGCGACATCATAAACCGCAACATAGGCTACTGCGACGGCATAGGCGCAGTCATGGCACTGCGCAAGCATGGCTACAAGGATGTGGTGAAGCTACCCGGATGCGAGTTGTGGCTTAAAATCATCGACGCGCTCTATCGCGGTGGGAAGCGTTTCTACCTCGTGGGTAGCAAGCAGGAAGTAATCGAAGCCACGGTCGAGAAACTGAAACGCGAATACCCAGGCATCGACATCGCCGGATACCGCAACGGATACATCAAGACCAACGACGAGAAACGCCGGCTGCTCGACGACATAGCCACGCTGAAACCCGACGTGGTGTTTGTCGCAATGGGTTCGCCCAAGCAGGAATTGCTGATGGAAGAGATGTTTGAACGCCACCCTGCAATCTACCAAGGCCTCGGCGGCAGCTTCGACGTGTACACGGGCAATGTGAAACGAGCACCGCGATGGTGGATCGACCATAATCTGGAATTTGCCTACCGCCTCATCAAGCAACCGTCGCGCATCAAGCGGCAAATCCACCTCGTGCGTTTCCTTGCAATGGTGGAACTCGGCATGGTATAACCAAAATCCCTTATATCCCCAAATCTCTCATAGCCAACCCATCCCTGTAATTTTTTTAACTCGCAAAGCCGGGACGACACCTTTGCTGTCCCGATACAGGATGTTTTTAACTGTGCGGCATTGTCCGCAATCGAGTTTTTTTGTACTTTTGTGAAAATTTTACATTGCCCGTCTTTTATGGAAACAGTCACTTTTAACGGACTCACGTTCGAGCCTTACCTGAAACAGGATGAGATAGCCAAGCAAGTGCAGCGCGTGGCTGAGGAAATCAGGCGCGACCACAGCAACGACAACCCTCTGTTCCTGTGCGTGCTCAACGGTGCAGCCATATTTGCCGCCGATCTGTTCCGCGCCTGCGGCATTGCAGGGTCGGAAATATCGTTCATTCGGTTCAAGTCCTACGAAGGCACTTCATCGACAGGGAAGGTTAAGCAAGTGATGGGGCTGGAAGAAGAGATTGAAGGCCGGACGGTCATAATCGTTGAAGACATCGTCGACACGGGCGTTACTGCCGAGCAGCTCATAAAGGTACTTGGCGAAAAGCATCCCAAGACCGTCAAGCTGGCCTCTCTCCTGTTCAAGCCCGAGTCGCTCAAGACCGGCACGCGCCCCGACTACATCGGCTTCAGCATACCGCCAAAGTTCATCATCGGCTACGGCCTCGACATCGACGGCAAGGCCCGCAACCTGCGCGACATATTCGTCTTGCAGCAAGACAAGTGACGCACGACAATAGACGGCCAAAAGCACGGAAACAAAACTCAAATCACACACTCAGTAAGGAAATATGTTCAATTTAGTAATTTTCGGAGCCCCGGGGTCGGGCAAAGGCACCCAAAGCGAAAACCTCATCAACCACTACGGCTTGTTCCACATCTCGACAGGCGACGTGTTGCGCAGCCACATTAAAGGCGGTACCGAGCTTGGCAAGACCGCAAGCGCATACATCAACGAGGGAAAACTCATCCCCGACGAACTGATGATAGACATCCTCGAAAACGTCCTTGAAGAAAATCCCGAAAAAACAGCAAAAGGCGTGATATTTGACGGATTCCCAAGAACCATCGAGCAAGCAAAGGCTCTGAAAAAGATGCTCGAAAAGCGCAATACCAAAGTAAACGTCGTGATAGGACTCGACGTTCCAGAAGAGGAACTCGTCACCCGCCTTCTAAAGCGCGGACAGGAATCGGGCCGAAGCGACGACAACCTTGAAACAATCAAGAAGCGTCTCGACGTGTACCACAACCAGACAAGCCCGCTTCGTGATTATTACATCAACGAAGGCAACTACGCCGCAATCAACGGCCTCGGCACGATCGAACAGATATTTGAAGACATAAAAACCGCCATCGACGCAAAGCTGTAAAAGCAAACAGCCCGACAACGGCAAGACATTACAGATGCCGCCCACACTTCGATTTTGACAAGTGGGCGGCATTTGTTATCTTTGCACTCTGACAGACACGGCTGCACCGACCCGGCATTCACAACCGCGGCAGCCTCACACGACACAACGATGAGAATCGACATATTAACAGTAATTCCCGAGATGCTGCAATCGCCGCTCAGCTGCTCGATATTAAAGCGTGCACAAGACAAAGGGCTCGCCGAGATTGTCGTGCACAACCTGCGCGATTACTCGCTCGACAAGCATCGCAAGGTCGACGACTACCCGTTTGGCGGAGAAGCCGGCATGGTAATGAAGATAGAGCCGGTCGACCGCTGCATAACCGCGCTTAAGCAGCAACGCGACTATGATGAAATTATATTCACATCGCCCGACGGAGAGCAGTTCTCGCAACCAATGGCCAACAGGCTGTCGATGCTCGACAACATCATCATACTGTGCGGACACTACAAAGGTGTCGATTACCGCATACGCGAGCATCTCGTGACTTGCGAAATAAGCATCGGCGACTATGTACTGACCGGCGGTGAAATACCTGCGGCCGTCATTGCCGATGCCGTGGTAAGACTCATCCCCGGCGCAATAGGCGACGAGCAATCGGCATTGAGCGACTCGTTCCAAGACAACCTGCTCGCCCCGCCGGTATATACTCGCCCGGCAGAATACAACGGGTGGAAAGTGCCCGACATACTGCTGTCGGGGCATGAAGCAAAAATCAACGAATGGAAGCACGAAATGTCGTTGCAGCGCACCCGTGCCTTGCGCCCACATTTGCTCGACGACATGTGATTCTCCACCCAATCGTCACTCTCATCCCGGCATATATCAACTAATCTCCACTCATATATTGCAAAATGGCAACAAACAATCAAAACGACAAAAACCGCTCGCTCTGGCTCAGAGTGATATTCAACATTCCGCTAATTGTGGTTGTGGGCGTAATAATCCTCTCGGCAACATGGGGCGACAACAGCTACATAAAACGAGTCGGATACCAAAAGCGGATTAATGAACTCGAAGCCGAAATAAAGCAATACAACGATTCGGCCGAGATATATTCGCAAAAAGCCGTACAACTCAACACCGACCCCGAAACGCTCGAAAAAATCGCACGCGAGCAATACGGGATGAAGCACGAAAACGAAGAAGTATACATTACCGACATAAAATAAACACATCACAGGCGGCGCAGGCAGCCATTACAATGGATGCAAGCCGTCAGCCACAAAATAAAAACACAAAAAACAATGGACAAGAAAACAAGAATACTCGGATACATCCTCTCGCTGGCCATGCTCATGATAATGGTTCCGGTGCTGCTGCAACTGCTGCTCGTGAAATGGGACGGGCTGAACTACATCTTTGCTGCCGGAGCCATTGCCGCGCTCGTGGTGAGAATCATGGACAAATACACTGGCACCAACCTGCGCGTGAAACGCTTGTACCGCATTGCTACCGTGTCGGGCATCTGCTATTGCGTGTCGGCCTACTTGAAATTCTCGGCCGAGCTGCACTTCTTTCCTTACGCGACAGGATACGACTGGCTCGGATTCCTGATGGCCGGGGCTGCCCTGCAAGTCTATTCGGCACTTGTCATCGACTATGTGGAAAGGAAACAGCTGCGTAATGAAAAGATGAAAAAATAATCACCTCAAACGAGCAAAACACCTTTTGACATCGTCAAAAACAGACTATAACACCGCCGTTTTGCCAAAAAATGGTGATTTACTACCACAATTGGCAGCTTATTAGTAATTTTGCAACGTACATATATAGAGAGACGTGTAATAAATCATGAACCTCACTATAGATCAAGGAAACTCATCGGCCAAAGTGTCGATATTCGATAACGGCGAGATTATCGCCGAAGCTCGCTTCGACTCGATGTCGCCCGGAAGCCTACTGCAATTCATAAAAGACTATCCGGTCGATGCCGCAGTCTACTCGTCGGTGCAACAACCTCATCCCGAGATAATGGGGCTGTTGCGCAATAACGTAAAGACATTCATATATCTCGACGAGAACACGCCGATGCCGGTAATTATCGATTATGCCACGCCAAATACGCTCGGACACGACCGCATTGCCGCAGCCATCGGAGCCAATACTTACGCACCCGGCAAAAATACGCTGATAATCGATGCCGGGACTGCCGTCACGCTCGACATAGTGACAGCCGACGGGCACTTCAAAGGCGGCAACATCTCGCCCGGACTAAAGATGAGATTTGAAGCCTTGAACAATTTTACAAGCCGTTTGCCGTTAGTCAATTACGAAGGCGACATTCCCGACATAGGCTATGACACAGTCACAGCAATCCGTTCGGGAGTCGTAGGAGGGTTGGTCGCCGAGATAGAAAGCTTCATCGACCGCATGGCCGCAACCATGGACGGCGACTTGACAGTCATCATGACCGGGGGCGACAGTCATTTCCTATCCGGAATCGTGCAACGAAAAACAGTCGTGGTGGAAAACCTGCTTGCAATAGGACTAAACAGAATTTTATCTTATAATGAAAACATATAAACTACTCGCAATCATTGCAATAATAGCAATCACATGTGCAGGCTCAATGTCGGCACAAAATGAATTAAGCCCATACTCGCAATTCGGATATGGCTCGTTGAGCGATTTCACAACCAGCACCCAACGCTCCATGGGCGGTATCGGATATGCAATGAACAACGGCAGGCAGATAAATGTCAAGAACCCTGCTTCCTATGCCAACTGCGACTCGCTGACATTCCTGTTTGACTTCGGGCTCGATTTTACCAACCTAAAGTCGAAAGAAGGTACTACCAACGGACACAGCTTTGGCGGCGGACTTGATTACATAACGATGCAATTCCCGTTGAGCAAGAAAGTGGGCGGAAGCATCGGTCTCGTGCCTTATTCTTCAGTAGGATACTCATTTGGCAGCGACATGGGTAACGGCATTGACTCGCGCAGCGGCGCGGGCGGCATCAACATGCTTTATGCCGGAATAGCCTACAGGCCTTTCAACGGATTCTCGATAGGAGCCAATATCTCATACAACTTTGGAACAATAGTAAACGACACTTACATAACAGCTACCGAAGTTTCAAGTCAGACACTGTTTGAACGTGTCATGCAAATACGCGACTGGGGCGTTACGCTTGGTGCGCAATACACTCTCAACATCAACGAGAAAAACAGCGTCACTGTGGGTGTCGTATATTCTCCGTCAAAAACGTTCCTCGGAAACACTTGGGGAGCAAAATATGACGTGGCAAACGACAACACCACCGAAATAGACACAATAGGATACTCTTCGATGAAAAACGGGTACACGGCTCCAACAACCATAGGAGGTGGTATAAGTTACAACTTCAACAAAAAATTCATGGTGGAAGCCGACTTCACCTATCAAAATTGGAAAGACGCCAAATTCTCCGAAATGGAAAACTTTGAGACGACCGTATTCGACAACCGATGGAAAGTGGCAGCCGGCATGTCTTACACGCCAAACCCAAGAGGCAACTACCTGCAACGCATAAACTACCGATTGGGCGGGCACTTCAACCACGACTACATCACCGTGCGCGGAAACAACGTCAGGGATTATGGAATCGCATTGGGATTCGGGTTGCCGACTCCGAGCACCAAGACAATTATAAACATAGGATTTGAATACAAATACCGTTCAGCTTATCCCGACAAACTGATTTCGGAAAACTATTTTAACTTCACAATAGGAATAAACTTCAATGAAATGTGGTTCTGGCAAGACAAAATCAGATAAAACCACGATTCTAAATTGCATCACCGACACACTGATAAGCGACAATAATCACAAAGTCCAGTGGAGAAATTTCGCAACATATTCTTGATATTCGTTGCCTGCTGCGTGTTCCTGTCATGCCGTGACGAGGTGAAAAGCGTCGTCGATAAGCCCACCGACCCGGAAACGACTCCCACGATGGTAACCAACAACGTTGTAACGCTTATCAGCGATTCGGGCACGACCAAATATCGCATCACAGCCGATACATGGCTCATGTTTGAAGAGGCCGAAAAGCCGTTTTGGCTATTTCCTCACGGGCTTCTTCTTGAACAATTCGACTCGGTTTTCAACACCGAGGCTTCGATAATATGTGATTCGGCTAAATATTTCAAGAAAGATGAATTATGGCGTCTTGACGGCAATGTCAAGATTTCCAACGTACGCAAAGAATTGATTCTGACAAACCAATTGTTTTGGTCTCAAAAGCAGCAAAAAGTGTATTCCGACTCATTCGTCCACATAGAGAAGTCCGACCGCATAATCGAGGGATATGGATTTATCTCCAACGAACGCATGACTACCTACAGCCTCAACCATCCAAGCGGCATATTCCCGATAGATGAACAACGCATGTCTGCTCGACGCGCCGACTCATCAGCCTTAGCTGCCGATTCTACAATCATTCCAAGCGACTCGGTGGCTGCTCGCTGACAGACAACCACAAAACATCAAATATAAAACAGGCATGTATCAAAAACAACCAATTGATACATGCCTAATATTTTAACCGGCCTTTAAAATCGGATAAAAATCAACCATAATACTTGCTGGCATCAGGATATCCACCACCTGCGCGTGCAATGGTATTGGCGGCAATATCCATGACCTTCTCGTCAAGCTGCGACTGCTTTACGATGCCCCACAACTGTGACAGTATCACAGGCCAGAAGATAAACATGGTGATTATCGTAGGTATGACCTGTTGCCCGAATATTCCTATTCCGGCATCAATCAAAATCGAATTATTACCCGGAACTATCTTTACTTTCAATGCCGTCTTCAACCCCAATACAGTTCTGAACAATCCGCCTTTGTTCAATGATATGTCACATCCGCCGGTACAGTTGTTCAGATTTTCATATTTCACCTCATATCCGTCATTTGCAAATTCACTCGAGATATCGCGCACAATTGCAGGAATGAGCGAAGGCGAAGCATAAAATGACTTTACAGTTTTAAATACACCCATTTCTTAATTCAGTTTTTTTTTCGTTTCTCATGTTGTTTTATCTTCTCAATCTTCGTTGGCCATTCCTTTCACTTGGCTTATGGCAAACAATACGCCTGTCTCGGCAAGCAAGTCCTCGACAATTTGCAACTGGCTTGGAGAGAATTCTTTCTCGGCCTTTCGCAGCAAGTCAAGGACAACTTTGCTCTGTTCCGAAATTTCCTCTTCTGTAACCACATTATCTTCCATGATTCTCAGAAAAGTCGGTCGCTGCATTATAGCTTCGTCAATACGAAGCACTCCATCCTTATCAAATAGCATAATAAACGATTTGTGTATTAGTTTCAAATTTAATTCGGCAAATATCATATCTGCCGTGGCTTTCACAAATTTATAAAAAAGCCATGAACTCGAAAATAAATTCTATTTTTTTAAGAACTTATGCTCTGTTCTTTCTCAATAGCAAAAGCGTGATAGAACTTACCTATCACAAACAAAAAGTCCGACAACCATATCTTTAGTTATCGGACTTTTCACAATACGCTTTTAAATTTTGATAATTCTTATTCTTCCTTTTCAAACTGATCCTTGCCTACGCCACACAATGGGCACAACCAATCTTCCGGGACATCTTCAAATGAAGTTCCGGGAGCTACGCCGTTTTCTGGATCACCTTGTGCAGGATCATAAACATATCCGCACACTATGCATACATATTTTTCCATGTCATAAATATTAAATGATTCAATGCAAAGATAGTGAAAGTTGGATGCAATAGGAAAAATAAACTTGTTTATTTTCAACATTGCCGAAACGCATCCTGCCTTTTCAAAGATAGCGCAAGTTGGGTGTCATAGGGGGGGGGGTATGTTTTTCATATTCCAATGCCACTCTCGTCACGCATCATTGATGATAAATGTTTCAAGGAGTCGGCGACGCGAACGTTTCGCAGGCGTGGCATGTCCTATGCGCAGCAACAATTGCAAGTTTTGTTTCAAGCACAATTGCGATCCGAGTTCGATGGCAAGCTGCTCCACCTCACATGGTTGATTGATAAACGCACAAGCAAGGTTATGCGATGTGGCGATAAGCAAGAACCTTTCAAGACGGCGACCCGTTTCAATCCAGCCGGGCACATCGTCCTGACCGTCAAATGCGGCGATGAACGGCGATGATTGCAGCTTCCTCATGTCGGAGCGATTTTGCATCGTGGCATTCAACATCATAGACATTATTGGCCGCGAAATCCATGACGGCATGTTTGGAGCACCCATTACATCGTAACTCAACCCGTCGAGTTCTCGGGCCGACTGAGGTTCATTGAAACGCATCCATTCTTTTAGCTCATTAACAAAATCCTTATCCTTCATTTGAATGGAATTGCCCAGCTTGACAAATGACTTCACGATGTCAAATTCTCTTGAACCACGCGGATACAACTTTGCATCGGTCGAGGTCAGATGGTCGATGATACTTTTATGAATCAGAGTATTGTCAAACATGTTGCGGTTGGTCTGCCTTTTGGATATGAACGCGGCAAGAGGCGATGTTTCAATGTCAGGACTCTTTTCAAAAGTAATGTCCACATCGTCGTCGTTGATTTTCACCGATGGCTTTAATTTGACCGTCGTGGCTGCAATGCAGATATTTTCTATTGCGCAACCCACAGATATGAAAATCTCCCTGTCGCGAGGGTCTACTATGTACAATCTTCTGGAGAAATCGGGCATAATCGTGATGCAATCATCGCTTACCTTGAATTTCCACGGTTGCGAGTTGTGTCCCGATGGCGCAAGAATCGCCGCGTTGAGCAATCTGCCTGCTACAATGTCGTTCATATCAATGAAATTTAAAAGTCCTTGATTATACAAAGTTAATTGAAAATTAAGTGATATCCAAGCCATTCACACCATTCATTCCTCAGGCGGCATTACTTTTCAACTATAAAAGAAGCCAAGACGCATCAGCAGTATGCAACAAGTCCAAATTCCTGTCGAGGTATGACCAATTTGTATTTATCGCAGGGATTCACTACATTTGCAACATATTTTTATCAAGGTTAAAAACCAATGAAAATAGCTATAATCAACGGGCCAAACCTGAATTTATTAGGGAAACGGGAACCAAGCATATATGGCGACACATCATTTGAGTCGTATTATGCCGATTTGAAGCAACGCTATCAAGACATCGCAGAGTTGCATTATTTCCAAAGCAACGTGGAAGGCTTCCTGATAGACGAAATTCATCGCATAGGATTTGACTATGACGGCATTGTCCTCAATGCCGGAGCCTACACCCACACTTCGGTGGCCATCGCCGATGCCATACGCTCCGTGACAACCCCTGTTGTGGAAATACACATCTCAAACGTCCATCGCCGGGAAGAATTCAGACACAAATCCATGATTTCGGCCGCATGCCTTGGCGTGATAGCCGGATTCGGGCTCGATAGCTATAGACTTGCCATAGAAGCATTGATTGCCAACAGCAAAAACGCTTCAAGGCACGAATGACAATATCTGCATTTGGACTGTAGACTGTCGCAACAACATGCCATCACACATAATAGCATACAATATCGATATTATAATTTGTTTTAGGTTTTTATATTCAATAATATGAATAAGTTTACAAAGATTGTCGCCACCATTTCCGACAAGCGTTGCGATGTTGATTTCATTAAGAGCTTGTTTGGAAACGGGCTTAATGTCGTCAGGATGAATTCGGCACATTTGAGCAGGGAAGGCTTTGAAAAAATAGTCAACAACGTGCGTGCCGTCTCCGAACGCATAGGCATACTCATGGACACCAAAGGTCCGGAAATACGCACTACGACCAATGTAGACGACAAAGACATAACAATACACGAAGGCGACAAAATCACCGTGGTAGGGAATCCCGAAGGCCTCACCACCGGCGAAACAATTTGCCTTTCATACTCCGACATAGCAAAGGACGTGCATGCAGGGGCACACCTGCTTATCGACGACGGAGAGCTTGACTTCCTCATCGACGACATCGACGGCGACAAGATTCATTGTACTGCCACCAACAACGGGACACTCGGTTCGCGCAAGAGTGTCAACATTCCGGGTGTCAGCATCAATCTGCCGTCACTGTCGCAGCGCGACATCACCAATATAAACTATGCCATTGACATGGACATCGACTTCATCGCGCATTCGTTTGTCCGTTCCAAGCAAGACGTCCTCGACATTCAAAAGATACTTGATGCCCGCAACAGCCACATCAAGATTATTGCAAAAATAGAGAACCAAGAGGGTATCAACAATTTTGACGAAATACTCGACACTGCCTACGGCGTAATGATTGCCCGTGGCGACCTTGGCATCGAGGTACCGGCCGAGATGATCCCTGGCATACAGAACCAGCTCATCCGCAAGTGTATTGCAGCCCACAAGCCGGTAATCGTGGCAACACAAATGTTGCACTCGATGATTTCCAACCCACGCCCCACACGCGCCGAGGTTTCGGACATTGCAAATGCTGTTTACCAGCGTGCCGACGCTCTGATGCTCAGTGGCGAAACGGCTTATGGCAAATATCCCGTAGAGGCTATTTCCACAATGTCGCGCGTGGCCATCGAAGCCGAAAAGAGTATGCAGAAGCTCGCACATGATGTCCACACTCTTCCTAAGATGGAAAACGACATCACATCATTCCTCGCGCACCAAGCCGTAGACTCGGCCGAAGAAGTAGGCACCAAGGCGATAATCACCGACAGCTACACAGGCCGCACGGCTCGATACATCGCATCATTCCGTGGAAACAATCCCACCCTTGCTCTTTGCTATTACCAGCATGTCATCAGGCTGCTGGCTTTGAGCTATGGCGTGTTCCCTGTCTACCAGAAACGCTCGGCCACCTCTCGCGAATACTTGTATCACGGGCTGAAACAGCTCATCTGCCTCGGCTTGCTCGACAAAGACTCTCTCATTGCATACCTTGGCGGTGCATACGGTGAAGGCAAAGGCACTTCTTTCCTCGAAATCAACAAGGTGAGAGACATATTGGACAATTTCGACACTTATCTCCTGCCCAATCTTGAATCAAGCGACAAATGCAAATAGAAGAACTGGACGACTACATACTGGCACACATCGACCCCGAGCCTGCCGAGCTGGCACGACTTGACAGGGAAACCCACTTGTTTCATCTGCGTCCGCGCATGTGCTCGGGTCATCTGCAAGGCCGGCTGCTGAAGATGTTTGTCCGCATGATAGCACCACACCGCATACTCGAACTCGGCACTTTCACCGGATATTCAGCCCTCTGCCTTGCAGAGGGGCTGCCCGATGGTGGGGAACTGCATACCATCGAAATAGACGACGAGCTTGAAGACTTCATCCGCAGCCACTTCGCCGCTTCGCCGCAAGGCAGCAAAATAACGCTGCACATAGGCGATGCATGTGACATCTTGCCAAAACTTGATACGACATTCGACCTCGTGTTCATCGATGCCAACAAGCGCGAATACAGCGCATACTACGACCTCGTGTTCGACCATGTGGCCGACGGCGGATTCATCATTGCCGACAACACCCTGTGGGACGGGAAAGTGGTAGACTGGGGCAAGAAACTCGACGCGCAGACCGAAGGCATCTTGCGCTTCAACGACAAAATTGCAACCGACGACCGTGTTGAGAAAGTCATCCTCCCCCTGCGTGACGGCCTCACAATAATCTACAAGCTCCCCCGCCACTATTTTTGAATTTAAACTTGTTATCAATCAATTCTTGTAGCACGGTCTTGCAACAAGAACATAATGGCATAACCTGAATCAAAGGTTGCCGTGCCACCAACCCGAGTGCAAAAAGGCAACTTCTTGCCACACAGCTTTGTCACATTGTAAAATAAAAGCAGCCATGCCCGGTGTGTGGCATAGCTGCTTTTGTCAGCAGTAAACCCGAAAAATGTTATCTGCAAATGACATACAACTTAATTTTGCCTTTTTCGGCATTTTGCAGTAAAAATTCGTTTTCTGCATATTTGTATGCATGGTTATACACAAGTTTTTCGGTTGCGTTATCATATAATTGAATGGAGTTTGGGCGATTTACACCTATTTTCATCAATCCACCCATTTCTCATGAGGAATGTTACCAATGAATTATATGAATCTTTCTTAGTGGTAATTCCGTTAAACGCAAACTCAAATGTTGCTACAAATTCTTCTATTTTCATTTTACAAGGATTTTGTAGGTTGAACCATTGATTGCAATAATGTATATCCCTGTTGACATATCGGGGCATGATTCCATTTCACCGTTATATATGTGTTGCCCGGATACAGTGTAAACGTCTACCAAGGATCCATCATTGAATCCGCTAAACATAAGTTTCCCTCCTTCGACCCACACCGAGCAATCATCGGCATCAATATCGCTAATTCCACTTTCTATAAAGAAGAACTCTTTCCATTGGTCGGCAGCTTTATAGGCATTAATCGATTTATCAGGTACCAATAGTGTACAGTTCCACTTGTTGATGTCGTCCAATGCCTGTGTGCCGCAGACGGGCGGAACTTCGGTGCGGCTTATAAGCTGTGTCATGGCCGTGCAGTCGGAAAACGCCTCTTCCCCAATGGTCAGCAAGCTGTTGCCGAAAGTGAAGCTTTCAATCGCCGAGCAGCCCGAGAATGCATAATCCCCGATGTTCTCGATGCCGTCGCCAAGTTCCACGCGCTGCAAATTTGTACAACCATAGAACTCATTTGCTGATATTTCGGTTTCCTTATCGGTAATTTTTACTGCCCGCAAACTTGTATTGCGGTAAAATGGTGAATAACCCGCGCTGCTACTTGTATCATACGAAATATTACCACCTATATAAACCGAATCGAGCGGACAATCAGAAAATATCGGTTCGCTGGGATTGCTGCCAAGCACAAGCTCAGTCTGCCTGTCCTCGATATAAACATTTGCCAATGACGAGCAACCATAGAACACATCATCACCAATATTATTCACTGTTTGAGGTATCCTAATTTCTGTCAAGGCAGTGTAACTAAAACAATCGTCAGGCAGAGAATTAATACCAGACCCTATATTTGCGTATGCTAAAGAACAATGACTAAAACAATTACTACCAATGCTTGTTACTGTATTGGGGATGTCGATTCCTTTAAGATTACTGCAACCATTGAAAGCATCGTCACCAATATTACCTGTAAGGTTCTCTATGTCAACAGTTTCAATGCCGTCACAATCATAGAAAGCGCAATCACCAATGTTGGCATCAAAATCCTTTATGGATACTGTTTTGATAGAATCATTTTTATAACATAAGTAGTCATTCACATTTAGTAATGACATATTTACGCCTTGATGATTCACAGTCTTGGTTATCACGATATCTGCCGCAGAATTGTCATATACACAATCGATGGCATCGCAAGTGCGGTCGGATGGACTTACCGGAACATACTTTATTCCGTCTTCTTCAAATATGGAACTTAGAAACGGATAAACCGTAACATTTTCTAAGTTGCTATAAGAATCATTAGCCACATAGTTCCTCATTCCATTTATTTCAGTGTAACCTTCGGGTGGCGTATTAGATAGCCATATTACCTTTTCTATATATCCGTAGCTGTATTCCATTTCGAAAGCTCCATTTTCTATGAGTATAACACCTGTTCCTATTGTCAAGCTGCTTAGGTCTCTGCATCCACTAAAAGCATAGTCCTCGATGGTAGTCACGGAGTTGGGGATTGTTACTGAAGTCAAGCTGGTGCATCCATTGAAAGCCTTGCTCCCGATGATGGTAACAGAGTTGGGGATTGTTACCGAAGTCAAGCTGGTGCATTTACTGAAAGTCTCGCTCTCGATAGTGGTAACGGAGTTGGGGATTGTTACCGAAGTCAAGCTGGTGCATCCATTGAAAGCCTTGCTCTCGATAGTGGTAACAGAGTTGGGGATTGTTACCGAAGTCAAGCTGGTGCACCCACTAAAAGCATCGCTCTCGATGGTAGTCACGGAGTTGGGGATTGTTACAGCTGTCACTTTGGTGTACTCAAAAGCACCCGCTCCAATAGCAATTACGGTATAAGTCTTATTGTTGTAAACAACTTCAGAGGGAATAACGATATTCCTAGAATACGAACCGCCCGAAGTTACTCTAACGGTTCCATCGTCTTCTGAAATAATATCGTAATAAATTCCATCGCAGGAGAAATCATACGCTACAGCCATCATTGGCACAGATAACATGACCATAGCCATAATTATTTTTAAAACGTTTCGTTTCATATTGTCAAATTATTTAGTGCGACAGTTGATATAACTTTTTAAAAAACAAGATGGCTGAGTTTCAAGCACCTATCTATTACAAGAACTGTTGTTTTGAGACTCAGCCATTCCGAAATTAATTATTTGAAATAGCAAGCAAAAGCCCATATCACCAATTGTGCTAAACATACACCAACAACAGCCCCGAGAAAAGGAGGTAAACAAATGCTGCATAAGTAACTGATGATAAATCCTATAGCTATTTCAAAGATTTTCTATTTTTTTATCATAAAAATCATTGAAAAAAATTAACAACTCGACACCTCCAATTAATCACTTCAATTGACAGGTACAGCAATATCTATCAGCCGTTTAATCAATTAACATCGTTAAAAAATGGATTTACAATTCGCGAGAATCTTTCTCTCCTGTTTGGAGTCCTAATTGGTTGATAAGGTCAAACACCTCACTTTCTTCCTCCTCGTTATACACAATTTCTCCATTCTTGAGCCATCCTTTTTCTTCCAATGCCATCAACACTCTAATAACATTAGGATTCTTGATTTTGTTAGCATCAACAAATAAACTTAATTTCTTTTTCATTGAAGTATAATGTTACCTCGGGACTCTCCTCTTTGGCCTTTACATGGTAAAACAAAAAAAGCGTGAGAGCCTGTATTAGTTGCTCATCCCGCTATTCCGAGGCTGTGGCTGCCCATCAAGGTAGAATGAGCAACGCAGAAGCCTCACGCTGTATGAATAACATCGCATTTTACCAGTTCTGTCACAGTCCGGCAAAATAAAATAACAAATGTATGTCATACCACTAAAGGCATCTATCGTTGCTTCACTCCTGACCTTGATTTAGAAACTGCCACATTTCAGAATAGCCAAGAATAAAAGCGACAAATAAACGCTTTTTCAATTATGTCTGCACCGCCCACTTGACCCATATCGGGCTTCTGCGAACGATATGTATTACAAATATATGCATAATTGGGCAATAAATTAAAATTTTAACACTACAATTTGCCGGATTTATGGACATTTAGTTAAAGGCTTGGTTTACGCTTAATTATTTGGCACCAAGGTTTCTGTATCTACGACGCTTTGAGGTAGAGAAGTTCTACCTTGGGATCGTTTTTTAAAATACATGCCTTTGTATGGAATATCGATAGCCGCAAATTATGCTCTTTCCGTTGATATAAAAGCGACGCAGGCTACTACATGATTGGAAACATATAAGACACGAGTGAATTTGTTTTGTTCTGCTCTTGCCTTTCACTATCTTTGGATAAGATAAATATGTGTCTCGGCAGTGTGAAAAATAAGCAAGCTCATTTTTCTCATTGCACTCGCCTTTCACTATCTTTGCATAAGTGTAACATTTTAACGACTGTTTCTATGGAATCCACAAGACAATCCAAAATAGCAAGGCTCATACAAAAAGAATTGAGCGAAATATTCAGGCTCCAAACCGCGAAATTGGGTAACGTACTGGTTTCGGTGAGCACCGTGAGAGTCTCTCCCGACTTGAGCATCGCACACGCATATCTCAGCATCTTCCCGTCGGCACAAGCCGCCAAAATTCTTGAAAACATCAACCACAACACAAAGTCGGTGAGATATGAACTGGCGCAAAAGGTGAGGTTCCAGCTCCGCAAAACCCCGGAACTCGCATTCCACCTCGACGACTCGCTCGACTACATAGAGCATATCGACTCCTTGCTTGACATGGACAAGAAATTGCATCCGGGACACGATAAAGAGGAGCATCAGGACGAAACTGCCGAGTGATGAATTTCGTCCTGAAAATAGCATTCAGGTACTTACGTTCTAAAAAAGCCCATAGTGCCGTCAACATAATTTCCATAATCTCGATATGTGGGGTCATGGTCACGACAGCCGCGCTCATTTGCATCCTGTCGGTATTCAACGGGTTCATCGACCTCATAGGTGCCAAGCTCGCCAAGCTCGACCCTCCTTTAATCGTCAACGCAACCGAGGGGAAAACCATTGCAAATGCCGACAGCCTCGTCGGGGTGATTGAAACAGTACAAGGCGTGAAAATAGCTTTGCCTACGATAGAAGACCACGGCCTTGCAATATTCGGCGACAACCAAATGGCCGTCACAATAAAAGGCGTGACCGACAATTACGACATGGTGACCGATATCGACGATGTGATAATCGACGGCGGCTTCATCCTCGATGACGGCATTGCGCAATATGCCGTGCTGAGCGTCGGGTCGGCCATACAACTGCAAGCCCGTCCGGGATTCGTGGGACAAGTGCGCCTTTTCGCACCCAAAAGAATCGGGAATATCAACATTGCCAATCCGGCAGGCGCATTCCGTAGCGACTCGCTGTTTGTCGGCGGAGTGTATCAAGTCGACCAGAACGATTACGACCGCGACATGGTATTCATCCCTATTGAATCGGCCCGATTCCTGTTCAACTATAAAAACGAGGCTACAGGAATAGAAATATCACTCGCCGACAATGCCGACGAGGCCAAAGTGATGCAAGAGATAAGCTCGAAGATAGGAAATGGCTACACCGTGAAAAACAGGCTCATGCAACAAGATTACGCATTCCGCATGGTAAATGTGGAGAAATGGGTGACATTCCTTCTGCTCGGATTCATCATGATCATAGCCACGTTCAATGTCATCAGCACCCTGTCGTTGCTCATCATAGAAAAGGATGAAAGCATAGCCACACTACGAAACCTCGGAGCGACCGACAAGCAGATAACACGCATTTTTATCACCGAAGGCTGGCTCATTTCACTCACGGGTGCCGTGACGGGCATAGTCGTGGGCTTGCTGCTGTGCTGGCTACAACAAACATTCGGATTGATCCAACTGCAAGGAGCCACCGAGATGCTTATAATAAAGGAATATCCGGTTAGCATCCAGCCAACCGACATTCTCGTGGTATTCGCGCTCGTGGCAATCGTCGGCCTTATAACCTCTTTTGCCACGTCGATAGTCATGCGCCGCCGGCTAATGCCACGGTCATGAACATGGCAGCTCACTTCCCGAAATAACGGGCAAGCAATTCATCGGTCTTGTCTATGAGCCTTGCATGAATCTCGTCGCAAGCCAGCTCGTCGGCAATGGGATGGCACCTATTGCGTGTGAATATCATTCCTGTCAACGACGATGATGCAGCTTTCAACGCAGGAACTGCCCCATGCGTGGGACTGCTTATGAACGGACGGAACAGCATGTCGGCTATCGGGTCAAACCACCTGTGCATCGTTATCATCTTACTGTTAACCACGCCCGGATCGGCGCAGTTAACCCTCACATGCCCATACATCTCATCGGCAAGGTGCATGGCATAGTGGGTCAACGCGAGCTTACTTCGTCCGTATGTGCCAAGCTGCGAGAACTCTGCTTCACTTTCACGGAAATTAAAGTCTTGCAATTTATGTAACTTTCGTGTCAACGACGTAGTAAACACCACGCTCCCACATTCGGCAGACAAAGATGGCAACAACAACCTCGTTAACAGTACCGTCCCCATATAATTGACCGCGATTGTCGATTCAATGCCGTCGCCATTGACACCATAATGGCGGTTCATTATTCCGGCATTGTTGATAAGAACACTTATGCGGCATCCTTGCATCCTCGATGCAAATTCCTTTACTGACTCACTGTCGTCAAGCTCCACGACATCGGTAGACAAGATGCGTCCCTCACGGCACATCCCGGCAAGGCTCGCACGCAACTCCTCGGCACGGCGGTCGCTGTGGCACACGGCAACCACATTACGCCCCTCGGCAAGAAGAGCCGAACAAATGGCACGTCCTATGCTACCCGACGCTCCTGTCACAACCGTATGGCACTTATCATCTTTTGACATTCTTATCAAGCAACTTATGTTTTACAATCAACCGCAACTTGTCGGGCAAAATAGAAACGACAACTATTGCAAGCCTGTTCACAAGCCCGTTGACATACTGGCGGCGGCGTTTCAAAAGCCGCTTCAACGCCATGCGGGCAAAACGCTCGGGAGTGCAAAGCACGCCAAGCGACACTCCCAATCGCTGCAGATTGGTAGGAAGGCCGAACAAGTCGGTGGCAATGCCGCCCGGACAAGCCGCCATTACCGTTATGCCGCTATCGGCAAGCTCGACATTCAACGAGCGTGAAAACACCCTTATGTAGGCCTTCGTGGCACTGTACATGGCTATCCCGGGCATAGGCATCCAACACGCCATCGACGACATGTTCAAAATATATCCGTGGCAATCGCGCTCCCTCATGTCTATGGCAAATGTACGGCACAAGTTGGTTACAGCCCTGACATGCAGGTCGATGAACATGCCAATCCTTTCCCGGGACATATCTACTACCTCCCTGAAAGAAAATATGCCGGCATTGTTAATCAATATGTCCACTTCCAAGCCGTTTTCTTGGCAGAAACCAAGCACCTCGCCGGCCGCGTCATCGCGAGTGAGGTCTATGCACAACGCCTTGAATTGACGCTCGTCCTCCCCACACATTGATGCAAGCATCGATGCCGTTTCGGCAAGTTCCCTTTCTTGATTGCTCACAAGCAACACATCGGCTCCCATCCGGGCAAGTTCAACGGCAAACTGACGTCCGATTCCCGACGAGGCACCCGTGACAAGCGCAAGCATTCCTGTAAGATTACTTTTCATTTCGCTCCTCAGCCGCTTTTATCTCTTTGACAATAGATGCCGGCAAGTCATCGCGATGCTTGTGGCAACACATTTCGAGCGAATACATCCGGGCTATGCAATAATTGGAATGAGAGCATCCGCAACGTTCCTCGCCTGCTTTCATACGGTTCACAAAATCAGGTTCGTTTATCAACGCCCTTGCCATCTGCACACATTCAAATCCACTGTCGAGAACCTTTTCTATCCCTTCACGCGAAACGCATCCTCCGACGTATATAAGCGGCAACTTCACTGCCTTGCGCACTTTCAACGCATCATCAAGGAAATACAAGTCTTTGTAAGGTTCATCCTTTATCATCATTTTACCAAACATGCGCACACCATACTTAAGCCACATGCTGCTCATGTAGTGCGTCATAGTCCTTATGGGCATCTCTCCGCGCATCACATACATTGGAGCCCGGCTCACGAAACCACCGCTCAACACAAGGGCTTCAGCACCAAGCCTCTCAAGCTCTCGAGCTATGGCAACCCCTTCCTCCAGTCCGTTGCCGCCATCAAACCCATCGCGCATGTTGGTTTTTACGACCACTGTAACCTGCCCGTCGGCACTTTTCATCACCTTGTCCATGCATAGCCGCATAAAGTTCATTCGGTTGTCGAGAGAGCCGCCGAAACTGTCACGCCTCTTGTTGGTGTATGGCGACAGAAACTGGCTTATCAAGTATCCGTGGCCTGCATGAATCTCAACGCAGTCAAAACCTGCATCTATCGCCAACTTGACCGCCGTGCCGAAATCTTCGGCCAAATCATGTATCTCATCGACAGTCATCCCATGCACAAAAGTCGGCGAATACATGTTGAAACCGCTTGAAGCCGAAATCGGCATACGTCCTGCGGTCGACCTGTGCGACATGTTTCCACAGTGGCCGAGCTGTATTGACACTTTGGCTCCTTCCCGATGTATGGCATCGGTCAACGAGCGCAACTCTCCGACAATCGCCGGACGCATCCATAATTGGTTGTCAAACGACAGACCGCTGCGATTGACCGAGGCATATGCAATCGTCGTCATCCCTATTCCGCCACGAGCCACCGACAAGTGATAGTCGGCAAGCATCTTGGACGGACGATGGTCGGGACACATATTTTCAAAAGCAGCCGAACGAATAGTGCGGTTGCGCAATGTCAGATTCCCTATCCGTGCAGGTGTGAATATCTTCGACCTGTTACCATTGTTTTTATCTGTCGACATGGCATTCAATAAATATATGGTATTATTCTATGTAATTTCAATCTATCAAATTCTTCGCCAAATTCCATGGAATACCTGCCATGAATCCTTGCAGCACGAGGAGCAAGATTGGCAAACGTCCACAACACAAACACACAACCGGCCCACGACCACGACAAGACTGCAAAACCTGTCCACTCGACAAGTTCGCCAAAGTAATTGGCCGACGAGACGTAATTGAACATTCCTCCCCGAGGAATATAATGCCGGTTGTCGCCAGGCTTGCGCAGGTGTCTTATGATGCTGTCGCTGTTCAAGTTGATTGCCATTCCCATGAAAAATATCGTCACTCCGGCAATAAACTGCGGCGAAAACAACCAATCCAAGTCATACATGCCTTCGGGCGACACATAAAATATCCATCCTCCTTGCATCAACGCATTCAACACGTTGAACACTACTCCAAGCAGCACAATCGCAAGAGGCATCTTGTTATGCCCTTTAATCAAAAACGGAAACACGAACGAACGTTGGAAATAGTGCAACTGGAACAACAAGAATATCAACAGAGGCACCACGTCAAACCGCCTCGCCGACATCCACCACAACACCGTCATTGCGATGAACACGGGAGCCTCCATCAGCACCCATCCAGTCCGGTTGCCCACCGATGGCCCCCACCGGCGAGTATACATGATTCCGTAACCGGCATTGACAAAATAAAGTGCTACGAATACTACTGCCGCAATGGCAGTCATTATCACAAGCAACATATTGAAACTCTCAATATCGTGCAACATGGCTGTTTCCATTAGAATTATTCAAAGATAATAAAATAGTGAAAAAATAACTTGCTTATTTCCATACATTTCCTAAACAGACCTAATATCATCCGAAATATACAAGGGATAAAAGTACCCATGCTGCGATAATTCACTACAATCTGCTCCAGCTTAAATTTTTGTAAAACCTTTGCCATTACTGAAATTGTTGCTACCTTTATGGATAGGAATTAACGAATAAAACTGGTAAACCTGCCGATAACTATTTTATCCTGCATATTGTGATAAAGCTTGAATCGATGAATGAAACAATGAATCTGCGCTTGACTCACATTATGAATATTTGGTTTATTTGTTTGAATATCACCCCGACACACATGTCATCCGCAAAACGGAGACACTGCGACGGTTCCTATCGGCAGGCTTTCACAGTTTTGCTCTTAACCAATTTTGCACAATGGACGACTACAGCGACGCTAACGAAGCTATTACCAAAGACTTAAGATACTTGCAACTACTTGCGCGCAATTTCCCGAACACGGCAGTGGCAAGTACCGAAATAATCAATCTCGAAGCCATACTGAATCTTCCCAAAGGCACCGAGCACTTCCTTGCCGACCTGCACGGCGAATATGAAGCCGTACAACATGTGTTGCGCAACGCATCGGGTGCCATCAAGAGGAAGGTGCGTGAGATATTCAGCGAAACGCTGGGGCAACGCGAACAGCAAGAATTGTGCACGCTCATTTATTACCCCGAGCAAAAACTCGACCTTGTAAAAAAAGAAATCGACGACATCGACGACTGGTATTTCATAACCCTCAACCGCCTTGTCATGGTGTGCCGGAACGTATCGTCCAAGTACACGCGCTCCAAAGTGCGAAAAGCCCTGCCCAACGACTTTGCCTACATCATCCAAGAATTGCTGCATGAAAGCAGCGTCGATCCAAACAAACAGGCTTATGTGGACGTGATAGTCAGGACTATCATATCGACTCGCATGGCCGACAATTTCATCATCGCAATATGCAATCTCATCCAGCGGCTGACCATCGACTCGCTGCACATACTTGGCGATGTGTTTGACCGTGGCCCAAGTCCCGATAAAATCATGGACCTGCTATGCAATTATCACAATTGCGACATCCAGTGGGGCAACCATGATATATTGTGGATGGGAGCAGCCGCCGGCAACGACTGCTGCATTGCAAACGTGCTAAGGCTCACTTTGCGCTACGGCAACCAAGCCGTGGTAGAAGACGGATACGGAATAAACCTGCTGCCACTTGCCACGTTGGCAATGGAAACATATGGCGACGACGAGTGCGCCATGTTCATGCCTAAAGTCGGGAAAGATGACAAAAGGTACTCCGAGAAATCAATCAAGCTCACGGCCCAGATGCACAAAGCCATAACAATAATCCAATTCAAGCTCGAAGCGGCTGCAATAAAACGACGCCCCGACTTTGAGATGGAAGACAGGATGCTGCTGCATCGCATCGACTTTGACCGCAATGTGATTGAGATAAACGGTAAGGAATATGAACTGACCGACACCAATTTCCCGACAGTCGATCCAAAAGACCCATACAAGCTAACCGAGGAGGAACTCGACACCGTGAACAAGCTGCACAACTCATTCACCCATAGCGAAAAATTACAAAAGCACATGGGATGGCTCTTCCGCAACGGCTGCATATACACCGTGACCAACTCCAACCTCCTTTTCCATGCTTCGGTTCCTCTCAATGAAAACGGCACATTGAAAGACATTGAAATAAGAGGCTGCAAGTATCATGGTGAAGAATTGTTGAAAAAAGTGGGAAGCCTAATACGCGAGGCCTATTTCAAGACCGGCGATGCCGACGAGTATCTCTTTGCCCTCGACTATGTGTGGTACTTATGGTGTGGGAAAAATTCACCGGCATTCGACAAAGACCGCATGGCCACATTCGAACGCTACTTCATAAAAGACAAGGAAGCACATAAGGAAACCAAAGGATGGTATTACCAGCTGCGCGACAACGAAGCCGTGTGCGACATGATTCTTGACGAATTTGGCGTAGAAGGGATCCACAGGCACATCATCAACGGGCATGTGCCTGTTCGCACCACAATAGGAGAACAGCCCATAAAGGCCAATGGCAAATTGATGGTCATCGACGGCGGATTTTCAAAGGCATACCAACCAGAGACAGGAATTGCCGGATACACTCTCGTATTCCATTCACGCGGATTCCAGCTCGTCCAACACGAACCTTTCACTTCTATCGAAAAAGCCGTGGAAGAAGGAAAAGATATCAAATCGACAACCCAGATAGTCGAAATGAGCAGCAAGCGGATGCTTGTAAGGGACACCGACATGGGCAAAGACCTGCTAATGCAGATTGCCGACCTCAAGAATCTGCTGCAAGCCTATCACATGGGCCTTATAAAGGAACATGATTCAAGCTCGAGCCTTATAAGACTCAAGAATTGACCGATCGCTTTACCAGTGCAAATACCATTAAACATCTTAAACCTATGGCGGATGAAGTTATATGACTCATCCGTTTTTTTATTTTCTTGAAACGGACAGACTAAAAAGGCATGCCATAAAGACATGCCTCCATTATCCACATTTTTACCTTAAAATATCTGAATAGGAAATTTTTCGTTTCCACTCCTTATGTTTTACAATATCATGGCACATGTTATAGCAACAAATATTGTTGCAAACATTACATACACGAATGCCGACCCCGGCGCATTCGATTTGACCGGCTTCATAGTGCCTTCGCTCTCCGAAAGTCCTTTGTCGTCGGTTACGCCATCCAGACGCAGTTCCTCCTTAACCTCCGAATTCACCGACTTGAAAAATCCCACGATTACCAATGCCCACAATGCGGCAGCAATGACCAAATAAGCACAAACAATCAAAATAAAGTTATCCATAGCCCTCTTATTGTTAAGTTATTTATATATACACGTCCACAAATGACAGTTATTAGAATGAATAAAAAAGCATTTCCCACTATACATGTTTCTTTTCACAAATTGTGATGGCAGACCATTCGAGCATGACTTTCCTTGACACACGCGAAGTCTAATGTTTTTTACTCAAATTTCATGTATTTTATCATGGAATATGTTTTCATTATTCATACTGGTGACAAAAATAAACAATTCACTCCAACCAAACAAAATAAATTCCATTTTTTAACCTAAAACGTCAATAATATTTACAAAATATCGGACTATTCCGTATTTTACGAAACAGTCCGATATTTTATTTACTGACTTTAACAGAGATTTACGCCTGCTTTGTCTTCATTGCAGCCATTATCTTCTCTTCAAGTTCCTCTTCAAGTTCCGGATTGTCGGTTATAGTGCGCTTTGCCGCATCACGACCTTGTCCCAACTTAGTATCTCCATATGAAAACCATGCTCCGCTTTTCTTGACAATTCCGTATTGGACACCCAAGTCAACGATTTCGCCAACTTTTGAAATTCCTTCTCCGAAAAGGATCTCAAACTCGGCCTTGCGGAACGGAGGTGCCACCTTGTTCTTCACAACCTTTACACGAGTCATGTTTCCAAGAACCTCCTCTCCATCCTTTATTTGCCCCACACGTCGTATGTCAAGACGTACCGACGCATAAAATTTCAAGGCATTGCCACCGGTGGTGGTTTCGGGGGCGCCAAACACCACGCCTATCTTGTCGCGCAACTGGTTGATGAAGATGCAAGTCGTGTTTGTTTTAGAAATTGTTGCTGTCAACTTTCTCAATGCCTGCGACATGAGTCTGGCCTGCAATCCCATTTTACTGTCGCCCATATCACCCTCTATTTCAGCCTTTGGAGTAAGAGCGGCAACCGAATCTATCACGATTATGTCTATTGCCGACGACCTTATCAGCTGGTCGGCAATTTCAAGAGCCTGCTCGCCATTGTCGGGCTGTGAAATCCACAGATTATTGACATCTACACCGAGTTTTTCAGCATAGAATCTGTCAAACGCATGTTCGGCATCGATGATTGCAGCAATGCCCCCCAATTTCTGAGCTTCGGCTATAGCATGTATGGCAAGTGTTGTCTTACCCGACGATTCCGGGCCATATATCTCAATGATTCGTCCGCGCGGATAACCACCCACGCCAAGAGCATAATCAAGGCCTATAGAACCTGTAGGAATGACATCGATGTCCTCTATGTTCTCGTCGCCCATCTTCATTATGGCACCACGGCCAAAAGTCTTATCGATTTTGTCCATGGCAACCTGCAAAGCCTTCAACTTCTCATCGGGCACAGGAATTCGGCCAAATTTTAACGTTTCTTGTTGCCCTTGTTGGCTTTCGGATTGCTCTCCTGCCGTAGCAGCCGGTGTGTTCTTTTTCTCAGCCATATATAATTAAGTTTTTTATTTGTTCAATTCAAGTATCTGGTTAGCACTGTCCTTGGTGTTAACTTTCTTAATAATGTCCGACACGCGCCCTTGCTCATCTATGATAAACGTCGTGCGCACTGTGCCCATATATTCGCGCCCGGCCATTTTCTTCAGTTGCCACACTCCAAATGCCTTGTTCAGCTCCATGTCCGTGTCAGCAATAAGTGTGAATGGCAATGAATACTTCTCGGCAAATTTTTTATGTGAGGCAGCCGAATCCTTGCTTACCCCGACAACCGCATATCCTGCCTTTGTCAAAGCATCATATCCTTCACTTAAGCTACATGCCTCGGCCGTACAGCCGGGAGTATTATCTTTCGGATAGAAATACAATATCAATTTCTTTCCGGCAAAATCTATCGCCTTGATTATATTACCGTCGGCATCCTTGCCGAGTATTTCCGGTATCTTGTCTCCTATTTCCATCATTCAATGTATTTATTTTCAAAGATAGTGAAAGTTGAGCGCAATATGGGAAAAATCAGCTTGCTTATTTTTCAATATTGCCGAGACGCATCCTATCTTATCCAAAGATAGCGAAAGGTGAATGCAGAGACAAGCAAAAAAACAACGTTTTTATGTATGGCTATGCTGAACCGAATCCTATCTTATCAAAAGAGATAAAAAGTCGGGCGCAATGACAAACCCTCTCTTCGTTTACATTGCAAATATAGCACTCCATATGTGCAACAAAATAGCCCGACATTGCTAATGTCTATTAAATTATTGCCATTTTATAAGAATAGGAGATGTCAAACACATATTACCCGACCACGATAAAACGACGTCACCACTATGATAACTCATCCTCGCCGTCCAATGGTGTGAGACAAAATAAAGCCACATCAGCATCTGGAGCGAATGTGGCTTTTATTATTCTTGAACCTTTAAGGTCTCCTCAAAATCAGTCTATTATCTCAAACCCTGTGTATTTATGCAACACTTTCGGTATCTTGATACCCTCCGGGGTCTGGTTATTTTCGAGCAATGCTGCCATAATGCGAGGCAAAGCCAATGCCGAACCGTTCAATGTGTGACACAGATGAGTCTTCTTGTCATCTCCGCGATAGCGGCACTTCAGTCTGTTGGCTTGGTAGCTTTCAAAGTTGGATACCGAACTTACCTCAAGCCATCTCTTCTGTGCGGCCGAGAATACTTCGAAGTCGAATGTTATGGCCGATGTGAAACTCATGTCGCCTCCACACAAGCGCAAAATGTGCCATGGCAACTCAAGTTTTTCAAGCAAGCTTTGAACATGCGCTTTCATTTCCTCAAGAGCGGCATAAGAATCTTCAGGCTTCTCTATGCGCACGATTTCAACCTTGTCAAATTGGTGCAGACGGTTCAATCCTCTCACATCTTTTCCATAAGAACCGGCCTCGCGGCGGAAACATGCCGAATACGCGCAATTTTTCTTCGGCAATTCCTTTTGGTCGAGAATCACGTCCCTGTAAATATTTGTCACAGGAACTTCGGCAGTAGGAATAAGATACAAATTATCAAGATTGCAATGATACATCTGTCCTTCCTTGTCGGGCAATTGGCCTGTGCCGTAACCCGAAGCTTCATTGACTACATAAGGAGGCTCGATTTCCTCATAACCGGCCTTGCCGGCTTCGTCGAGGAAGAATTGAATCAACGCACGTTGCAGCCTTGCTCCTTTACCGCGGTACACCGGGAAACCTGCGCCGGTTATCTTGACACCGAGGTCAAAGTCGATGATATTGTATTTTTTTGCAAGATCCCAATGAGGCAGCGCGTCTTCGGGGAGATCTGGCATTATGCCACCAGTCTTTTCCACCACGTTGTCGGCAGCAGTCTTTCCCTCGGGGACCATTGCACAAGGGACATTAGGCACCGACAGCAATATCTCGTTAATTTCGTCCTCGGCGCGTTTCAATTTCTCATCAATAGCCTTGTTGTTCTCTTTCAACGTTGCCACTTCGGCTTTTACAGCCTCGGCTTCGTCCTTCTTCCCTTCCTTCATCAAAGCACCGATGCGGGCAGCAAGCTTGTTTAGCTCGGCAGCTTGATTGTCGCGCAACGTCTGTGCGGCACGACGTTCCTTGTCAAGCTCCACCACCCTTTCGATGGCTGCTCGTCCGTCAAATTGCTTTACGGCAAGACGAGCAATCACATCTTCGGGATTTTCTTTAATTAATGCTAATGTTAACATTTATCTTATCTGTTTATTTCCTGTATGAATATTGACATCAAGCAAGCAATTCCTTGACGCGAGCCGAAATTGCACGCCCCTCGGCGCGGCCTGCGAGTTCTTTTGAAGCCACTCCCATCACTTTGCCCATCTCCTTGGCCGAAGTAGCACCCACACGCGCTATGATTTCCTTCAAAGCGGCAGTAAGTTCTTCATCAGTCAATTGTTTTGGCAAATATTCTTCTATCACTTTGGCTTCGGCCAATTCCGATTGAGCGAGGTCTTCACGATTCTGGCCCTGATATATCTCTGCGCTTTCCTTGCGTTGCTTTACCATCTTTGCAAGAATTTTCGTAGCAGCATCGTCGGTCAATTCTCCATCGGCCCCCTTAGCTGTCTTAGCTTCAAGAAATTCTTTCTTTATGCCGCGCAAAGCCTCCAAGCGTGCATGGTCGCGTGCCAGCATGGCTTTCTTGATATCATTGCTTATAGTGTCAAACAAGCTCATAATTGTTTCCTCCTAATTTTAAATTTAATAGCAATCCAAAAAATTGCCTGCGCATAAACGGCAAGTCAATCTTTATCAGCGCAAAATTAGAAAAAATCGTTGGAATAGCATCCAAATTTGCCTAAATAAAATCAAGAGTCCTGCTCAGTGCATATCACCGCCTACACTTGTTCGATTTAAGCGGCACGCCACAATGACAAAACCGGCGACCTTGCACATGATGATTGACCATCCTGTTGCAAAATCGCCGGTACGACTATGATGCAAAACTTATTGTTTATTCTTGCCTTGGAATTTTATTTCCCATAAAGACGGAACTGCAGCCACGCTATCGGCCACGGCAAATTCCACCTTGACAGCATCGCATTCTTTACCTACGGCCACAAGTATAGGCGACCCTGTTGCGCCACTTTGAGTGTAATCAGCAACCATCGACCATGTCGAACCATTGTCTTGCGATGTCTCTACCTTGAAATAATATTGCTTCCATGGATACTCGGGCAATATTCTCACTGTATCAATCATCGGCTTTCCGTCAAACTTGGCAGTCAGCACCGGCACGCTGTCGCCTTCGGCAGCTTGCCAACGAGTTAAATTTGACTTGTCAAATGCACATTGCTCAACAAAGTCGGCACCTTCGCTGCCTGTTGTCTCAACTGAAGCCGGCTCGACCCATGATGCCGCAAGGCGGTCGGCAAGCGGGAACAATGCGCTGTCGAGCGGCTTTATAGTCGTAATAGTATCGCTTGTAAATTCAAGCGGAGCAATGCACGTCTGTCTGTAGGTAGTTCCTTCCACATAAGGCAAACGATGCTTGTGGTAAAGGATATAATCCTTACCTTCGCATGTAACCACAGTGTGGTGTCCCGGACCATACACCTTAAGATCGTCATGCGTATTTAATATCGGACTGTTCCCGGCTTCGTCAAACGGGCCGAAAGGATTATCACCTACGGCATATCGCACTTCATAAGTGGTATCTATCGTTTTCCCCTCGCTATAAGTAAGGAAATAATTACCGTTTCGTTTTATCATGAACGGGCCTTCAAAATAATGGGTCGGTGTTACATCTTTCGGCTCACCTTTGAACGAACACATGTCATCGTTCAATTCAGCCACAAAACAGTGTCCGTTAGTCCAGTTCCATCCCGAACCCCAATACAAATATGCCTTCCCGTCATCGTCGATGAAAGCCTCTGCATCTATCGCATGATAATACATTGTAGTATCAGCAGGGATCAATGGTTTGTCACCAAGAGCGTTTTCCCAGGGTCCAAGAGGTGAAGAAGCCTTTCCGCACCATACCTCAGATCCGACAGACACATACATGTAATACATGCCACCCCGCTCCACGACCGACGGAGCCCATACCATGTTTTCATTAGAAAGCGGTGATGTACAAGCCTCTTTGGTGGGCCAATTCAACTTATGCCATTCCCAGTTATGGAAGTCATCCGACGTCCAACACGACAAGAAATCAGTGCCCCACGGGTCGGCCGTGGCATACAAATAATATGTCCCGTTTAGCTGCACTACCGAAGGATCGGCGAAATAACCGGGCAAAATGGGATTACTCAAAGGTTGCGTCTCATTCTCGACAGGAGTACAACTCGCCATCATGACTCCTGCTGCCATCGCATAAAAAATTGACTTTGCCGTCATCAACGGACTTAAAAATGAATTATTCATCAGATGAAATGAAAGGTTAAGTTATGGTATAAATGTTTGGATTGTTACAAAGATAGCGAAAGTCGAGCGCAGGGCAATAAAACTTGTTTGAAATTGTCATGCCGAACCGCATCCTATCTTATCCAGAGATAGGCAAAGTCGCACGCAGTGAAAGAAAAAGAAAGCTAATTTTCATCTATAGTTAAACCCGTAGATGCAAAATGCCCCATATTACAAAAAAACAGGGCTGGCGAGTTACCTCGTCAGCCCTGCAATACCTGTTTATCCATGTAATAAGATTAAGGTTTGTTTCAGACCCAAATGTTTTTATATTTACCTATGATCACTATGTCATTTCTTAGGTACAAGACGCATGGCGAAACCGCCACCCGGAGCAATGTATTGCTTTAGGCGCGTCTTGCAATTGATTTTCTTCTTTGTAGTAATGCTATACGACTGCGGATTGTCCTTGTAATGGGCATCTTTGCCGTCGGCATATATTGTGGCTTCATAATCCACGCCCTCGGGCAAGAAACTGAAATCTATCTCGGCCGTACGCGCATTCTCGTCGGTCACTCCACCCACATACCAGTCGTCAGAGTGCTTATCGCGACGAGCCACAGTGATGTAATCGCCAGGCTCGGCCTCAAGATAACGGCTGTCGCTCCAGTCAACAGGCACATCCTTGATAAACTGGAATGCGTCGGCAAAGCGTCGGTAATTCTCCGGCAAGTCGCAAGCCATTTGCAACGGGCTTGGCATCGTGAGATACAATGCAAGCTGACGAGCAAGCGTGGTCTGCGCCTGACCTGTCTTGCCCTCGTTGTAATAGCTTAAACGAGTTTCAAACAGTCCCGGAGTGTAATCCATCGGGCCACCTTTCAACCGAGTAAACGGCAATATCGTCGTGTGCTCCGGCGGATTTCCTCCCATCGATTCAAATTCCCCTCCGCGAGCCGATTCTTGCGCCACCCAGTTGGGATAAGTTCGGCACAACCCTGTAGGCCTTACAGCCTCATGGCTATCCACCATGATTTGGAAATCGGCAGCACGCTTGGCCACATACAGATAATGATTAACCATCCACTGTGACGAGTGATGCTCGCTGCGAGGGATTATGGCTCCTACATATCCCGTCTTCACCGAATTGTAGCCATGGTCGACCATGTATTGGAAAGCTCGGTCAAGCTGACGTTCATAATCGGCAGCATTGGCGCCTGTTTCATGGTGCATGATAATCTTCACGCCACGCTCGGCGGCATATTTTTGCAACTCATCGACATCAAAATCGGGATATGGCTTATCAAAAAGGAATTGGCGGTTTTTGCGATAGCTTGCCCAATCCTCCCAACCTTCGTTCCATCCTTCCACTAAAACGCCGTCGATACCATTCTCGGCAGCGAAATCAATGTAGCGTTTCACATTATCGGTATTGGCGGCATGACGACCGTTAGGAGTAAGCGTCGCATAATCGGTTACGCCGGGCTTTGCCTTGTAATAGTCGCTGTAAGCCCATGTACGCTGCTTACCGATAAACATTTCCCACCACACGCCGACAAATTTCTGCGGCTTAATCCATGAAGTGTCCTCTATTTTACACGGTTCATTAAGATTGTAGATAAGTTGTGATGCAAGTATGTCGCAAGCATTGTCAGCAACGATAACAGTGCGCCACGGCGTATTGAACGGCAATTGCAAGTATGCCGCAATGCCATTCTTGTCGGGCGTAAGATGTGCCGACAGGCCATAACTTGCCGTGTCCACGTCGAGCGACATGGCAGCATAGTCTACAAGGGCTGCTTCATGTATGTTGATATACATGCCGCCATCCGGGCTTTTCATCATCAATGGTGTTTGCACCGTGAGCGCATTGATGGCCTGGCTCTCGCTATGGCGGCCACGATAGCCGGCCAACGCGTCGGCTACCTTCGACAACGATGATGTCGCATATAAGTATTCATCGGTATCATAGTCTCCCGGCATGCAATACAATGTGTTATCGGCAGCGAGATTGAACTCAGTAGCCTCATCGGTCAACGTCAAATAGTTGACAGGCTCTTGCTCGGGCAATTCATAGCGGAATCCAAGCCCGTCGTCAAACAGACGGAAACGCACTGTCATGGTCAACCCTTTTTCACGTTTTTGCACGAAAGTCACGGCAAGTTCGTTGTAATGGTCGCGCACTGTGGCATATTCTCCCCAAACAGGTTCCCAAGTACTGTCGTGCGAAGATGTTGTTACATTATCCACCGAAAAACCTGTTGTGAAGTCGGCTTCATGTCCAGACAGGCCAAGCAAACTGTTTTTTATCACGGCATTTCCACCCATCGTCAATTCATAACACGGCTGGCCATTGGCGTTGACATCTACCGAAAGCTGCAACCTTCCATCGGGGGAATTAACCGTGTTGGCCGAAAAAGCGCACAGTGGCAATATGGCCATAGAGGCCGAAAATATACTGCAAAGCAAATGTTTCATAGATATCATGTAATGTCGTTATTTATAATAAATGGCATATTCATAACCGCCGAGTTCGATTGCCACCGGCAATTCTTCGTCGGCCGAAGTAAGCATGTTGCGCATCGTAGTACCCGAATACGCAATAGGGACTTTCACCGAAGCCGTATCGCCGGTCGGGTTCACCATGACAAGCATCGCATGTGAACCATTGACACGGGCAAATGTCACTACATCGCCTGTGATATATGTGTTCAACTCTCCTCCCCTGACGTCGGCAGTGGCAGTGTATATTTGGTTGATTGTGGCATACACGTCGGCCTTTTCGCTGTTCCACATGAGCGGATTATAGTTGAAAAACGAAAGAGTGCTGTTGCTTGGTAACTCAGTTTCCATTGAAGAGTAAATCAATGGAGTACCATTGAGCAACGTCGTCAACGCGTATGCCGCCGGCAGCGCGTCGGCACTGCCATAAAGCGACACAAGAGTGTTGGACATTGCCACATCATGATTGTACACATAGCGCATAACCTGCGAAGCGTCATCAACCGATGCCAACAATTCATTGGCATCCTCAAAGAACTTGTCGACATTCCCTCCGTTGAACAAATTCTTCACCAATGTGGCATACGACCAATCATAATACATGTCAAATCCATCGGCGATGTAATCGGCTCCTTCCGACTCCGACAGCATGAACAAATCACCGTCGACGGCACGCAATTGCTTGATGGCTTCGGCCCAGAAGTCATGTGGCACGCCGTCGGTATAGTCGCAGCGAAAACCATCTATTCCTGTTTCTGTAACCCAATATTTCATTGCATCGATCATTGCAGCACGCATCTCGGCATTATCAAAATTCAGGTCAGCAACATCTGTCCAGTTTTGTCCTTCGGGCGAAATTATGTTGCCTTGGGCATCTTGCGTATACCAATCGGGATGCTCGGTAATCCACTTGTTGTCCCATGACGTATGGTTGGCCACCCAATCGAGTATTACGTCCATTCCTTTGGAATGTGCATTATCCACAAGCGATTTCAAGTCAGACACCGTGCCATAACGTTGATTGACCGCCTTATAGTCTTTTATGCAATACGGCGACCCCACCGACTTCAATTCTCCAGGCTCGCACACAGGCATTATCCACAACACCGTCGTACCCATCTCCTTTATTTCGTCGAGACGGTCGTTGATGGCATTAAGGCAATTATCGTTGGCAAAAAAGCGCGGATTGGCTTCATATATGACCATCGTGCCGGCGACCTCTCCAACAACGGGCGTTTCTGGATTGTCCGGAACAGGCTCGTCGCTTGATGAACAACTTGCCATTGCAAACAACGAGTTTGCAAGCATTATTGATGCGATAAACAACTTTGTCGTCTTCATTGTGATTGTATTATAAAAGGCCTTTGTTGCACTGATGTTGCTCAATTACAGGCATCGCTGCAACAAAGGCCGGATGCACATCTACATTATTCCTTTTCAGTCACGCTCATAGCAGTAACAGTCAAATAATAGTCCCTGTCGAGTGTCGCGGCAAAATCGGGTGCTTGGTCTGTACCATTGTTGAATATCAGATTTTGCGCTTCACCGTTGCCGGTTATTTCCCAATATGTGTAAGTAGTACCGTCAATCTCTGTCGTACCTGTCGGAGCCATGCCCGGCCATGAGCCGAATATATCGTCAACTTCGCCCCAAGAGTACATGTTTATGGCACTCCAGCCTGTAAGGTCTTCCACATAAATGGTATATGTGTCACCCGGCTCCGGTTCTGGTTCAGGCTCGGTTATACCACCACCGGCATAAGATTGCGGATCTTCGATTTCCACGCCACCGGCAGCTGTGATTGAGTAGTAATAATCGCGGTCGAGCGTGATTCCGGCAAGGTCAAACTGGCTGTCATTGTTGTTGTTCATTATCACGTTGACAAACACGCCTGCATTAGCTTCGCCGGTATCGAAATACTTATAATTCACGCCGTTGATGGTAACTTCACCTGTCGGAGCCATTCCCGGCCATACGCCAAACAGGTTGTTCACACCGTCGCCCCACACATATAAGTTCAACGAATCCCAGCCTGTCAAGTCTTCAAAGAAGATAGCGTATCCGTCATGCTCGATAGTTGCGCTTTGGTCAATTTCAACCACACCGTCGGGCGTGAGTTCAAGGAAATAGTCTTTGTCGAGCACTACCGGGAAATCGGCAAGCTGGCTGCCGTTGTTATTGTTGTTGAATATAAGGTTCACAGACATTCCTGTATTTGCTTCTCCGGCATCAAAATATGTATATTCAGTACCGTCGACTACCTCAGTTCCGGTAGGCAATATACCCGGCCATGCACCGAATATCTCCCCGTCGCCATAAGCATACAATGCAAGTGCGTCATAACCGCTGTTGTCAATCACATAAATCACATGTCCATCATGCTCGATGGTTTCTCCAGAAGAGAAGTAAGAAGCCCAACGCTCCACATTAATGTTTATTCGTTCTCCCAAACCGGCATTGGTGGTGTGCATCACGCTGTCGCCTTTCAAGGCCCTCTCCTCGTGTTGTGAAACCGAGTAGATATAATACCCGTCGGCAAGCGACGTGCCTTCTATGAAAGTAGCGGGGTCAAGGTAAATGCCGTAACGGTAGTCATAGCCGGTAGCCATTTCAAGTTGCCACATCGGGTTGCCAACGACAGCGTCGGCATCACCTCCGTTGATTGCGCCCACTATGTACATTTCGTCACCAGTAGGAGTGGTAGACGGCACCAAGGCCTCAAGCAAAATGCGATCCTCGCGCACCTCAAAGCGCGGTATGTCGCTTTCAAAAACTATTTCTTCCTCGTCGCAGCTCTGCATCATCGCCATTATTGGCATCATCATGAGCAGCAACACGTATGAATATATCTTTTTCATTGTGTATGTATGCAATTTTTAATTTTTTATGGTTTTTAGTGCTTGGGCGCACCACATGCGCGCCCAATGCACCATTGTGAGATGAAAATCAATAGTTAGGATTTTGCACGAGACCCGGATTTACCGATAATGCCACTTCGGGTAGAGGGAACCATTCGTAGCGGCGGTCGCGTTGTGCCGAGAGGTCATATCCGGTTTCAGTATCGCGACCGAAGAACCACCATTGTCCTTGCGTGAACTTGTCGAAGCGACGCAAGTCGGTGCGACGGCGGCGACTTTCATTAAGGAACTCTATGCCCCATTCGCTGAGCAGCCAGTCTTCGTTAGGCGTTGTTCCGAACACGTTGTCAGGCCCGATTTCGGCAAGTGCTGCCTGATTGGTGAAATAACGTGCACGGACATCGTCGATAATATCCTTGGCCCCTTCGGCATCGCCACCACGCATGCGGCACTCAGCAAGCGTGTAGTAAGCCTCGGCAAGACGGAATTCAACTTCCGAGATATCCAAGTAGCTAAGCCCTGTCGACTCGGGGAACATAGGATATTTCATCAAGCGCAATCCCGAGCTGGTTTCACCCCAACGGGGGTTCATCACCGTCGCAAGCTGACGGCCAAGATTCATGAATGTGCCCACTTGATCGACATATACCAATGGTTGTCCGTCACGGTCGGCATCGGCAAGCACCGGCTCGCCGGTTTCACGGTTCAACATTGCTCCTTTCAAGAATATGCCCCCATTCCATATCCCGTCATCAGTGCAAGAGAAATTTTGCTTGCGTATGTCGGCATCGTTGAAACGTTCATACACGGCACCAAGCTTGTCGCCATAGTCAAAAAGGAAACTTTTCGGGTTGTCGGTACCGCCTTCGGGCAGCACGTTGCCAGAATTGTCCTTTGATGGAACGAGGCAGAAGCAGTTCCAACCCGTATTGGGGAATGTCTGGCCGATGAACTCATCATAATTATATGGCAAGAACGGAGTGTTGCGGTTGTTGTTGGTCAACTGCCCCTCTTCCTGTGCAAATGCGAATATCACTTCGGGGCAAGAGACATTACCGTTTGAGAAAATATCACGGTAATCGGTGGCAAGGCTGTAAGTGCCATAGTCGCCATCGATGATGTCTTGCGCGAGGGTCGCGCACTCTTCATAATGGTCCTCGCCGATAAACACTTCACTGTTGAGCAATAAGCGCATTTTGAGCAATAAGCGCATTTTGAGCATACGGTTCATGCCTTGGTTCATGCGTAGGCGTGAATTGCCCGAGCCGTCTTCTTTCATAAGGGCATCGCACGACTCGTCGAGCTCGGTTGCTATGAAATTATATATCGTCTTGCAACCTTCGTTGAAATCGGTCGATACCGATCCCGGGATGTCGCCGCTGGCCGATGTACATAATGGCAGCGTTCCTCCCCACAATTCAAAGTTGTTGTAATAGGCCCATGCACGCATTGTGCGCACCTCGGCTATATACATGGCCTTTGCCTCTTCGGTCATTCCGATTGAAGCGGCATCAAGCGCGTTTAAGTCCTCGACAAGCGTATTGCAAAGACCTATCGTCTGCCATGCTGTTTCCCAAGCGCGGCGTATAATTACCGACTCTGTGTTCCACGACTGGGCCGATAGTACAAACTTCTCGCCTTCGTCCCAACCCCATGCGCCGCCGTTCCACGAACGCCAAGCCACTTGATCGGCACTTAGCTCGTTTAGATACCAGAAGTATTCGAGGAAACTCGTGGTTGCCGAGTTGTATATCGAGGCCAAGGCACCCTTCACGCTGTTTTCGTCTTGATAATAGATTGAAGCGTCGATGCGGTCAAACACTTTCTCGTCGAGGTCGGTACAGGAAACCATTGTTCCGCCTGCAACAGCAACGACAGCAGCAATCAAGCATATTTTTTTCATAATTGTCTTCGTCAATGTATTGGTTAATTAGATATATTATTTAAACCTGAAAGTTACGCCAAGGGTAAGCTGGGTAGCTTGCGGATACGCGCTGTTTGTATCCACGCCCGGAGTAATGCCGGTAGAGGTAACTATCGACGGGTCGTTGCCCGAATATCCTGTCAATGTAAACACATTCTTTGCTGCCAAATACACGCGCAAGCTCTCCACAAGTTTCTTGTTCTTGAACGGGACAGTGTATCCAAGAGTGACATTGGCGAGCTTGAAGTAGTTGCCGTTCTCGAGGAAGTAAGAAGAAATCACGCCACCGCCGGTTATTACATTGCTGTCCTCAAGATATGCGCTGCGCAATACATTGTCGGTACCGCAGCCTTGCAAGCCCATGCCATACTTGCGCATGTTGAATATTTCATGGCCGAATGCGCCTTGGAACATTACGCTAAGGTCAAAGTCGCGCCATTTCAAAGTATTATTCCATGTGAGGAAATGCTCGGGAGCGCCGTTGCCAATGTAACGTTTATCCTCAGCCGTAGCCTGGGCCGTGAGGATTTTTTCCCCATCCTTGCTGTAAACAAGCATGTTGCCTTCATCGTCGGTACCTGCATATTCATATCCGTAGAATTGGCCTACCTTGCCTCCTTCCTGCACGCGGAAGAAGTATTCGCTCGTGCCGACACCCGGCTTCTGATATAAATCAAGGTAAGAAGCCTTGTATATGTCATTCGACAGCTTGGTGAGCTTTGTAGTGCCATAAGAATAGTTGATGCCGGTAGTCCACTTCACAGGAGTGTCGACAAACACATCGCCGGTTAGCGAAAGTTCAACACCTGTATTCTTAGTAGTTCCCACATTCACCAATATCGTAGAGTAAACATATGGCGGTTGCGGTGCCGAATAGGTGTAAAGCAAGTCATTGCTTCGGCGGTCGAAGTATTCGATTGATCCATACAAGCGGTTCCACAGCATGAAGTCTATACCGTAGTTGGCACTCGAAGATTTTTCCCATTGAAGTTCTGGGTTGGCGTTGTTCGACGGAGCATAACCGGTCACCCATTGGCCATCGATGTAATATTTGCCATTTGTGGAATATGTGGCAATTGACTGATAGGCGTCAAAATCGCTACGTCCTGTAACACCATAAGAGAAACGCGGCTTGAGGCTTTGCACGATGTCGCTGTAATTTTCCATGAACGGTGTCCTCGCTATTTCCCATGCCAACGAAACCGACGGGAATGCACCCCACTTGCTGTCGGCACCGAACTTGGTCGAACCTTCATAACGCATCGAGGCCGATGCTATGATCATGTCGCGCCAGTTGTAATTGACACGTCCGAAGAAGCCCACAAGCGTAGATTCAGATTTTCCTGCATACATGCTGGCCTTGCCTTCTTGCAAATAGCTGCCCGAACCTATTCCGTGCCACAAGGCGTTATCAAATGTGAAGTTGTTGTTCTGCATGAACATCTGCTCCCAGTTGTCGCGCTCGTAAGTGTAACCTACCATCAATTTCACATCATGGCCGTTGTTGTTGAAAAAGTAATTGCCAAGCCATTCAATGCGGTTGTTCCACCACTTTTGATAAGTTATGCTTGCACGACCTGCATAGCCGTTCCAGTAAGACTCGCTCGAGTTTGACGGAGTGTAGAAATCGCTCTTCAAGTCGTTGTAGTCATAAGAATAAGACACTTGCGTGTTTATCGAGTGAATGCCGTTGCTCCAAATGTTCCACTTGGCATCGGCAGTGCCGAGGATGTATGTGCGGTTGCCCTGGCTCGTTTCAAGGTTGAGCTTGCCCACGGGATTGGCCACACCGGTAGGCGAAGTCGGCTGGTAATAATCGCCGTTTTCATCATACACGGGGATTGTCGGGTTCATCGACATGGCAGTGTCAAAAAGTCCGCTGTCGCCCCAGTCTTCTTTAACATGGCGGGCATTGAGCGTGAATGAAAGTTGCAACCTCTTGTCAAGGACCAACTGCTGGACGGATGCTCTTGCGCCATATTCCTCACGTGCGCTGATTATGTCGAGACCTGTCGCACGCTTGTAGTTGATCGAGGCATTGTAATATCCGTTCTCGGTACTGCCGTCAATGGAAACATATTGGTTGGTGTCATACGAGAAATCGCGCATCAACAAGTCATACCAGTCGGTGCTTGCACCGTAGTCGTTGCCACGGCGTGCACGACGCCACTCGTCGGCCGAAAGCACGTCGGGCTTTCCTTTGGCAAGGTTCACGGCAAAGTAGCTATCGTAGGTAATCACCGGCTTGCCCGGAGTTCCCGATCCTTTCTTTGTGGTAATAAGAATAACGCCGTTAGCACCGCGCGTACCATAGATGGCTGCCGAGGCGGCATCTTTCAATACTGTCATCGACTCGATGTCTTGTGGTGCAAGAGTACGGATGTCGCCACCTGCCACACCGTCTATAACCACGAGAGGCTCGTTGCTTGCCGTCAGTGAAGTAGCTCCGCGCACCTGCAAAGAAGACGAGCTGTTAGGGTCGGCGGGAGAAACGGTCGACACGTTAAGACCGGCGACCTTACCAGAAAGCATTTCCATAACGTTGTTCATACCTCCTTGCTGGAATTGATCCTTGTCAACCTGTACAATGGAACTGGTAAGCTCCTTACGGCTCAACGAACCGTAACCCACTACGACTACTTCGTCAAGTAGCTGTTGGTCGTCGCTCATCACCACGTCGATCACAGTCCTACCGTCCACTTTTTCTTCAACTGTCTTGTATCCCAATGAAGTGAACACGATAGTTGCATCGGCCGGGACATTCTTTAAGGCATACTTGCCGTCCATGTCGGTTGCAGTTCCGTTGGTAGTCCCTTTCACCATTACGGTAGCACCGATGACGGTACCTCCGTTTGCGTCGGTAACGGTTCCGTTCACCGCCTGCTGCGCAAACGCCGAAACGGAAGTAACCATTACGCCCAATAGGATTAACACATGCCTGAACAGGCAGTGTTTGGCTTGATTAAATTTTTTCATCTGGTAGTTTTTAAATTTTATTAGGTAAACGTGTGATTTATTAAAAGGTATTTGGCAATACTCTGTTTTAAAAATCGTCGCTATGGCAAATTTATCAATATAAACATGACTTGCACAGCACACCTAACGGAATCCTAAACGTATTTCAGATTTAAAAACTTAAACTTCAAGCATTTACACAACAAATCACATACAAAAAATCTAAACGTAATCTTAACTGCCAGAACGGTCAAAGCAGTGCTATTTTCATGATATCATCGTCAAAATCGGTAGGGTTCAAAGCACGCTTTTTACGCTTGGAACGGTAGGTGTAAATGGTGGTAATGGAGCACCGTAAGAAATCTGCAATCTTGGCACTGTCGGTGATGCCAAGGCGGATCAAGGCAAACACACGCAACTCAGTATTAAGCATTTCACCTTCTTTCAACTGGATACGGTCGTCCTCGGGAAATAATTCATTAAACTGCGATACAAAATCGGGAAAGATGTTGAGGAATGCGGTGTCAAACGTATGGTAAAATTCTTTAAGCGCGTCATTGATTATGCTTGTCGAACGTAATGCCTTGTGAAGTCCCTCGATATTACCCGATGCCGCCTGCTGGTAGAGCATCTTGCGATATTTCTCAAGCGTGGATATGTAATTTGAACTCAGGCCCATGAACTTGCCTATGTATTCCTCTTTGATGCAGCTCGACTCGGTGAGAGCCGTATTGGTTGCAGTGAGCGCGACATTCGTTTGGCGCAATTCATCATTGAGATTAATCAGCTTGTCTTTCGTTATCGAGACAAGGCGCAAGCTGCGCGACACGATGCGCAACTGCTTTATTATAAACACCACAGCCACTACAAGCCCGACAACCAAGGCACTAATGGCAACGATTAGCGTTTTAAGCTGCGTCTGCATCTGCTTTTGCTTGGCCTCGTAGGCATTTGTCACCAGCGGCAAGATATTTGCCGACTGGTTCTTACGCATCCGCGCCGAATAATAGTTGGCATCTTCCATGCTCTTTCGCAAGTAATAATAAGCATGCGACACATCGCCGCCCTCGAAGCGCAACTCGGCAAGAGAACGCATTGCAAGGTTCTCCTTCACCGACCCTTCAATATCGGAAATCGCACTCTTTACCAAATACTGCTCTTGATTATGAACATCCCCGGCAAGCGAATACACATATGCCAACACTGATGCAATAACCGAATACTCCCTTGTCCCTGATTGGTGATTGCCTATTCGCTCAATGAAAAAATCTATAGCTTCGTCAAGCCGGCCTTGCTCCACCAGCCTCGACCCATATTCGGTTTCATACACAAACTTGTCGATATTAGGTATCGACAGTAGTGAATCGCGATAAGCCGTAATTTTAGCTTGGTACCCGCCTATGTATTCGCTGCCTTCGGCATACTCCGACATATACTGATATGTAGTGCCGCACACTTGGTAATAATTGTCTTTAATGTCATCGGGTAGCGAACTCGAATCTATAGACAAGAGTATTCTCAATGCTTCGGTAAAGATTCCGGCCTTTGCCACCAAGTCAGCTTTGGCTATAAGAGATACGGCAAGCCAATAGTTGTCACCTGCCTCCTTCGCCTGTGCTATATTTATATTAATGTAATACAATGCCGAGTCGCACACAAACGACTGATATTCAATAAACATCTGCCTGTTCAGCTCGAACACTCTTTTTGGATCATCGGCCACTGAAAGCAATCGTTTCAAACTGTCGATTCGTTCGATTTTCATGTTATCATAGTCCTCGCTATTGGCTATGCAATCATCAAGCTGTTCCAAAAGCGCAGAATCACTATCGGAACAACTGTGCAACGACATTACAAACAGGCAAAGTACTGCAATAGAAATCAAAGAATGTCTTATAGTTTTAAGGCTTATTGTATTAGAGATCATCATGTTGTATAATCAAATGCCATATTCGAGCCATCACAACTGAATACAAACCGGTTTATTTACAAATTTAAATAAAATATGCGAATTACCCACCAAGAAACAAATATTACCTTATTAACCCCGGAATATTTCGGTAGATATATACATAAAAACGTGGCGGCAATCAACATAAACCTGCTGACGACCGCCACATATATACCATCCAGTATGATTCTGATGCTTTCTCTAAAATTGTATCTTCTTGCTTCCTTCGCTACCTTTTATGGTACTACCTGAATTTTCCCCTACTACAGGATCCTGAATTACAGGCACATGCACCTTGGCACCGCGTTTGAATGTAGGATTTTTCTCAAACACCGATATTACGGCATCATCATCCAATTCTTCCGGCTTCAACACCATATATTTGTTCTTGGCACGGCTTTGTGTAGTCTGAGCCACTTTGTCGCTGCCATATACATCCTCGATGGTCTTCTTAGGATCTTCCTTTTGGCTATCATCGGCATGGCCGGGAGTTTCTTTCCCGAGCGACACGTCAAACCCGGCAGCAAGGATTGTGACCTTTATCTTCGAGCCAAGGGAGTTATCGACAGTGACACCCCATATCACATCAACCTCGGTAGCAAACTGAGCCATGAACTCCTGCATCTCCTTTATTTCCTTCATGACGAACGGATGCTCCTTCTGCTCGGCAAAATAGATGTTGACAAGGATGCGCTTGGAACTGTAAACGTCGCGGTTTTTCAACAACGGCGAGTTCAAAGCATCGCGTATGGCCTTTGTCATTCGGTTCTCGCCTTCGCCATAACCCGAACTTATTATCGCCACGCCGCCATTGCGCAATGTCGTGTTGACATCGTTGAAGTCAAGATTTATGCGCCCCTGGCTTGTTATCAGTTCCGAGATGCTTCGTGCAGCAGTTGTCAACGTGTCATCGGCCTTGCCGAACGCATTCAGGAAGTCGAGTTCCTCATAAATCTCGGTCAACCGCTCGTTGTTTATTATCATCAACGCGTCGACAAACTGTTTCATTTCTTCGGCACCATGCAAAGCCTTCATGATTTTCTTTTCCCCTTCAAAGAGGAAAGGAATCGTCACGATGCCCACAGTGAGCACGCCTTTTTCCTTTGCGATGCGAGCCACCACCGGTGCGGCGCCCGTACCAGTACCTCCACCCATTCCGGCAGTGATGAACACCATCTTCGTGGCATCGTCAAACAGGCCTGCAATCTCATTCTCGCTCTCCTCGGCAGCCTCACGAGCAACATCGGGCATGTTGCCGGCTCCGAGTCCGTGAGTGGTATTTGGCCCCAAAAGCAACTTTTTAGGAACCGGTGAATTAAGCAACGCCTGCTTGTCGGTGTTGCAAACGACAAACGAAACACCGTTTATATTCTGTTCATACATGTGGTTGACAGCATTGTTTCCTCCACCGCCAACTCCGATTATCTTTATTATCGTCGGATCGCTTTCCTTTTCCTGGAAATTAGGCTCGTTATCCGTTATTATCGAATCATCAAACATTGTCGTCAATTTTCTTTCTTGTTAATAAAATTCTTATCCGAAGGCACTTTCCCTTACTTTACTTGTTGCCACGAGCCGAGTTGTCATCGTCATCAAAAGAATCATCCGACCCTTCAAGCAGCTCGGTAGTCCGTTTCTTGAAATTCTGATAAAATCTGAAGAATTTATTCGGGCTGTGGGTCTCGGTACTTTTAGGAGCTTTCACTCCCGAATCCACAGGCTTTTCAATTTCTTCCTCGATTTTCACATCCGAATCACCCTTAACTTCCGATTCAACAGGAGGAACGACTACCTCATCGGGGACTGCGGCAGGATCTTGCACGCAACTTTCATTAACGCCTATCGTTGACGCTGCATGGGCAAGTATTGAGATTACTTCGGTATATTCCATTCCGTTGGCTGCCTGTGAGTATAGGCGTATCCTTGGCGACAATCCTCCGTTGCGTACTTTCAACTTGGTCATCCGCTCCAAAAGTCGGCCAAACCCGTTAAGTAAAGCTCCGCCGCCCACAAGCACTATGCCGGCTGCTATGTTTTCACGAGGGATGCCCGAATAGGAAATCTGCTCGTTTATGTTTGCTACAATTTCTTCCGACCTTGCGATGACATAATTCTGAACTTCGCTCGACTGTATGCCCTCGACAAGGATACTGCGTCCCGACTCCGAAGCTATGGCATTGCCGGTAGTCTTCTTTATCTCCTCGGCGGCATCTTCGAGCATGTTCAGATTGGTCAAGTCGCGAGTTATCAACCTGCTGCCCATAGGCAATGTGACAAGGTAGCGCAACACGCCGCCGCGATATATGGAGACAGTGGACGTTTCCGCGCCAAAATCCACAAGCATGCACCCCAGCTGACGTTCTTCATTGGAAAGCACCTGTTCGGCCACAGCAAGAGGAGTTATCACATAACCCTTTATGTCGTATTGTTGCGACTCAAGCGAACGTCTTATATTCATCTTCAATGTGCTCTTGGCAATTATGCCATTGAACACTACTTTTATCGAAGAACCGTATGTGCCTATGGGATTAGATGTCTCGTTGTTGTCGATGAAATATTGGCATGGAATTACGTCAAGAATGTCACCTTGCACCTCGGCTTCCGAATAGAAACGCTTGCGCAACGATTCTATGACATTTTCGGTTATCATGCTTTCCTCATCAAACGATGTGGAGAACTGCATTTCATAGTTACGCATCGAGCGACCGCTTATACCGACATAAACGCCTGTAATTTTCTTAGGCGCGATGTGCGATTCAAGGCGTGAAATCACACGATTTATCCTCAACTTTGTTTCTTCCACATTTTGCACACATCCATACTTCACGCAGTCGACACCTCGCTCAGCTTCAATGTCGACCACATTCACACCGCCGTTGGTGTTAGGCTCCCCTACCACACCGACGATTTTGGAACTGCTTATTTCCAAAGCTACGACATACTGCTTGCTTTCCATAACTATATTATTGCTTTCTCAATTTAATATCAATAGTTGGCCTTTTTTCATCCTCTCAATTGGCAAAAGCCTTCTTGACTTTCGCATTGGCACTTGAACCTTTGCCTCTTGCGGCAGTTTTTCCTTTTGCCGCAGCCGAGCCGCCGGTATCGGCCACAAGGCCTTTTATGTTTACCGACTCAAGTGACGGTGCTTGCTCGTCCTCTTCTGGATTATAAGGCACTTCATACGGTTTCTTCTTGCTTCTCAACGTCCCGACTACTTGATAATCCCACTTGAGCGATATTTCCGAATATGTGTTCCACCCTTTGTGCGGCATCACTTTTTCATAGAACAACATGAGCTTTCTGAACTTGGAGTCAAAATCCTTTACATTGCCCATGTTCACCACATGTCCGCATATCGACGGGACAATAAACACATTATTTGAATCCTTTACCGAATACATGGTGACAAGCTCGTCAAGCTCGGGATGACTTGCCACATACTCAAGCATCGGAAGCAACGAAGTAGGCTGGTAACGACCTGTAAAATCTCCCTCCACGACTGGCACGTCAATGTGATAACGGCCATCGGCAGCCATCCGCTTGCCGTTACGGTTCACATAATATACTGTCGAATCACCATTGTCATATACTCGCATTACTGGCATGAACTGGCGGGCTTCGATTACAAGGCTGTTGTTATTGGCGACATAGCATTCCACATTCTCCAGATAATCGCACTTGTCGAGAATGCGCTCTATATCCTCGGTGCTTATGCTCGTGACGAGCTTCCCTTCGGGATAGACATTGTGGGAATGCAACTCGTGCATTATACCCTTGCGTGTTATGAATGTCGCTGAATCGTCGTTGACGATACGCACGTCCACGGCACGGCACAGTTCACGCCTCGACCTATGGTCGGCCCAAACCGATGCCGCCACAATCATTGCGACACACGCGATGAGTACTATGTTCTTAACAAGAAGTTTCAATGTCTCTCCTTTATAGTTTCGCAAATCGCAGGCAAGTAGTTACATATATCACCTGCACCAGCCGTCAATAACACATCAAAATTATAATTTTTAATCGTACTAATCAAATTTGCCTTGTCGCAAATTGCTTTGTACGGGCATTTTATGTCTTTGAAAATAATCTCGGACGTTACTCCCGGAATCGGTTGCTCGCGAGCCGGATAAATATCGAGAAGAATCACCTCGTCGGCAAGCGACAATGCCTCGGCAAATTGCGGGGCAAAATCCCTCGTCCGGCTATACAGGTGAGGCTGGAATATCACCGTCAGCTTCCTGCCGGGATAAAGGTCTCTCACCGACCGTATGCTGGCCTTCAGCTCGTCGGGATGATGCGCGTAATCGTCAATCACGACTTTGCCTTCAGATCCCGGCTCTTTCAGCCAAAATTCAAACCGCCGCTTGGCTCCTTGGAAAGTAGACATTGCCCTGCGCATCACATCGCCATCAACACCGACCAAATGGCACACGGCCATTGCCGCAACGGCATTTTCAATGTTAATGTCAACAGGTACTCCGAGACTTATATCTTTTACCACCTCATCGGGAGCAACAAAATCAAACACAATCTCGCCGTCCCCTTTCCTGATATTGCTTGCATGGAAATCACCCTCTTCCTTTGAATAAGTGTAAACCTTCACATCGTCATTCACGCGATGTTTCATTTTCAGGCCGGTGTGCATGACAAGACATCCTCCCGGCTTTATCAACTCGGTAAAATGGGCGAAACTTTCCAAATAAGCCTCTTCGGTCCCGTAAATATCCAAATGGTCGGGATCGGTTGCAGTCACGACTGCGATATAAGGGCTCAACCAATGGAAAGACCTGTCAAACTCATCGGCTTCTATCACCGTGTAATCACTTTTTTCACTTAAAAGCAGATTACTGCCGTAATTCCGCAACACTCCTCCAAGGAAAGCATTGCACCCTATGGGCGACATGTGCAATATGTGAGCGGCCATGCTCGAAGTAGTTGTCTTGCCGTGCGTACCCGAGAAGCACAACCCAAACGAATTATGCGTTATAATTCCGAGTAATTGGGCACGCTTGACGACTTCAAAGCCATTTTCCCTGAAATATCTCAATCCGGCATGAGTTTCGGGAACTGCCGGCGTGTACACGACCAATGTCGTCTTAGGGTCGCGGCAATAAGACGGAATCAAGTCGACCGACTCGTCATAAAACATCTCCACACCTTCCGATGCGAGTTGCAATGTCAACTGGTTTTGAGTCAAGTCATAACCTGCAATTTTAAAGCCTTTTGCAAGAAAATAACGTTCAAGAGCGGCCATTCCTATGCCTCCGGCTCCTACAAAATATAATGAATCGAATTGTACCATTTTGTAACCTTCCTTTTTACAATTCTCCACACATTATTGTTTCCTGTTTTTCAATATCGACTCCATGCAGTCGACAATATGGCCGGCCGCGTCGGGCAATGCCATTGTAGCCACATTTGACGACAATGACGACAACAATCCATCGTCAAGCACAGTGTCTACCATTTTGCCGGCAAGCTGGTTGACAGCATCAGCATCGCGTATAATCAATGCGGCTTTTTTGTCAACAAGAGCCATGGCGTTCTTAGTTTGATGATCCTCTGCAACGTTAGGCGAAGGCACCAATATCGACGGCTTGCCAAGCAATTGCAGTTCAGAAATGGAACTTGCGCCGGCACGCCCCACAACTAAGTCGGCCGCACGATAAGCCACATCCATGTCGGAAATAAATGCCGTTCTCAGCACATTATTCACGCCCGAGCGTTCAAGAGCCTCGCGAGTATCATCGTCATAGTACTTGCCCGTCTGCCATATCACTTGTAACATGTCGCTTTTCTTGCCTATAAGCTCCAGACCTGCCTTGATTCCTTCATTTATAGTTTTCGCACCAAGGCTGCCGCCAACCACAAGAACAGTCCGTCGTGACGGGTCAAGACCGAGACGGGTTATCGCCTCGTCCCTCGACAATTTACACTCAATGAGATTGCGACGCACGGGATTGCCGGTCTTGACAATTTTCTCTTGTGGGAAAAAACGCTCCATGCCGTCATATGCCACGCATATCGCATCGGCTCGGGCTGCAAGCAGTTTGTTTGTCACGCCGGCATACGAGTTTTGCTCTTGTATGAGCGTGGGTATGTGCATTTTCTGGGCGGCCTTCAACATGGGGCCGCTTGCATATCCACCCACTCCGACAGCCATGCACGGTGAAAAATCTTTCAATATCTTGCGTGCCATACGCATGCTCTTAAACAATTTGAACAGCACTTTCACATTCTTGAACAAATGCTTCCTGTCAAATCCGCACACCGGCAGGCCTATTATCTTATAACCTGCGGCAGGTACTTTTTCCATTTCCATGCGGTTCTCAGCACCCACAAATAATATCTCTGCATCGGGGTTGCGGCGTTTTATCTCGTTTGCTATGGATATTGCAGGGAATATGTGGCCGCCAGTGCCACCTCCGCTTATCAAAATCCTCTTCATGACATTTTCCTTCATAGTTACAACTGTTAAATCTGAGTCGGGTTCTCGGCTTCCAACACTTTGGACGTCAAACCTTTCTCCTTATCATCTACCTGTTTGCCCGAAGACTTGCCTGTAACGGCAAATTTACTGACACTGATCATAATGCCGAATGCCACATTTATTATGACTATTGCAGAACCACCCGAAGAAATAAGTGGCAATGGCTGGCCTGAAATAGGAACAGCTCCGCAATTTATCGCTATGTGCGATAATGCCTGAACAGTAATCATCACGGCCATTCCCATGATGAGCAAGGCAGGAAAGGCTCGTTTGCATTTAGGCACTATCATTACCGCACGCGCAAGCAACGCAAGATACAGAATCAAGACAAATATGCCGCCTATCAAACCAAGCTCTTCCACTATTATGGAATAAATATAATCGGAAAAAGAAAGAGGCAATCGGCTGCATTCTCTTGAATTGCCAGGCAACACACCCCAGATGCCGCCATGCGCACGCGCCATGTAGGCATATTGCTCTTGCAGATATTCGCTTGTCAACGGATGATTCAAGCAACTGTCCTCGTTCCAGTCGAAACGCGCAAGACGCTTTGAACGTGTTCCGCTGCGATCGCGATCCACTTCGGCTTTACTGCTCTGCCGTGCAACATTGTCGGCAACCGTCGCACTACTCATTATCTGCTCGACGGCAATATCCGAATCTTGTTGACGCTCGGCTTCGGCATTTTCCTTGATATGGTTATAACCCAGGTAGCATAATGCCGCAATCATGTAAAAGACAAGCACAAGCAGGAACTTCTTTATCTGTATGCCGCCTATAAGCAACATGGCAAGGCTTATGCTCATCAATATCGCCGTATTGGTAAATCCCTGGCTATAAGTCAGTCCTCCAAATATCAGCACTACAATGGCACTAAGCACAACACCGACAGTCTTTACCCCTCCGGGCATCTGATACCTCGACATTATCCATGACACAGCCGTGACAACCACAAGTTTGGCTATCTCGGATGGCTGCACCGACACTCCGAATATCGTAAATGAACGCAAAGCTCCGTTCAAATAATCACCATGGAACAATACATATACCATTGAACCTATCGTTAACAGGATGGCCCAAGGTATCAACGGGATTATTTTTTCATAAGAGAAATGCTGGACTATAAACAGTACCACGCCGCCTGCAACCAATGTGCCAGCGTGCTTTATCAGCGGGCCGAAGACTCCGGAGGAACCAATCATCTGGCTTGAAGCACTATACGCTTCAAGAACCGAGATGAAGCACAACATGAAGTATATGCCCCAAATCCACGGATCTCCATGATTTTTATTTTTCACGGCAACCTCAGCATTGCCGGTTTTACTGTTTCCCATCCTATACCCCCTCGGTCATATATTTATAGTTTATACTATTATCATTTCAAAGCATTGACGCAAGCCTTGAACTGGCAGCCACGATCCTCGTAGCTCTTAAACAAGTCGAAACTTGCACAACACGGCGAAAGCAATACAGTGTCGCCGTCTGTGGCAAGGTCACGGCATTTGGCAACAGCTTCCTCCATGCTGCCGGCATCTGCCATTACAGGCACTTTCCCTTCAAAGAACTCATGTAGCTTGCGGTTGTCGACACCAAGGCAAACGATGGCTTTGACCTTTTTCTTGACAAACTCTTCTATCTCGCCGTAATCATTCCCCTTGTCCTTACCGCCAAGGATAAGCACAACAGGCGTATTCATGCTTTCAAGAGCATACCAGCATGAATTGACATTTGTGGCTTTGGAATCGTTCACATACCTAACGCCATCGACAGTCCTCACATATTCGAGCCTGTGCTCTACGGCTTCAAAGTCTTCGAGCGCACCGCGTATCACATCCTTCTTTATGTCAAGGATTGCAGCCGACAAGCCGGCTGCCATTGAATTGAAAATATTATGCAATCCCTTCAGGGCAAGGTCATCCTTGTTTATTCTCAACAAGTCGCCATTGTCATTAAGCACAAGCGTGTCTTCATCGACATAAGCCGCTGCATCTGTATCGTAATTCTCCGAGAACGGATACATGCGTGCTTCCACATTCAATCGCTTCAATTGCGCGGCAATCACAGGATCATTCTTCCAAAATATGAACGAATCGTCACCGGTCTGGTTTTGCAATATCCTGAACTTGGCAGCAACGTAATTTTCCATCTTGTGGTCGTAACGGTCAAGATGGTCGGGAGTTATATTAAGCAACACGGCAATATTGGCCTTAAATTCATACATGTTGTCGAGCTGGAAACTGCTCAATTCTATCACATATACGTCATGATGCTCGGTAGCCACCTGAAACGCAAGGCTGCGCCCGACATTTCCGGCAAGGCCCACATCAAGACCGGCCTTTTTCAATATATGATATGTGAGAAGAGTTGTAGTAGTCTTGCCGTTGCTTCCTGTAATGCACACCATCTTCGCATCGGTATACCGACCGGCAAATTCTATTTCGGATATGACCGGGATATTCTTGCTCTTCAATTTAATAATCACAGGAGCATCATTGGGAATACCTGGGCTTTTAATCACTTCGTCGGCACACAAGATGCGCTCTATCGAGTGTTTCCCTTCTTCCCATTCCACATTAAATTCATTGAGTTTCTCCTTGTACTTTGGAGCAATTGTTCCCATATCGGACAAAAAAACATCAAAGCCCTTTACCTGCGCAAGTACTGCGGCGCCCATGCCGCTTTCGCCTCCGCCTAATACAACTATACGTTTCTTGTCTCCCATAATCATCTTATTTTTAATGTCACAAATGTTATTACGGCGAGGAATATCGCCACTATGAAAAACCGCATCACAATCTTTGACTCGGGGATAGCCCTGATGGGCCGCTGGATAAGCGCATCGACTCCCGAATTGCCTTGAACCTGGAAATGATGGTGAAGCGGGGTCATTTTAAATATACGCCGGCCTGTACCTGTGCGTTTCTTGGTATATTTGAAATATGCCACTTGCAGCATTACCGACAAATCCTCAATAAAAAATATCGCGCACAGGATGGGAATAAGCAATTCCTTACGTATCAAGATGGCAAACACAGCTATTATGCCGCCAAGCGTGAGACTGCCGGTATCGCCCATGAAAACTTGAGCCGGAAACGAGTTATACCATAAGAACCCTATGGTAGCTCCGATAAACGCGGCGGCAAACACCACAAGCTCGGAACTGTCGGGTATGTACATTATATTGAGGTAAGACGAATATATGACATTGCCCCCCAAATAGCACATGATGGCAAGGGCAACCCCTATTATCGCCGATGTCCCGGTGGCAAGGCCGTCAAGGCCGTCGGTGAGATTGGCTCCGTTGCTGACTGCCGCAACGACGAAGATTGTGACAAGGATGAACACAATCCAACCGCCCGTCTCGGCATGGTCTCCCATCCACTTGGTAAGGCTTGAATAGTCAAAGTTATTGTTCTTGACAAACGGAATTGTAGTCTGGGCTGCCTTTATGTCCTCATTCTTATGCTCGATGACTACTTCGTCGTTGGCCTGATTGTACACCTCTATGTTTTCCCTCATCACAATGTCGGGACTCAAGTACATCGTAAGGCCGACGATAAGTCCGAGACCCACTTGTCCTATTATCTTGAATTTACCCTTCAACCCGTCTTTGTCATGGTGGGCAATCTTTATGTAGTCGTCGGCAAAACCGAGCGTGCCAAGCCAGATGGTTGACACGAGCATCAATATCATATATATGTTGTCAAGCTTGCCGACAAGCAGACACGGCACAAGAATCGAAATTATTATGATGATTCCTCCCATCGTGGGAGTGCCTTTCTTGCTCATCTGCCCTTCAAGACCGAGATTTCTCACTATCTCGCCAACCTGCATCAACTGCAATTTGTCGATTATGCGACGTCCTATCACCATTGCGATGAACAACGACAATATCAGCGCCATTCCTGAACGGAACGTCAAGTAATTCATCAATCGCGCTCCCGGAACGTCGATTTGCTCCAAATATTGGAATAGATAATATAACATGTCCTATTAATTCACTTATTTGTCTTCATTCTCATTCAAGAAAATTTCCTGCAGCACTTCCTTGTCGTCGAAGTGATGCTTTACCCCTTCGATTTCCTGATAATCCTCATGTCCTTTCCCGGCTACGAGAACCACGTCGCCCGGTTCGGCAAAGCATGTGGCAGTCTTGATGGCTTCGCGGCGGTCTGCAATCTTAAGCGTCCGCTTGCGCTCCTCGACATCCAGCCCGGCTTCCATATCCTTCAATATTTCGTCGGGATTCTCAAAGCGCGGATTGTCGGAAGTGAGTATCAACCTGTCGCTGCGAGAAGCCGCTTCATGAGCCATGATGGGCCTTTTCCCTTTGTCACGATTTCCTCCGGCACCAACAACTGTGATAATCTTCCCTTTATCGCCCAACACATCCCTTATCGTGTCGAGCACATTGACAAGTGCATCGGGAGTATGGGCATAATCCACTATGGCTGTGTATCCGCGAGGCGAACCCATCGTCTGGAAACGCCCAGCCACAGGCACAAGCATACTCATTTTCACCAACACCTCATCTTCGGGGAATCCAAGAAGAATCGATGCCCCATACACCGCAAGAAGATTATAAGCATTGAACCTGCCTGTAAACAACACTTCGACTTCCTTGCCGTTTAAGTCAAGCAAAGTGCCATTCAAGCGGCTTTCGATAATCTTGCCTTTAAAGTCGGCAAGCGTGCGCAATGAGTAAGTATGTTTCTCGGCGCGGCTATTCTGCACCATTACAAGTCCCACCTTGTCATCGGCATTGACGAGTGCGAAAGCCTCCTTTGAAAGTCCGTCAAAGAAACTTTTCTTTGCCTTAATATAGTTATCGACAGTCTTATGGTAATCAAGATGGTCGCGTGTGAGATTCGTGAAAATGCCGCCACGGAACACAAGCCCGTCGATGCGATGCTGAACGCAAGCATGCGAACTGACCTCCATGAAAGCATATTCACATCCGGCTTCCACCATCTCATGAAGCAACCGGTTCAATGTCAACGGGTCGGGTGTCGTCTGGTCGGCATGAACCACTCGCTTGTCGACAATGTTCTTTACCGTCGACAACAATCCGGCCTTATGCCCGAGCAACTGTGTCATTTCATAAAGCAACGTGGCTGTCGTAGTCTTGCCATTGGTCCCGGTAACGCCGACAAGATATAATTGCGACGAGGGATTGTCATACCATTCAGAGGCAAGGTGTCCCAATGCCACGGCACTGTTCTCCACGACAACATAACATACATTGTCGTATATTATATCAGGCAATTGCTCGCACACCACGGCCACAGCTCCGGCCGAAACGGCCTTGCCTATAAATGCGTGCGCATCGACCGACACGCCACGCACGGCAACAAACATGGCTCCCGGTGTCACGACCCTTGAATCGCACACCAGATTGCTGATCACCTTATCGGTAGTCCCTATTATCTGCTTGACCTTAATCGAGCCGATTAACATGTCAAGTGATTTATCTTCGCTTTCCATACAATTCAATTTTAATTTCTCAATGCAAGTTCTATAACTGCACCTTTTATCAATTTCGAACCGGGAGGCAGACTCTGCCTGCACACATATCCCATCCCGGAGAATCTTACTTTCAATCCTGCGCCTTCAAGGACATTTATTGCATCGCGCAATCCAAGGCCTATGACATCGGGCACTTCGCCGACAGCCACAGTTCCCGGGGTTCTGAATTTCCTGTAATTCTTGAGCGACGCCTCTTCCACGAGAGCAGGATAGCCCTCATCAACCGTGGCATAGAGCGTACTGTTTACTACACGCCCCAAAGAATCCACATCGGCCACATAGTCGGCGTGGCTGCCCAACAAGCCTCTTGCATACATCTTCAAGGCTATATTTTTCAATACCTTGCCACAACTGCGGGCTGCCCCGTATTTGCCCTTCTCAAATATCACTATGCAAGAATACTTTGGATTATCGTAGGGGAAGAACCCGCAGAAGGCATATCTTTTCTTGCGAGTATAGAACCCGTTCTCCGATATATAGCATGTGCCGGTCTTGCCTGCAAGCTCCACCAGATTATTACGAAGGCTCTTGCCTGTTCCATGCGGATCATATACCACGCTATGCATCATCTCCTTAAGCTTCACAGCGTTGGCATGGCTGCAAATGCGCTCGCGCACATAGCTGATTGGGACTATTGAATCGACAATGCCGTCGTGCATGAACTTTTTCACCAAATGCGGCCTTACAAACATGCCATCGTTGGCTATTGCGTTGTACATTGCAAGAGTGTATATTGGAGGAATCGTCACCCCATATCCGTAGGACATGCGCGACAACAACACCCTGTTTTCGTTGTCATGCTTCCCAAATACCATCCTTGGCGGAATCTCGCCGGCTATCCCCACATGCAATGGGTCAAAGAATCCCAACTCGGCAAGCTTGTCCCTGAAAGCCATCGGCTGATTGCCATATTTGCCGGTTATGATTTTTGCGATACCGATATTAGACGAATGCGCGATAACCTCCGTTATGCTTTTCGTGTCGCTTGCATGCGCATCGGTAATGCCGCCGCCTCTCGAGTAATTCCAATACCGCCCGGTTTCTATCCGAGCATTGGGATCTACCACGATGCTGTCTTCGAGTGCCACAAGCATGGAAATAACTTTCATAACCGACCCTGTCTCATAGCCAAGGAAAGCATGATTCATGCGTTCTATGTAATCGGTTCCGGCCTTGTTAAGGTCGAAATTGGAAACCGCCTTTATCTCTCCTGTTGCGACCTCCATCACAATGGCAGTAGCCCAATCGGGCTCGGCCTCCTTGCACATGTTGTACAATTCCTGCTCCACTATGTCTTGTATGCCAATGTTAATGGTAGTCATTATGTCATAACCGTCGACCGCCGGGACATGTTCCCAAGCGAGAGTACGCACTGTCGACTGTATGGCACGCTTCTCCCCGTCCTTACCGTACAAGAATGTATCAAGAGCCATTTCAAGCCCCGACACGCCATGCATCACCCTCGCGTCGGCATGTACCGAACCGATGCTGCGCGACGCTATGTTGCCAAACGGCTTGCACCGCTTGTATTGTTCATAAAAAATTAATCCCGACTTGTTGCGGCCTTGTTCAAAAAACGGGAAATTCCTCAAGCGTTCCTTTTGGGCATAGGTGAGGTCGTTTGCCAGCTTGTAATACCTGAGCCCACGCGCTCCTGTCCCACGCTTCTTGAACTTGCCCTCAAACTCTTTGCGCCAACCCTCGCTGTCTTTCCTGCCCGGGAAGAAACGCACCATGCTGTCGGCGAGAGCCGGCAAGTAATGATAGAAAGTATCTTCTTTTATAGCCTCGCTCTCCCAGTCGATAATGGCATCGTAGTAGACGACATTGGCAGCCAGTATGGCGCCGTTGTCGGCAAGGATGCGTCCTCGCTCAGGCACCGAGATTATCGTGTCGTTAAACGACATTGCGGCCTTCTCGTTCCATGCGTCGGCTTTCACCACCGTGGTCTGCACAAGTCGATACACAATGACAGCCGACACGATAGATATTGCCACCGATACCAGCAAGAAACGCCATATTATCAAAGGCTTGTTATTTTTACTCCGCTTACTCGCCATCTTCAACCAATTTATAAGGAGGTTGTTCGGGCACACGCAAGTCAAGACCCAACGTGTCAACGAGTTGTTTCATCGTCCTTTCCCTTATTTTTGAAAAGTAATCGGCACTCGACTGTATGAAATATGTCTGCGACACCTCCAATTTTGATTCCAGGTTGGATATGCGCCGCATTTCAAGTTGCCCCGAATATTTATTGGCTATCGAACCCATTACCACAAACAACAAGAGTGCGACCTCGGGGAAATTACGTTTCCAGAATTTCACCGAGACTATCCTGCCGGTAATGACGCCCAAAACACCTTTGAGCACCTGTTTGAGTCCTGCCAAAATCGTCTGTTTCGTCATAACGTTTAAATATCCTCCTATTTAGCACTATTACTCGACACCTTCTCAGCTATGCGCAACTTTGCGCTGCGCGACCGGGGATTACGGGCAACCTCCTCGTCACTCGGCACTATGACCTTGTTGTTGACGAGCTTGAACGGAGTAGCGACCCTTCCATAAAAATCTTTTTCTTGATGGCCTTCGACATTCCCCGTCTTCAAGAAATTCTTTACGATACGGTCCTCAATCGAATGATATGTGATGATTGCTATGCGCCCCGAAGGCTTCAGCACCTTCAACGATTGCTCAAGCATCGACTTCAAGGCCCACACTTCATTGTTCACTTCCATGCGCAAAGCCTGAAACACCTGAGCCAGCTCCTTCTTCTCTTGCGAAACCTTTATGAACGGCCTTACTACCTCAAGAAGCCTTTCAACAGTGTCAATCGGGCATTTTTCTCTCGCCTTGACTATTGCAGAGGCAATGCGGCGAGAAGCCTTCAATTCTCCATACAGATAGAAAATGTCGGCAAGACGCCCTTCATCGTAAGTGGCAAGCACCTGCCTTGCGTCACGACCTGAATCCCTGTTCATGCGCATGTCGAGCTCGGCATCGCTCCTGAAGGAAAATCCTCGCGACTGCTCGTCAAAATGATGAAACGACACTCCAAGGTCGGCAAGAATGCCATCAACGGCCGTTTCTCCATAATAACGCAAGAAATTGGAAATGTATGCAAAATTCCCATGCACGAATGTAAATCGAGGGTCATCTATCCTGTTGGAATAAGCATCCATGTCTTGGTCAAATCCATACAGCCGACCATTATCGCCCAAATGCGAAATAATGGCTCGAGAATGGCCTCCGCCTCCGAATGTGACATCCACATAAGAACCGTCGGGCACGATGTTAAGCCCGTTGACGCTTTCTTGCAGCAACGCCGGAATATGATATATTTTCCCGTCTTCAGCCATGTACTTTGAATTCGTTGACAATAAACAGATTAGACCTAAACAAACTTATATTTTGGATTTACATCCCACACTCCTGTATTTTTTCGTAAAGGTACTTATTTATAACGACAATTTACAAACTTAAATTCATGTTTTTTCTGTCAGAGACACAAAAAGTTATTAACAACCATTTATTATGCAGCACGACATATTTTGAACGCAACGGGAACACGCCACAAGCCATTACGGCATATTTTTCATTTGCATTTGTAAATTCAGCGGCTACAAACAAAAAAACCGGCTACCTGACCAAGGCAACCGGCTTTAAAATAAACACGGAAATTATAGCTTTGATTTGTCTAAAATCCCCTTAGGAATTCAATTTAAATAAAAGACAGGTTTTTAGCAGTTTTTTAAGGTTAAATTATATGCTTTATCGGTGTGGCAAAGTTATCACCACAGCATTGCCGGCATGTTGTAAATTTGCTCATTTTTTTTGTAAAATTGTGAATTTGACATAATTTTACTCCACCGCCGGCAATATTTACAAGCCATAGACACCAGCCATGACTTTAAGCACATACACGCACAATCACTGCTCTTCCTCCTCTTCGAGATAGACAGGAATCTCCCTGTTCATACTCATTTCAAGAGAAATCAACGTCTCGGTAGCCACGACACCGGGAATATGCTGAATCTTGTCGTTCAACAATTCCATCAAATGCTGATTATCACGGGCATACAGTTTAATAAGCATCGTATAAGGCCCGGTGGTGAAATGGCATTCCACGACTTCTCGTATTTTCTCAAGCTCGGGCACCACATCGCGATACATCGAGCCACGTTCAAGTTTCACTCCTATATAAGTACATGTCGCATACCCGAGCACCTTCGGATTAACGTTATACCCCGACCCGGTTATCACATTCATGTCAATCATGCGCTGTATGCGCTGATGTATTGCAGCACGCGACACTCCGCACTCTACCGCGACGTCTTTCGACGGGATGCGGGCATTCTTCATTATTATTTGCAGGATTTTCCTGTCAAGATTGTCAATTTTATCCATCAATTATAAAGTATAATATTAATGCAAATATATGGCATTTTTCAAATAACAACCGAATTATTATGACAATTTGAATCGCATCACGTCCTATTTAACATTTTTATGGCATTATGGCACAATCACTGCGACCTCAACGGTAGTACATATCGCACTATGACATGCCGCAGCCAAAAGACAACTCCTCTCCACAAAACCCGGAGACGAGCTGTCAAAGATTTGTGAAACGCGCAAAAAAACGCTGCATGGGAGCAACCGGCCAAAAACCGACAGCGACCACATGCAGCATTAGTCAAACAATTAAAAGATACTGTTGTGTGCTATGTTATTTTTTATCCTTTTTCAACTCAATAGTCTCAAGCTCGAACACAAGTGTTTCATTAGGACCGATTGTAGCTCCGCGGCCTTCAACGCCATAGGCAAGGTCGCCAGGGATGTAAAGAATGTATTTTGCACCCGGGCTCATCAACAAGAATGCTTCCTTCATGCCTTGAATCACACCCATCGGGCTCATTTCACGAGCATTATCCTTGGTTTCGTCAAACACTTTTCCGTCAATGTGGGTGCCTTTGTATTTAGCCATGATGCGATCGGTAGTCTTGAACAACTTGCCATTGCCCTCCTTAACGACCTTATAAACGAGACCGCTTTCGGTGCGCTTCAACGTACTGTCGTTCTTCATCGCCTCGGCAATGAAAGCTTCACCGGCCTGGCGGTTGGCAATTGCCTTAGGATCATTCTCTTTAGCTTCCTTAGTGATACGTTGCATTAGATTCATCACTTCGGCTTGAAGCAGGCTTGCATTGTGAACAGAATCGTCCAAGAAAGCCTTCTTGAATTGAAGCATGAACTTCGCCTTGTCAATATCAATCATGTTTTGCTCACTCAAAGTAGTAAACATACGCTGCAAGTTCATTGCATATCCCACACCTTGCATGTAAGCGACATCCGAAGTATCTGCATTCATGATAAACTCCATACCACGCAAGAACGACTCCCTGTTCATGCCGGAATCCATCTGCAAAGCGTTGGCCGAAACGCCATATCCATACATTTCGCCAAGCATAACGCTCAATGTGTCAATGGCAGTCGAAGATTTTCCGCTCTTGCCATTGCAGCTGAATAAAGTAGCTGTCAGCAACAAAGCTGCAACCACAACGATTGAAAACTTTTTCATTGATTATCTTGATTAGTAATGTTTATTCTCGTCATTTTTCGACTTTGATAAGACGAATGTCGAATATGAGAGTCATGTTAGGACCAATTATGCCACCGGCTCCGTTAGGACCGTATGCAAGTTCCGACGGGACAAAAATGCGCCATTCGGCACCCGGCTTCATCATCTGCAAAGCCTCTACCCATCCGGGAATAACCTGAGTCACACCGAATGTGGCAGGCTCGCCGCGCTCGACCGAGCTATCGAACACACGACCATCAATCAACGCGCCGGTGTAATGCACCGTGACACGATCTGTCTTCTTGGGAGACTCTCCTTCTCCTTCCTTAATTATCTGATATTGCAATCCGCTTGGAGTGACATGCACCTCCGGACGCTTCGCATTTTCTGCAAGATACTGTTCCCCGGCTTTTTTGTTGACTTCTTGCAGGCGAGCTTCCATTTCGGCAAAATACTTATTCACCACCATTTTTGCTTCTTCCGCAGTCATCGTGCCATGGTCATTCTCATAAGCAGCCTTCACTCCGGCCGCAAAATCATCATAATTCAACTTTTCAATCCCCGAACGCATGAAATTGCCTCCCATGCTGAGGCCTAAAGCATAACTTAATTTATCCATAAACAAGGAATTTCTTTTCAAAGTGCAAAGGTAGAGTTAAATAATAATTGTCGCCATTACTTTTTGAATAAAAAATATTAAATTTGTTATTATCTTGACAACAAAAAATACTTCTTGCTATGAAAAAATTAGTCGTATCGACGGGTGCAGGCATAAGTGCCGAAAGTGGATTGTCGACATTTCGTGACGCAGGCGGTCTTTGGGAACAATATCCGGTGATGCAGGTGGCAAGCGCCGACGGTTTCCGCCGCGACCCTGCGTTGATTCACAAATTCTACAACGACCGCCGCAAGCAGCTGGCAAACGCCATGCCAAATGCCGCACATTACGGGCTTAAAGAACTTGAAAAATACTTTGACGTGAGAATCATAACACAAAACGTCGACGACCTGCACGAGCGTGCCGGAAGCTCGCATGTGCTGCACTTGCACGGCGAACTCATGAAAGTGCGTTCTATCAAGAATCCCAATCATATATATGACATACGCGACGTGACCGGAGGTAGCCTTGAGACATCGGTCGATACTATCGACAAATATGGCGACCACATAAGGCCGCACATCGTATTTTTCCAAGAACCGGTCCCTAACTTTGAAGCAGCAGCGATGCTCGTGCGGGATGCTGACATATTTGTCGTAATCGGCACATCGTTTGCAGTATATCCGGCAGCCGGGCTTGTATCTTATGTCAGAAAAGGTGTTCCCATCTATTATATCGACCCCAATCCGGCACCAACGGGAATGCTCCCTGTAACCGTGATAAAAAAGACGGCTACCGAAGGGGTAAAGGAATTAATCGGATTGCTGGGAAACGGTCAATGACACACTGCGGCAATACCTTTGAGACCTGCGCTACCAAACCGGTTATACATTGATTGGCAATTTGCAAATATTAACGACTCAACTTGTTATTTTTTTTTAAAATAGCATACCTTTGTACTTGTATTTACACCCTAACAAATAGTGATGAAAGTCAAAATACACCGCGAAGGTCTTAACATACTGGTAGTACTGCTTTTCATACTGCTGATGATAAACATTCCGGCCTATATCTTTATAGAATATAAGATAATACCCATCATATTCATTTCGATATCGGCCATAATGTTTTTGTTGGCTGCCAACTTCTTCAGAAGCCCGCGCAGGCATTTCAAGGGAAATCCCGAGAATGCCGTCCTCGCCTCGGCCGATGGTAAAATCGTAGCCCTCGAAGAAGTATATGAAGACGAGTACTTGCACCGTAACGTCATACAGCTTTCAATATTCATGTCAGTTTTCAACGTCCATGCCAACTGGCCGTCGGTTGAAGGCAAAGTGACATATGTAAAGCATCATTCCGGGCGATTCCTCGCAGCATATTTGCCTAAGTCGAGCAGCGAAAACGAACGTTCTACAATAGTCATAAAGACTCCCGGAGGGACCGAGGTGCTCATGCGGCAAATCGCAGGGGCAATTGCTCGACGCATAGTTACATATGCCGAGCCGGGCGACGAGGTGACTCTTGACCAACATATAGGATTCATAAAATTTGGATCGAGGGTAGACATATTCCTGCCGCTCGATGCCGAAATACTTGTAAAACTTGGAGACAAAACCATTGGAGGCATAACTCAAGTGGCCCGTTTGAAATAACACGAAGCGGGACATTTGCTATCATCCTTGATGACTTAAATTACATAAACCTGCATTTTCTTAAATGTATGAACCTGCTTGAATCAATAAAAAACAACATACCTAATACGATAACATGCTTGAACCTGCTGTCGGGAGCTGTAGCATGTGTACTTGCCACTTCCGGAAATGAGCACATAGGCGGAGAACCCGGCAATCTGGCCTACTACCAGCTGTCATTCTGCATGATTGCCGCCGCGGCAGTATTTGATTTCCTCGACGGATTCGCAGCAAGGCTGTTAAACGCAGTATCCTCGATAGGCAAAGAACTCGATTCGCTGTCCGATTGTGTCAGCTTCGGCCTTGCTCCGGCATTCATCATATATTTCATGATGCAAGACACCTTCCCCGGCTCTTGGGTAGCATACACGGCTCCGCTGATAGCCGTGTTCGGAGCCGTCAGACTCGCGCGATTCAACGTCGATGCCACTCAAGCCTCATCGTTCGTCGGCCTGCCAATTCCGGCCAATGCCATCTTCTGGATAGGATTCTGCGATTGGTTCTACGCAGCCAACGCACCTGCAGCAATGCCAGGACTTGAATACTTGACTCTTGCATTTATCATTATAATGAGCTTGATGATGGTAAGCCAAATGCGCATGTTCTCACTGAAATTCAAGAATTACGGATTCAAGGACAATTACCACAGATACTTGCTCATAGTAGCCACCATATTGTCGATAATTATTTTCAAATTGCCGGGACTTGCATGCTCCATAGTCATATACATGGTTCTTGCAGTAATATTTCGCCAAAAGGAACTCGACGCATTGAAGCAGTCACACTGACAATGCATCTGACGGTTAAACGACAGAAGTTAACCGACATTCAAGAATGGCACATTATTTGTCATATTGACACTTAGAAGGAGTGCCATCACATCCAACACATCTTTAACAACAAGACAACATGGAACTATTTATTATACTACTCATCATACTCATCCTTTTACTGTTTCCAGTACTGAAAGCGAGTTTCAAGATATGGATGCAAATGAGGCAGATGAAAAAAAACTTTGAAGCTGCCGGGCAGCGTTCGACATACGACAATTCCGGCTATGGGCGCTATTATGGCTCCTCGGCCGACAGCAACAGGCATCACCAACGGCACTCAAGGAAAATATTCTCGTCGAGTGATGGAGAATATGTGGACTTTGAAGAAATTTTTGAAGAAAGGGTCGTTTCGGAATACACCGAAACACGCGATGTCGAACCGCGTGTTTCAGACGCAAAGTATGAAGAAATAAGATAAGAGGCTCAGTTCCATGCTCATTCGAGAGCAAGCATCTGCTTTATGCGAGACTCGGTCGACATCTGCACCGATTTGTTCTCTTCAATTTCCACATCAAATGCCGAGCCTTTCAAAAATTCATACAGGACTGTTTTCACAATAGCCTTCTCAAACAGTTCCCGCAACAAGTCGCAGCGCACCGCTCCAAGCCGCAAAGGCACTTTCATTAAAATTGTAGTCACATCGCCGCTTGTCGAGACCGAAGCCACATAACCTGCAAGCCTGCCACACAACGACAAACAAGCCTCGCGAACTTTAACGGAGACAAGTTCTCGCACATTACAACTGTCAAACAACAATGTGGCCGCATCATCTCCGTGCGGCTTTGAAGCAATGCTCAATGCCAGTTCAGCCATTACGCTTTTCATTAGTTCGACCACGTCAATACTTATTGTAAATTCAATCATATTCATATCCATAACCTTATTTTACAATCAATTACGCTTTATCCTAAATGCAAGAAATGTCAGCAATGCCGTCACGGCAACTGCGACAATTACCCACCAACGATTCATATAAGCCGTTTCGATTTCCGTATCGGCCTTTGAAACAGCATGTCCTGCAACAGTCAAGCATTCGCTTGCCACGGCACTGTCTCTGCGGCAGGCGGTTAAGTCTTGCTTGCCATCAAGGACAATTCTGCGATACAACTTGACATGCGACGCCATTCCCGAATCGGCATGAGCTACGGAATCGGGGTAGAAATACCATTCATCCACCCTCACTTTCAAGTCACCCGCCGACTTTAGCATTGTTTTCGCCACCGAAGAAACTGTAACAGTATCACCAATGCCTACAACAGTCGCCGATGTTGCCATCCTACTGCTGTGGCACGACACCGTTAATGCGACAAGAACGCTTATCGCCACAACCTTCATGACACAGCTTGTATAGATACCTGTATGCATAAACCTCCGATATATAATACCTTGACGCACGTTCATTCACCAATACCCTTGCCAGCGCGTTGTGCATGGCAAGTCCGGGATTGTCGGCCATCGTCTTCCTGACTTTTTCATGAATCTCTTTCCACATCTGCTGTTTCAGCATAGTTTTCTTCGATACCTTGCCGGTCGTGTTTAGCTTCATCATAATGTTATACGCATGGTCAAAACAAACATAATAATGTGGTTTCCCTTCAAGCAGCACGAGCCTGACAATCTCTTTTCGGTTCAAAGGCTTGTCGCTTTCAAATGCCTCATGTAATTTTTCACGGTAATCGCGCAACAATTCTTTGTTACGCAACATTGTCATTCTTCTTTTTTCATTCATGGTTCAAATTTTGTTTTACACGGTACTAAGATTAAAACAGATTCCCATTTAAGAGCCGAAACAAAGATAATGCATTTTGATGGTAATATGCAAATAAATTAAGGTAAATATACCATAATATAATTTTTCATTGTACCATTCTCCGTGAGTCCCATGCTATTGAACGCTACCGACAAGACATGAAAAAATAAACAAGCTCATTTTTCCCATTGCGCTCAACTTTCACTATATTTCCATAATATAGGATGCGTCTCGGCATTGTGAAAAATAAACAAGCTCATTTTTCCCATTGCGCTCAACTTTCACTATATTTGCCGGAAGATTACTACCACAATTACATTAAGATATGAAAATTGGCGCAGTATTATTAGGCATTTGCCTGGCCATGCCTTCAATTGCCTCTGCTCACATGAACATAAAATTGGCTTCACCGCAAGGCTACTTGTCGCGAGGCATATTGATGCACGCAAACAAGAACATGGTAGGAGCCATCGACCAATTGGCACACACCTACATGATGGATGCAGGAGATGGTTCTCGCGAAACGGTCGACTTGCTGATAGCGTTAAGCACCTTTGAACGTGGCGACAGCAACTGCATAGAATTGTTTGAACGGTTTATCGCAAACCACCCGACATCGGTAAATGTGCCTCTTGCGTGGGCAAAAATAGGAGACTCCTACTTCTACAAAGGCATGTTTGGCGAGGCCATCGTGGCTTATGAGAACACAGACCCTTCGATATTCACCGGCGAATATAAATCGGACCTCATATACCGCAAAGGATACTCATTGCTGAAACTTGCTGAATATGACCGCGCCGCCGAACTGTTCAAACGCATATCCTCTACAAAACAGTATCGCGACGCAAGCATTTTTTATGAGGCGTATATCGACTATGCAAACAAAAATTACGGCTCAGCTACCGATAAGTTTGAAAAACTTAACAAAAACTCCGAACTTGGCAAGGCTGCGCGGTATTACTTGTGCCAAATCCACTTCATTAACAACGATTATACCCGTGTCATCTCGCTCGGAAAGGAATTGATTGGCGAGTCGGAAGACAACATGGAGTATAACATGGAAATGCACCGAATAATGGGCGAAAGCTACTACCATGACGGAAATGACGAAACAGCCGAAAGCCATCTTAAGCAATATTTCGACAATACATCCGACCCAGTGCGTTCCGCCTTGTACATTATGGGCGTACTCGACTACAGAAACCTTGAATACGACAACGCGATAGAACATCTCGGGCAGACTACAAACGAAGAAGACGCACTGTCACAAAGTTCATATCTATACATAGGACAGTCCTACCTTCGCACCGGCAACATGAATGCAGCATCAATTGCTTTTGAAAAGGCCCTTGAAATGCCATTCGACCGGGCAATACAAGAAACGGCATTCTATAATTACGCCATAACCCAAAACGAAGGGGGACGCACTCCGTTCAACCGTTCGATAGACATTTTCGAACAATTCCTTAACAGATTCCCCGGCTCGCGTTACGCCGATTCGGTGGAAGACTACCTCATAAATGCATACTTCACAAGCAACGATTACAATCGTGCACTGCAAAGCATTTCACACATAAGCCAGCCTTCGACCAAAGTTCTCGCAGCCAAGCAAAACGTGCTGTTCCAATTGGGAGTTCAAGCACTCTCTAATGAGGACACGAGCAATGCTGTCAGCTACTTTAACCAAGCTAAGGCAGTAGGGAAATATGACGCCGCAGTGTTAAATGAATGCGACCTATGGTTAGGCGAATGCTTATACAGGCAAGGCGCATATGACAAGGCCGAGAAAAGCATAAACGCATTCATCCGCGCATCCGACAAAAGTAATACAAACCGTGCAATAGCATATTACAACCTTGGATACGCCCGATTCCAACAACGCAACTACGAAGATGCCCGCAACGCATTCAACGTGGCCATAAACAACCCGCATTTGCAAGCTTCGCTGAAGGCAGACGCCTTGAACCGCATAGGCGACACTTACTATTATGCACAAGACTATGCCACAGCAAGCAGCTACTATGAAATGGCCTATACGTCGGGAGGGGAATCAGCCGGCGACTACTCTTTGTACCAAAAAGCAATGATGCTCGGACTGCAACGCGACTACAAAAGCAAAATAAACATGCTCGACCAGATGTTGCGCCAATACCCGAAATCTGCCCTTTGTCCGACGGCCCTGTTGCAGAAAGCCGAGTCTTATGTCAACTTGGGCAACAACAAGTCGGCAATTGACACCTACAAGGTGCTGATGTCGCAATATCCAAACTCACCCGACACGCGCAAAGGCATATTGCAACTCGCCATTACCGAGCGTAACGCAGGCAACACCGCCGACGCCATTGAAGCTTACAAGACAGTGATAACCCGTTACCCCACCAGCGAAGAGGCCGCTGTGGCATCGGAAGACTTGAAACTGATGTATGCCGATGCCGGACAATTGCAGCAATACATCGACTTTATAAACAATGTTCCAAATGCACCTAAGATTGATGTAGATGACATAGACAGACTTGCCTTTGAGGCTGCCGAAAAGGCCTACTTGAAGAATAACACCGACATATCCAAGCTCGAAACATACATCAAGGAGCATCCCGACGGTGCATACATAGGCAAAGCCAGGTACTACATAGCCATAAGATGGTACAAAGACGGCAAGTATGATGACGCACTGGCTCTCATCAACAGCACTCTTGCATCGAGTGCCGATGCCACCTTTGCCGAAGATGCTTTAAGAATAAAGGGCGACATATTAATGAAACAAGGAAGTTTCAAAGATGCTCTCGACACATTCAAGGCTCTTGCACAGAAAGCATCAAAACAAGACAACATCATCAATGCCAACATAGGCATCATGCGTGCTGCCGAACAACTTGGCATATACTCCGACATGCGTGAAAGTGCCGACAAGTTGTTGAAAATGGGCGGTCTGTCGGCCGAAGAGGAAAAAGAAGCCACATTCTGCCGCGCCATGGCAAACCTCAACCTGAGTAACGGACGTGCTGCCGCCGATGATTTCAAAGCGTTGGTCAAGGATACGCGCAACATATATGGAGCTCGCGCGGCCTACGAGCTGGCCAATTACTACTTCTCCGGCAATGACAACGTGGCAGCCGAGGATGTTCTCAACAAGTTTATAGAAGAAGGCACACCGCATCAATACTGGCTGGCAAGAGGGTTTATCCTACTGGCCGACATATACCACAAAAAGGGTAACAATTTTGAAGCAATACAGTACCTCAAAAGTTTGAAAGAGAACTATCCTGGCGAAGAAGAAGACATTTATGAAATGATTGACACTCGCCTCAATGAATGGGAAAACGGTTCTAACAAATAAATTAGCACACACAGACATGAAACGATGCCACATATTACTTTTGGCCGCATCAATGACCGTTGCAACATATGCGCAAAAGGCCGATTTGAGCAAGGAAATAACCATCGACAAGGACTTCGTGCCAATTGAGCAAAAAGCATCCAAGGCAAATGCTTTGCCCGAAGTGTACAAAGCCGACATATCCGATGAAAAATCGATAGAATACAGCGACTGGGCTGTTCCTGCCGAGGTGCCCGCCTCGGCTGTCACCCTGTCGCCATACGGATACCTCACTTCGCGGGATTTTGCCTCCCGACGCGGATATTTCGAGTTTGGCATAGGCTCTCACCTTGACATGATAGGTAGTGCCGGTTACCGAATTATCGACATGGACGACACAAAACTCGGCATTTGGATGCAGCACAATTCCACATGGACAGGCGACAACACGTCCGAAAACACCTTCCATGCAATAGACCAGCAATGGAACGACAACAACATCGGAATAGACTTCGCCCACAGGTTCGACAAAGGGACATTGACGACCGATGCTTTCTTCCACTATAACAATTTCAACTACTTTGGCCGTTATGATGAGAACTGGTATGCGCCCGACTCTGTGCAATCGATCAATGAATTCAGGATCGACATCGGCTGGATGGGTCCGTTCCACAAGGATGAAGGTTTCAATTACTCAATTAAGACAATATACAATTACTTCGGCTTCTCCGAAGACATTTTCACCCCTGTCCAAGGAAACAGTGAAAACCACCTTAAGGTATCTTTCAATGGTGAATTTGCAAGTAGCGAACATTCTCACATTGGACTCAACGCACAATTCGACTTCTTGAATTACACTTTGCACGAATATGTAGGCATCAACTATGAACCGGGAGCAGGCAACATGACCGATGGCAGCTACTCGCTCGATTCGCATGTCAACCTTGGCATAATCTCATTGAACCCCTACTATTCCTACCAAAACAAACGGCTGAGCGCAACCGTGGGATTGACCGCCGACATATCGTTCAACGACAACACAATCCTACGCCTTGCCCCCGATGTGGAATTCGGATACGACTTCACTCGCGGATTCAAATTCTATGCAAAAGCTCAGGGAGGGAAAACTGTCAACACGCTAAGCCGAATGTTCTCCATAAACAGGTACATCAACCCACGCATAGTCCCTGTCAACCCATATACGCCAATAGACATCGAAGGCGGATTCAAAATCGGGCCATTCTCGGGATTCCATGCATCAGTGTACGGTGGATATGCTTTAGCTCATGACATCCAGATGCCGTTCCTTTACAACGTCTCCACCCCGGGTGATATGTTTGACACCTACAATCGTAGCATTTCGAGATACAAAGCCATGGACTTGTCGGGCTGGAAAGTCGGTGGGGAAATAGGATATGAATTTGGCCAAATAGCCAAAGTGAACGTGGCGGCCACATATTCACCGCAATCAAAAGACAACGGATATCTGCTTGGCGAAGACCGTGCAGAATTTGTCCTTGATGCCAACCTGCTGGTGCACCCTATAAAAAACCTCACGATTGGAGCCAGTTACAAACTACGCGCCAACCGGTCGGTAATTTACTCCGAAGAAGTCGGAGCGGCTCCCACGATGACATATTGGTACAAGCAAGACCTTGGAAGCGTAAGCGATCTCGGAGTCGGAGCATGCTACCGCCTGAACGACCTTATAGGATTCATGCTCGAAGCCGACAACTTGCTCAATCGCAAGTGGGATGAATACTTCGGCATGGGGGCTCAAGGAATAGGAGTCGTTGGCGGCATAAGCCTCCTGTTTTAAGCCTGGAACATCAAGAAAAAGCGAAAAATTGAAGAAGCGGTAATTTTTTTGCCGAATTATTTTGCAAAAACAGAAAAAGACTGTATCTTTGCACCGCAAATCAGCCCAGATGGCGGAATTGGTAGACGCGCTGGTCTCAAACACCAGTGGATTCACTTCCATGCCGGTTCGATCCCGGCTCTGGGTACCACCAAAAGAGGTAATTATTTGAAAATCAAATAACTACCTCTTTTTCTTTTCTCCAGATGTTCCCATAGAACCCTCTAAATTTAGAGGCCCGAATCCCATCAATCAATCAACAAGACCTACCAGGTAATATTGTCAAATTCTTCCACATTCCTATGAACATTTTTAGCAATTCCCTACATCATAATTGTATCCTTCAGACAAACAGCTCAGTAAGACTATTCTTCCATTACGAATAATTCTTGACCCTCCGTTTCTCAATTCCATCTATCAGATACATACATCGTGTACCAAAAGAGGGAAATAGTTTTTCTGATGCATTATTTGGCTTGAACACATCGACTGTTTCATCGTATTTATATAGGTCTTTATTATACAGCGTTTTTACAGATTTGTCTTCTGATAAAGAGATTGTCTGAATTGCTATCATCTTATTCTCTTCCAATTCTCTGCAGAAACATATGAAACTACAAACCTCAAAATATATTTTCAAAGTTTCCATGATTCTTTCCTGTATTTTTTCAGGAGAATCAACATTGGCATTATAATATAGAGTTAGGCACTTTTTAGGCGTTTGTTGTCATTTTATGGTAGGGAATCCCAATCTGCTTTTAAATATTCCGGCGGTTTCCAATTCAATTAATTTGTCGGTTCGCTTTAACTCGACAAGATGTTTTACGGTTCTTTGCTCTTCTTGTGTTAGTGTTCTCATGGATGTCTTTAAATATTAGTTATTGTATATAGAGAGACTATACCTTACAGATTTTTAAGGAAGTCTTTGTAAGCATTTTTTGCAAGCTGGTTTATGTCCGGGAATAATAAAGATTCAGATAGTCCTTGCAGATAATGTTTCCGCACATATTCCGCTAAAGATTTATGAATATCAATGCACCATATCTTTGGCAAACAGGCAGATTGGCCGATATATTCTTCCATTGGCATACAATCATTGTTATATAGAATAAAGCATCCTTTCTGTGCGATTATATTGAGATTTGACCAGTATAGACCTTCATGTGTATATGGAGTGGTAATTTCCTTGAATTTGAGAGGATTATCTATAAACATCATTTTGATGGCACACAATCCGTCATCATAAAGAGGATGTCTTTTTATCCATCTCGTATAAATATCCACGTCAAACTGTTTATCTACAGTTCCAGGGTATTTTGAAATAATATCTTCATACATGGCAACACCGGCATCTAACCCATTGTTTAGGAACTCATCCATTTTTACAAGTTGATCTCCGTATTTATCAGTATCAATATAGTATAGAGAAAAATAGTCATCGATTTCACTGTCTGAACATCCTTCTGACAGTCCTTTAGTTGCAAAATACAGTGCAGTTTTGTAGTCATAGGTAAAGTCCAGTAATGGGGTTGGCGCGGAATAATGCTGCAACAGGCCTAAATACAACAAATCCGTCGGTATAATATTCAAAGACTTGTAATAATCTATAAGGGTGACATTGTTACGCAGACTCGTAATCATGGAATCTACCATAAGATTTATTGAGGAGTGACGGCCCAGACCGTTGCAAATCCAACTGCGCTGAACAGACGTGTAAACCTTGTACTTAGCTTCATTGACTCCTCTAAAAATGCAGTTCGGACTAAATTCCTGTAATTTCTCAAGATGGAAATCCAATACATCTTTTGTATCCATTTTTATATGAGAAAATAACGTTGCCTTTTCTTCTAAAGATTTATATTCAGGTAGTTTCATAATTATTTAATGCCACATATAAAGGCAGTGTTCAGTAGTATATGATTATTCTTAAATTAGTCAGGAATTGCGTAAGCATAAAATTTCTGGCCTAAAAAATCGCTTATCGCATTTGCGACAACTCTCATAACATCAAATCCAAAATATTCATTTCCAGTAAATGGTCTGTTTATCTCAATATAATATCTGCCTTCACCGAAACAACAAGCGATACCTTTGTTCATCATTCCTTGTGTAACTTCGGTATACTCATCTGTACATAATTTCATATGTGATATAGGGTAGAAATATGTGTCTCCACCATAACTTTCTAATTGCTTTTCATATTCAGAATCAAATACCGAACCTGCAATTTCCAGGGCTTTTTCAATATTTAAATAAATCTCATTATTAACATATTTTAACTTTAACTTACTAAAATGTGTGTTTACAATATCGTCAATCTTTATTTGTGAAAAAGAATCATGTTTAGATAATTCTTCAATAGAAACAACTCCAATACGTAAAAGCATTTCTAAATCATATTCATAGCCATAATTAGTAGCCTTTGAATTATACATATTTGCAAGCTGCTCTAAGATTATATCTTTTTCCTCATCTGTTTCAACAATCACAAATGCGTCTTTAATAGGGTTATTATAGTTGCTTCTATCTAGCAAGAATGGTAATCCAGGGACAACCCAATGATCATCTTTGATTGGTAATCTCCATTCTCTTTCAAAAGTCCAGTCAACATTTTTATCTTGGGATAACTTTGTATAAACATACCGAAATTGCTCGTTAATCCCCAATCCGCATGATGAAGCCAGTGTTCTCAATCCATATCCCCAATAAGCATCACCTTCTTCTGATTCTTTATGTTGACCAGAAAGCCCATATATCACATTTCTAGCTCCAGCCATAAATAATTCATTTTTTTTGAAGGCTATTCCATATTTACCAACAAATTGAGAACCTGATTGTCTTTTGTTTGCATAATCTATTAGAGCGTATAGAGGCATTTCTGTAAAGCATATAGCTGAATATGGACCATAAACAGTTGGCATTGTATTTCTAAAAGACCATCCTGAACGAATGAACCCATCATGAATGATTCTTTGTATAACTTCAAATGCTGTTGCATTATTATCTAACTCCCAATCATAGTTAAAACTTTGGTCAAAAATAGATACGGGATTATTGGGTGCCGTATAATAATCTGGAAACTGCAACTCACTTCTATTTATAGTACACCCTTCAAGTTCTGCGCCTTCTACCATTTCATTCAACTGAACCTCAAAACTAGTCTCAGGTGTTCTTTCATGAACAAAATGAATAATCCATGATGTTAAATCAATTCTTGTCTGATGTTGCCAATCTGCCATATAAACAATTTTTCTGCAAAGGTACTGCGTTTTTGCAAATGAATATATTCTTAGAATATATAGAATCTAGCAATGAATATATTATAGCTCCTTCTGAATACGTTTCAAGATCTTAAAAATATGGATGTCGGGACATTCGTTTTCTTCCCAATGCTTAGATTCAGCTTCCCATAAATATCTAACAATTGTTTTTATGCCTTCTAATATTTCGGGGTTGAGTATCGCATAACAACGCATCTTTAATTTTGAGAAGTTATTCTCCTCTATCCATTTGTTGTTTTTATATAAGTTTGCTAATGCTTCTTCTTTTGTTTCTCCGTCTTCAATGCCTAAGACTTGTAAACTTTCAAGTTCTTCATTATTTGGGGCGATGGTATAACCTTCGTCGGTATAAAAAATATAAGTACTCATTGATTATCAATAATAAAAGGTCTAAAGAATAAAGTCTAATAATTGTTTTTCCTCTTCCATTTCGTATTGCTTGATAAGCGAGTCATAACTTAAGAATGATACACGTTTGTTCAAACGCAAATTGTCAAATGCGTGAAAATGCATTTTATATTCAAATTCAGCTTTACGCTTTATGTCCGCAACGATAGTCATTCTTGCATAAAAATCCTGCAAGTCGTTGAATTTTAATAGAGAATTCTGAATGTCTGTTGAATGCTCTATTTCAAAAAAGGAGTGGGGCATATTGCGTTCATTGAACCAAATCGTATCAATAGTAGAACTTCGCTTTACTATTTGGGGATAGGAATAAGAAGGCATCTCTTTGAGAGTGGAAATATCTTGTAGCCTTGTCCCGTCATAGAATCTCTTGTTTTTATCTTGTTTAGGTATGAAAGTTTGCATGTTATGATATTTCCCTATTATTAATAAAATACCTTGATAATATGTGTGATTGAATGTTTTGACATTATCTGAATCCTTGTTTTTTTCGGTCTCAACTATAATTCCTCTATCTTCTAATTGCTTCCTGTATTTTTCTAATCCATATAATCCGGGCTTGATTTTATAGATACCTTTGGTTTGTTGTACAATACGACGAATACTCGCAAATGGAGTTTTTGTTTTCCATTCACAATCCTTTATTTTAAAAACTTCTCTATTAAGCTCACCCAATGTAGCAATTCCGCCTAATTTATCTAATGTTTCAATTACGGCTTCGTATTGTTTCATAGTTTATTTTATTGGAACTGTAGGTATTCTTTTTTGCGTCTTCAGTCTTGATTTGATAATAATCTTCTTGAATAGAGACAAACGAACATATAAGTTCATCAGGTTGGTCACGAACAACTTTATAGCAGGTCTCAAATCCGGATTTATAACATTTATAATTGCATGCTTGATATTCCCATGTGTCTGGAGCATGTGGAATAACATGGCTCCACCTCCCACAAACGGTTCTATGTAGGTGACATTCTCCTTTTTATCGAAGTTGACTGGAAGCAATGCTTCGAGTTGCCCTATGAGCTGGCTTTTTCCTCCGACCCATTTCACAAAAGGTTTTGCACAAACATTTTCGTCAAGCATCATCTTCATCTCTATTTTCCAACAAAGATATTGCATGCTCACAAGAAAACAAAAGAAAAAGAAGCACTCATTTTCCTTCTTCAATCCAACCCACCTATTTACTCATCAAGGCATATAATCTGTTCGAGTTTCTAAACATGGGAAGCACCGCGAAAAGACCTAATCCATTTGAGGCCTCTGTTGTATTTAAACTTGTGGAGTTACTGCTGGAACAGTTCTTAAAGTAACAATAGTTTGTAGGTTTCTACCTTTATCATTACAAATGCTTTATCACATATTCTGCTTCTTTCAAAATCTATACCTGCCAATAACCAATTTGGATTAATTTTTTTGATTAAAATACACATTCCCTGTCGAGAATTTCCAATTAATTAACTACTTTTGCAGCTCTTTTTTGATTTTATAACACGAAACGTCACATTTATGCAAGAGATTGGATTCAAACCGAAATTGTTCGGCATGTTGGGAAAGTACACAAAAGAAAATCTGATGACAGATGTCATGGCCGGCATTATCGTGGGAATTGTGGCCTTGCCGTTAGCCATCGCTTTCGGTATCGCTTCGGGGGTAAGTCCCGAGAAAGGCATCATCACGGCAATAGTGGCCGGTTTCATCATTTCGTTCCTCGGCGGAAGCAAAGTGCAGATTGGCGGCCCCACGGGCGCGTTTATTGTCATAATATATGGCATTATACAAGAATACGGGATTGACGGATTAATGGTAGCCACCTTGATGGCCGGAGTGCTGCTAATCTTGTTAGGAGTGTTCAAATTGGGTACGATTGTGAAGTTTATTCCTTATCCTATTATCATAGGCTTTACGAGCGGTATTGCGGTCACCATTTTTACGACTCAGATAGCCGATGTGTTCGGGCTTCAGTTCGGGGATGAAAAGATTCCCGGTGACTTTATCGGGAAATGGCTCTTGTATGCCCGTCATTTCGATACGGTCAATTGGTGGAATGCAGGTGTCAGTATAGTGAGCGTGCTGATTATTGCCTTGACTCCAAGGTTTTCTAAAAAGCTGCCCGGTTCGCTGGTGGCCATTGTGCTGGTGACGGTGGGAGTATATCTGTTGAAGATGTATTGCGGAATAGACGATATCGCTACTATCGGCGACCGCTTCAGTATCCAGTCGCAGCTTCCCGAAGCGGCTGTGCCGTCACTCGACTGGGAGGCTGTCAAGAACCTTTTCCCGGTGGCCATTACGATAGCCGTGTTGGGAGCCATCGAGTCGCTGCTTTCGGCTACCGTGGCCGACGGCGTTATCGGAGACCGTCATGATTCAAACACCGAACTGATTGCCCAGGGCATTGCCAACATTGCGTCGCCTATTTTCGGTGGCATCCCGGCTACGGGAGCCATTGCGCGCACGATGACAAACATCAACAATGGAGGACGGTCTCCGATAGCCGGCATTGTTCATGCGGTGGTATTGTTGATGATTCTGTTGTTCCTCATGCCGATGGCAAAATATATACCGATGGCTTGTCTGGCAGGTGTGTTGGTGGTTGTTTCTTATAATATGAGCGGATGGAGAGTATTCAAAGGGTTGCTAAAGAATCCCAAATCGGATGTAGTCGTGTTGCTACTGACATTCTTCCTTACGGTGATATTCGATTTGACTGTGGCCATTGAGGTAGGATTGGTTATCGCTTGCGTGCTTTTCATGAAACGTGTGATGGAAACTACCGAGATATCTGTGATAACTGATGAGATAGATCCTAACAAGGAATCGGATGCTGTAACGCATGAAGAGCATCTGTCAGTACCCGACGGAGTGGAGGTATATGAGATCAACGGGCCTTATTTCTTCGGAATAGCCACAAAGTTTGAAGAAATTATGGCACGTTTGGGCGACCGACCGAAAATACGTATCATCCGAATGCGGAGGGTACCGTTCATCGATTCTACCGGTATACATAACCTTACCACATTCTGTGAAATGTCACAGAAAGAGAATATACATCTTATTCTTTCAGGAGTGAATGCTCAGGTACATGCGGCATTGGAAAAGGCCGGGTTCTATGATCTATTAGGGAAAGAAAATATCTGCAGCAATATCAACGAAGCTTTGAGCGTGGCCGAAAAGGAAATCAAGGAACTGCAATAAACCGATAAAATCATTAGAGTTTCCAAATGTTATTTAAAACAAAACGGGGTAGCTCGCGTGATGTGAGCCACCCCGTTTTATATCTCAATGCTACAAGTTTTGTTATTCCTTTATCTTCAAGACGGGAGCTATACTGTGGAATTTGCCATCGGTCGGCAAATTCACGGTCAAGCCGTCTTGCGTGCGCGTGAAATCGACCGCACCATATCCCAATAGTTCAACACTTCCTATCTCATCGGAATAAAGCTGATTGCCTTGTGATAGTGACTTGACCACCACCGTGCCATTCTCGGGCCAAGCCAGCACCGTGGCATACAAGGCCTCATCGGTCTGCGTGAACCTTATTTCCCTTGCATCGGCATTAGCGTAAGAGCCTTCATTAAAACCTTGTGCGTTTATAGGAATGTCGGACTCGGCAACAGGTCCCTCGCCGAACACCTTCCATGGACGGGTATCATAAATCGCTTCACTATTCACCGACATCCATTCGCCAAACTCATTCAATATCTTCTCCTCCTTTTCGTCAAATGTGCCATCGGCACGCAATGGCACACTGAGTAGCAAATTACCGTTCTTGCTAACTATGTCGACAAGCAATTTTACTACATAGGCAGCCGATTTGTAGCCGTTACCATTGTAGATGTCAGTATTGTAATGCCATCCGCCTATACATGAACATGATTGCCACGGACGTTCCAGAATCTCATTGGGAGCTCCGCGTTCCACATCCCACACCAACGCTTCTTTCTGTTGCTCAGTCAATATCTTGCCAAACATCACAGCTTCCAACCGCCCATCATGAGTTGCAATGTTATGGTTGTAAAAATGTGCTGCAATCTTCAGTCCCGCGTCGCTTATTGGATAAAACGGAACTCCTGTCACGTCAAAATAAAGCAAATCGGGATTATAACGGTTAATCACGTCAAGCGTGCGATTGTAGAAATTAGTACAGAACTCTTCCGACGGCAGACACGCTCCGCCACCCCAAGCCCATTGGCGGTGGATTGCTCCATTGTCCCACGAATCCTCACTTAGCGGATGGTTTTGGGCATAAAGGTCCTGAGGGTCGTATCCTTCCCACCATTTTCCCTTGCCATCCTCTTTTCGCAAATTTCCATCATATGGCACTCCCTTTTTAGGTCCCTGCAAGTCGTGGCGGCGCGAAGTTTCATACCACGTCCACGCATGATCGGCATGCAGGCTGACACCGAAATACAATCCATACTTGCGAGCTGCCCGTTCCCAGCCGGCGAGAATATCCTGCTTGGGTCCCATGTTGACCGAATTCCAAGGCTGGTACTTGCTGTCCCACAAGTCCATATTGTCGTGATGGTTGCCAAGCGCGAAGAAATATTGCGCTCCTATTTTCTTATAAAATGCCACAAGGCTGTCTGGATTCCATTTTTCAGCTTTCCACAATGGAATCACATCCTTGAACCCGAATTCTGAAGGATGTCCGTAATGCTCCACATGATACTTGTATTCGCGAGTGCCTTCCATGTAAAGGCTGCGAGCCATCCAGTCGCCCGAGCCCTCCACGCATTGAGGACCCCAATGCGCCCAAATTCCAAACTTTACGTTCCTAAACCATTCAGGCACCTGATATTGGGCCAACGATTCCCAATTGGGTTCAAATTTCCCTGTCATCATCGGCTCATCCTCCTCCGACACGACGACTTGGTAGGTCTGCGCCGAGGCTGTCAAAGCCAAGCACATCAACGATGTCAATACAATTCCAAATTTCATGAGGTTCCAAAAAGTTTATGTTATTAAGCAAATTTACAAAAATTTTCATATGGCATTGAGGGAATGAATGATATATTTGCATTAAGACACGAGTCAATCATCCCGCAAAAGTATCAATAAAATGCAAATAGACACATTCCTCCAAAACTTTCGTAACGCATTCGGACAAGGAGCACCTATTCCGGCTGCATTCTGGTATGCCGACACCCCTATTGCCAGCGATGCCACAAGGATAAACGGCTGCTTCTTTCAAGAGTTCGCCAAGCTCAGCCGTAGCGAGGCTATTTCATTGAACGCCGACCGTATAGGTTGCATGGGTGGAAAATTCTATACAGGCTTCGCGCCAATGGGCGAACATATCCCGACATTCGTTTCATGCAAAGAGAAATACAAGCAAACTCCCGATCTTGTACTTGACTTTATCAATAAAACAAGCGTTCCAAGAACCGACAAAAAATACCTCAACATTGCCCCTGTCGACACGCTCGACACCTTTGACGGCATCACAGGCATATTCTTCCTCGCCACGCCCGACATTCTTTCGGGACTTGCTTCATGGGCATTTTTCGACAACAATTCCGATGATGCGGTGACTGCCAGATTCGGCTCGGGATGTTCTTCAATATTCACCGAGGCAGTCGTGGAAAACAGCCGTAATGGCCGGCGCACTTTCATCGGGCTGTTTGACCCATCAGTTCGCCGATACATGAATCCCGACATATTGAGCTTCACCATCCCCTTGTCGCGCTTCAAGGAAATGTACCATACATTGCCGCAATGCAGCTTGTCAGGGACTCCGGCTTGGAGCAAGATTAAAGAACGGCTTGAAAAATAACATTCCATTATGTACTCGATGTGGAACTTGTGGCACGGATGCCACAAAGTGAGTGAAGGATGTATGCACTGCTATGTCTATCGCAGAGACAGCAAGTATGACATAGATAGCTCGCAAGTACGCAAAACCCATAGCTTCAACCTGCCGGTGGCGCGAAAACGCGACGGCTCCTATAAAGTTCCACCGCACACGACGTTATGGACATGTTTCACATCCGATTTCTTCATCAGCGAAGCCGACGAATGGCGCAATGATGCTTGGGAGATGATACATGCCCGCCCGGACGTGAATTTCATCCTCATCACAAAACGCATCGACCGTGTTGCCGAATGCCTGCCCGACGATTGGGGCGAAGGATATGACAATGTTACCCTTTACTGCACCGTCGAGAACCAGAAACGTGCCGACATGCGCCTGCCTGTGTTCAAGCAACTGCCATTCAAGCACAAGTGCATAATATGCGAGCCTTTATTAGGCCCTATTTCACTCAGCCAATGGCTTGGCGAGTGGGTCGAACAGGTAACAGTAGGAGGAGAATCGGGTCCCGAAGCACGGCCTTGTGACTTTGAATGGGTCAAGCAGATACGCGCCGATTGCGTTGACGCAAATATCCCTTTTTTCTTCAAACAGACCGGGGCCAATTTCATAAAAGATGGCAAAACCTACAAAATCCCACGCAAACTCCAATCCTCACAAGCACGCAAAGCCGCAATCGACACAAAGCCGAAATAACTCGGAAAATTTGGCCACCGTACTTGAACAAAGTATTGATTTTTTAAGTATGTTTGCAGCATGGAACGGAAAATATGCATCATCACAGGCACCCGTGCCGATTGGGGGCTGTTAAGCAGCATCGCACGCAATCTTTCTTCCAGGAATAACGTCAAGCTGCAAATCGTAGCCACCAACATGCACCTGTCGGAAAAATTTGGCAACACCTACAAGGAAATAGAAAACGATGGTTTTCACATTGATTTCCGTGTGCCAATGCCTGTCGACAACGACTCTCCAGCCCTCACCGTCAACGCGATGGCAACATGCATGAAAGGCATGGCAGCGGCACTCGAAGCATTGTCGCCCGATTTGATACTCATCCTCGGCGACCGATACGAGATGCTCGTGGCCGCCAGCACGGCTTTGATATTCCGAATCCCTGTCGCACACATAGCCGGAGGAGCCGTCAGCTTCGGAGCCTTCGATGAAAGCATCAGACACTCGATAACGAAAATGAGCCATCTGCATTTTACCGAAACCGAAAGCTACCGTCGCCGTGTGATACAACTTGGAGAACGACCCGACCGGGTGTTCAACACAGGAGCCATAGGCGTGTACAACATACGGCACATGCAACTGCTGTCGCGCGAGCATCTCGAGGCAGACCTGCAAACCTCCATCCCCGAGCGGTCGGTTTTTGTAACGTTCCATCCGGCCACCCTCGACAAGATGCCTCCTGCCATGCAATGCAGCAACCTCATCGCCGCCCTCGACAAACTCGACGGGTACAAAATATTCTTTTCATATCCCAACAGCGACACCCACGGCAACGACATCATAAAACTCATAAACCGGTGTGTCGAGCGCAACCGCGAGAAATACACCGTTTACCCCTCTCTCGGACAATTGCGATACCTGTCGATGCTTAAGTGCGTGGATGCCGTCATCGGCAATTCATCGAGCGGAATAGTCGAAGTTCCGTCAATGGGCATTCCGACACTCAACATAGGCATAAGGCAAGCAGGCCGCATGGCTGCCGACTCGGTGGTCAACTGCGGAACATCATTTGAAGAAATCAGCACAGGCCTTTCAACAGTCATATCTACCGAGATGCGTGCAAAAGCTGCCCGTACAATCAACCCCTATGAACAGCCAGACACATTGTCGAAGATAACAGACGTGATATGCAACGCTCCGCTTGAGGGCTTAACGATAAAACGCTTTTACGACATTAACCAATAAACACATAATTATCTATTATGAACACCCTTTACATAATTCCGGCAAGAGGAGGGAGCAAAGGAATCCCCGGAAAAAACATCAAGATGCTTGCCGGCAAACCTCTTATTGCATACTCCATCGACGTGGCTCGCCAACTGGCTGATGATGCGGACATCTGCGTTTCAACCGACGATCACGAAATAGCATCGGTAGTGCGGGACATGGGTCTGCACCTGCCATTCATGCGCCCGGCCGAACTTGCAACCGATCGAAGCAGCACCCACGACGTATTGATGCATGCGCTCAACCATTACTCAAATATTGGACGGAATTATGACACAATAGTACTGTTGCAGCCTACATCCCCATTCCGCACAGCCGACGACGTGAAAAAAGCACTCGGCATGTACACTCAGGACATCGACATGGTAGTAACAGTGAAAGAAGCCGCCACCAATCCCTACTACAACGCATATGAAGAAGACAAAAACGGTTTCCTGCACATCAGCAAGGGAGATGGCCTGTACACTCGCCGTCAAGACGCACCTAAAGTGTGGGAATATAACGGTGCGGTATATGTAATCAATGTAGAATCATTGCGAAAAATGAAGATGAACGAGTTCACTCGCCGCCGTTGTTGCCCGATGGATGCAATACACTCAATCGACATCGACACGCCTCTCGACTGGACAATTGCCGAGATTGTAATGGCTCAACAACTTTACGGAATACAATAAAGCACAAAACAAAACAAGCCGGACAGCAACATGACAATGCAGTCCGGCTTGTTTGCTATATATAAATATCTTGTCTTAGTCATCTATATGGCGGATAACCTTTGCCGGAACACCTCCGACGACAGTGTTGGCCGCAACATCCTTGGTCACTACGGCACCTGCCGCCACGACCGCATTGTCGCCAATAGTCACACCGGCAAGTATGGTCGAATTTGAACCTACCCATACATTGCGTCCCAATACAATCGGAGCCGGAATCATAGAAACTCTCTCTTCGGGTTTCAATCCATGATTAAGCGTGGCAAACACTACATTATGCCCGATAAGGCAACCATCGCCTATAGTCACTCCCCCATGATCCTGAAAATTGCAACATGCGTTGATAAATACATTCTTCCCTATGGTAATATTTTTTCCGAAATCGGTGTAGAACGGAGGAAATACACGAAAAGAAGGATCAACCGGCTTGCCCGTGATGCGCGACATCAATTCGCGTGATTCCTCGAAAGTGTGAAACGAGCCATTCAACTCACAAGTGAGCCTTCTCGCTTCATCGCTCATGATATCCATGAATTCATAAATCTCAGGAGTGTTAAGCGCCTTGCGCTGACGCACATGTTCAATAAAATCATCAAGTGTCATATCCGTATCATTAATAACTTACCATGTGCAAAGATATGGGAAGCAGCAAAAACACACTGTATCAAAATTACGGAAAAGATAATCGTTATTACTTGTCATGCCATGATTAATCACGGCAACTTGGCAGGAACGCCTATTTCAAGCACTTTCAAGTTGACCGAGTCTTCACGAGCCATCCGCAATTCATTTTTGAGAGGCTCATCCCAACTATGACGCGACAATGCGTACTTGGAATGGTGCACAGTAATGACAGTGCCCGCGCCAATTTCACGCGCGGCCCTTCCAAGCAACTCGGGCATTGTGTGGATATATTTCCAATTTTCATTGTACTGTCCGTTTTCGAGTATAGCCACATCAATGCCGGCATATTTCGCCCCAATCTCGGCAAAATGGCTTCCATAACCGCTATCGCCGCCTATATACACGCTCAATGTTGGAGATTCGACAAGAAACGAAGCCCACAACGTCTTGTTTGATTCAAGCCCTCGACCCGAAAAGTGCCTTGCCGGCAAACAATGGAAAATCAATCCCGGTACAGGAACAGCATCTTCGTGCCAATCAAGCTCTATAATCTGCCCGGCCTTGTATCCCCAATATTCAAAATGTTCCCCCACACCAAGCGGGCACACTACCCTGCCAACTCGCTCTTTTATGGCCTTTACCGTATTATAGTCAAGATGATCCCAATGATCGTGGGTAATGACAAGGACATCAATGGGCGGAATATCTTCAGGGGTATATATGTCGGTTCCTTTAAACGGCTTATTGACAAACGACACAGGCGATGCCATGCAAAAGACCGGATCTACAAGAATCTTTCTGCCCGACAATTGCAACAGATAGGACGAATGCCCGAACCACACCATCAAATCCCCTTCGGGCAAACTCTCAAGCTCGGTCTTTACTGCTCGGACAGGTGTTTCGGGCGCAAGTCCGACGGATTTGTCAAACAAGAAATTCCACATATTTTCCCACCGGCTCTTGTCGGAAGTCATGAGAGGAGTCGTTTGCATATTATGAAACTCCCCATCACGATACTGAGGTGAACGCTTGATGCGTTCGAGCCGCTCGCCGCGTGGCAAGCGCCCAAAACTCGGTTGATTAATGAAAACCAATCCTGCTACCACAACGGCCAGGACAAAACATGCCACTGTAACTGCCAATACCACCATACAATGTCTTTTTATTTTCATGTCCAAATAATTGATTGTTGCAAAGGTAACTATTTGTATCTTCACTCCGCCAATGCCTCGATTACCTGTATTACGGAGATGATTACCATTATTACCGTTTTAATAATTTATGTTCGCAATTATCGCCTTTTTATACATACCTTTGCAACAAACAAAAAACTTTAATATAATACATGGACGACAATATTTACAAACTTGACAGCATCGATGCCTACAACAGGTTGTACGGTTTGGAAACGTTGCATCCGCTCGTCAGCGTAGTCAACCTCAACAATGCCACTCGTGCCGTGCCGCACATCTGCATGCGATACGGAATATACGCGCTTTACATCAAGTTTGAAACTTCATGCGACATCAAATATGGACGCAGCCGATATGACTACCAAGAAGGTACAATCGTGTGTTTTGCTCCAGGACAAGTAATCGAAACCACTACCCCAAGCACCAAAATACAACACAACGTGTATGGATTACTGTTCCACCCCGACTTGATACGCAACACGCATCTGGCAACTACGATCAAGAACTATAGTTTCTTCTCATACTCCACCAATGAAGCGTTGCACTTGTCGGACACGGAAAGAGACGTCATCATGAATTGCCTGAAAATCATAAGCACCGAACTCGAACATGCCATCGACAAGCACAGCAAGACTCTAATAGCCAGCAACATTGAATTGCTGCTAAATTATTGCATGCGATTCTACGACAGGCAATTTGAAACTCGCACCAAAGCCAACAGCGACGTGCTGGCACGGTTTGAACAATTGCTGAACGACTATTTCTATGGGAACTTGCCTGAGGAGAACGGATTGCCGTCGGTAAAATACTTCGCCGACAAGATATGCTTGTCGCCAAACTACTTTGGCGACATGATAAAAAAGGAAACCGGGCTGACTGCACAGGAATACATCCAATCCAAGATAATCGAGCTGGCCAAAGAACGCATATCAAGCACATCCGACACCATCAGCAGCATTGCCTATTCGCTAGGATTCCAATATCCCCAACACTTATGCAGAATGTTCAAGAAACATGTGGGATGCACTCCTAACGAATACAGGAGCCATTTTAATTCTTGATACACTCGATGTCCGACATATTAGACATAAAGACAGTAACCGAATGCAACTGCTGCCTTGGATGCAAGACATTGCATCCACAGGCATGCGTCATACGCCTTGACCAAAGCAATGTCGAGCAACACAGCATAAAATTTGACTTTTACACGATACTTCTCATTGAGAATGACTCATGCGATTGCTGTTGTTGCGGAAGAAAATACTACGACTACTCAAATGCCACAATGGTCTTCCTTCCTCCCGACCGACCGTTCGACATGGCCCACGACAAGGCTTTACCTCAGAAAGGATGGCTGCTCGCATTCCATCCCGACCTGCTCTTCGGCACGAATTTGAGCAATACAATCGACAGCTATACTTTCTTTTCCTACAACAAGAATGAAGCACTGCACTTGTCGCAAAGAGAAAAAAACACGATAGAAAATTGCCTGCGCGAGATGGACGAGGAGCTGCATCACCCCATCGACAAGCACAGCAAAACCCTCATTACGCGCTATATAGAATTGTTGCTCGACTACTGTACCCGATTTTACGAACGGCAATTCATCACTCGCGAGAATAAAAACAAGGCAATAATCAACAATACCGACAAGCTGATAGACGAATACCTCACAAGCGGACGCATGGAAAAGGGCTTATGCCCTTCACCTGCCTACTGTGCAGGGAAATTGCACCTGTCGACAAGCTATTTCTGCGATTTGCTGAAATTTGAAACAGGAAAAACATTCAACGAGTATTTCCAACTGCGACGGCTCGACATCTCAAAGAAAATGTTGTTGCAACCCGACTGCACGCCTTCTATAGTGGCTTCGCGACTCGGTTTCTCAAGCGTGAGATACTTCAGCCTGTTATTCAAGAAAATAACAGGGTTTGCCCCTAACGAATATCGGTTGTCGCAGAATTAACGGAACAACCCGACCCCCCCCTTCATAACCTCCAATGACTCATGTGGCGCATTCCCCACATGAGCATCTCCTTTTTCATGCGCTTGCATAAAAACATCACGGGACTGATTCAACATCTGACCCGTGAAAATGAAAAGAAAAACTATTGTGTTAAATAAAAAAATATAAACGAATGGCCTTGACAGAAACCTTGTAACTAAACTAACCCGAAAACCGGTCATTCTGTACAAGACTATTCAGAAAACGGTTATTTCACAATAACCGGCTATGTATAATATCACCATCTGTAACGCGAAATGTCCCTACAAGCAAGAAAACGGGACATTCGTTTCTTATAAAATGTGCGTTCACTCAATTTTGGCAAATCAAGCCACCGCGGCAACATTTGTACGCATCGTCACTACCTAACGATGAATAAGGCACATGCAAAAGCATGCGACGCTTACCGGCATGATGCCCGGCATGCATTGCAATAACCATTAGTATCCTGTTTTTCTGATAAAAAATCACGATTGCACGATGTGCGGCAAGTAACACACATCCACACTTATACTGCCATGCGACCTCGCGCCCGGCCAACATTCATGCCGTTTCTCGCGACAGCCGCGGCTGCTCTTTTACTTCAGATTGTACAATGCATTAAACTTTGACAAAAATATACAAAATAATGATACCACACAATTTAAAAGCTGCTTATTTCCGCGATATGCCTCAAAATCGGCTTTTACCGTTATTTCCACAAATCGACTGACAAGAGCGCACATGCCCGACTGATATTTTGACATGCCACAAGTACCCTCACAATCTTCCAAGAAACAAAAATGTTACCCTATTAAGGACATGCTGCCCTGATAACGTTAGTTATTACTAAATTTAACTGACTGTATAAATCCCGGCACCTTGTTGGTATGAAATTTGCAATCTTCTAAAAAGGAAAGGTTCATGCGCCTGTTAAATAGCTTGACACATGGCAATAAAGGCACGCACATGCCTCCGAAAATATAATAAACCTTTAAAAGGCATATATTACGGAAAATTTTCCTTAATTATTTATTGCTGTAAAAAAAAATAGCTAAATTTGCGGTGGTTTTAGCAACGCAATAAGCACAGGAACAATTTTTAATCTCTCATATATTCAATTTAATATGGCAAATTTAGATTTAAGCAAGTACGGTATCACAGACGTGAAGGAGATTCTCCACAACCCGTCTTATGAAGTATTGTTTGCAGAAGAAACCAAAGAAAGCTTGGAAGGCTATGAAAAAGGTCAAGTTACAGAGCTTGGTGCTGTAAACGTAATGACTGGTATTTACACCGGACGTTCTCCTAAGGATAAATTCTTTGTAATGAATGAAGCCAGCAAGGACAGCGTATGGTGGACTACTCCTGAATACAAGAACGACAACAAGCCTTGCTCGGAAGAAGCATGGGCCGACTTGAAGGCTAAAGCCGTTAAGGAATTGTCGGGCAAGCGTCTGTTCGTTATGGATACATTCTGCGGTGCAAACCCTGCTACTCGCTTGAAAGTTCGCTTCATCATGGAAGTTGCATGGCAAGCACACTTCGTTAAGAACATGTTCATCCGTCCTACCGAAGAAGAACTTGCTAACTATGGCGAACCTGATTTCGTATCTTTCAACGCCGCTAAAGCAAAAGTTGACAACTATAAAGAACTTGGCTTGAACTCTGAAACAGCTACTGTATTCAACCTTAAGACCAACGAACAAGTTATCCTTAACACTTGGTATGGTGGCGAAATGAAGAAAGGTATCTTCTCTATCATGAACTACCTCAACCCGCTTCGTGGCATCGCTTCAATGCACTGCTCGGCCAACACCGACTTGGAAGGCAAGAACACTGCCATCTTCTTCGGCTTGTCTGGAACAGGAAAGACTACTCTTTCTACCGACCCGAAACGTTTGCTCATCGGTGATGACGAACACGGCTGGGATGACGAAGGCGTATTCAACTACGAAGGTGGTTGCTATGCTAAGGTTATCAACCTCGACAAGGAAAGCGAACCTGACATCTACAATGCAATCAAGCGCGATGCATTGCTCGAAAACGTAACTGTTGACGCTAACGGCAAAATCGACTTCGCCGACAAGAGCGTTACAGAAAACACTCGCGTTTCTTATCCTATCTACCACATCAACAACATCGTTAAGCCTGTTTCAAAAGGCCCGCACGCTCATCAAGTAATATTCTTGTCGGCCGATGCATTCGGTGTTCTTCCTCCTGTATCAATCCTTGATCCTGAACAAACGAAGTACTACTTCTTGTCGGGCTTCACTGCAAAATTGGCAGGTACAGAACGTGGCATCACTGAACCGACACCGACATTCTCAGCTTGCTTCGGTGCTGCATTCCTTTCTTTGCACCCGACAAAATATGCTGAAGAACTCGTTAAGAAGATGGAACGCGTAGGTGCTAAGGCTTACTTGGTTAACACTGGTTGGAACGGAACAGGCAAACGTATCTCTATCAAGGATACTCGCGGTATCATCGACGCAATCCTCGACGGATCAATCGACAAAGCTCCAACAAAGACTATTCCTTACTTCAACTTCGTTGTTCCTACCGAATTGCCGGGCGTAGATCCTAAGATCCTTGATCCTCGCGACACTTACACCGATGCAGCTCAATGGAACGAAAAGGCAAAAGACCTTGCAAACCGTTTCATCAACAACTTCACTAAGTTCACTGGCAACGAAGCAGGCAAGGCTCTCGTAGCTGCAGGTCCAAAGCTCTAAACTAAAGCTGTTCCAAAGCAATAATAAAACAAGTTTAGATATATTCAATAAATGCCGCTCAGGTTTTTCTGAGCGGCATTTTTGTGTTTTCACTCTAATAGCATCTTATGCTTGTAATCAATATCACACAAACCTGACACATTCATTGCTTCCAAGATGCAATAAAACCACTTTTCTGCCAGCATAACCCCGAAACGGGCTTCATTCCCCGAGCGACAACTGTTTTATATCCTCATAGCTCGACAACACATCCTTTATTGTATCGCTTCCGTTTGCGCCATGCTTCCTGAATATGACCCTTATTCTCTCGGCAGCGTCCAAAGCCAAATCTTTGTAACGCCTTGAACGCTCGTCAAAGTCCATCTGTACAGCCCGGTCAACAACCAACCTGTATAACTTTATCGACTGAGCCTCAAGACCTGCATCCTCACACAGTTTACCAATCCTCAAGCATTGCAGCAAATGGCTCTCGGCATCCTCCGGCACATTTGACATGCAACACTCATCGGCCAGTCGCACAAGTTCTTTCAATTCAATATTTACTGCCCCGTCTGCGCTGCACCCTGTGACCTTTTCGCCTTTTATTCTCTTTCTCATATTTATCACGGATTGATTTTTACAAATATACGCAAATATATATGATAGTTCATCATTCTCAACATGTTGAATAATAGCAAAAATCTGACGCAACAGATCTTGAACATCAGTCTTTTTTTATAAATTCGCGTCATGGAAAACAGCTTCTTGAAAAACAATCCTGAATTACAAGCTATATCACACAACTTCGCCATTCCCGCCAAAACGCTCCTTCTGGAAGAAGGAGAAATTGCCGAAAAACTTTATCTAATCGACAAAGGCTGCCTGCGGCTGTTCTTCTACAATAAAGGGAAAGACATTACTTTCCAGTTCTTCTTTGAAGGGGATTTCGTAGCTTCGTTTGAAAGCCTTTACAAACGCACGCCAAGTCTTTTCTACTTGGAAAGCATAGAACCTGCTGAATTGACAGCCATAAAACGAGACGACTTTTACGAACTTATCAATAATAACCCGTCGTTGAGACTTATATATGAGGAACGACTCATAGACCGTTTCCATGCCTACCTGCAATTGTTCCTGTCGCGGATAAAAAACACTCCGCAACAGCGATATGAAGAATTGCTGAAGGAACATACCGACATCATACGTCGCGTCCCACAACACTACATAGCTTCTTATCTCGGAATCACGCCAGTCTCCCTGTCCCGCATCAGGAATCGCCATTAGACTCCATTTCTTTACAATTGTTATCGTCTGGTATACTTTCGAACACCGAACTTTGTACTTGAAAATGGAAACCTAATAAACGATGAAAAAAATCTTTGTAATAAATTGGACTTTGATTCTTTTATTTATTTTGTCGGCATTCTCCAGAATCGGACTGCATCTTGCCGGGCACATAGGCAACCATTCTCTATGGCACAATTGGGCAGTATTCCACGTCATAGCGAGTGTCCTGTTCCTCGCAACCACTATATTTCACATCAAGACACATTGGGGCTGGTATAAGGGAATTAGAAAAGGTATTGGGAACAGAAGTAAAATAACAGCAATATTATCAATCTTATTCTTGCTTGCGACTGTTACCGGGATAATCCTTTTGGGAGTGGACGGCGCAAATTCAAGCATAGGCCTGTTCCACTACAAAATAGGCATCGTCACAATCATAATCTCTGCTCTGCACATCCTGAAAAGAGCCGGCATATTACACAAATCCCTGAAATAAAAATATTCTCAAACAAAATCTGGCATACATAGTTCAAAGAGCTTGCGCATGAGAGACAGCCAGTTTTACATTAGATAAGATTTATCCTTTTATAACTACACAATTTCTCATTTAAAATCTACCGCCTCAATAATATTGTAACATACCGACAATCACATAGCACGCACCCGCCACAGGCAGATAACAAAAAAAATGAGCAACCGCCCGAAAGCTAAATTGCTCATCTCCTCTCTCCACTGCGGTGCGGACGGGACTCGAACCCGCGACCCCATGCGTGACAGGCATGTATTCTAACCAGGCTGAACTACCGCACCTTAGAGGTCTCAAACACTCTTATTTCATGTTTGCGAGTGCAAAGTTACAACATTTCTTATTACCGTGCAAATTTTACAGCAAAAAAATGCAGAAATTATATCACATAATCCCTGCATAAAGTACTATCAACTTAAGAACTAATCGATTATATATAAACCCTACATAAGATGTATTCCGTAAGCCATGCATTCGGCAACCTGTTCGGGAGGCCATATGCTTGCCTGCACCTCGCCTATGTGCGCTTTTTGGAGCAGGAACATGCACAACCGGCTTTGTCCTATTCCGCCTCCTATGGAATGCGGCAATTCCCCTGCCAAAAGCGAACGATGGAATGGCAGGCTCAATCGCTCGATGCACCCTCTCATTTCAAGCTGGCGCAACAACGAATCTACACTGACACGTATACCCATTGATGATAATTCAAAAGGAACTTGCAGTATGCTGTCCCACAAAATAATGTCGCCGTTCAGCCCCCTATAACCTTCGCCATTGTCCGAAATCCAATCATCGTAATCAGGAGCCCGACCGTCGTGCGGCTCGCCGTTGCTCAATGGGGCTCCAATGCCGATGACGAATATGGCTCCGCATTCACGCGCCATTTCAGCCTCACGCTCCTTCGGAGTAAGGTCGGGATACCGTTGCAGCAGCTCCTCGGAGTGGATGAACGTTATCTTCTCCGGAAGACGCGGAGTGATGTGAGGGAACCGTTCATATATCGCCCACTCTGTCTCCTTTACGGCGCAATATATCTTATCGACAGTCGATTTTAGATAATCAAGATTCCTGTCCGATTCATTTATCGTTTGTTCCCAATCCCATTGGTCGACATACAATGAGTGCAAATTGTCAAGTTCTTCAAACGTGCGTATGGCATTCATGTCGGTATATATTCCATATCCTGGCGCAATGTCATAAGCTCCAAGCTTCATTCGCTTCCACTTTGCAAGCGAATGCACAACTTCGGCCTTACGATTGTCCATACACGCAATATTGAAACCCACGGCATGTTCCACGCCATTAAGATCGTCATTGATTCCCGTTCCGCTCAAAACGAAAAGAGGAGCCGTGACACGTCGCAAGTTCAAAGCCTTGGCGAGCTTCGACTGGAACAAGTCTTTAATTATCTTTATGGCGACTTCGGTCGTCTCGGGAAGCAATTTTTGCTTATATTTTTTTGGAATTATCAGTGCCATCGTAACCAATGTTTAAATTATGGCACAAATATAAGCACAAATTCAACATATTCCAAATTTTACTTCCAATATGCCATGATTTTATTTATTTTAACAGCAAAATGCAAAACAGGCTTACATTTAAACCAACTTATGCCAGTTTCCGCCTAAAATTGAAGACAAACACATCATTCGTTAAGTAAATATCAAAATTTTACACAAATGTTATTGTCGAACATCAACATTTTAAGTAACTTTGCAATCGAATAGAGGGAAACGACAGCAATTCAGGATTAAAAAGAAGCTAACTCAACATCAGGTATTGCATGCCCTCGTTTTCAATATATGGATGACTATTACCAACGAAGGTTCTATACCAATCAAAACTTCACACAAAACGAGCCATCACCTTTACAAGAGATTGAATACAGGCTCTTGACACTGCAATCGTGCAATAACAGCAAAACATCATTTATCGAATTTGCCGGCATCGTCGCGCCGGTCATCGTTCCTTGCCGCAATCGCAAGATTCCGGCTCTGTGCGTGTTTCGTATTTAGTACCTCACACGTCCCTGATGTGTAAACTTCATATCCGCTAAATCGGAATAATCCAAATTTTCAATTTATTCGACATGTGCCAGTTCATTCAAATGCCACATGCCAAAGTTGATTTAATTTCAAACACGCAAATTCATGGAACTCATAATAATATACTTTTTAGGAGCAATATCCCTTTCATTCTTATGCTCAGTACTTGAAGCAGTCCTACTGTCTACCCCGATGTCATTCATATCATTGCAGGAAGGCAAAGGCGCACGTTCGGCAAAACTGCTGAAGAAACTGAAACTTGACATCGACAAGCCAATAGCTGCAATATTGTCGCTCAACACCATAGCCCACACAATAGGAGCCGCAGGAGTCGGTGCCGAAGCCGTGAAAATATGGGGAGAGGCTTATTTCGGGATAATATCGGCAATCTTGACTGCATTGATTCTCGTATTGTCCGAGATAATACCAAAAATAGTGGGTGCAACCTATTGGCGCAGCCTCGCCTTGCCCACAAGCCGCATAATACAAGTTCTCATATTCATAACTTATCCGCTTGTATTGCTGTCAGAATTGATAACAAAGCTCATATCACACAACAAGCATCCACAATCGGTGAGCCGCGAAGAAGTATCGGCAATGGTGACAGTGGGAGCCGAACAAGGCGTTTTTGAGAAAGAAGAGAACAAGATGATACAGAATCTTATAAAGCTCACCAACGTATCGGCACGCGACATCATGACTCCGAGCGTGGTCGTGGCAGCCGCCGATGAAACAATGACTCTGCGCGATTTTTACAGGAACGAACAATACAAATCGTTCTCGCGCATACCGGTCTATACCGAGAACAAAGACTACCTCACAGGATATGTGCTGCGGCAAAGCATTCTTGAACGGCTTGCAGAAGACAAGTTTGACATGCGCCTTTCTGAAATTAAACGACCCATTCTCTCATTTGCCGAAAGTACCGAAGTTTCCGACATTTGGGAGGAACTCATATCCAAGAAGGAACATATATCGGCGATAATAGATGAATACGGATGCATGCGTGGCATAGTAACGATGGAAGATGTAATCGAGACCATGCTCGGATTTGAAATCGTGGATGAGAAAGACACCGTCCCCGACATGCAAGTATTTGCAAGGGAAAAGTGGCAAAAGAAGAAACACGACAACAACCTCATAATCCACGACATCGACAATCTCGACATGATTCCTGTCGGCGGCTCCAAGGAGTAAAATCAATCCTTGCGAATAGCGGCCTCACTCAACAGCCTGTGCCCGATGCGGCAATAAAGGCATTTGCGAGCCTCACAATATTGGCGACGCAACTGTATCAATGCCTGCGATGTCAACGCATCAGGACACTTTATGCCGGCTGTCGTAAAAGCCGACACAATACTATTCTTCTCCGGCCTTAAATTCTCAAGCAAATCGACAGCCTTGCCGGTAATGTCATAGTCGCCTGTCTTCATTCCGTAAGCATAATATAGCGGAGCAACGGCATTTATCAGCAAGATGTCGATTGACGCATTACTCAAGGCTTTAACCTGCACCTCGCTCGGCGCACCGCCAAATGTATAATGGGTGGCCCAATAACCGGTTAGCTCGACCGAAAACAGTGCGCGCAAGGCCTTCTCGCCATTAGCTTCCAAGATCTTGTCCATTAGGTCAAAACCGTTCTCTATGAAATGTGCCAGCAACGCTATGCGACGATACGGGAAATTTTGCGGACGCATCCTGAACGTCTTCCACATCGAGCCGTCCATAGGCTTCAACTGGAATTTATTGGCAAGGAATCCATATTCCTTTGCAAGGCGAAGGAAATAATCGTCGGCCACGATATTGCCCGGCGCGAAGAATCCAGCCTGTCCGAAAAGCAATGCCTCAAGTTGGAACAGTGAATCGCTGTGCTTGTGCATGAGCCGCAACGGCGTGCGCCGTGCAAGTTGCTCAAATGCGTCGCTGTTCACTCCAAACCCAAGGCTGCGGGCAATCGTGACATAGCATATATCCTGCCAACTGCCGCAATAACTTTCATATAAAGAGAATATACGTTCCACCTTTGAATTAAGCCGTTCAAAGGCGAGCGACTCCATCCACTCGGTTATCATTATTGACGGCATATCCTTTATTGCTCCGGCACACGGCAACATAGAGAGGTTGTTATTGACAAGCCGGGAATAACTGTCATGAAAATGCGGAGAGCATTTCAATACAAGTTGGGGAATCAGTTCCCCATTTGTCCTGTAGACAGGAGAATCATCCTTCTCTACCACATGCAGGATCACCGAGTCATAGACCTTGTCCCTGTCATGCCCGTGACGATGCCAGTCGGAAGCCCTCACATGTATCTCCACGTTCCCGACCCACAAGTCGCCATCTATTTCAACCTTAGCATTGAAAAAGTCAGGTCCGGCATTGGTATTCGGCAAGCCTACGTCTATCACCTTCACACGCCTTCCGTCGTTGGTGTACATTTTGGCTGGATTCCACAATTTGTACTGCCACACATATTGCATTAGTTTTTCCATTGCAGCAAGTATTAGGTTTGTAGGCAAATTAAACAATTTTCATTGAGAATGCCATTTAAAAGCAGATTTTTCTTCATATAGAATCGCAGAGGGTCAGCACCAAGGATAATATTCCAAATTTGAGAGACTCAATTTGTTGACATTATAATTAACTAAAGCGCACCTGCCTTGTCGGAACAGGTGCGCTGTTTGATATTGGTTAGGTCGGTTGTCAAAGGATGATTTTTTGAGTTTTGCGGTCGGTGTCGGTGGTGGCCGTGACTATGTAGATGCCGGGCGTGAAGCCTGCCATGTCGACTGTCAAGCTGCCGTCAGCCGATTGCGCTGTGTCCACTGTCCTGCCGTTGATGTCGTGGATGGTTGCCGTGATTGTGCCGTTGCCCAATGCCGATGCGGTCACTGTCTTGCCGGCCACGGTGATTGTGATTGCCGGGGATTGCATGGCCGTTGCGGCTACTCCGCTGCAAGTCGGGTCACGGTCGTCAAACTCATCCGACTTGTACACTATCCTACCGTCAGCCACATTCCGTTCAAAATTGAACCTAATGGCACCGGTTCCCATAAGCCAGTCAGTGAAAGGATATGCCATGTCTCCACACATGGCTCCAATCGCGCCTGCACCTTCAAGAAATGAATATATGCCATTATATTGTTCGTTATAATATTTCCTCATTTTCCCATCAACTTCAACATAGGAAATTTCTGTTATGTTGATTGGCAATCCTGCAGGCTCGAACGTGTCGCCAACATTCAAATCAAAGTCATATATCATTCGTTCATCATAACCATACCGCTCTTGGTAAAACATTGTTTCAGTTTCCCATAAAGACCCCGAAAATTCCTCATTTGGATTAGGAACATAGTAAACTTTTTTGTTTTCCTCGCGCATAAACCCATGAAGTGTAGCCGTTGCTGTGTCGAGCGAGGAGGTTTGGTATAAATAGCATTTTTTGTAAGTTTTTCCGCTTATTACCGTATCCCCACTAAATTGAAGTCTATAGTATTCTGTTTGTCCATGTGGTGGAAATATAGGAGGTTCTATCACATATCCCCATTCAACGCCTTCCCTTACTATCGGAACATATTCATATTCGGTTTCTTGCGCCCTGCCTGTCAGTGCCACCATTAGCATTGACACAATTGCGGTTATATAGTAAAATCTTGTTTTCATAATGAATTTTGTTTTAGTTGTTGAATATAAAATGGTTCGTCATCCTGTCGTAACGGAGTGTCTCGAATGTACCTCCGTTCTCGACATTGAAGTCCTTGTTTAGTTCGATTTCTTTTGCACAGATTTTAAGTTTGCCTCCTTTTTTAATCATTCCTCCGTTTATCGTTATTTTACCATCGCTCTTTATTGTCAATTGTCCGCCAGTGTCTATAATTGTCCCTGCGTTTATCTCCACATCACCAGACGCTTCAATTATTAGGCTGCCACCGTTTCCTATAACATAATCCCCACTGTCTCTTAAAATTGCGACCGAACTCCCTATCTTCACACTCGACGCTTGAAAACTGTCAGTAAACTTGACAGTAGCGTTTTGCAGGTACAGCGGAAGAATATGAGGAATGCAATTATGTTTGTAAACCGTTACAGGACGATTCAAATCCACTTTGGAAATGTTGATGGAAGTTCCTTTTGCAGTAATTTTTTTCTCCGGAACTAACGATAACCCACTTTCACGATAAGCAATAGTACTATTGGGCAATTCTACGCTGTGTAAAATGACTGAATTGGAAGTTTGAATCATTCCCAAATCTGTATATTTAATTGGGATTCTCGTCCACATTTCAAATTCCGGGCATCCAAGCAGATTATGAACTATATTTGTCCAATGCCTTTCTGTTTGCATATTGAATTTGGATATTGCTTCTAATTTACCGACGTTATAAGTGCCAGAATTCAGAACATTTATAAATTTCTTTTCTATGCCGAATGCACATATGCTCCAAATTAATCGTGTGTTTCCAAAAAAAGCGGGACCACCAAAAAGGCCACCACAGGTATATGCACGTCCGAAATTCCATTTTAAGTTGTATATTCCACCGTCATAATCATCTATAACAAATTTATCATAAGGCATTAACATACAGGATGCAGAATATGAAACCATTGGGTAATCATAATTAGTAAGGTTGTCTAAACCGTTGTTGGTTTCTTCTAAAAAATAAACTCGTTGGTCGTCAAGTGCGGATATTCCATATGCTGCACCTTTCCATATAGAATTCGCAAGGTTGACTTCGACTCCTTCAGGGTTTCCATGTCCATTAAAAATAGAAAATGCATAACGATTGTTATTCATTTCTTCAATTACTTGTGCTCCAGTTGGAAATCGATCGTTTTCATCATCTTCTGAAAGGATCTTACAATCAGGAAATATGCCAATGCTCATACGGGCAAGTGTATCTGCTCGGTGGTCTTGATAATACATCTTGTCTGCTTGTGTGTATATTGCATTGTCGAGATAGGAATAATCACCGTTCCCCGGATTAAGTTCATACCTAATCAGTTTCTCGGTATAATTTGCTACATCCTCGGGAGTGCTGCAAAGCAGGCGGCCTATGAACACTTCGGGATAATAGTCTATATTATCTGCAGGTTCTCCGTATCTGTCATCCCCATCGAATGCCCAATTGCCATTGTAGTCTGCAAAATACAAGTCGGACGGTATGTGTTGAAAATGCCTTGGATCTGAATCATACCCGTTGCCGTATCTTATCGGTACGACGGCACTGTCGCCGGCGAGTAGGACAAATT